>Ga0157379_10000085_pt1 | contig 62041 bp, 49 predicted proteins | sample S25metaG_FD_121802 | JGI IMG/M metagenome (GOLD analysis project Ga0157379, IMG submission 121802) | Switchgrass rhizosphere microbial communities from Kellogg Biological Station, Michigan, USA - S2-5 metaG | ecosystem: Host-associated > Plants > Roots > Rhizosphere > Soil | place: USA... | reverse complement strand
GTCAGCATCCGCGACCGGTTCTATCTCAATCGCAGCGCGGGCCTGTTTTTCCCCCACGGCGCCGGATCGCACTACGCCTGGCACGACACGTTCTACCGCAGCAACAACGCCGCGTTGACGTACGATCATTGCGGATCGAGCAACGGCCTTTTCAACTCGATCATCGATAGTGGGTCGGGATCCGCGACCCCTTTCATGTCCAACAACTGCTCACAGGTGACCGAGCACCTGAACCATACGACTCCCGTCGTGCGTAACAACCGGTTCCGCGCCACCAGCTCCACCGCCTTCTTCTCTCAGGACCAATCGCTGTGCACGGCGGACAACGGTACGACGTGGACGACCACGCGATGCACGAACGGCAGCTGCCCCTCCGGACAGACCTGCCGCATGCGGTTCGTCAATTGCGGAGCCAACTGCGCGGGCCAGCTGTTCAACGATCCTCCCGGCTTCGTGACCGGAAACGGCAACGTGCTCGGTACGCAAGGGCTCAACTTCGTCGCGTCGGGCAACGCGTGCGACTCGGGGTTCAGCGACGGCGCGCCGAACACGGACAGCTGCGATCTCCATCTGCAATCCACGAGCCCGGCGATCGATCCGCCTTCGCCGGTCTACGTGCTGGTCGCGAACGGTGCTGGCTCCAACTCGTCGACGATCACCGTCAAGGCGGGTACGCCCGAGCCCGAGCAGGTGCGTTCTCCCGCGATCGCCGGCTCGAACTACGCCAGTGTATCGGGTGGCCTCAACTGGGGCGCCCGGCCGCACATCGCGGACCCGCGCACGTACTTCATGTCGCCCCAGATCCATCCCTGGGCGACCGGCGATCTGGTGCAGATCGTCGGCACGTGCACGAACAGTCAATCACGGTTCAACGTGCCCGGTCGGGCACGCGTCGTGAGCGAGACGGCGACGACGATCACGCTCGACGACACCTGCACCTGGCAGGACGGAGCAGGTGTGCATTGGCCCTGGACCGGGAGCACACCTGATCTCGGGGCGTACGAGTTCGGGCTCGACGGCTCATCCGGTATCACGGCGCCGATCCTGCTTTCGGTCGATCCCGTGCAATAACTGCCGGCGTCGGAACGCGATCCTCGCTGTCAGCACTTTGACGCTCAAGAAAGCGTCGTTTCCTGCCGCAATGTATGTGCGTCGGCCGAATCGGGCACCGGGCTCAAGTCCGACCTTGACGCGGCGCGCTTCACGACCATAGTCTGAGAAGGCGAGTCGCTGAGGGGCGAATCGCCTTCTGTGCAGCGCATTTCCGCTCTGGGGAGAAGCAATTGCCGCACGACTTGGAGAGCGCCGCGGTTCTCGGGAACGCGGCAGAAACGCCGCGCACGCATCTCGATCCGGCGCGACCACTCGTCTCCGTGGTCGTCATCGGTCGAAACGAAGGCGAGCGATTGAGCTGCTGCTTTCGCTCCATCCGTGCGATGGATTTCCCCCAGGATCGCCTCGAGGTGATCTACGTCGACAGCCACTCCACCGACGACAGCCTCGAGCGCGCGCGGACGTACGGCGTTCGCATCGTGATGCTGCCGCCCGGACCACCCACGGCCGCGCGCGGGCGGAACGAAGGCAATCGTCACGCGCGCGGGGACTTCCTGCTGTTTCTCGACGGTGACACGATGGTCGCCCCGAATTTCTTGAGCCACGCGCTGACCTACCTCGGCGAGAATCCGGAGGCCGCCGTGTACTGGGGTCATCGCCGCGAGCTGCATCCCGAGCGCTCGGTCTACAATCGCGTCTTCGACCTCGATTGGCTGTTTCCTCCTGGTGAGACCGCGTACTGCGGCGGCGACGCAGTCATGCGCAAGGCGGTCTTCGATCAGGTGGGCGGTTTTCGCGGCGACGTCATCTGCTCAGAGGACGCCGAGCTCTGCACGCGCATCCGCGGCTCCGGGTACAGGATCTGGCATGCGGACGAACTGATGACGTATCACGATCTCGCGATCACTCGCTTCACGGCCTATTGGCTTCGCTGCTATCGCGGCGGCCACGGCTACGCCGAGGTCGCTGACCGCAGCAAGGGAACGCTGTTCAAACGGGAAAGCGTCAAGAATCACATTCAGGCCGGGGTCTATACACTCGTTCCGGTTCTTCTCACGCTGCTGTTCGGCTGGAAGGGTCTCGCGCTCGCGCTGTGCGGCGCCGCGGCGATCGTCCTTGCCAGCGCCTGGCGGAACCGCTGGCGCAGAGCGTCGCTCGCGACGACCCTGCTCTATTCCTTTCATGTGCATTTCTGTCAGCTACCGATCTGGCTCGGTCAGCTCGCGTATCTTCGTGATCGCCGCGCCAACGTGACCCGTCAAATCATTGAGTACAAGTGAGCCTCGCGTGATGAATACAGGATCGTCCGAGGTGCGCGTCGGCATCCTCGGAACCGGATACATCTCGAAGTACCACCTCGAGGGACTGCGAACGGTTCCACGTGCCCGCGTCGTGGCCGTCTGCGATACGAACCGCGGCCGCGCGGACGTCGCCGCCGGCATGTTCGGGGTATCCGAGGTCTTCACCAGCCTCGAGACGATGCTCGAACAGGCGCGGCCCGACGCCGTCCACGTCCTGCTGCCTCCTGCCGCGCACGCGGATGCCGTCATCCGCGTGTTGGAGGGCGGAGCGCACGCGTTCGTCGAGAAGCCAATCTGCCTGACGGAGGGCGAGCTCGCTCGAATCCGCGGCGTGATGGAGCGGACCGGTCGGCACGTCGGTATCGGTCAGAACTTCCTCTTCGCGGACGCGTACGAGCGCCTGGCCGCCGACGTACGATCCGGTCGCCTCGGCCGTATCAGCCGCATCGATGCGATCTGGGAACTCGAGCTCGGCCTGCTCCGCACCGGCCCGTTCGACAGCTGGCTCTTCGCGACGCCGACGAACATCCTGCTCGAGGTGGGCCCTCACGTTTTCGCCTACGTCGCCCACCTGGCCGGTCCCGCGCACGACTTGACCGTGCGAGCGGACGACTGGGTGACGTTGCCTGGCGGCAGGGTCTTCGCGAAACGCTGGGAGATCCTCGGCACAGCCGGCTCAGCGAGCTTCCGGCTTCGGCTGGGCTTCGGCAGTGGCTTCGCGGAACACACCGTCGCCGTCCGCGGGGCGAGCGGCGTCGCGGTCGCGGACCAGAACGGCAACACCTACTCCCTGAACGAGCACACCGCCCAGATGATGGACGTCGATCGCTTCCTCGTGTCGGCGCGGGCGGCGAGCGGCATGCTCGCCCATTCGGCGACGACGCTCGGGCACTTCGTGCTGTCGAAGATGGGCGTCGAGAAGGTCGGCAGCCCGTACGGCCGCAGCATCGCGGCCTGCATCCGAGCGTTCTACGAGGGCCTGGCGCACCGGCGCTTCGACGAACGCGTGACCGACGGCGTCGCGGGCGGAGCGGTCGAGCTGGCGCTCGCCGTGGCGCGCGCCGTGCACCCTCCGGAGCCCGCCGCCGAGGACCCGCTTCTTCCGCCACCCGCGCTGCCGAAGTCTACGGTCCTGGTACTCGGCGGGACCGGTTTCGTCGGCCGCGCACTGGTGCGCAAGTTGCGCGCTGCCGGGCACGGCGTCCGCCTGCTCGCGCGCCATCCGGGCAGCATTCCCAAGGAGCTAGTCGCGCTCGGCGTCGAGGTCGTGCGCGGCGACTTCACCGACACGGCGTCGGTTGTCCCCGCGCTCGAGGGCATCCGCTACGTGTATCACCTCGCGCGCGGCGACGGCGCGACGTGGCAGGAGTACTACGCCACCGACGTCGAGCCTACGCGCCGCCTCGCCGAGCTGTGCGCGAAGTCCGGAGTCGAGGGCTTCTACTACACGTCGTCGGTCGCGATCTACAACGCTGGACGCGGCACCGGCCCGATCAACGAGGACACGCCGTTCCACCCGGGCATCGCACGCTCCAATCTGTACGTGCGCTCGAAGGTCGAGAACGAGCGCAATCTCCTGGAGCTCCACCGCACGTGCGGCCTGCCGCTCGTCCTCTTTCGCCCGGGAATCGTCATCGGACGCGGCGGCAACCCGATGCACTCCGGCGTCGCGGGATGGCCGTACCCGTCCGTCAGCCGCTTGTGGGGCGACGGACACAATCCCCTCCCCATCGTTCTGGTCGACGACTGCGCTGATGCGATGGTGCAGGCGCTCGGGCGGAAGGATCTGCACGGCCTCAGCTTCAATCTGGTCGGCGAGCCGTGCTTGACGGCGCAGGAGTACCTCGATGAGCTCGAGCGCAGTACCGGACTGAAGGTCCGACGCGTCCCGACGTCGAGCGCCCGCTACTTCGCGGAAGAGGTCGCCAAGTACGCGATCAAGCTCCTGGGGCGGGATCCGCACTGCCGGCGGCCGAGCTACGCGGAGTGGGAGGGGCGAACCTGCAAGGTGCTCTTCGACACCTCACGCGCCAAGCGCATGCTGGAATGGGCTCCCGCCGGCAATCGTGAGGTCGTCGTTCGGGAGGGCATCGAGCTTCCGGCCCGCGCGTACTTCGACTGACGGGTCGTCCGCCAGTCCCTCGACGCGCCACGATCTTTGCACGATTTGCCTGTTTTCCAGCGGTTACCCGCTTCGAAGGTTGTCGCCGCTCGCCTTGGTACGATAGGTTGGTCCCGAGGGAGCGATGGCTCAGTCCGGACTCGTATCACTGGCGCAGGAATTCTGGAGCTTCCTGCGCGTCCGCAAGAAGTGGTGGCTCGCCCCGATCGTGATCATCATGGCGCTGTTCGGCTCGTTGATCGTCTTCACCCACGGCTCGGCGCTGGCCCCCTTCATCTACACCGTCTTCTAGGAGGCACGCGCGTGCCGCCGCTTTCGAAGCGCGAGCTCCGGAAGTTCGGGCTCACCGTCGGTTTCGCCTTCCTCGTCCTGGGAGGCATCAGCAAATGGCGCGGCCACGAGCTGCCGCCGCGTGTCCTCTGGACGGTCGGGTCACTGCTGATGGTGTCGGGGTTGTTGGTCCCGACGGTCCTCGGTCCGGTGCAGCGCGGGTGGATGCGGTTCGCCGACGTCGTCGGCACGTTCAACACGCGCCTGATCCTCGGCCTCCTCTTCTACGTCGTCTTCACCCCGGTCGGCTTCGTCATGCGCTTTTTCCGCGATCCGATGACGCGCTCGATGCGCGACGCCGAGGAGAGCCAGTGGGTGCGGCGCAAGGTCGAGCCGGTCGATCCGGCGCGCTACCAGCAGCAATTCTGATCGCGCCATGACGACCATCCTCGGCCTCTCCGCCTTCTACCACGACTCCGCGGCGTGCCTCGTGCGCGACGGGGAGATCGTGGCCGCCGCGCAGGAGGAGCGCTTCACGCGCAAGAAGCACGACGCCGAGTTCCCGAAGCACGCGGTCGCGTACTGCCTGCGCGAGGCCGGGATCGACATCACGGGCGTCGACTACGTCGGCTTCTACGACAAGCCCCTGCTCAAGTTCGAGCGCATCCTCGAAAGCTACCTCGGCGTCGCACCGCAAGGACTGCGCTCGTTCCTCACCGCGATGCCGGTCTGGCTCAAGGAGAAGCTCTTCACCCGCGATCAGATACGCCGCGATCTCGGCGGCTACGAGGGACCGGTGCTCTTCAGCGAGCATCACGAGTCGCACGCGGCAAGCGCGTTCTATCCGTCGCCATTTCCCGAAGCGGCGGTCCTGACCATGGACGGCGTCGGGGAGTGGGCGACGTCCTCGTACGGCGTAGGCCGCGGCAGTGCTCTCGATCTCCTCGCCGAGCTGCACTATCCGCACTCGCTCGGCATGCTCTACTCGGCGTTCACCTACTACACGGGCTTCAAGGTGAACTCTGGGGAGTACAAGGTCATGGGGCTCGCGCCCTACGGCGAGCCCCGCTTCGTCCAGGTCATCTTCGACAAGCTCGTGCAGCTGCGCCCGGACGGATCGTTCAAGCTCAACATGGAGTACTTCGACTACCTGCGCGGCCTGACCATGACGAGCGGCGCGTTCGACGAGCTCTTCGGCGGGCCGCCGCGCGCCCCGGAGTCGGAGCTGACGCAGCGTGAGATGGACCTCGCGGCGTCCATCCAGATCGTGACCGAGGAGATCATGCTCAGCATGGCCCGGCACGTCCACCGCGAGACGGGCATGGAGAACCTCTGCCTCGCCGGCGGCGTCGCCTTGAACTGCGTGGGCAACGGGCGTCTGCTGCGCGAAGGCCCGTTCAAACGGTTGTGGATCCAGCCGGCCTCCGGCGACGCGGGCGGCGCGCTCGGCGTCGCGCTCACCATCCATCACAAGGTCCTCGGCAATTCCCGTCAGCACCGCTCGGAAGGCGACAGCATGCGCGGCTCGTATCTCGGGCCCGCCTACTCCGACGACGAGATCGAGAGCTTTCTGCGCTCCGCGGGCGCCGTCTACCAGCGTCTGCCCCAAGACGAGCTGCTCGATCGCACGGCGCGTATCCTCGCCGACGAGAAGGTGGTCGGCTGGCTGCAAGGACGCATGGAGTTCGGACCGCGCTCGCTCGGCGCGCGCAGCATCCTCGGCGATCCGCGATCGCGGAAGATGCAGTCGGTGATGAACGTCAAGATCAAGTTCCGCGAGAGCTTCCGCCCCTTCGCGCCGAGCATCCTGCGCGAGCGGCTCGGCGAGTGGTTCGATTTGAACGCCGACTCCCCCTATATGCTGCTCGTGGCGCCCGTCCGCGCCGAGCGGCGCATCGCGATGACCGCCGAGGAGCAGCGTCTCTTCGGCATCGCCAAACTGAACGTCCCGCGCTCCGACATCCCCGCCGTCACCCACGTCGACTACTCCGCCCGCATCCAGACCGTCCACCGCGAGACCAACCCGCTGTACCACGGGCTGATCGAGCGCTTCCATGCGCTCACCGGCTGCCCGGTGCTGGTGAACACCAGCTTCAACGTGCGCGGCGAACCGATCGTCTGCACGCCGCAGGACGCGTACCTGTGCTTCATGCGCACCGAAATGGACCACCTCGTGCTCGGATCCTTCCTGCTCGACAAGACGGCACAACCGGCGTTGCGCGACGACGTCGACTGGCGCGCGCAGTACCAACTGGACTGACCAGGGATACGCGCGTCGTGGTGACGAATCACGGGTCGTCGGAGGCGCCCTCGTCGATCCGGTCGATCGCGGCGATCATCCTGCTCGGCGCCGTGCTCCTGGCGCCGCGCCTAGGCGCGCAGAGCCTCTGGCTCGACGAGGCTCTCACGATCACGCCCGCGGTGACCGCCACGAGCCTTCCGGACCTGGTGCGCCGCGTGCGCACGATGGACACGCAGCCGCCGGCGTCGCACCTGCTCCTCTACGCCTTGAGCGATCACGTGCCGCGCAGCGAGTTCTACTACCGCCTGCCGTCGCTGGTGGCGCTCGAGATCGGCGTTGCCCTATTCTACCTCTTCGTGCGCCGCCTGTGGGGACCGAGCGCGGCCCTGCTCGCCACCACCGCGGCGCAGCTCTCCCCGTTCCTCGGCTTCTACGGCGCGGAGGCCCGCAACTACAGCCTCTGGTTCATGCTCATCATGACGTCGGCGTTCGCCGCCGTCCGATGGGTCGACGCCGTCCGCAGGGGCGGTGGGGCGCGGTGGACATGGGCGATCGTACTGGCCGTGAGCAACGCGCTCGGCCTGTGGACGCACCTCTTCCACGTCTTCGTCCTGTTGGCGGAGGGCGTGGTGCTCCTTCTGGTGCTCGCCGCCGAGCCCCCGGGCCGGCGCGCGCAGCCGCTCGCGATTCTCGTTGGCGCGCAGATCCTGACCGTGCTGCTCTTCGCCCCATGGCTGCTGGTGGTCGCGCACGCCGCCAGTGAGGGCACGGCGGGCGTCTCGTGGACCCGCCCGTTCGGGATCGGCAGTCTCGCCTACTATCTCTTCGCGGCGCATTTCGGGTCGTCCCTCGGGCCCGATCTCCGCACCCTGCACGTCCGTCCGCTCTCCGAGCTCGCCGGTACCTACGCCGTGTCGCTCGGGCTCGCCGGGGCCGCGATCGCCACCACCCTCGTCATCTATGCGCTGCTCGTCTTCGACGCCGTCCGGCTGCGTGAACGTCGCTGGGAGCTGTTGGCACTGGTGGTCTGGCCGGCGTGCGCGCTCGCGGGCCCCGTCGCCTACGGCTGGCTGCGCAGCTTCCCGCTCCACCCGCGGCACCTGATGGTGGTCTGGCCCCTCCTGCCGATCGTCCTGGCGCTCGGGCTGATCCGCTATCGCCGTCTGCGGCCGCTCGTGATGGCGTCGCTGCTGCTGCAGCTCGTCGCGCTCGCCAATCTGCTCTTCGTCCCCCGCTACGCCAAGGACGACGAGCGCGGCGCGGTCCGGTTCGCCGAGCAGCACTCCGCCGCACCCGCGTACGTGATCGGCGACGTCGCCAGCCTGTACGTCACGCGTCTCGAAGGGCGCCAGAAGGGCTTCGTCGACTTCCCCGCCGCCACGCATGACGTCTGGCTGGTCGACAACCGCACCTGGGAGGAGCAGAGCCGCCGGACGCGTGCGCAGCTGAAGCTCAGGATGCGCGCGATGGGCATGCGCTACGAAGGTGGCGTCACCAACTTCCGCGGCATCGTTCTGCGCCACTGGTCGAGCGCGCGCTCGTAGCGTCGCCTCGTTCGTCACCGGCGATCCGAGCCGCCAGTACGACACCTGGGACGGCAACAACACCGCGCCCGAGGACTGGATCGGCTACAGCTATAGCACTCCCTATAGCTTCAACCGCATCGTATTTCAGGAAGGTATATCCTTTTGGGATGGCGGTTGGTTTGATACTTTGAATGTCCAGGTACGCCAGAACGGTGTCTGGACGAACGTCGCCAACCTGACCTCCGCACCTCCCTACTCCGCAACCAACGATGGCGTCAGCTACCAGAGCTACACCCTCAGCTTCTCCACCATCACGGGTGACGGGATTCGCTGATCGCGTCCTCCTGCTCCTCGTCGCGCTGATCGCGCTCGGTGCGACGGGCGGCATCTCGACGGCCGCAGCGGTCTCGGTGCCTCTCGGATTCCAGGACACGCTCGTCGCCGGCTCGCTCTCGCAGCCCGCAACGCTCGCCTTCTCACCGGACGGACGCCTCTTCATCGGGGAGAAGGCGTCGGGAAAGATCCGCATCGTCGAGAACGGCACTTTGCTCCCCACGCCCTTCCTCGACCTGACGCAGCTCGTGCCGCCGGGTACGGCGCTCGACAACTACTTCGAGCGTGGACTGCTCGGCATCGCGTTCGACCCGGCATTTGCGACGAACGGCTTCGTGTACCTCTACCACACGCTCTGCACGCAGCCCTCCAGCGGCACCTGTGCCGGAGGCGCCTCGAAGAACCGGGTGATCCGCGTCCACGCGCTCGGCAACGTCACCGACGGCGCGCCACCGGTCGTGATCCTCGACGGCATCGACTCCGACGCCGGCAACCACAACGCGGGCTGGATCGATTTCGGCCCCGTCGATCACGCGCTCTACGTCGCCACCGGCGACGGCGGCAGCGATCACACGAAGTCGCAGAACCTCGGCTCCTTGAGCGGCAAGGTCCTCCGTCTCGAGGCGGATGGCTCGATCCCGACCGACAATCCCTACTTCGGCTCGCCGACGGCACGCGGCGAGATCTGGGCTGCCGGACTGCGGAACCCCTGGCGTTGCCGCTTCCGCGACGACGGCCGTCTCCTCTGCGCCGACGTAGGCCAAGACACCTGGGAGGAGCTCGACGTCATCTTCGAAGCCAACAACTACGGCTGGCCCACGGTCGAAGGCCCCTTCACCCTGGCGCAGTATCCGAGCTTCACGCCACCGATCCTCTGGTACGGCCACAACGGCGCCGACGCCGCCATCATGGGCGGTGATTTCGGCGCCAAGACCGACTTCCCGGGCGACTACGCCGACAGCTATTTCTTCGGCGATTACGCGCTCGGCGTCATCCGCCGCGTCATCCTCGACGCGACCGGCACGGCGGTCGTCGCCCCGGCCGAGGATTTCGCGACCGCCATCGGCAAGAACACGCTGACCGACATCGTCGCCGGACCCGACGGCGCGCTGTACTACACCCGCATCCTCGACGGCGACGTGCATCGCATCCTGCTCGTCACCGGCAACCACTCTCCGGTCGCGGTGGCGTCGCCCGCCGTCAGCATGGGCAACCCGCCCTTCACCGTGAACTTCGACGCCAGCGCATCGTCGGACGCGGACGGCGACCCGTTGACGTTCACCTGGAATTTCGGCGACGCAACGGCGGCCGGGAGCGGCGTCGCGCCGTCGCACCAATACACGCAGCGCGGCCGTTACACGGTCACGCTGACCGCGAGCGACGGCATGCCGGCGCCGGGGCCCGGGACCGCGACCGCGACGGTCATCGTCGGCACGCCGCCCGAGGTCAGCATCACGCAGCCGCTCGACGGAACGTCATTCGACGCCGGCGCGACGATCCCGCTCGTCGGCAGCGCCAGCGACGTCGAGGACGGCGCGATCGATCCCGCGAGCCTCACCTGGAAGATCGTCTTCCACCATTCCGATCACACCCACCCCTTCATCGACGCCCTCGCGGCGTCGCCCAACAGCTTCGACACGGCAGACAGCGGCGAGACCAGCGCCGACGTCGGATACGAGATCATCCTCAGCGCGACCGACAGCGACGGCATGACGGGCAGCGCGTCGGTGTTCCTCGTCCCGCACACGGTGACGCTCACCTTCGCGACGTTGCCTCCGGGGCTCTCGATGACGCTCGACGGGGAGCCCTTTCAAACACCCTTCGACGTCACGAGCGTGGTCGGCATGCTGCGCACGATCGGCGCGCCCGACACACTGGGCCTCACGTTCCAGGGCTGGTCGGACGGCGGCGCGGCGAGCCACGTGATCACCGCGCCCGCGAACCCGGCGACGTACATCGCGACCTTCGCCACGGCCGCGCCGACGGCACTCGCGACGCCGACGGTCGCGACACCGACGCTCTCCACGCCGACGCTCGCGGTGACGCCCGCGGACACGGGGTCGGGTGCCGCGTCGACACCGGTGAGGACCAGCACGCCGTCGCCCTCGCGGACCGCGACGCCGACCAGCCCCGCCGCCACGGCAACGCCACGGCCGTCCGCGACACCGAGCTCCACCGTACCCGCGACGCCGGCTCCCACCGTGACGCCGCTCGGGCTCACCGATCCCTCCGCGGCACGCAGCGCCGATGCCTGCCAACGCACGATCGCCACGGCCATTCTCGGCGGCTCGCGCAGCATCCTAACGACGCTCGCGAAGTGCACGAGCGCGGTGCAGCTCTGTGTACAGACCGACCCCGACGATCCGAGCTGTCTGCCGAAGGCGCGCGCACAATGCCTGAAAGCGATCGGCGCGATCGCCGGCGCCACGACGAAGATCGTGGCGGGCGTGCGCAAGCGCTGCACCGACGTCACCCAGGTGATGGACGCGTTCGGGCTCGGCTACGCCGGTCTCGCGGCCGACTGCGCCGCACACGGCGATCCGGCTGCCGACGTGGCAGGCCTCGCCACGTGCCTGGCGAGACGGAGCCGCTGCACGGCGGAGCACCTCTTCCAGCTCGAGGTGCCGCGCGCCGGCGAGCTGCTGCAGCTCGCCGACGTCGGGCTGCCCGCCGACTCGTGCATCGTCAGCCTGGGCGGAACCGGCACGGGCGTGGCGGCCGCCGACGCGAAGCCGCTCGTACAATGCGCGACCTCGATCGGGAAGGCGGCGACGACCTACGCCAGCGCGCGCGCAAGCACGCTCGGCGATTGCGCGACCGCGCTCTTCACCTGCGTGCAGCGCAAGCCGGCCCCGGCGGACTTCACGACCTGCCTCACGAAGGCGGGGGCGACGTGCGCCCGCGCAGCGGACACCAGCGCCGACGACGCCAAGCTGCGGAGCACCGTCGAGACGCGCTGTGGTGAGTCTCTCCTTCCCTTCGCCACCCTGCGCGCCGCCGCCGCGGCAAATCTCGACGGCGTGGCCGGCGCGTGCGCCGCCAACGGGGTCGCCGATCTGCAGAGTCTCGCCTCGTTCGAGAGCTGCCTCGCGCATCAGCACCAGTGCCTCGCCGCGGACCTGGTCCGGACTGCGGTGCCGCGCGCGGCAGAGCTGCTGGCGCTGGTTGGCCGCACCTTGGGACCCAGCGACTGTCCCGCCGAGGCCCTGCCGGCGGCGCCGTGAGCGCGGCCCGGCCGCGTCGATTGCGCGTGGCACGGCCGGCGGTCTGCAGCTAAGCTTTCGGGCGCATGGCGAGCTCGCGGGTGGTCCTGTCCGTCTTCGGCACTCGGCCGGAGGCCATCAAAATGGCGCCCGTGGTGCACGCGCTCGCGGCGCGCAAAGGCGTCACGGCGGCGGTCTGCCTGACGAACCAGCACCAGGAGATGCTGGACCAGGTGCTCGATCTGTTCGCCGTCCACGCCGATCATCATCTGCAGGTCATGACGAGCGGTCAGACCCCGCTCGAGGTGACGATCCGCGTGCTCGAGCGCCTGCCACCGGTCCTTGCCGAGCTCAAGCCCGCCGCCGTACTGGTGCAAGGCGACACGACGACGACGTTCGCGGCGGCCCTGGCCGCGTTCTACGCGCGCATCCCGGTCGGGCACGTCGAGGCCGGCCTGCGCACCTGGCGCAAGGACTCGCCCTTCCCGGAGGAGCTGAACCGCCAGATGACGACGTCACTCGCCGACTGGCACTTCCCGCCCACGACCTGGGCGCGCGACAACCTGCTGCGCGAGGGCGTGCCGGCCGAGCGCGTGATCGTCACCGGCAACACCGTCACGGACGCGCTCCGCTGGGTGGCGGCGCGGGTCCCCGACCAGCCCCCGGGCATTCCGGATCTCGGCGACTCGCGGCTCGTTCTCGTCACCGCGCATCGACGCGAGAGCTTCGGGCAGCCCTTCCGCGAGCTGTGCGAGGCATTGCGCACGCTGGTGGAGCGCAATCCGGATGTGAGCCTCGTCTATCCTGTGCACCTGAACCCGAACGTGCAGGAGCCCGTGCGCGCCATTCTCGGCGGCGTCCCGAGGGTGCATCTGGTCCCACCGGTCGACTACGGCACCATGGTCAGCTTGCTGCGGCGCTCGTATCTCGTCCTCACCGACTCCGGCGGAATCCAGGAAGAAGCGCCGTCGTTCGGGCGGCCCGTTCTCGTCATGCGCGACACGACGGAACGTCCGGAGGGCGTCGAGGCGGGAACCGCGCGGCTCGTCGGTACGTCGCGCGAGCGTATCGTCAGCGAAGCGGAGCGCCTGCTGAACGACCCCGCCGCCTACGCCGAGATGGCGAGAGCGCACAACCCGTACGGCGACGGGCGAGCCGCGGAACGCATCGCCGACGTCGTCACCGCCGCGCTCGACATCGGCTGACGCCGCGGCGCACGTCGTGCGCTACGCTGGAGCGTCCGCGCACTTTTTCCGCGTCGCGCAACTGCGAAGGAGCGACCGCCTTCACACCCACACGCAGTTCGCATGGCGAACGCGCTATCGGTTGCCGTGGGCTGACTTGCGAGCGTTGGGGCCCGAGTGCAAACTGGAACTGACATTCCGCCGGCTCGCGTGGCACCATGGTGGCTGTCGCGCGCCGGCAACGGCGCACCGCTATCCAGGCAGCATCCTCGACCCCCGTGCCGCGAACCCGTTCGACATCCCATTCGACGTCGACCGTCTCCCGTGGGCTGGCGGCACTCGTGCTGCGCGTCCCCTTCGTCGTGTTGCTTCTCCTGGCGACGGCACGGGCGTCCTCGGCGGTCGTCCTTCCCGACGGCTTCCAGCAGACGACCGTATGGCAGGGGTTGACCCAGCCGACGGCGCTGCGCTTCGCGCCCGACGGCCGCATCTTCGTCGCCGAGAAGAGCGGGCTCATCAAAGTTTACGACGACCTCAACGATTCGACCCCGACGATCTTTGCCGATCTGCGGACCAACGTGCACAACTTCTGGGATCGCGGCCTGCTCGGTCTCGCCCTCGATCCCAACTTCCCGACCACGCCCTACGTGTACATCCTGTACACGCTCGACGCGCAGATCGGCGGCTCGCCGCCACTCTGGGGCAGCTTCGGCGGCACGACCGACGGCTGCTCGGATCCGCCCGGTGCGACGACGGGCGGCTGCGTCGTCGGCGCACGCCTGTCGCGCCTGCAAGCGTCCGGCGATCTCATGATCGGCAGCGAGCAGGTGCTGCTCGAGAACTGGTGCCAGCAGTTCCCCAGCCACTCGATCGGCACGCTGCTCTTCGGCCCGGACGGCGCGCTCTACGCCAGCGCGGGTGATGGCGCGAGCTTCGACTTCGTCGACTACGGCCAGACGGGCTACCCGCAGGTCAATCCGTGCAACGACCCACCCGGCGGCATCGGCGGCAGCCAGACGCCGCCGACGGCGGAAGGCGGCGCGCTGCGCGCGCAAGACGTCCGTACGGTCTCGGACGCCGTCGGCTTCAACGGCACCATCCTGCGCCTCGACCCGACGACCGGTGGCCCGCTCCCCGACAATCCACTCGCCGACGGCAGCATCCCGGGCGCAGAGCGCATCATCGCCTACGGGCTCCGCAACCCGTTCCGCATGACCTTGCGCCCGGGCACCAACGAGCTCTGGATCGGCGACGTCGGTTGGAACGATTGGGAAGAGATCGATCGCGTCGACTTCAGCGAGCAGAGCGTCGCGAACTTCGGGTGGCCCTGTTACGAGGGTATCGGACCCCAGCCCGGCTACCAGGGCGCCGGGCTCGGCATCTGCCAGGATCTCTACGCCACCCCCGGGTCGGTCATCGATCCCGTCTACACCTACTCGCACGCGGACAACGTCGTCGCCGACGACGACTGCGCCCCGGGAAGCTCGTCGATCAGCGGCCTCGCGTTCTATGACGGCGGCACGTACCCGACGAGCTACGCCGGCACGCTCTTCTTCGGCGATTACAGCCGCAACTGCATCTGGACGATGGCCGCCGGTCCGGACGGCGAGCCGGATCCGGCGACGCGCGCGCCGTTCGCGGTCGGCGCGGCGGCGCCGGTCGATCTCGAGATGGGTCCCGGCGGCGACCTGTTCTACGTCGACGTCAACGGCGGACGCATCATGCGCATCTCGTACACCAGCTCGGATCAGCCGCCGACCGCGGTGATCGATGCCGACCGGACGAACGGATCCGCGCCGCTGACCGTGCAGTTCGACGGCTCCGCCTCGAGCGACCCCGACGTCGGCGACGTCCTCACCTACGCCTGGGACTTCGACGGCAGCGGGAACTTCACCGGTTCGACCGCCGTCGCGCCGCAGCAGACGTTCCCGGCCGGAACCTACACCGTCCACTTGCGGGTCACCGACTCGCACGGGGTCAGCAACGTCGCCTCGGTGGTGATCACCTCCGGCGACACCGCGCCGACGGCGACCATCCTCAGCCCGCTCGCCTCGACCAAGTGGAGCGTCGGCGACACGATCGGGTTCTCCGGTTTCGCGACGGACGCGGAGCAAGGCTTCCTCGGCGGCTCGTCGCTCACGTGGACGTTGATCCTGCATCACTGTCCCTCGAACTGCCACACGCACACCATCCAGACGTTCACCGGTACGACGGGCTCCTTCACGGCACCCGATCACGAGTACCCGACGTTCCTCGAGCTGCAGCTCACCGCCACCGACAACAGCGGCTTGACCGATACGAAGAGCGTGCTCCTGTATCCCAACACCGTCGTGCTCTCGTTCGATACCGACCCGACCGGGCTGAGCGTCGCCGTCGGGCCGCGGAGCGACGTCGCACCGTTCAACCGCACCGTCATCATCGGCTCGACCAACTCGATCGCGACGGCCTTCTCCCAGTCCCTCGGCGGCATCAGCTACGAGTTCGCGTCCTGGTCCGACAATGGGGCGCGCTCACACCTCGTCACGGCACCCGCGAACGACGCGAGCTACCTCGCGAGCTTCACGGTGGCGATCCCGACCGTCACGCCGACGCCCACGGTGACCGTCACCCCAATCGTGACAGCGACGCCCACACCGACGCGCACGCCCACCCCGACCCGTACCGCGACGCCGACGCGCACGCCCACGCCGACGAGGACGCCGACACCCGCGCTCACGAGTACGCCGACCAGGACGGCGACGCCGACCGTGACGAGCACGCCGACCCAGACCGCCACGCCGACGGTGACGGGTACCGCCACGAAGACGGCCACGCCCACGGTCACGAAGACGGCGACCCCGACGGCCACCGCGACGGTCACGGTGACCGCCACCGCCACCGCGACGCCGACGCCCTCCTCGACGCCTACGCCGACGGCCACGGGCACGCCCACACCGACCGCCACGAGCACGCCGAACGAGTGCGCCATCGACGCGGACTGCGACGACGGTGACCTCTGCACGGAGGACACGTGCGATCTCGGCACGTGCGTCCACTTCGGAGCGCCGCAGGCGATCAACGACGCGACCCTCGGCCTGCGCGCGCTGACCAAGGCCGGCAAAGCGACGATCACCTTGCGCGCCAACGTGCACCTCTCGGTTCCCGTCGCGCCGGTCATCGATCCGGCCGCGGACGGGCTACGGCTGCAGCTCGTCGATGGGGCGGGGGTGGTCCGCGACTCGATCGATCTCCCCGCGGGGACGCGCGATCACGATCATCCGGTCGGCTGGACGACCAACCGCACGGCGCTCCACTGGCGCTACCTCGATCCCACGGGGAACGGACGCGTCCGGACCGCACGCCTCTCGGTCGATCCCATCAAGGGCGGCGTCGACGTTCGGCTCACCGCGCTCCGGGGAACGCTCCCTCTGACGTCGAGCGATGCGCCGTTCGTGATTCAGGTTCGCGTCGGAGCGGGCACCGGCCGATGCGGCGCGGTGTCGTTCTCCGGCACGGCCGGCCCGTCACCGACCTGCCGGTTCAGTCGGACCGGCAGCAGTATCCTCTGCCGCTGAGGCGGCGGGACCGGCCCGGGGCCCTCAGCGACAGCTGAGACCGCCGCCGACGAGGGCGCGGCAGACGAGCCCGAGGTCGCGCGCGCAGTGGTCTCCGAAGCGCAGCGTCGCGTGCAGCGCCGGCTCCCCCATGGCGGTGCGCAGATCGTTGGACGCGGCGCGGGCCGAGACCCGGAAGTTCCGATCCGAGCGGTGCAAGTTCAGCACGCGCAGTCCGTCGACCGCGCGCGCGGCGTCGCGACTGGTGCGGTAGCGGAACCCGCGACCGAAGTCGTAGGCGGTGAACCCGTCGCCCGGCACGCTGGCACGGTAGAGGATCGCCCCCGATTCGTCCGCGATCTCGAGCGTCGCGCCGGTGACCCGCGGATCGAGCGCAGGATCGGCGGGGAAGATGCCGTGTACCGACAACGCGCCCTCCCGATGCTGTACCGCGAGGCGCACGCGGGTCGCGAAGAGGCCCGCAGCGAACTGACTGGCCGTACATGCGCCGCTGAGGCACGCGCCGAGCGCCAGGCAGGGATCGGTCTCGTCCGCGTGCATGCACCAGGAGCCGTCGTGCTCGAGCCCGAACTCGCAGGATCCGACCGCCGCACAGCGATCGATGGCGCATGGATTGAGGCTACCGACCGACAGCTCGCCCGAGAGCGGGCTCTCGGTGCCGTCGCCGGTGTAGGCCGCAACCGCGATGTGCGACGCCGGCGTCCCGATGAGCGCCGGCACGAACGCGGTGAGCGTACCGTCCGCACCCAAGCCGGGCAGACCGACGTCGATGGGCGCGCCGTACGGTGTCCCCGCGGCCCGCACATAGACATGGTAGCCCACAGCTTCCGTGGTCGCGGGCTGCCAGCGCACCCGGACGGTGGCAGCTCGTGCGCTCGCCGCGCTGCCCAGGGCGAGTACGACGCCAACCAGGAACGTGTTGCGAACCAGGCGCAAGTGCCTACGGGATTCCATCGACCGATACGCTCGTCAGGGGGTCGCCCTGCGAGGACGCGGTGGACCTCCACCGGCCTTTCAGGAGCGGCGAGCCACGGCCCCACCCCACAACCCCTCGCGTCACCTACACTAATGCGGGCAAAACCACAACGGGAGCGGGGATCAGTCGGCAGGATCTTGCAGCAGCAGATCGGCGATCGCGAAGGTGCCGCGCAGGCGGATCGCCAGGACGCCCTGGACCGACAAGCCCGGGTGCATCCGGGCGACCGCGTCGCCGAGGTCGAGGGTTGCGAGCCGGAACACGCTGCCCGCAACGGCCTGGGTCGCGAGAGGGAACACGCCCTGGAGATCCGTCATCCGCGGCGCGCTGATGCGCCGGTCGAAACGCACTGAGCGCGTGCGATGGTCGGAGGTACGTACGCGGAGCTCGATCCGCATGGTCGAGCCGTTGCGCACGAGGAACGAGACGGCCTGGAACGGCGCAACCAGCGTGTCCGCATGCGCGGGCGGATACGTCGCGAGCGCGCCCAGCACTGGATCAGTCGAGAGGGTCGGGCCGTCCACCGCGGGATCGTCGCTGTGCCCCACGATCACGTTCCGGCCGAGCGTCGCCCAGCGATCGAGCGGCACCGCGATCGAGTCCGGTTGCACGGCATTCTGCGTTGACGGCGCGGCCGCGAACAGTACCCGCTCGAGCCGGACGTTGCCGAGGACGCGTACCTGGGAGACCCGTACGAACGTCGCGCCGAACGCCGCCCGCAGATCGCTCGCGAGGTCACGGTAGAAGGTATGCTGTTGGCCGTCCGCGCTCGTGTTGCCTAGCGGCATCTGGACGCGGCGCTTGCGGACGGTCGGCAGGCTATCGTCGCTCGCGTAGGAGAGCACACGCGGTGGGCCCTGCGTCGACTGGACCAGGACCTCGACGACGAAGTCGCTGTCACCCGCGAGCGTCGCCGCCAGCATCGGATACCCGACCGCCAGATCGCCGCTGGATGGATAGGCCACCCCGAAGTCGGTCGCCGGCACCGTAGCGGCATCGGTCTGCAGCACGGGCGCCTGCTCCTTGGCATCGTCGGTCACGCCCCATGTCCCATCGCCCTGCCAGAGCGTCCACCCGTCGAGCGGCAGCGCGACGAACGCCGGGCAGCTGCAGGTCGCGGAGCAGAGCGTGGGGCACGCGCTGTCGTCGATGCCGTCGCACGTCTCGCCGCCGTCGACCACGTTGTTGCCGCAGGAGCCCGGGCCCGGCGTCGCCGCCGACGCGGGAGTGGATGTCGCGGTCGGGTCCGGCGTCGGCTCGACCGGCGTCGCCGTCGGGTCGGCGGTCGCCGTCGCGATCACGGTCGCGGTGCTCGTCGCGATCGGCGTCGCGGTAGCCGTCGGGAGCGCCGTCGCCGTCGCGGTCGTGGTCGGTACCGCCGTGTTCGTCGCGGTCGGGCGCGGCGTACGCGTCGGCCGCGGCGTGACCGTCCGGGTGGCCGTCCCCGTGACCGTGGCGGTCGCGGTGGCGGTGGCAGTGGCGGTCGCGGTGGCCGTCAGCGTCGCGGTCGCGGTGGGAAGCGGCGTTCTCGTCGTCGCCACGGTACTCGTCGGAAGCGGGGTCGACGTGCGGGTCGCGATCGGCGTGGAGGTTCCGCTGGCCGTCGCGGTGGCCGTCGCGACCGGCGTCGAGCTGCGGGTCGGCGTCACGGTCGCGGTACGCGTGGGCGTCGACGTGCGGGTCGGGTTCGCCGTCCTGGTCGGCGTCGGTGTCGCCGTGCGCGTCGCCGTCGTGGTCGGCGTCGCGGTGACGGTCGCGGTCCGCGTCGCGGTGGGCGTCGGAATCTTCACCGCCCCGACGACGTCGCCGAACACCCGCAGCTCCCCGACCGAGATGAATGCCGCGCTGCCACCCGGCGCCCCGGCGAGGCGTATCGCGTCGCCATTCGTCGGGGTGAAGTCGAGCACGAAGGTCTCGAAGTTGATCCCGTCGTTACCTGCATACGCCGGCGTACTCAGCAGGCCCGCCACCTGCACCCACTGCCCGCCCTGCCGCACCTCGACCCGCAACGACTGGAACCATCCGCCGTCCCAGAACTGCATGCCCTCCTGGAACACCAGGCGGCGGAACAGCGCCCCGCCGTTGAACGTGTACCCGATCCAATCGTCCGGCGCGGTGTTGGCGCCGTCGAAGGTGTCGTACTGGCGCAGGGGATCGAAGAAGCCGACCGGCGGCGTGTCGCCGTCGCGGATGACCTCGAGTGAGTGATTGCCGCTGCCCGTGGGCGCCGTGACGCGCGCGATGATCGCGCCGAGGGCGGTGAGATCGGAGCCGGCGATCGGCGTCGAGGTGATCGTCGGCGCCGGCGTCGCCGCCGCGATCGGCGTCGCCGTCGGCGGCGGCGTGGCGGTGGCGGTGCGGATCGGCCCTGCGCCGGGCGGATCAAACGGATCGAGCGGATTCGATCCGGCGGCGCGCTCAGCCCCGTCGGAGAGACCGTCGCCGTCGGTATCCCACAGATTGGGATCCGTCTCGCCCGGATCGACGACGTGGTTCAGGTTGACATCCTCGGCGGCGTCGCTCAACCCGTCGCCGTCGGAGTCGGCGAACGGCGCGGCCGCCGCGTAGGCGATCGAGAGCTCGTTGGAGCGAGGGCTCTCCGTCCCCGACGCGTCGTAGCTCGTCACCGCGAAGTAGTTCGTCGCGCCTACTGAGAGCTGATCCAAGGTCGAACGCAGCGCACCATCGCCATCCAGCGTGGGTGCGCCGACGTCGATGCCCGTTCCATAGCCCTGCTGATCCTGGCGGACATAGACCCGATACCCGCGCGCGCCCTCAATGGGGGCCCACGCGATCCGGGCCTGGTACGCCATACTCGGGGCGGGAAACACCAGGGCGGCAAAACACACAGGCAGTGCGGCCCGGAGGAAGTGGCCAGCGGCGGAGGTAACTCGCACGGACGGCGTGAGAGGCAATGCACATGCCGCCGCGTCCGCTCGCGCAGCATCCCGATTACACGGGGCCGCCGACCGACGCCAGGATAGATGAGTTGCGCGCTGCGCTCGTCGAGGTAACGATCGGCGCTCAGGTGACGGCGCCGCGGCGCCGTGATCTCAGTCGAGCGCGCTGACCTCGATCGACAATTCGTTCGAATACGCACTCGTGGCGCCGGCCGCGTCGTACGATGTCATCGCGAAGTAGAGCGTCGTCGATGCGTCCTCGATCGGAAGCGCTATCACCGCCGTGACAATGCCCTGTGCATCCGCTACCGGGTTCGCCACGTCGACGTCGTGCGTATAGCTCCCGGACGTCGTGCCCCAGTGGATGAGATACCCGGCGACGCTCTCATCGCTCCCACGCCAGGTGATGGCGACGTCGGCAGTCGACACGTCTCCCGCGCGCTGATTCGAGCCACCACCACCGCCGCCACACGACGAGAGGCCCGCGAGCAGCAGCGCCATCGCAAGTGCCAGGACAGTTTGCGTGCGCATTCTCGCGTTGTCTGCTGCGCGAGCTGAACCACGGCACCTCATCGCCGTCAAGCGAATTCCGCATGACGACGCGCGCAGCGACGCGAAAGTTTCGATCGCCATCCAGACGACGCTTGGCGATGGGGAGGATGCGTCGTCCACCGCTGAATCACAGGGGATTTTTCCCGCCGCTGATGGCGCCGTGCTTGCAATTTGCCCCTCGTCCTCGTGAACACTCCCCGCGAAGCCACGCGCGTCCTGCTCGCGCTCCTGACGTGTCAGCTGCTGCTGCCCATCGCCGCCTCGGCCTACAGTGTGAAGGTGCGCTGGGGTGCGTCCAGTAATTCCTCGATCGCCGGCTACCATCTCTACGTGCGCGAGAGCGACGCCGAATACGGCGCGCCGCGGGCCGTCGACCCGACCCTCGACGCCGACGGCGGCCTCACGGCCCTGCTGAGCGATCTCGACATCGAGCGGACCTACGTCTTCGCGTTGAGCGCCTATACCGTGGACGGCCTCGAGAGCCCGCGCTCGAACGAGCGGACGATCGGCTACGCGGAGGCCGCCGCGGTGGTCGACTCGGACGGGGACGGCCTCACGGACGCGGAGGAGGACGTGAACTTGAACGGCGTCCGCGATCCCGGGGAAACCGACCGGCTGAACCCGGATACCGACGGGGATTTCGTGCCCGACGGCATCGAGCGCGACCGCGGCACCGACCCGCTCGATCCGACGCCGGGCGCATGCAGCCTGATCCCCTTCGCCGACTTCGGGTACAACACCCGTGGGACGACGGACGTCAGCTGGGACGCCGCCGCCGACGACACCGCGCTGCACGTCGTCCAGACGTCACGCTCGGCGCTGCAATTCCGCGCCTCCTATCCCGCGCGCGGCGCCGCCACGCTCACAGCCCCCGTGCTGGTCACGGCGATTCGCAGCACGCAGCGGTTCCGCGTCGAGGTGCTGGTACGCTCCACCAGCGGAAAGCGCTACACGCTGCGCTACGAAGGCAACGGCGGCGTCGATCGGATCAGCCGCCGCGCCATGACCCTCACCCTCGGCGACCAATTCGCCAACGGCGCGTACCAGTCGCTGGCCCGTGATCTCGCCGCCGATCTCGCCGTGATCGATCCCACCGCGGTGCTCGCGACGGTCACCAACGTCCGGGTGCGCGGGCAATACGACATGCGGCAGGTCCGGTTCTGTCACTGAGCGGCGCGCGCCTCGCCGCGAGGCGCAATTGACGGCGTCGACCCGGAGTACATAAGAAGGACAGGAGGCGGCCGAGGGGGCCGTCCGTTCGCCGCCATGCAAACGCGTGATCCGGACACCCTGGTGTACAGTACCGAGGGAGGCACGCCCGCTCCCCGCGCCTCGGGCTCCGCGCGCCCGCGACCCGGCGCCGACGGCGCTCCGGCGGACGGTACCGTCCGTATCTGGCTCGAGCGACACGGCCGGAACGGCAAGCCGGTCTCGATCGTCCGCGGCCTGCGGCTCGATGCGGGCGCGCTCGCCACACTCGCCACGCGTCTCAAGCGCGCGTGCGGCACCGGCGGCAGCGCCAAGGACGGCGAGATCATCATTCAGGGAGATCACCGAGCACGGATTGCCGCCGAGCTCGCCAACGAGGGCCTGCGAGTCAAGCTCGCGGGCGGCTGAACGGAGGTCGAGATGCGCTTCACCATTCGGAACGGCTTCGGTCTCGCGTTGATCGCGGTGCTACTGGCAGCGTCCCCGCTCGTCCTACGCGCGGAGGCGGGAGGCGACTGGAACGATGGTCAGGTGGCCTGGAAGTCGTTCGAGGACGGTATGGCCCTCGCCAAGAAGGAGCAGAAGCCCGTCTGCCTCATCTTCTTCACCGAGTGGTGCCCGCACTGCCGCAACTACAGCGGCGTCTTCCACGATCCCAAGGTGGTGGAGCAGGCGAAGCAGTTCGTGATGATCCGGCTCGACAAGGACAAAAACGCCGAGCTGAGCAAGAAATACGCCCCCGACGGCGAGTACATCCCGCGCACGTACTTCCTGAAGCCCGACGGCACGCTCGATCCCGAGATCCACGCGCCGCGCGATCAGTACAAGTACTTCTACGACGAGGCGCAGCCGGGGGGCGTTCTCTCGGGCATGGACGCCGCCCTCAAGAAGATGAGGACGAAGAGCTGAAAGGCGCGGCTCAGCGGCAAATCGCCCGCGCGCTCTGCCCCTCGCAGCCGACGTTGGCGTCGCTCATGCAGAGGAAGCCGAACGAAAGCGTGACGGCGATCTGATCCCGCCCGACGGCGTCCATGAGATCCGCGGATTTGCCGCGGAGGGTGAGCTCCCACGCCTCGCCGCGCAGCCGCAGCAGGGCACCTGTGATGCCGTTGGTCAGTCCTTCGGCGTCGTGCGAGGCCAGGAATCGGAACTTTGTCCCGTTTTTCTTCTCCATGAAGAAGTCGTGCGGAACGTTGCCGCTGTAGAGAACGGTCCCGTTCGGCGTCGCAATGTCGAGCAGCAGTCCGAACGTCGAAGGGTCGACGATCACGTCGTTGTCGAACGATGCCTTGAGCGTGATCTTGCCGGTTCCGCCGGTGAGGCCGATGACGATCTTGCGCGGGCGGAGCACGCCACACGCCTCGCACGTGACGCCATCGGCCACCGGCATGAGACCGCACCCGGCTTCGGCGTCGCAGAAAGCGCTGGTACACGACGACGCTGGACATACTTCGGGCTCGCTCACGCACGAGCCGCCGAGGCAGCGCTCACCGGTCGTACATGCATCGGAATCGACGCAGTCGGCGCTGGTCTCGCAACAATTGGGATGGGAGGTGTGCACGCACCGCGCGAGCGACTCGTCGCAGCTGTCGTCAGTGCAGGCGATGCCATCGTCGCAATCCGGCGGCGGACCATTCACGCAGTTCCCGCCCTGGCACACTGCGATGCCGTCGCAGTAGACCCCATCGTCGCACGAGCTGCCGTCACTGGCAGCGCGAATGTCGCAGGACGTGGTCGAGGCGCAGTGATCTATGAGACAGGGGCTCGGCGTCCCGAGCGGCAGCTCAGCCGAGAGCGGGCTCAGCAGCGATCCGGCGCCATACGTGACGACCGCGAAATAGTAGGTCCCCGCGCCGAGGTTGTTCACAGTGTACGCGATGTTGCCGTCGGCCTGCGGTGTCGGGCGACCCGCGTCGATGAAGCTACCGTAGGGGTGCCCGGCCTGGCGCGAGTACACGCGATACCCGGTGACGCGTGGGTCGTTGTTGGGGACCCATCGCAGACGCGCGCTGGCGGCCTCGGCGCGCGCGGCACACGCGACGAGCAGGAAGGCGCCAAGGATCGGCGCCCAGCGGCGGCGGATCGTCTCTGCCATGGTCGGATGGGCTCAGGGGCAAGCGAGAGACGGTCTCGGCCGAAGCCGTGCTACCCCCGCGGCGCATCAGCTGTGCAGGGATAGTGCCAAACCAAAGTCTGTGAAAACACGCACGGCGAGACCGTGCACATCTGCCAAGTGTGCCAAATCTCGCGCGGCCGCAAGATTTTCAACACGATCCTCACACTTTCGGGCAAGCCGAAATCGTGTCGGATTCCGACTCGGAACGACCCGCGTTCACACTCCTGTAACGCGTTGGGGGTCGCGCATCGGAAGCGGATCGATCAGCACACCAGGGTTCAGTATCGCATGCGGATCCAGCGCCACTTTGGCGGCGCCGAGGACGCGCGCGAAGCCGTCGGGACGCTGCCGATCGTACCAGGGGCGATGGTCGCGCCCGACCGCGTGGTGGTGCGTGATCGTGCCGCCGAGCGCGAGCAACGTCTCCGACGCGGCGGCCTTGATGTCCGCCCACTGCGCGAGCTGGCGCTCGGGGGTGCTCGGCGCCATCACCGTGAAGTAGGGCGCGGGACCGTCGGGATAGACGTGCGTGAAGCGACAGGTCACGGTGCCCGCGCCGCACACCTCGCGCACCGCAACGCTCGTGCGCTCCATCACCGCCGCGTGGAACTCCGCCAAGCGATCCCAGGTGATCGCGGTCTCGAACGTCTCGCTGATCATGCCGAGGCCGACGATCGCGTCGCGCACGTAGGGTGCCCCGAGGAAGGCCTGGCGCCATGCGCCGGCGGCACCCTCACGACCGGCGCTCTCGTCGCGGCGTGTCTGCCCCGCGCCCTCCGGCACGTTGCCGCCGTGATCGCGACAGCACTCGAGTGCCCGCGCCATCCAGGCGTCGAGGGGATGATCGGCCGACTCGAACCCGAGCACGAGCACGGCCTCGTCGCCGCTGCCCGCGCCGGAAGTGAAGGCCTCACCGGGATCGAGTAGCCGGCAGTTCGACGGATAGAGACCCGTCTGACCGAGCGCGTGCACCGCGGCCGCACCCGCCGCGAAATCGGCGAATGTGATCGAGGCGGACGCGCGCATCGTCGGCCGATCCTGCAGTCGCATCCACGCCTCGGTGATGATCCCGAGCGTGCCCTCGGAGCCGATGAAGAGCCGATCGGGACTCGGGCCGGCACCCGATCCCGGCAGCCGGCGCGACTGGACGACGCCGGTCGGGGTGACCACCCGCAACGACTCCACGAAATCGTCGATGTGGGTGTAGAGCGTCGCGAAGTGGCCGCCGGAGCGCGTCGCGATCCAGCCACCGAGCGTGCTGAACTCGAACGACTGCGGGAAATGCCGCAACGTGAGCCCACGTGGCTTGAGCTGCGCCTCGAGCGCAGGGCCGAGGACGCCGCCCTGGATGCGCGCCGCGCGCGACTCGGTATCGACTTCGAGCACGCGGTCGAGGCGCCCGAGATCGATCGACACCACGCCGCGATGCGCACCGCTCGCCGGCGCCTCGACGCCGCCGACGACGCTCGAGCCGCCGCCGTACGGTATCGCGACGGCGTGCGCGTCGGCGCACCAATCGAGCAGCGCCGTCACCGCCTTCTCGTCGGGGGGAAACGCGACGACGTCCGGCGGATTGGCGAAATCGCGACGGAAGCCGCGCACGACGTCGCGGAACGACTTGCCATACGTGTGTCCGGCGCGGTCGTACGGCGCGGCGGAGCACATGTCGGCGAGGGCCGGCGGCGGCGTGAGTCGCGACGGCCGCAGCGTCAGCTCCTCGAGGCGCGGCGGCGGGACTGCCCGCGGCACGGCGACACCGAACCGGGCGGCGAGCAGCTCGCCGATGCGCGCCTGCTGCTCGGCCGTCGGGCCCTCGTCCTCGTATCCCCATCCCCAGAACTTGCGGCGGCGCGTCATGCGCGCCGGAGTAGACCATGGCCACGCTCTCGGCAAGACGCGGCGCGAGTGCTATCGAACCGCCATGAAGATCTACGACAGCTTCGGACCGAATCCGCGTGCGCTGCGCATGTTCCTGCTCGAAAAGGGCCTCGACCTTCCGAACGTCACGGTCGACCTGCTCGGCGCCGAGAACCGCCGCGCCCCCTATACCGATCGCAATCCCGGCGGGCAGCTGCCGGCGCTGGAGCTCGACGACGGCCGCACGATCGCCGAGACAGTCGCGATCTTCGAGTATCTCGAGGAGAAGCATCCGCGCCCGGCACTCATCGGCACGACCGCCGAGGAGCGTGCCGAGACCCGCATGTGGCAGCGGCGCATCGAGCTGAAGATCACGGAGCACCTCTACAACGGCTTCCGCTTCGCCGAGGGCGTGGAGCTCTTCAAGCCCCGCATGCGCGTCCTGCCGGAGGCGGCATCAGGCCTGAAAGCCACCGTGCGCGACAACCTCGCCTGGCTCGACCCCCTGCTGCGCGGCCGCGCGTTCATCGCCGGCGACCGCTTCACCATCGCCGACATCATCCTCTACGCCGCGCTCGACTTCGGCGGCAGCGTCGGTCAGCCGCTCGACGCCTCGCTGGCGAACGTCGGGGCGTGGTACGGGCGGATCGGCGCCCGCCCGAGCGCTGCCGCGAGCCTGCACCCGCAGGCTGCCGCGACTGGAATGAAGGGCTGATCCTGCGCGGGCGGGCGACGGCGTTCGGCCGCCGCCCGCCGTAGTGTCAGTCCGCCGTCGACCCCTGGGAGGTCGGCGTCAGGCCGCGGCGCGTTCGAGCGCCGTGAGCGTGGCGGCGAGGCCGGCGCGATAGTCGGGGTAGCGTGCCTGCCAGCCGAGCTCGCGTTTCAAGCGCGCGTTCGACGAGCGCGCCGAACGCACCGCCGCCGCGACGGCCCCCTTGCCGCGCAGCAGGCGCGCGAGGAAGAGCGGCGCGTGTCCGACGCCGCGCTTGCCCATGAGTCGCGCCAGCTCCTGGAAGAAGTCGTTCATGCGGACCGGCTCGTCGTCGACGACGTGGAACGCCGAACCTGCCGGCGCCGCGAGCGCGAGCGCCAGGGCGGAGGCGACGTCGTCCACGTGCACCACGTCCCACCAGTTGTCGCCGCGTCCCGGGACACGGAAGAGCCCGCGCCGCATGTCGGTGACGAGGTGCGCGAACCACCCACCCGGCCCGTAGACGTGCGACGGCCGCAGCACGACGGTCGGTACGCGCAGATCGGCGAGGATGCGTTCGCCTTCGTGCTTGGCACGGCCGTAGTCCGTCTCGAGCGGAAACGGCCCCTCCTCGGTCAGCACCCGTCCGCCAGCGTCGCCGGTGACGACGGTCGAGGTGTAGAGGAAGCAGCGGAAGCCGTCGAGCTGGCGCGCGATCTCGGCGAGTCGCCGGGTGCCTTCGATGTTGGTGCGCTGGATGGCGGCCGTGTCGCGCGAGCTGGCGATCTCGGCGGCGAGATGCACGATCGCCTCCGGCGCGAACCCCCGGACGCCCGCCGTCAACGTCTCCGCCGTCCCGCCGAGATCGCCGCGCACGGGCGTGAGATGCTGCTGGGCGAGCGCCGCCGCGGAGCGCTCCGAGCGGGCGAGCCCGCCGAGCACGGCTTCCGGATAGCGCGCCCGGAGGGCGGGAATCGTCGCCTGGCCGATGAAGCCCGTGGCGCCGGTGATCAGGATGCGGCGCGGGGCGCGAGCGTCCATCGCTCCTCCTCAGGAGCCGGCCGCGCGCGTGAACGCGGCGCGGAGCTCCTCGTACGTGCGGGTCACGGGAAACTGCGGGAAGTCATGCACCACGTTGTCGGGCGGGCGGAAGAGGATGCCGGCGTCGGCCTCGTCGAGCATCGTGGTGTCGTTGTACGAATCGCCCGCGGCGACGACGCGGAAGTTGAGGAGCTTCAATGCCATCACCGCTTTGCGTTTGCCGTCGGCGATGCGGAGTGTGTAGTTCCGGATGTGCCCGGCGGCGTCGACGACCAGCGAGTTGCAGAAGAGGCAGGGGTAGCCGAGCTGCGCCATGAGCGGCTGCGCGAACTCGCTGAACGTGTCGGAGAGGATGATCACCTGCATGCGCTCGCGCAGCCAGGCGAGGAACTCCGGCGCGCCATCGAGCGGACGCACCGTCGCGATCACGGCCTGGATGTCCGGCAGGCTGAGCCCCTCGCGCTCGAGGATCGTCAGGCGGTCGCGCATGAGGCGATCGTAATCCGGCTCGTCGCGCGTCGTGCGGCGCAGGGCGGCGATGCCGGTCTTCTCCGCCACGTTGATCCAGATTTCCGGGACCAGGACCCCTTCGAGATCGAGGCAGGCGACGAGCGGCTCGGGCATGGCTCGCACGTAGCAAGGGGCGCCCATGAGTTCAATTGAGTCCGGGCGGCTGGTGCGGCTCGGCAGCTCCGGCCTCACCGCCTCACGTCTCGGCCTCGGGCTCGCGGCCGTCGGCAGGCCCGCCTACATCAACCTCGGGCGCGCCCGCGACCTGCCGCCGTCCCGTCCGCCGGAGGCCATGTACGCACGCGCCGCCATGCTCCTCGACGTCGCGCTCGCCGCGGGTATCCGCTACGTCGACGTCGCGCGCAGCTACGGGCGCGCCGAGGAGTTCCTCGCGCGCTGGCTCGCGGAGCGACACGTATCGGCCGAGGCGCTCACGATCGGCAGCAAGTGGGGCTACCGCTACACGGCCGATTGGCGCATGGATGCGACCGTCCACGAGGAGAAGGAGCTCTCGCCGGCACGATTCGCGTCACAGCTGGCCGAGAGTCGCGCTTTCCTGGGCGAGCGGCTCGCGCTCTATCAGATCCACAGCGCGACCGTGGAGTCGGGCGCGCTGAGCGATCCCGCGCTGCTCGCGGCGCTGGTCGCCGGCAGGCGCGCCGGCGCCTATCGCGCCGTCGGCCTGACGCTCACGGGGCCGCGCGCGCCGGAGGCATTGGCGCTCGCGCTCGAGGCCCGCGCCGAGGGGGAGCACGTGTTCCAGGTCGTGCAGGCGACGTTCAACTGCCTCGAGCCCTCGATCGCGCCGCTCCTCGTGCGCGCCCACGACGCGGGGCTCGGCGTCATCGTGAAGGAGGCGCTCGCCAACGGCCGGCTCACTCCCGCCAACGACCGTCCGGAGGACGCGGCGCTGCGGCGAACGCTCGAGGACCTGGCGCCGCGGCCCGACGTCACGATCGATCGGCTCGCGCTCGCCTTCGTGCTGGCGCATCCGTTCGTCGACGTGGTGCTCTCGGGCGCGGCGACGACGGAGCAGCTCGCCTCGCACGTCGCCGCGCTGGCGCTGCCGCTCGAGCCGAGCGAGCGCCGCGCACTCTCGGCTGTGGCCGAGGCCCCAGAGCGCTACTGGGCGACGCGCGCCGGCCTTCCCTGGGCCTGAGCCGGCACGTCGGCCGGCAGCGCCGCGAGGAAGCGCTCGAGCTCGCCCTCGAACGCGTCGGGGTCCTCGAGATGCGCCGCGTGCCCGGCGCGGTAGCTCACGATGCGAGCGTTCGGGATCGTAGCGATCGTCGGCCGCGCGCGTCGTAGCTGCACGAAGCGGTCGCGCGTCGCCCACGCGAAGAGCACCGGGCAGCGCACGCGCGGGGCGAGCGCCCGCATGTCGGCCTCCGGCGCACCAAAGCCGCTCCATGCGCCGAAGAGGAGCGGCGCGAGCTCGTACGCCGCCGCCACGATGCGGCGACGCTGCGGCGCGGCGGCCGCGCACGGCAAGACCATACGGTAGTAGACGCCGAAGGCCGGCGCGAACCAGCGGGCGCGGCGCGTGCCCGCGGCGAAGAAGCGCGTCATCATGCCGAGCGCGGCACGCGCGATCGCATCGTCGTTGCGGTCGAGACCACCGGGGTTCTCGAGCACGAGCGCCGCGACGCGCTCGGGTGCACGGGCCGCGTGCAGGAACGCCGTCGCGCCGCCGATCGAGTTGCCGAGGATGACGCAACGCTCGACCCCGATCGCGTCCAGCAAGCCGGCGAGGAGCCGCTCGTAGCGGGGGACCGCCGCTGGAACCGTGTCGGGTCCGGAATGGCCCTGCCCGGGCCAGTCGACCGTGATCACTCGCCGGCGCCCGCCGAAGCGTGCCCGGATGCGGGCGAAGTCGCCGCCACCATGGCCGATCGCGTGCAGACAGACGAGCGGAAGCTCCGTCCCGCCGCTGCCTTCGTCGCTGTACGCGATGCGTACGCCGTCGATCGTCGCCTCGCGGCGCGGCTTCTCTACGCCGACCGCTGCTCGCAGCATGGTCATGGTGTCCTCCGGTACGTCGCCCCCAGCGTCGGGCGATGTTGGTGATACCAATATCTCTATCGTCCGCGCTGAAGCAAGATGCTAAGGTGCCGCCCATGGAGTCGCTGCGGAGCATTCCTCCACCCCGCCCACGCCGCGGCACGGCGGCGGGCACGCGCGAGCGGCTCGTGGCGACCGCCGCGGAGGTTTTCAATCGCGAGGGCTACCACGGCACCGACTCCAACCGTCTGGCGCGCGCGGCGGGCTATGCCCCCGCCACCTTCTACAAGCATTTTCCCGACAAGCGCGCGCTCTTCCTCGCCGTCTACGACCACTGGGTGACCTCCGAGTGGAAAGCGGTCGACGCCATCTTCCAGGGCGAAGCCTCGCCCGCCCTGCGTGCGGAGCGTCTCGTCGACATGGTCGTGGCCCTGCACCGCCGCTGGCGCGGGCTGCGCGCCAGCCTGCGGGCCCTGGTCGCAACCGACGCGACCGTGCGCGCCGCCTACCGGGCGCAACGGCGGCGTCAGCTCCGCCTGATGGCGCGGCTCGCCGGCCGGCCGGGGCGGCTCGCGGCCGGCGACGCCGTCCTGCTCTTCACCCTCGAGCGCGTGGCCGATGCCCTGGGGGAGGGCGAGGTCGCCGACCTCGGCCTCGCCGTCGCACCGACGGTCGCCCACTTGCGCGCCATCGTCACCCGCCATCTCGGGGGCTGACGCGACCGTCCCCTCCCTCAGCCTGATTGACTCCTGCGCGCTCAGCCGCAAGAAGGAGGCGCTCGGCTCTCGCCAACGTTGCGGAAGGGAGGGGATCCGTGAAGATCTACCTGGTCACGCCGAAGAATCCGGAAAGCTTCTGGACCTATGACCGGATCCTCCCGAGCCTCGGGAAACGCTGCATTTTCCCCAATCTCTCGATGCCGACCGTCGCCGGGATGACGCCGCGCGACAACGAGATCGTGCTCTGCGACGAGAACGTCGAGGACATCGATTTCGATGTCGATGCCGACATCATCGGCGTCACGGGCTACATCGTCCACCGGGCGCGCATGCTCGAGATCATCGCGGAGTTTCGCCGCCGCGGACGCTTCGTCGTGGTCGGCGGACCGTACGCCTCGCTCTGCCCCGAGGAGCTGCGCGGCACGTGCGACGTGCTCTTCGTCGACGAGGCCGAGGAGACCTGGCCGCAGTTCCTCGCCGACTTCGCCCGCGGCGAGCACAAGGCAGAGTACCGCCCGGCGGAGAAGCCCGACCTCACCATCTCACCGACCCCGCGCTTCGACCTCGTCAAGGTCGATCAGTACCACGCGATGACGATCCAGTTCGCGCGCGGCTGTCCCTTCAACTGCGAGTTCTGCGACATCATAGTCGTCTACGGCCGGCGGCCGCGCGTGAAGAGCGTGCCGCAGGTGATGGCGGAGATCGAGGAATGCCACCGCCTCGGGGCGACGCAGGTCTTCCTGGTCGACGACAACTTCATCGGCAACAAGAAGCTCGCCAAGGAGTTGCTGAGGGCGATCGCGGCGTGGAGCGAGGCCCACGGTCACCCCATGTACTTCAACACCGAAGTGTCGCTGAACGTCTCCCAGGACGACGAGCTGCTCGAGCTGCTGCGCGCGGCGCGCTTCACCACCATCTTCATCGGCATCGAGAGCCCGCGGAAGTCGTCCCTGTTGGAGACCAAGAAGACGCAGAACATGCGCGGCGACCTGGTCGAGAACGTGCGCAAGATCCAATCATACGGCATTCAGGTGCAGGCCGGCATGATCGTCGGCTTCGACAACGACGACGAGTCCATCTTCGAGGAGCAGCTGCGCTTCATCCAGGACGCGCGCATCCCCGTCTCGATGACCGGCATGCTGCAGGCGATGCCGAAGACGCCGCTGCACGATCGCATGGCCAAGGAAGGCCGGCTGATCGCGGAGAGCACCGGCGACCAGTTCGTGTTCTCCAACATCCTCCCGAAGGCCATGACGCGGGTCGAGCTCTACAAGGGCTACCGCAAGCTGATCAGCGAGCTGTACGAGTTCCGCAACTTCCGCACCCGCACGCTGGAGTTCATCCTCAATCGCGGCCGCCAGGTGGGCGAAGGTCTCGCCATCCGTCGCGAGGAGGTCCGTCTCGCCGCGCGCGTGCTGCGCGACACGGTCGTCGCCGCGTCGCCACGCCGCGCCTGGTTCACGTTGTCGCTTCTCGGCACCACGCTCATGAAGCGCCCCGCCGCGCTCGCCGACGCCATGGCGTTCGCGATCGTGCACAAGGCGCTCTACGAGTACATGCAGTCGCTCGACCGCCATCTCGAGCGCGCCATCGGCGAGATCGAGTCGTCCAGCGACGCCATGGCCGCCGCCAACGCCTGATCCGAGGTACGCTTCCATGAAATTCGGCGTTCTGATGTTCGCCACCGACTACGCCATCCGTCCGGATGAGCTGGCGCTCGCCGCAGAAGAGCGCGGTTTCGAGTCGATCTTCTTTCCGGAGCACACCCACATCCCGGCGAGCCGCCGGTCGCCGTGGCCCGGAGGCGCAGAGCTGCCGAAGGAGTACTGGCACACACACGACCTCTTCGTAGCGCTCGCCGCGGCCGCCGCCGTGACCAAGAAGATCAAGATCGGCAGCGGCATCTGCCTCGTCATCGAGCGCGATCCGATCACCATGGCGAAAGAGGTCGCCTCGCTCGATTTCCTCTCCAACGGCCGCCTGCTCTTCGGCATCGGCGGCGGCTGGAACGCCGAGGAAATGGAGAACCACGGCACCGTCTTCAAGACGCGCTGGAAGCTGCTGCGCGAGCGCATCCTCGCGATGAAGGAGATCTGGACGAAAGACGAGGCCGAGTATCATGGCGAGCTCGTCAACTTCGATCCGATCTGGTCCTTCCCGAAGCCGGTGCAAAAGCCGCATCCGCCGATCCTCATGGGCGGCGACACGCCGCGGGCGCGCCAACGCGTCGTGGATTTCTGCAACGGCTGGATGCCGATCGGCATGCGCGCCGGGAACATCATCGAAGGGATGAAGGATCTCGCGGAACGGGCGCGGGCCGCCGGCAAGAAGCCGAGCGACTTCCCGGTCTCCGTGTTCGGCACGCCGGCCGATCCCGACACGCTCAAGCAGTACGCCGATGCCGGCGTCGAGCGCGCGCTCTTCTGGGTGCCCCCCGACGGACGGGACAAGGTGCTCCCGCTGCTCGACAAGTATGCGGCGGCGGCCAAGACCGGCTGAGCGGAGGCCCGCATGACGACGCGTGAGATCGCCGATCGCCTGGCCGAGCTGTGTGCGGCCGGACGCTATCGCGACGCCATCACCGAGCTGTACGCCCCCGACGTCACGCAGTCCGAGAACGGACAGGTCATGCCGGGCGGCCGCGATGCGCTCGTCACCGCGTGCAAGAGCTGGGAGGAGAGCCGTGTCGTGCACGGCACCGACATCCTCGGTACCCACGTCGGCGCCGACGCCTTCGTCGTCGAGATGCGTCACGACGTGACGCCGCATGCAACCAAGACGCGCCACCAATGGTCCGAGGCGGCCGTCTACCGCGTGCGACAGGGCACGATCGTCGACGTACGTTTCTACTACAAGCCGCCGGAGGCGTAGCGGCGCCCGCAAGCGGCGCGGAGCGGCCATGCCGGACCACCCGAACGCTACCTACGTGCGCAACATGTTCGCTGCTTTCGAGCGCGCGGACCTCGCCGAGATCCAGACGGCGATCCCGAGCGACGCCGTCTGGCACTTCCCGGGACGCAACGGCAAGCTCGCCGGATCGCACCGTGGCCGCGACGCGATCCTCGGCTTCCTGATGAACGTCGCCAGCCTCACGGGCGGCTCCTTTCATCTCGACATGGAGGACGTGATCGCCGACGATCGGTTCGCGATCGCCCTCTTCCGCGGCCACGGTACGCGCGACGGCAAGACGCTCGACAATCCGACCTGCCTGAAGATGCGCTTCGACAAAGGCCAGATCGCCGAGATCTGGGAGTTCGTCTGGGACCTCTACGCGGTCGACGACTTCTGGTCGTGAGCCGGCTCCAGACGATCACGGCACATCACCGGCGTTCGGGTTCGTTCACAGCCTTCGCAGACGCCGTTCTGCCGCGAAGCCTATAGATGCTGCGCGATCGGCGCGCGCGCTCACGAATAATTTGCTCGACGACGTGGCGACGACTGTGCAAACCTCTTGCGGTCCGGAACCGGCTGTCTCTCGAACCGGCACTGCCGCAAGGAGTTCCCGCCATGCTTCGCATCGTGCTTGTGACCTTCCTCGTCGTCGCGTCCGCGCTCAACGGCTCGCCAACGCATGCGCAGCTCAGTCCCTGCACCGCCGGCAAAGACAAGTGCGTGAGCAAGAAGGCCGCCGCGATCCTCAAATGCTACGCCAAGGATGACAAAGCTGGACTCGCGCCGGCCGATGTCGCGAGCTGCATCCAGAAGGCGAAGGACAAGTTCGACGGCGGCACCAATCCGGCCAAGGGATGTTTCGCCAAACTCGAGGCGAAGTACCCCGGCGACTGCTTGACGACCAGCGACACCCCGACGCTCGGCGCGGCCGTTGAGGCATTCACGACAGTGGCATACTGCGCGCTCCATCCACTCGACGCATCGAGTGCTTGCTCCAAAATAGTGTTCCTCACGAGCACCAACTATCCCACCGGTAACGTCAACGGGCTCGTCGGTGCCGACGCGATCTGCCAGACGCTCGCCAGCAACGCCGGTCTTTCAGGCACCTTCAAGGCCTGGCTCTCGACCACCACGACCAGCGCCGCGTCCCGCCTCACCCACTCGACGCATCCATACCGACTGGTGGACGGGACGCTGGTCGCCAACGATTGGACCGATCTCACGGACGGCTCCATCAGCGTATCGATACACGAGACGGAGTCGGGCGCGTCGGTTGCGGGCGAGTTCGCCTGGACCAACACGAACGCCGACGGCAGCGCCGACGCGTACGACTGCGCGGGGTGGACCAGCTCCTCGGCGTCGGATCTCGGCGAGGTCGGCAGCACCGCCGACACGACGGCGATGTGGACGAAGCGCGCTCCCTACTACTGCGACGGGAGTCTCTTCGGCGGGGTCCTCCGCGGATTGTACTGCATCCAGCAGTAGTGACGGCCTCGCTCGTGACGCCGCGCAGGTACGGACTCGCACGCGTCTGGCCATGCAAGGTGTGATGGGCCCAGGCCGAACGGCGGCATCCGTCGGGGGAAGCGGCACGCGCGCGGGCGTTCGGACAACACATGCAAATGTGTCGCTCCGCGCACGCTATGCCACCCGCGGCGGCGACCCGATGTCCGCAGCCCGTTTCGACGCTGCGGTCGCAGCGTGATCGATGGGCCGGTCCGTGGCACGCGCCATGCATTGCGCCTCGCGATGGCGTCGCTCGCTCAACCGATCGGGATGGAAACGCCGCATGCCATGTCGCAGGCGGGCGGTGCCCGCTGGCCGTACCCGGTCCTCCTCGCCGGCGGCATCGTGGCGGCCCTCGCGGGTTCCGCTCCATCGCTGAGTTTCCTCCTGTCACCCGTGGCCGGCTCGCTCGCGATCGCATTCGCCGTCGGCGCGTGCGCGCGCGCGATCGCCTATCGCCGCCGCCTGCTGCAGAGTGTCGCGCGTGAAACGGCGGCGCACTGGGCGGCCGAGGACTGGCGGCAGCGCTACGAGACCGTGGTCGGCGCGAGCGCCGAGTCGCTCCTCGACGGCGATCTCCGCGCCGAAGAGGCGGCGATCTCCGTCGCGCTCGCGCGCGTCGGGCGCGAGCTGATCTCGTCGCTCGAGAAGCCGGTGGTACTCGATCGCCTGTGTCACCTGACCGCCGAGGTCCTCGGCTGCGACTTCAGCACGACGTGGCTGTGGAAGCCCGAGGAGCGCATTTACGAGGCGCTCGCGCACTACGGAACGGCACCGGAGCATTGGGACGCGATGCGGGTCCTGCGGCTACCTTCGGATCCGACGGTCCCGCAGATGGTACGCCTCTTCGAACACGGCGTCGTGCAGGTGACGCGCGATAGCCCCGACTTCCCCATGATCGCAGCCTTGCTCGGCTACTATGGGATCGAGGTCGTCCTGTGCACGCCGATCCGCCGCGGCGACGATCTGATCGGCCTCCACGCGGCGGGGTACTACGCCGCGGGCGCACGCTTCAGCGCCGCGCAGCAGCGCATCGCGCGCGGGGTCACACAGCTCGCGTCGATGGCGCTCACCAACGCGCTGCTCTTCGAAGAGCTCGAGGACGCGGGACGCCTCAAGTCGGAGTTCGTCTCGACGATGTCGCACGAGCTGCGGACACCGCTGAACGTGATGCTCGGGTACAGCGACATGCTCTTCGACGAGCTGACGACCGGTGCGCAGCGCGAGCTGCTCGGCCACATCCGCCGCTCGAGCACCGAGCTGTTGGACCTGATCGAGGCGACGCTGAACGTGAGCCGTCTCGCCGCCGGAAAGGATCCGCCGCAGATCGAGCCACTCGCGCTCGCGACCCTGTGGGATGATCTACGCGCCGAGTTCGACGCGCTGCCTGGGACCGAGGCCATGCTGCGCTGGGAGCCCGTCGGCCGACTCGTACTTCAGACCGACCGGCGCAAGCTCAAGATGATCGTGAAGAATCTCGTCGGCAACGCGCGCAAGTTCACGCCTGCCGGGGAGATCGACGTGCGTTGCACCCATGAGAGCGACGCCGCGGTGATCACCGTGCGGGACACCGGCATCGGCATTTCACCCGAGCATTTGCCGCACATCTTCGACATGTTCCGGCAGGTCGACAGCTCGGACGCACGCTCGTACGGCGGGGCCGGACTGGGCCTCTACATCGTGCGGCAGCTGGTGGAGCAACTCGGCGGCGCGGTCACGGTCGAGAGCGAGCCCGGGCGGGGCTCGACGTTCCACGTCCGCCTCCCGGCGCCCCCGGTTCCGACCGCTGATCTCGCCGCCTGAGCGCCAGCGCTCAATACCCTTCGAGGCGCGCGTAGCGATCGCGATGATACGCGCTGTCGCCGAACATCATCTCGGCGACGCGCGCACGCTTCAGGTAGAAGCCGATGTCGTGCTCGTCGGTCATGCCGATACCGCCGTGCATCTGCACGCCTTCCTTTGCGATCAGATTGAAGGCGTCGTTGCAGCGTGTCTTGGCGATGCTGGCGAGACGCGCGATCGTCGCGTCGTCACGCCCCTCGTCGATGGCGCGATGCGCCCCCATGACGGCCGAACGGGCGAGCTCGCTCTCGATGTACATCGTGGCGGCGCGGTGCTTCAGCGCCTGGAACGTGCCGATCAGGACACCGAACTGCACCCGCGTGCGCAGGTACTCGAGCGTCATCTCGAGCGCCGCGCTCATGCTGCCGAGCATCTCGGCGGTGAGGCCGATCATGGCGCGGTCGGCGGTGCGCGCGATCAGGGCAGCGGCGTGGTCGAGCGTGCCGAGCACGGCGTCGGCGCCGACCCGGACGTCGTCGAAGCGCACGCGGGCGGCGTTCCGGCTGTCGATGCGCGACAGCCGCTCGATCGTGATCCCGGGCGTATCGGCGCGCACGAGAAACTGCGTGATGCCGCCGGGGTCACGCGTGCCGCCGGACGTGCGCGCCGAGACGATCAGCCAGTCGGCGACGTGGCCGTCGGGGACGTTGATCTTCTCGCCCCGCAGGAGGTAGCTGCTGCCGCTCTTCTCCGCACGTGTCCCGATGTGGGCGGCGAGATAGCGGCTGCCCGCCTCCTTGTGCGCGATCGTGATCAAGCGCTCGCCGGCGACGATCGGCGGCAGATGCTCCTTCTTCTGCGCCTCGCTCCCGCCCAGGACCAACGCGGTCGAACCCATCAAGATGGTCGAGATCATCGGCTCCGGCATCAGCCCGCGGCCGACCTCTTCCATCACCACCATCAACTCGAGCCATCCGAGACCGGCGCCGCCGTATTCCTCGGGGACGTTGATACCGAGCCAGCCGAGTGCCGCCATCTCGCCCCACAGCTCGCGCGAGAAGCCGTCGGCATCCTGGGTATCGCGCAAGCGGCGGACGCGCTTCAACGAGGACCGTCCACTTACGAACTCGCGCGCGGTGCGCGCCAGCAGCTCTTGCTCTTCCGACAGTACCAGATCCACGAGGTCGCTCCGTTCAGTCCGGCAAGCCGAGCACGCGCTTGGCGATGATGTTCAGTTGGATCTCCGAGGTGCCGCCCTCGATCGAGTTGCCGCGCGAGCGCAGCCAATCGCGCGTGATCTTGAGCTCGTCCTCCTCGTAGCAGGGACCCTCCCAGCCGAGGCCCTGCGGGCCGAGGATCGAAACCATCAGCTCGCGGCGTCGCATGTTGAGCTCGGTGCCGTAGTACTTGAAGATGGAGGTCTCGGGTCCGGGCTTGTGACCGGCCTTCATGTTGTCACGCGAGCGCTCGAGCGTGAGATCGAGGCACGCCTGGTCCATCGCCACCCGGGTCACCGAATCGCGGATCAGCGGGTCGGCGATGTGTCCATCCTCCTCACCGACGTACTCGCGCGCCAGGTTCACCATCCGCTTGGCGTCGTCACGCTCCTTGAACGCGTCGGCGATCATCGTGCGCTCGTGACCGAGCAGCGCCTTCGCCATCGCCCACCCGTTGTTGATCTTGCCGACGACGTTGCGCACCGGCACGCGCACGTCCGAGAGGAACGTCTCGGTGAACGGCGACGAGCCGCTGATGAGACGGATCGGCTGCACCGAGACGCCCGGTGACGTCATGTCCATCAATAGGAAAGTGATGCCCTCCTGCTTCTTCGCCTCGAAGTCGGTGCGCACCAGCACGAACATCCAGTCGGACTTGTCGCCGTAGGACGTCCACACCTTCTGGCCGCTTACGACGAAGACGTCGCCGTCACGGAGTGCCTTTGTCTGCAGGCTCGCGAGGTCGGAGCCCGAACCCGGCTCGGAGTAGCCCTGGCACCAGCGGATCTGACCGCGCACGATCGGCGGGATGTGCTCATGTCGCAGCTCGTCGCTTCCTTCCTGCAGGAGCAGCGGCCCGATCATCGAGAGGCCGAAACCGATCAGCGGCGGACGGAGCCGGAGCTTGCCCATCTCCTCGGCGAGCACCTTGGCCTCGCCCTTGGAAAGCCCGCCGCCGCCGTACTCCTTCGGCCAGGCCGGGGCGGTCCAGCCCCGCTCGGCCATGACGTCGAGCCAGCGCTTCGCGTCGGGCGACACCTGCATCTTCTTGCCGCCCCAGCACAGCTCGTCGTTCGTCTTGAAGGGCGTGGACATGGAGGCGGGAGCGTTGGCCTTCAGCCAACGGTGGGTCTCCTCGCGGAACGTCTCGAGATCGGCCATGGGGTGGGTCCTTTCGTTGAGGCGGCGTCACGCTAGTCGAGACGACGTGGTGATTCAACGCTGCCGCGGACCGTCCGGACGCTCTTCCCAAGAGCACGCGTTTGCGCGACAAAACCCTGAAACCCGCCGGTGCGCCGGCCCCGCACGAGGAGAGCACGATGGCTTACGAGCAGATTCGCTATGACGTCGACGCCGGGATCGCGACCATCACCCTGCAGCGTCCGGAGAAGCTGAACGCCTTCACCGGCACGATGATGCGGGAGCTGATCGACGCCTTCGATCGCACCGACGACGACGACGCCGTGCGCGCCGTGATCGTGACCGGCTCTGGCCGCGCCTTCTGCGCCGGCGCGGACCTCTCCGGCGGCAGCGGCACCTTCGATCAGACGCAGAGCAAGGAGCCGCAGCGCCCGCAGGACCACCGCGACGGCGGCGGTTTGCTCACCCTGCGCATCTTCGACTCGAAGAAGCCCGTGATCGCCGCGATCAACGGTCCCGCCGTCGGAGTCGGCATCACGATGACGTTGCCGATGGACATCCGGATCGCCTCGACGAGCGCGAAGATCGGCTTCGTGTTCGCCAAGCGCGGCATCGTCCCCGAGGCGTGCAGCAGCTGGTTCCTGCCGCGGATCGTCGGCATCAACCGCGCCGCGGAGTGGGTCTACACGGGCCGCGTCTTCGACGCCGAGGAGGCGCGCGCGGCGGGGCTCGTGAGCCGCGTCGTCGCGCCGGAGGCCGTCGTCGACACCGCCCGGACCCTCGCGCGCGAGATCGCCGACAACACCTCGGCGATGTCGGTCGCGCTGTCGCGCCAGATGCTCTGGCGCATGCTCGGCGCCGATCATCCCATGGAGGCGCACAAGATCGACTCGCGCGCCATCTATTTCATGGGCCAGTCGCCCGATGCGCACGAGGGCGTCGCATCGTTCCTCGAGAAGCGCCCGGCGAAGTTCACCATGCGCCCGAGCACCGACATGCCGGGCTTCTACCCGTGGTGGAAGACGCGGCCGTTCGAATAGCGTCGGTCGGCTCCGGACGGCGAAGCGTCTCAAGCGCGGCCGCGGTGGGCGTCGCGGACGAAGGGCAGCAGCGCGTCGAAGTAGGCCTGTTGGTCGTCGTAGAGCGCCAAGTGGCTGCCGTTCTCGCAGACGACGACGCGGGCGCGCGGAATCAGGGTACTCATCCGCCGGATGTCACTGACGGACATGGTGTCGTAGCGTCCCACCAGCAGGAGCGTCGGCACCGCGATGCGATGCAGATCGCTCCAGCGATCCCAGGTCCGGAACGTGCCCGTGACGGTGAACTCGCTCGGCCCCTGCATCGTGTTGTAGATTTGGCCGTTCAGATATCGCAGCGAGCGCGTCACCGGCTCGGGCCAGGGATCGAGACGGCAGACGTGTTTGGCATAGAGCTGTTCGAGCAGGATCTTCTGGTACTCGGGCGCCTCGTACTCGCCTTTCGACTCGTACTGCCGCATCACTCGCCGGGTGTCCGCCGGCAGCGCCGACCGTAGCGTCTCGATGTACTTCACGTACGAGGGCATGCCGGCGGTCATGTTGGAGATGACGAGGCCGGTCAGGTGCTGCGGATAGGCAAGCGCGTACTCGATGGCGAGCATGCCACCCCACGAATGTCCGTAGAGGACGAAGCGCTCGAGTCCGAGGGCCGCCCGCACCTGCTCCACCTCCTCGCGGTAACGCGGAATGGTCCAGAGCGAGGCGTCGTCGGGATGCTCGGAGAAGCCGCAGCCGAGCTGATCGTAGTACCAGAAGCGTACGCCCGCTTGCGGAAGGAAATCCTCGAAGCACTCGAGATAGAAATGCGAGAATCCCGGGCCACCGTGCAGGCTCAAGAGGGGCACGTCGCCGGTCCCCACCTCGCGCACCCAGACGTCGTAGCGCCCGTCGACCCGGACCGTCCGGCAGCCGGCGGTCCGGATGGCGTCGGCTCGGCCCGACGGCACCGGACCCGCCGCGACCGAGCCCGATGCCATCGGCGCGACCGCCCTCCGGGGGCTGCACGCGGAGGATACGAGCGGCAGCGCCGCCGCTGTGCCGCTCAGTGCCAGGAACTTTCGTCGGCTCACCGAAGCCATGGTGCACCTCCCGCGTGCAGACGTTGAGGAATTGGTACCCGCAGGACCCGGGCGCGCTCAGTGGCCCGAGCCAATGAGCTCGGCGATCGTGAACTGATCCTCCGTCGTTCCCGCTTTCGCGCCCTGGTGCCAGTACCAGCCGGCCTCGCCGGGGAAGCGGCTGCTCGGCAACGAGACGCGGGTTCCGTGCTCGAGCTGGATGTCGACCATGACCGCGGCGGCGGGAAAGGGCGTGTCCTCGTCGTACGTGATCGAGGCGCCGGGGAACGCCGCCCTGCGGAAGCCGAAGTTGTTGATCCAGACCTTCCATAGCTCGCCGCCCCGGTCGTACATGTCGCTGTACGGCACCTGGAAGATCTCCTTGTCGACGTAGAGGACGCGCTTCGAGAAGGCGTACTGCGGCAGCTTCGAGACGCCTTCGACGACGTACACCTGGCGTTTCTCCCACACGTCGTCGAACGCCCAGTCGGCGGCGCCCGCCGCCCACTTGGCCGGGAAGTGCTGGGTGTGGAACGCCGCCAGCACCTCCTGCTCGCCGAGGAGCTTCCACGTCATCCACGCGATCGAGCCGGCGTACCCGGCGTAGCTGTCCTGGTCGGTGTCCTGGCCGAAGAGCGCGTCGGAGCGTTGCGCGGTGGAGAGCCGGCGCACGCGGCGCAGCGACGGCAGATACAGCCAGCTGTCGTCCTGCTTCGACGGCTCCAGATAGCGATAATAGGTGAACCCGACGCCCTTCAGGTCGTAGGGCTCGATGAGCGGATGGAGCGTCTCTTTGTAGTGATAGCCCTCGGTGTTCGGCAGCACGGGCTTCGGGTCCACGTACAGGCGACCGACGTAGTACAGGCGGCGGAAGTGATCGAACAGGAAATGGCGCTCCACCTGCAGCGGCTGATCCTTGGAGATCGGACCGGTATCGCCGTCGAGGTTGCGCAGGTCGAGGTCGTCGAAGGCGATCGCGAAGCTGAAGTTCTGCATGATCTTCATCGCCGCTTTCGGGTCGTTGACGTCGATCCGGGGAAACGGTCGCCCGGCGACGAACCCTTCCATGTGCAAGCCGTCGTCGCTGAGCCTCACCTGCGCGGAGTACTTCTCGGTCGCCTCCGTGAAAGCCTTGCGGAGGGCGATCGCCTGCGGGGCGACGATCGTCATCGGCAGGCCGTGCTCGACGCACCACTGCATGGCCGGCGAGACGAGTCCCTTCACCTTCGCGGCGCTGCCCGGGCCGATGACGTCGCCCGGCTGCACGTCCGCCCGCACGCTCGCCGCTCCGAGGAGAAGCGCGCCGATGACGGCGGCGCGCGTTCCGCGGATCAATGTCCGGAGCCGATCAGTTCCGCGATCGTGAACTGATCCTCGGTCGTGCCTTCCTTCTCCCCCTGGTGCCAGTACCAACCGGCCTCACCGGGGAAGCGGCTGCTCGGCAACGATGCCCGCGTGGCGTGCTGCAGCTGCACGTCGATCATCACGGCGGCCGCCGGGAACGGGGTGTCCTCCTCGTACTTGATCGCCGCGCCCGGAAACGCCTCCTTCCGAAAGCCGAAGTCGTTGACCCAGATCTTCCACAGCTCGCCGGCGCGATCGTACATGTCGCTGTACGGGACGGCGTAGATCTCCTTGTCCACGTAGAGCACGCGCTTCGAAAAGGCGTACTGCGGCAGCTTCGACACGCCCTCGACGACGTAGACCTTGCGCGTCTCCCACACGTCGTCGAATCCCCAGTCGGCGGCGCCTTGCGCCCACTTCACCGGGAAGTTCCTGGTGTGGAACGCGCCGAGCATCTCCTTCTCACCGACGAGCTTCCAATCCATCCATGCGATCGATCCCGCGTAGCCGCCGTAGCTGTCCTGGTCGGTGTCCTGGCCGAAGAGCGCGTCGGAGCGCTGCGCGGTGGAGAGCCGGCGTACACGCCGCAGCGATGGCAGGTATAACCAGCTGTCGTCCTGCTTGGAGGGCTCGAGGTAGCGGTAGTACGTGAACCCGACGCCCTTCAGATCGAACGGCTCGACCATCGGGTGCAGCGTCTCCTTGTAGTGGTAGCCGTCGCCGTTGGGATAGGTCGGCTTCGGATCCACGTAGAGCCGCCCCACGTAGTACAGGCGGCGAAAGTGGTCGAAGAGGAAATGCCGCTCGACCTGCAGCGGGCGCTCGCTCGAGAGGGGACCGGTATCGGCGTCGAAGTTGCGCAGATCGAGATCGTCGAAGGCGATCGCGAAGCTGAAGTTCTGCATGATCTTCATCGCCGCCTTCGGATCGTTCGAGTCGATTCGCGGAAACGGCCGCCCGGCGACGAAGCCCTCCATGTGCAGGCCATCCTCGCTGAGCTTCACCTGCGCCGAGTATTTCTCGGTCGCCTCGACGAAGGCCTTGCGCAGCGCGACGACCTGCGGCGCGACGATCGTCATCGGGAAGCCGTGCTCGACGCACCACTGCATGGCCGGCGAGACGAGGCCCTTCACCTTGTCGGCGTTCGCCGGGCCGATCACGTCGCCGGGCTGCACGTCGGCGCGCGCGCTCGCCGCCCCCAGCAGAAGGGCGCCGAGCACCGCGACCGCTCGCGTGGCCCGCCAGACCCGCCGCATCGTCCGGCGCCGCGCTAGCGCTTGAACTTCAGCAGCAGATCGAAGAGCCGGGAGTGCAGCTTGGTATAGGGCGGATAGAACATCTCGGCGCCGGGCAGCTTCGGATTGGTGAAGACCGGGCGCATCTTGCTGAACTCCACGAAGCCCTCGTAGCCGTGGTAGTGGCCCATGCCGCTCGCGCCCACGCCGCCGAAGGGCAGGTCGTGCTGCGCGACGTGGAAGACGACGTTATTGATCGTTACGCCGCCCGAGATGGTGCCGTACACGATCCGCTCCTGTACGTCCTTGTCGTTGGTGAAGAAGTAGAGGCCGAGCGGGCGGTCCTTCGAGTTGACGTAGCCGAGCACCTCGTCGAGCGAACGGAACGTCTTCACCGGGAGGAGCGGCCCAAAGATCTCCTCGCGCAGGATCGTCATGTCGTCGGTCGGGTCGAGCACGAGGTACGGCGGGATCTTCCGCATCTGATCGTCGAACTTGGCCCCGGGCACGAGCGGTACGATCGTCGCGCCCTTCTTTTCGGCGTCCTCGAGGGTTGCGCGCAGGCGGCGATACGACTTCTCGTCGATCACCGACGTGTAGCTGCGATCGTTCGTGTCCGGGTAGCGCTCGGCGATGATCTTCTGCGCCGCGGCGACGAAGGCCTCGCGCTTCGCCTCGGGCACGAAGACGTAGTCGGGCGCGAGGCAGGTCTGGCCGGCGTTGACGAACTTACCGTAGAGGATGCGCGACGCCGCCGTCTCGACGTCGTAATCGTCGCAGATGATGGTCGGCGACTTGCCGCCGAGCTCGAGCGTGACCGGCGTGAGGTTCTCGGCGGCCGAGCGCATCACGGTGCGGCCGGCGTCGGCCGATCCGGTGAAGATGATGTGATCGAACGGCAGCGTCGAGAAGTCCTGGGCGCGCACCCCGGGAAGGATCGCGACCTGCTCTTCGGGGAACACGGCGCTGAACTTGTCGGCGAGGAGGCGGCAGAGGTTGCTCGAGTTGCTCGCCATCTTGATCATGCACCGGTTGCCGGCCGCAAGCGCGCTCGTGAGCGGGCTGACGGTGAGGAAGAGCGGGTAGTTCCACGGCGACACGATCCCGACCAGGCCCTTCGGCTGCGGCACCAGGCGGTTCTTGCCGGTCGCGAAGAGGATCGAGACGTGGCGGCGCTTCGGCTTCATCCAGGCGCGCATCTTCTTGCGCGTGTGGCGGATGCCGTCGACCGAAGTGAAGATCTCGAGCAGCTTCGACTCCTCGGGGCAGCGGCAGCCGAAGTCGGCGTTGATGGCATCCGCGATGGCGTCGACGTTGTCGACCAGGATGCGCTCGAGCTTCTTCAGCGCCTCGAAGCGCTCCTCGTAGCTGGGATACGGGTGGCGCAGGTACGCCGCGCGTTGCAGCGCGAAGATGCGCTGCGCTTCGTTCTCGACGACGTCGAAACGCCGTAGCTGAGCGGTCTGGGCCATGGAGTCCTCCCGTGTTCCGGCCGGTCCTCACGAGCGGACGCCGGGACCGGGATTTTGGCCCGTCTGGCCCCCCAGACGCAAGCGCCAGCTGCAGGCGCCAGCAGCAGGCGATGGAAGCGAGCGCCACCTTGTCGCATCCCGGGGGCGGCGCTATTTCTCGCCTCATGCCAGCCGTCCTCGTGCATGGCGTCCCCGATACGCATCGTTTGTGGGACAAGGTCCGGTCGCAGCTCGCGCGCCGGGACATCCTCACCCCGAGCCTGCCCGGATTCGGCGTTCCCGCACCGCCCGGGTTCACCCCGACGAAAGAGGCCTACGTCGACTGGCTGATCGCCGAGATCGAGCGCATCGGCGAGCCGGTCGATCTGGTCGGCCACGACTGGGGCTGCACGCTGGTGCAGCGGGTCGCCTCGCTGCGCTCCGACCTGATCCGCACGCTGGCGTGTGGCGACGGCCCGATCGACCGCGAGTACGTATGGCACGAGGTCGCGCAACAGTGGCAGACGCCGGGAGCCGGCGAGGCCATGATGGCGATGATGGTCGGCGACGTGCTGGTCGATGGGTTCTCGGCCGCGATGCCGCGCGAGGACGCGCGTATCGTCGCGTCGCACATGGACGATCGCATGAAGGCGTGCATCCTCGGGCTCTACCGCTCGGCGATCGATCTCGGCGCCGACTGGGCCGACGATCTGTCGCGCATCGGCTGTCCCGTGATGGTGCTGTGGAGCCGTGACGACCCCTACGTCGAGCCGCGCTTCGCCGAGCGTCTCGCGGCGCGGGTGCGCGGGGAGCTCGTCTTCCTGGAAGGCTGCGGACATTGGTGGCCCTACGAACGCCCGGCGGAAGCGGCCGCCGCGCTCGAGCGCTTCTGGGCCGCGCACTGAATCTACGATGCAACCGCGGCGCGCACGGCGTCGCGACGCTCCCTGGGAGAACGCCATGACCATGATCACCGAGATCGCCCCCGACGTGTTCCGCATCTCGACGTACGCCGCCGACGCCGACCTGCAGTTCGGCCAGTTCCTCGTCCGTGACGACGAGCCGCTCCTCTTCCATACCGGCCCGCGCGCGCTCTTCCCGGTCGTGCGCGAAGCGGTGGCGCGACTCATCGATCCTCGGACGCTGCGCTGGATCACCTTCAGCCATTTCGAGGCCGACGAGAGCGGCTCGCTCGCCGAGTGGCTCCAGCTCGCGCCACGCGCGGAGGCGGCGTGCAGCGTCGTCGGCGCGATCGTCAACGTGAACGACGCAGTCGACCGTCCGGCGCGGCCGCTCGCCGACGACGAGGTGCTCGTGACCGGACGCCACCGGCTGCGGTTTCTCCAGACGCCGCACGTCCCGCATTGCTGGGACGCCGGCCTGCTCTTCGATGAGACGACCGGCACGCTCTTCTGCTCCGACCTCGTCTTCCAGAACGGCGACGTGGCACCGACGGGAGATCTCGCGACGGTGCTGGAGCGCCACCGCGCGTCGGTGGCGACGATGGAGGCGAGTCCGCTCGCTGCCTACATGCCGTACACCCCGCGCACCGCGGGCGTGATGCGCCGGCTCGTCGACCTCGCGCCGCGCACGCTCGCGACCATGCACGGCTCGGTCCTGGTCGGCGACGGCGCGGCGGCGCTGCGCGAGGCGGCGGAGATCATGCGGCAGACGTTCGGCTCCGAACGCAGCTGAGACGCGCTGCATCGTCGCGACGACGCGCGTCCGTGCGCGGACTCCCTTTGCAACCACCCGCGATCCGTCCTACTTCAAGACGCATGGCCATCGATTTCACGCTGCCGGCCGACGTCACCGCGGTGCGGGACAAGGTCCGCGCGTTCATGCAGGAGCGGGTCACCCCCGAGGAGACACGGATGCGCGCCGAGGGCGGTTGGCGCAAGGGTCTCAGTGCGCTGCGCGAGGAGGCAAAGAAGACGGGCATCTGGACGCCGCACATGCCGCGCGAATGGGGCGGCATGGGTCTCGGGCCGCTCGCGATGGCCTTCGTCTCCGCCGAATGCGGGCGCACGACGATGGGTGCCTACGTCCTGAACTGCCACGCTCCCGACGAAGGCAACATGCACACCCTGCTGCACCACGCCGACGAGGCGCAGAAGGCGCGCTACCTGCGCCCGCTCGCCGCCGGCGAGGTGCGCTCGTGCTTCGCCCTCACCGAGCCCGAGGTCGCCGGCTCCGATCCGACCGGCATCCGCACGGCGGCGGTGAAGGACGGCGACAACTGGGTCCTGAACGGCCACAAGTGGTTCATTTCGGGCGCGCGCGGGGCCAAGTTCGCGATCGTCATCGCCAAGACCGATCCCGACGCCGATCCGCCCCAGGCGCGCAACACCGCGTTCATCGTCGACTGCGACACGCCGGGCTTCGAGATCGTGCGGGACATCGAGACGATGGCCGGCCACGGCAACCACTGCGAGATCCGTTTCACCAACTGCGTCGTACCGGCCGCGAATCTGCTCGCCGGCCGCGGCCAGGGGCACCGTCTCGGCCAGTCCCGCCTCGGGCCGGCGCGCCTGGCGCACTGCATGCGCTGGATCGGCAACGCCGAGGTGGCGCTCGAGATGATGGTGAAGCGCGCCACCGAGCGCGCGCTGCACGGCGGTGTGCTCGCCGACAAGCAGGCGATCCAGTGGAAGATGGCCGAGTCGGCGATGGAGCTCTACTCCGCCAAGCTCATGGTGCTGCACGCCGCCTACCTGATCGAGAAGGGCATGCCGTTCCGCCAGGAAGTGTCGATGGCAAAGCACCACGTCGCCAACACGCTCTGGCGCGTCGTCGACCGCGCCATCCAGGTGCACGGCGCGCTCGGCTATTCCACCGATACGCCGCTCGAGAGCATGCTGCGTCACGCGCGCTCCGCTCGGCTGGTGGACGGCGCCGACGAGGTGCACATGCAGCAGATCGCGCTGCACGTGATCGAGGCGTTCCGCGAGACCGGTGGCACGCGTCGCGCCACCGGCGCGGACCTCCTGTGATCCGCGGCGCGTTCGTCGCGATCGCCGCCGCCCTCCTGCTCGCCTCCGGCTGCGAGAAGGGCGGACAACGAGACGAATCGGCCGCGAAAGGTGCACCGGCGGCGCCGGCCGTCGCGGCATCCGGGGCGCCCGCCGCCGCGGTCGTCGGTGCCCCGCCCGCGCGTGAGCCGCTCGTCGGCGGTCCGTATCCGGCGTTGCTGGTCGCCGAGGCACAGTTCACCGACGCGCTCAACGCCGACGGCTCGAAGAAGGCCGTGCCGGGGTACGCGAAGCTGCTCATCGTCCGCAAGACCGAGCACGATTGGACGACGGTGAAGCTCGAGGACCCCGACAGCAACGCCTTTCACAAGGCAATGCCGTACGAGAACGGCTTCCTCACGATCGGCGCGACGCAGGCGATGCTGAAGACGTGGCGCTTCGTGAACGGCGCCTGGGCGCAGGAGACGCGCTGGAACCCGAAGTTCGGCGGCAAGTTCGACCGCCTGCGCGACATCGAGCAAGGCGACGTCGACGGCGACCGCAAGGACGACCTCGTGATCGCGACCCACGACCAGGGCGTGATCGCGGTCGTGCACCCGTCACTCGGCTGGAAGGTCGAGGAGATCGACCGCCAGCCCGACACCTTCGTCCACGAGATCGAGCTCGGCGATGTCGACGGCGACGGCGTACTCGAGATCTTCGCGACCCCGAGCAAACCGAACAAGCTCGACCAGGAGCAACCGGGCGAGGTCCGGATGTACCGCTACGGCAAGAGCGGCTGGCAGAAGTCGGTCGTCGACGCGCCCGGCGACACGCACGCCAAGGAGATCCTCACCGCCGACATCGATCACAACGGGGTCGCCGAGCTGTTCGTGGTGTGGGAGGGCGCGATCGGCCAGGGCGGGAACATCGTGCGGCCGGTCACGATCAAGGAGTACAAGCTCCTCGGCAATCGCACCTTCGCCGGGACCGAGGTCGCCTCCGTGCCCGACCGGCAGATGCGCTCGATCGCGGCGGGCGACGTGAACGGCGACGGCAAGATCGACCTCGTCGCGGGCGCCATGTCGACCGGGCTCTGGCTCTTCGAGCAGGACGGCGCCGGCTGGAAGAAGACGCTGATCGACGCCGCCTCCTCCGGCTTCGAGCACCCCGTCCATCTCGCCGATCTCGACGGCGACGGGCAGCTCGAGATCTACGTCGCCTCCGAGGACCAGCACGAGCTGCGGCAGTACCGCTGGCAGAACGGCGCGTTCATCAAGACCGTCATCGCGCCGCTGGCCGACGGCGACATCACCTGGAACATCACTTCGGGCACGTTTTGACGGCGGCGCGACGGCGAGGGCGGACGGGACTCATCGGGTTGTTCGCGCTGCTAGCGCTGATGGCCTGGGTGATCTGGCGCAGCTTCCAGATCGGCGGCATCCGCTGCGAGGTGTGCATCGAGTACGCCGGGCGGTCGCAATGCCGAAGCGTCGACGGCAACACGCGCGCCGAGGCGCTGGAGGCGGCGACGACGAACGTGTGCGCCTTCCTCTCGAACGGCGTCACCGACTCGATGGCGTGCGCCCGCACGCCGCCCACCAGAAGCGAGTGCACGGCCGCTGAGTGACCCGCCGACCGCCCGCCGACCGCCGCTGTTCCGGCACAGCGCGATCAGAGGTCGACGGCATAGACCTCCACCGGCGCGGCGATGCCTTTCAGCGCGACCGCGCCGCGCGGGCAAAGCGGGATGTCGGCGCCCTCCGCACCGAGCTCCCGGCGCGTGCTCTCGGTGAGGAGGATCGCCGCGCCGAGCTCGCGCGTCTTCACCTGCAGGCGTGCCGCCTGATTCACCGCGTCGCCGACGATCGTGTAGGTGATGCGGTCACCGGCGCCGACGTTGCCCGCGATCATGTCGCCGGTACAGATGCCGATGCCGGCCTCGAGCGGAATGGCGCGGCGCGGGGCGTTGCGCTCGGCGAGCGCGCGCTGCAGTGCGACCGCGGCGCGCACCGCCTGGAGCGGGTGATCGCGCTGCGGGTGCAGCGGCGCGCCGAAGACGACGACCACGCCGTCGCCGAGGAACTGCGTGATCACGCCCCCGTGTTGCTCGCAGACCCGCTCCACGACCGCGTAGTACTCGTTCAGCACGTCGACGACGCGCGCGGCATCGGTGCGCTCGGTGAGCGCGGTGAAACCGCGCAGGTCGACGAACATGGCGGTCGCGTGGACGACCTCGCCGCCGAGCGCGATGCCGCGCTCGAGGGCGGCGCGCGCCACACCCCGGCTGACGTAGCGGCCGAAGATCTCGCGTAGACGCTCCGCTTCGCGCAGGTCGCCGACCATGACGTTGAAGTGCTCGTTCAGCTCACCCAGCTCATCGGTGCTGCGCACCGGAACGCGCGCGGCGAGGTCGCCACTCGCGACTTGCGCCATCGCCGTGCGCAACGCCTGCACCGGCCGGTTGATGAAGCGCGCGACGAGAAACGCCATCGCGACCGAGGTGAGCCCGGTGACGCCGACGATGAAGAACTGCGTGCGGAGGAGCGTCCGTACGTCGCCCGAGATCTCCGGTCCGAGCCGCCGCGCGAGCGTGAAGTCCGCCATCAGCATGAGGAGCAGCGGCATCATCGAGGTGATCATGAACGTCCCGGCGAGGCGGACGCGGATCGGCACGCGCAAGGCGCCGGCACGCTCGATGCGGCCGTACGGAAAGAAGACCGGAATCTCCTGGCGCCAGTAGGCCTCGCTCAGCAGGAACGCGAGCGCCGACGTCACCGGACCGCCGACCATCACGATGCCGACGAAGGTCCGCCACGTCTCGGCGAGCGGCACGCCAACCGCGAGCAGATAAGGAAAGTAGAACACGCCCGCGAGCGACCACGCCGCGGCGCTGAGCATGGCGTTCGCGAGGGGAGCGTTCAACGCCCACCGCCGCACGTCCTCCGGCACTTGCGCGGCGTCGGTGCCGAGCCGCAGCATCCGCTGCCATTCGCTCACCGGACCGATCACGCGGCGTACGACGTACCAGCTCGCAGTCATCAGCGTCGCGGTGACGGCGAGGAAGACGAAGAGCGGCCGGAGCATGCTCGGCGTCGGATTGGCGGCGAGCGGGTCGACGTAGTTGAAGTAGAGGTAGACGACGATCGCGCCGCCGATGTTCGCGGGGATGGGCGTGCTGCCGAGCCGGCGGCGGAACGCGCTCGCCGGCCCGATCGGCACCGGCAGGGGCGCGCGCACCCAGTCACCGGCGCCGGGGACGGCCCCCTGTCGGACGTCGTTGCTCTCGATCGGCTCCGCGGCACCCACGCGCATCAAGGATCATGCACCGGAGCCGAGGGTGCAACCGACGCCCCCCCGTGCTAGCCGGAGCCGGACCATGGCGATGGATCCGCCCCGCCCTCCGGGTGATGCCCCGGCCCCCCCGCAACGGCGCCGGCGACGACGGCGGCGCCGTGGCGACGGTGGTACCGCCCCCGAGCGCCCGGACGGCCCCCGCGACGCGGGCGGGTCAGGCACGGGTCCGGCGCCGTCCGAAAGTCGCGGTCCACGCCAGGCCCCGGGGCCACGGCAAGGTCCACCGTCTCCCGGTCGAGGTCGGGGCCGGGACGATCGTGGCCGGCCGCGCCCCCGTCACGATCGCGAGCGGCCGCGCCCGGCCGCGGCGCCGATCGTGCCGACCACCAGCGCGCTCGTCGCGGCACCCCTCACCGCCGAGCCGCTGACTCCGGCCGAGGTGGCCGAGATGACGCACCACCTCGCCTTCATCCGTACGTACAAGGACGCCTTGCGCCTCAAGCTGAACGCCACCGAGGATCTCCTGGTGAACGGTCAACGCGAGCCGGCCGATCGCGGCGTGTGCCGGCACCTGCTCGGCAAGATCGACCGCACGGTCATCGAGGGCGCGATCGGACGCGAGCCGCTGCATTCCAATCCCGCGGCACGCGCGCGCATGCTCGCGGGCGCGATTCGTCTCACCGCCGACCCGAGCGTGCTGCTGACGTATCTCGAGACCCTGACGCACGTGCGCTCGCATGCCGAAGCGGCACAGGCCTTCGGCGAGATCGTGGCCCGGCTCGATTTCGAGAGCGTCTCCGCAAGCCGGCTCGGCCGGCTCCTGCAGGTGCTGGTCGAGACCTTCACCGGGCCGGAGCGCGTGCAGGTGCTCTTCAGTCTGCTCGCCGGCGCGGCGTTCGCCCGCGCCTTCGACGCGGCGCTGCCGACCCTGCCGCCGGCGGTGGTGGAGGCGTTCGGGCCGCTGCGGGCCGTGCATCGACGCGCCAGCGGGGGTCCGGCCGAGCAGGACTCGGCGGTCTTGCTGCGCGCCGGTGTCGAGCAGCTCGTGTCGGCGCCCGATGCGATTCTCCGCGGCTACGCGGAGCCGCTCCGCATCACCATCCTCGAGCTGACGCTCGACGACGTCGTCCCGCCCGAGGTCGCGGATCGTGCGGCGGGCGTGCTCCTCGCGAGCGTGCCGCACGGCGACCGCACGTACAGCCGCCTGGTGGTGCGACGCGCCGCGCAGCTCCTCGCGCGTCACGCCGACGACCGCGCCCGTGCCGTGCTCGAGGATCTGCGGCGCGCACAGCCCGGCTACCACCTCGCCGAGCGCTGGCTCGAGGCTCTCGACGCCCGCCGTCTCGGGCGCATCGCGCTCCGTGGCACGGCCCCCGAGCGCGGCCGCCTGGTCGCGGGCTTCTGGCTCGACGCCCAGAAGCCGGTCTGGATCCGCACGGCGCCCGCCGCCGACGCGGATCGGCTCGTCCGCGAGGCCGCGTTGCAGGGCGAGCTCACCCTGCCCGGCATCGCCGCGGTGGTCGAGCACGGCGTCGCGAGCGGCAACGCCTACGTCGCAATCGCGGCAAACGGCCAGCCGCTTCGCCCACCCGCCGACGGCGGCGCCCCCGCAGCGGGGGTCGCGATCGCGGCGGCAACGTTGCGCATACTGCATGCGCTCGCGCTCGCGGGCGTGCTCCTCCCCGACGCCGAGCCGGAGCGCTTTCTCCTGATCCCGGAGTCGGCGACCGTGACCCTCGCCGATCTCGACGGCGCCGAGCAGGCCGATGTCGAGCGGGCCGTCGCGGGCATGCGGACGCTGGGGCATGGCGTCGTCGATCGGTTCGTCACGGACATCGCGACGCGCCGCCTGCCGGCCGCCGTCGCCCGCGCCCTCGAGGCGGCGCGCGCAGATGCGCCGCTCGGCCCGCTGGTGCAGGCGCTCGACGCCACCGTCACGTGGCTGCCGGACGGATTTGCACGCCCGCGCCGAAACTCCTAGTCTCGCGCGCGAAGGAGCATCTGGCATGAGCACTGTGAAGGTCGGCGGGATCGATCTCTACTACGAGGAGCAGGGGAGGGGGTATCCGCTGCTCCTCATCATGGGACTCGCCGCCGACTCGCAGGCGTGGCTCTTCCAGGTGCCGGAACTGGCGCCGCACTACCGCACGATCACCTTCGACAACCGCGGCGTCGGCCGCAGCAGCAAGCCGGCCGGGCCGTATTCCATCGCCGCCATGGCCGATGACGCCGTCGGCCTGCTCGACGCCCTGAAGATCGAGCGTGCCCACGTCGTGGGCGTCTCGATGGGCGGGATGATCGCGCAGGAGCTGGTGCTGCGCCATCCGGCGCGCGTGCGGGGGCTGGTGCTGGCCTGCACCTTTCCCGAGCCGGATGACGACATTCACAAGACGCGTGAGCAATCGCTCAGCGAGCTCGGCGGCAGCGTCGGCGCGGACGGCAAGATCGCCCTCGACCTGTCGAAGATCGATCCGATGATGGTCTTCCAGAGCCTGATGCCGCGCGTGTTCAACCCCGCCTTCCTCATGTCCGAGCTGCCCAAGCTGATGCAGCTCTTCGGTGGCGCGCTGCAGTGGGGCATCAGCCTCGACGCAATCATGGCGCAGGTCGAGGCGACCATCGCGCATCGCACCACCGACCGCCTGCATCAGATCACGGCGCCGACCCTGGTGATCACCGGCGACTCCGACAATCTCATTCCGCCCGCCAACTCGGACATCCTGGCGCGGGCGATTCCAAGCGCGAAGCTGATCAAGGTTCCGGGCGGAAGCCACGGCTTCAACTTCGAAACGCCGGACCTCTTCAACCGCGAGGTTCTCGACTTCCTGCGTATCGTCGACGCCGCCTGAGACGCGATGTCGCACGTCGTCCGCGAATAGCGCGAGCGTTCGCGCACCTCATGCGCCGCTCGCCGCTCGCCGTTCGGCTTTGAACGGAATGACGCGCTAGCAACACGCGCGTGACGCAGCACCCGCCGAAGGGTTCGCCGATTCTGCGACGCGGCGCGCCGCCAACGACGCGAAAGCGCGTCGTCCATGCGCCGCGCTCGCGCGGCGGGCATGGAACCTGCTCCCTCCCGCGGCATCGCTGATTCGCGGTAGCCCCGCTTCATCCCCGTTCGCCTCGGTGTCGACGTCTGGTGGTACGTCGCGCACATCCCGACGAGACGAGCAGGGAGCGGCAACATCGCGACGGCGATGCACGACATCGCAACGTAACGACGAAGGAGGTGCTTCATGGGAATGCTGTCTCGGTATGGCCGGCCGATCCGCGCTGGTCTCACGTTGATGGTGCTGGCGGCAATGCTCGCAGCGCCGGCCGCGGCGCTCGCGGGCAACGACGATCACCAGAGCGAAGGCCGCAAGCAGAATCTCAACTGTCCCGGTCGTGAGACACTGGTTCGCATCGACGAGCAGGTCTGCGACGCGAATCCGCATCGACCGCTGATCGTCCGCCAGCGTGCGTGCTGTCAGAACCCGGCGGGTCGCATCCACTGCGATCACTTCGAGCACTGCCCGCACGAGTCTCCATCCTGAGCGGAGGACGACAGGTCATGAAGTCAGCCGAGGGGGAGATCGCGATGCCATGGGCAGTGCTGCGGGGTGGAGGCTGGGCGGCCGTCGCGATCATGGTGGTGTTGGGCGCGGGCTGTGGGGCGCATCGCCCCACAGCCCCGCCATCTGTAGAGGCTGCCGATCGCGGCGACGTCATGGGCAGCCGCGATCGCGCCGCGCTCGACACGCTCGCGACGGCCCGTGCGACCGCTCACGTCGCCGACGGCTACCGCGTCGGTCCCGATGATCTTCTCGACATCCGCATCCCCGACCTGCTCGACGCCGCGCCATTGACCGCCGGCTCGCGCGCCGCGGCCGCGTCCGGCAACGGCCCGGCGACGGTGGCGGCGGCGCCGGTCTTCCAGGACGGCCAGCGCGTCAACGCCTCGGGTGACGTCACGCTGCCGCTGCTCGGGCGCGTGCCGGTGGCCGGTCACACCACGACCGAGATCGAGCGCGACATCGCGCGCCGTCTCGTCGCGGCCGGCGTGCTGCGCAACCCGCAGGTGAGCGTCCAGGTCGCCGAGTATCGCGCGCGCGTGGTCGCCGTGGTCGGCAGCGTCGAGCGTCCCGGCCTCTACCCTGTCACCCGCAGCGGCGCGACCGTCGCCGATCTGGTCTGGGCGGCGGGCGGACCGAGCAAGGACGCGGGACGCCTCGTGGAGTTCGCGCCGGCGGGAGCCGACGGCTCGCGCGGCACCGACAAGCCCGTCCGCCTCGACCTGCAGCTCCTGCTGCACGCGAGCGGCGTCGAGGGCGGCCGCGTCAATCCGACCGTCGCGCCGGGCGACGTCATCAGCTTGCCGCCCGCCGGCAGCGTGCTGGTGGAGGGCTGGGTCGACAAGCCGGGCTCGTACCCCGTGTCGCGCGGTCTGACCGCGAGCGGCGCGGTGGTCGCGGCGGGCGGGGTGCTGTTCGCGGCCGATCGGACGATCGTCACCGTGCGGCGCGCGCTCGGGCCGGGCGAGGAGCGCACCTTCACCATCGATCTCACCGCGGTTGCCGCCGGAACCGCCTCGGACATTGCGCTCGCCGACGGCGACGTCATCAGCATCCCCGCCGCTCCTGGCCGCGTCATTCCGTGGGCCATGTGGACCGTGGCGCGCGAGATGGTGCACGTCGGCGGCAACGTCCTGCTGTTCTAGCCGATACGGGAGGGGGGCGTAGGATGCACGAAGGACGAGAGGCGACGGCAGTCGTCAGCACGATGCGCGGCACGGTGGCGGAGCCGCTGCCACAACAGCCGATCCTCGAGGCGGAGTTCACCGAGGCGACGCCGCGGCACCTGCGCGACCATCTGCGGGTGCTCTACAAGTACCGCTGGCTCGCGACGGCCTGCTTCGGCATCACGTTCGGCCTGGTCGCCGTCACGACGCTGTTGACCCCGCGTCTCTACACCGCCGCGACCCGCGTGCAGGTGTCGCGCGAGTCGCCCATCCGGCTGCGCCTCGAGGACAACGTGCTGAACGTCGCCGACAGCGAGCGCAACGTGAACGGCACGTCGAGCTTCCTCTCCACCCAGGTTGCCGCGTTGAAGAGTCGCGACCTGGCGGAGCGGGTGATCCGCACCCACCATCTCGCCGACCAGGAGGCGTTCCTCCATCCCGGGCCCGAGCGCGCGGGCCTGCTGGCCGTCGGCGGACGGCTCCTCAGCAACCTGCGCCCGCGCGGCTGGCGCGCGACGAGCGGCACCGACGTCGAGAGCGCCGGCGTGGCGGGCGACGTCGATCCGCAGTTGCTCGACCGCTACATGCGCTGGCTCGACGTCCGCGACGTCCGCGGCACCGACCTGATCGAGATCCGCTTCACGACGCCGAGCGCCTCGCTCTCGGCCTTGCTCGCCGCGGCGCACACCCAGGCGTACCTGGAGGCAAACGACGAGGCGCGGCTCGAGAACGACGTTACCGCCAAGGAATTCCTGAGCGAGCAGATCACCGAGGCGCGCGGGCAAGCCGACCGTGCCGAGGCGGGGTTGCGCGCCTTCGCGACGGCGCACCCCAATGTCGCCGTGAACGAAGAACAGAAGATCTCCGGGCAGCGCGTCGGCGATTTGGCGACGCAGATCAGCAAAGCCGAGTCGACGCGCGTCCTGTTGGAGACGCGCTTCGAGTTCCTGACCCGTCCCGACTCCGATCCGCTGGCGTACTTCCTCGACAAGCCGAGCATCCAGAAGCTCCATCTGACGATCCTCGACCTGCGCGCCCAACGGGCGGCGCTCGACGGCCGCCTCGGTCCGAACCATCCGCAGATCCAGGAGATGGAGCGCCAGGAGCACACCGTCTCGACGCAGCTCGCCGCCGAGGTCAAGCAGGAGGTCGCCTCCGTCCGTGCGCGCTACGACGCGGCGGTGCTGCGCGAGCAAGGCCTGCACCGCCGGCTCGAACGTCTCGAGGGCGGCGCGGTGAAGCTGCGCGACCTCGGCACGCACTACGCGCGCCTGAAGGACGACGTCGACAGCGCGAGCGCGCTCTACCAGTCGCTGATCAAGCAACGCATGGAGACGGCGGTGAACGCGGCGCTGGCGGCGTCGAACGTGCGTGTCGTCGAGCGCGCCGAGGTGCCGCAACACGCGTCCAAACCGAACGTGCCGCTCAATCTGATCCTGGGCCTGCTGGCCGGCGGCGTGTGCGCCGTCGGGACGACCTTCTTCTGCGAGTACTTCGACACCAGCGTGAAGAGCAGCGAGGAGGTCGAGACGCTGCTGCAGCTGCCGACGCTCGCGACCGTGCCCAATTTCGCGCTCGCCCGGCGCACGCATGCGGCGCGCGGCCTGGCCGCCCCCGCCGGTGGGGCCGCGCTGCCGGCGGCGTCACACGTCGCGCGCGAGCTCGTCGTCCTGCACGAGCCATGGTCGCCGATCGCGGAGGCCTTCCGCAGCCTTCGCACGGCCGTCCTCTTCTCCACCCCGTCGACGCCGCCCAAGGTGATCCAGATGACGAGCGCGGGCGCCGGCGAGGGCAAGACCGTCAGCTCGCTCAACCTCGCGACGGCGCTCGCCGAGGCGGGATCGAGTGTGCTGCTCATCGACGTCGATCTGCGCCGGCCGGCGTGCCATCGCACGCTCGGCGTCGACAAGGAGCGCGGCCTGTCGAGCTTCCTCGCGGGCCGGGTCGAGCTCGACGCGGTCATCCACAATCTCGAGCAGCCGCGCATCTCGTTCATCCCCGCGGGACCGACGCCGCCGAATCCGGCGGAGCTGGTGGGCTCGCAGCGCATGCACGACGCGCTCGCCGTACTGCGCGAGCGCTACGACTTCATCATTCTCGACTCGCCGCCTGTCCTGCCGGTCACCGACGCGGTGCTGCTGGCGCGCGAGGCCGACGGCGTCGTCCTGGTCGTGAAGGGCCACGACACGCCGCGCGAGCTGCTCCGCCGCGCGCGCGACCAGCTGGCCCAGGCAAACGGCCGGCTGCTCGGTGCCGTGGTCAACAACGTCGATCTCGGCTGGGGCGATCTCTTCTTCTACAACCGCTACTACGGTTACTACGCCGCGCCCGCGGCGGAGGCACGCGCGTGAGCACCCGCGACCGTCGTGTGCTGGGCGCCCTGCAGGGGTTGCTGCTGCTCCTGCCCCTCTTTCTCGGCGGCCGCCAACCGCTCGCCGTCTTCGTCGCGGCGGCGGTCGTCGGCGCGCTGCTGATCGTGACCGCACGCGCGCGGCACGACATCGCCGATGCGCCGGCCGCTCCGGGCGTCGGTGTGCTGGCCGCGTTCGCCCTCCTCGCCTTCTTCACGACCGTACCGTTGCCGCCGGCGCTCCTCGCGCTCGTGAGCCCGGAGATCGCACGGCGGACGGCCGAGCTGCTGCCCGGCTGGCCGGGCGCGGGCGGCTGGAGTACCTGGCGCTCGCTCGCGATGGACCCGTACGGCGTCACGCTCGAGCTGAGCCGCATCGCGATCGGTCTCGGCGCCTTCAGCGTTGCGGTGGCGTATCCGTGGCGCACCGACGACTGGGACGTCGACGCGCGCGCCAAGATCGTCGCGCGTCTGCTGCTCACGGTCATCGCCGGCGGCGTCCTGCTGGCCGCGCTGGCGCTGCTCGAGCAGATCGCCGGCAACGGCCGCGTCCTCTGGATCGGCGAGCCCGTGGCACAGCGCGGCCGCGCCTCCGGTAGCTTCGTGAACCCAAACCATCTCGCCGCGTGGCTGGAAATGACCTTGCCGGTCGCGCTCGCCTACACGCTCGCTCTCGCGGCGCGTCTGCGGCGGCGCCTCGCACGCGCCGTCCACACCGGCCGCGGCATGGGCGTCCGCGCGCGCCGTGCCTGGATCGCCGCACTCATCGCCCAGCAGCGCATGATCTGGCCGCCGCTCGCCGCGGCTTTCGCCACCACCTTGATACTCGTCGCCCACATCGCGACCGGCTCGCGCGGCGGTGGCGCGGCGCTGCTCGTCGGCGCCGTGCTCGCGGCTGGCGGCGCGGCGAGCACAGCGGCCAGCGAACGGCTGCGCCGCTGGGTTCCGATGGTCGGCGCGCTCGCGCTGATCCTCGTGACGACCGGCATGCTCGCCGTGTGGGCCACGTCCGAACCGGACACAACGACCGTCGAGAGCGCCGACCCGGGCCTCGGCAGCCGTTTGCTCGTCAGCACGGCCGGGGTCGCGATCGTGCGCGACTACCCGCTGGTCGGCAGCGGCCTCGGCTCGTGGCTGCACGCGTTCCGTCCCTACCAGGAGCCGCCGGTGCCGGGCGGCATCTGGGATCACGCGCACGACGACTACGTCGAGCTCGTGGCCGAAACCGGCGCGATCGGTCTGGCGCTCGCGGCCCTCTTCGCCTTCCTCGTCGCGCGCGCGGCGCGCGGCCGTCGCGAGACCCCCGCCGCCTCCGTGCCGTCGACCGAGCTGCGCTGGCGCATCGCCCCGCGCCTCGAGGCCTCGGAGTGGCAGAGTGCGCTCGGCGAGCGCACGCTCTTGCGTTTCGGGCTCGCCGGCGGCGTTTCCGCCGTCCTGGTTCACAGCCTCGTAGATTTCGGTCTGCACCTTCCCGCCAACCTCTTGCTGCTCATGGTGCTGCTCGCGCTGCTCGTGCTGAGCGGAGAGCGTCAGCCCGCCTCCCGGTGTCGCGGACTCGCCGTCCTCGCTGCCGTGATCGTCCTGGCGCTGACGCCGCGAGCGATGAACAACGTCCGCTCGCTGTTCGGTGCCCACCCGCTCGCCCCCCGCGATCAGCTCGACGCCGCCGATTTGCGGCTCGCCGAGGACGGCGACGCCGGCCGCAGCGACGCGCTCATCCTCGTACACGGAGCGCTTGACGCCAACCCGTTCGACCGTGAGGCACATGAGGCGCTCGCCAGCGCCCTCGGCGCCGGCCCCGAGTCCGAGGACGCGCTACGCCGCGCCCTGCTCGTCCAGCCGTGGTCGGCGGAGGTGCGGGACCGTCTCGGGCTCGCACTGATCGCGCGCGGAGAGCATGCGACGGGTGCAGCCGAGCTCGAGGAGTCGATGCGGCGCCTCCCGGCCATGGTGTCCCACGCCTATCTCAGCCCGGAGACGGCGCTCGAGCCCCAGGAGCCGCGCGAGCTGCTGCGCTCGCTCACCGACGGTGACACGCTGCAGCTTCGCCTCACGGCGCTCACGCCCGAGGTGACCGGTGCGGTCGAGCACGGGCTGCGACATGCCCTGGACAACGCGGCCGCGGGACCCGCCCGTGCCGCCATCATCGATGACCTCGTCACCCTCCTCGAGGTCGGCGAGCGATGGGCGGACGCGGCCGCGCTGCTCCACGCCGAGGCCGATCGCGGCGTCGGCGACGGCACCTACCTCGCTCGTGCCGCGCAGGACTATCTGAAGGCCCACGCCGACGCGGAAGCCGAGAAGGCCCTGCTTGCGGCGCTCGTGCGCGCGCCCGATCAGGGCGACCTCTATCGCAAGCTCGCCGTGGAGGTGTACGCGGCGCGCGGCGACTTCGCGACCGCCGATACCGTGCTCACCGCCGCGCAGCAGAGCGCAATCGACCTGCTGCCCGTATATCACGCGGTCAGCGAGGTGCTGTCGAAGCGCGACGCTGCGCGCGAGGACGAGCGCTTGCGCGAGGGCACGGGCTCGGCGGACGACCCCTTGCTCGAGGACACGCCCCCGGCGGCGCCGGACGGCGCGCTCTGAGGTGCGCACCCCCTGCACCGTCCTCGTCGCGCTCGAGAACCGCCTCGTGCGCGGCGCCGACGCGCGCATCTACTCCTCGAGTGGCGTAGACGGCCCGGCGTTCTGGCGGCGC
>Ga0157379_10000084_pt1 | contig 62328 bp, 50 predicted proteins | sample S25metaG_FD_121802 | JGI IMG/M metagenome (GOLD analysis project Ga0157379, IMG submission 121802) | Switchgrass rhizosphere microbial communities from Kellogg Biological Station, Michigan, USA - S2-5 metaG | ecosystem: Host-associated > Plants > Roots > Rhizosphere > Soil | place: USA... | reverse complement strand
TTTACATGGTGGACGTGTTCCGCAGTGGCTTGCGCACCGCATGACCAGCCTCGGCACCGCAATTACAGAAGCGATCATCCGCGATTACGGCGCCACCGCATTTCTGTCCCGCCTTAGCGATCCCTTCTGGTTTCAGGCCCTCGGGGCTGTGATGGGTATGGACTGGCACTCCTCGGGGATTACGACCTCCGTCATGGGCGCGCTCAAACGCGGGCTCACGCCGCGCTCGCATGAGCTCGGAATTCACATTTGCGGTGGCCGGGGTCGCCATTCGCGCAACACCCCCACGGAACTGCGAGAAGTTTCCGAGCGCTACGGCTTCGATGGCGAAGGTCTCGTGCGGACGAGTCGGTTGACGGCGCGTGTCGACAACAACGCCATTGGCGACGGCTTTCAAATCTATCTGCACAATTTTGTGCTGAGTTCTACCGGTGAGTGGGCCGTCATCCAGCAGGGACTTAACGATCAGGCCGGCATGGCGCGCCGATATCATTGGCATTCCGCCACGGTTCGCGATTTCACTTCAGAGCCGCACACCGCCATCGTTGGCGCCAACCAGGGGACCATCATGAATCTGGTTGCCGGGCCGGCGAAGGCTGCACAGTCTGCGATTCTGGAGATTGCGCACAGCAATCCTGATGCGACAGTTGCGGAAGCCCGCCGTCTGGATATGCCGCGCCATCACGACGTTCAGCGAAAAGACATCGACCTGAAACGGCTCGGCGCCGTTCTGGCCGTTGCTTATACGCGCGACCTTCACGATTTTGCGGAGCTGTTGCTGTTGGAAGGCCTGGGCCCACGAACGCTTCAATCGCTCGCGCTCATCGCCGAAGTTATGCATGGAGCCCCGAGCCGGTTCTTGGATCCAGCGCGCTTCTCCTTTGCACATGGCGGCAAGGACCGGCATCCATTTCCGGTGCCATTGAAGACTTACGATGAATCGATTCAGTTTCTTCGAACCTCACTGGACGCTGCGAGGATGGGGGACAAGGACAAACTTGATGGGATGCGTCGTCTCGAGCAGTTTGTGCGGGCGGTTGAGGAGCGTTGCGAGCCGGAAGCGCAATTCGAAGCGGCTGTCCAACACGAACAGGAAATTTCCGCCTCGCTCAATGGCCGCTCTGTGCAAGGTCATGCATCAAGGACGCGTGTTCCAACGCAACGCCCGCTGTTCTGACGGCGCGTCAGCGGCTCGCAAGAATGATTTCCTTTCCTGTTCGGTGAACTACTTCATCCGTGTCGCCGTCGCTCTATCGGGACCGGCTTGAATTTGCACGTCAGTCACTTTTCCTTGTTTGTCTTTGACGAAGTGCACTTCAAAACCGTCAGACTCCAGCAGAAAAAACCTGTCTTCCGTGGCGGGATACAGCTTGGAGGAGGTTGGGCCCATCGGAGGTATCGATATTGAGAGTTGGCCGGATTGGAGACTAACCGTAACCGTTGTGCCGTTGGCGTCATACTGCCCGGCGTAGGATGCAAGTAGGGCCGGGTCTATTTGCGTAATGGTTCGTTCCCTCGGCTGATTGTCCTGCCAGTTGTACTCGTGCGCGATGGCTCGCAGGATTTCATTGAACAACGGGGGACCATTGTCGCTGTTCGTCATCACCACTGCGCCCTTCGCGGTATCGATATGAGCGACAAGGATGCATGTGAAACCTTCATTCGAACCCCCGTGAGCGAAACTCTTGATACCCGCGGTTTCTCCAATGCTGACGCCCAACCCATAGGAACCTTTCTCTTTCGTCAGCATCTGATGAGACATTTCCTGTGAGAGCACTTTGTTGGATTTGTTCTGCGCGGATTCCATAAGATCGATAGCAAAGAGCGCCAGGTCGGATGGTGTTGTCCAGAGTCCTGCTGCAGCCATCTCGGGATATGTGTGCCAGTGGCCTTTGAGACCTTCGCCGCTTTGACGATGGCCCGTGGCGGCGGTGGTTTCCAATGCCTTCGGTAGAGGTTGTGCGAACGTACTGTGGACCATTCCGATCTTGCGAAGAACGAGTTCCTGCAGCAAGCCGGGAAATGGTTGTCCAGTGACGTCCATCATCAACTGTTGCAGAACGGTATAGCCGCCACCGGAATAGCGGAACTCTTTGCCCGGAAGCATATCCACCCGGATCGGGCCGCTATTGGCTGCAGGCTTTTGTCCATCGAGGATCTGCGTCAATGTTGGAACCGGTTCGTTTGCGGCATAGCCTGGAAATCCGTGGACAGTGAGGCCCCCACTGTGGCTCAGCAGTCGACGTAGTGTGACCTTCTCGGTCTTTGTGAAATCGTTGTCCGGCACTTGCCACGACGTGAGCTTGGCGTTCACATTCTCGTCGAGACTGAGCTTGCCTTGCTCAACAAGCGCCAATGCGGCCATCGCCGACACGGGTTTGCTGATGGATGCCGCCTGAAACAATGTTTCGACGGTGACAGTCTGCGTGCTGCCGGCTTCGACAACTCCATAGCCTTTGGCCCATTCGAGCTTGCCATTGTTGATCACGGCAATGCTCACACCGGGCACTTTGTAGAAAACCATCCGATCGGCGAGTTTCATCGAAGCGTTCTGGCCCTTGATGACGGTGCCCGGAAGGAGGCCATTCTCGACGCGTTCGATGCGGGACGCTTCGGTCTTATTTTGAGGGATGGCGCTGGTGCAAGACACTGCAGAGAGGCCGAGGAATGGAAGTAAGAGAAGCAGGCTTTGTTTCATGAAACCTTTTCGCGCGTTCGTCAGAGTTTGAGAGCGTCAACGAACGCGGGGACATCCTCGAATTCCCAATCCGCGAGGGCTCGGCGCTCCTCGATCTTTTCTGGCCAATATAACTTCACATGCCGCGTCACCAGAATCGGAGTGATGCCGAGGGCCCGGGCGCCGCGATGCTCGTCGCTGCCGCCGTCTCCCACAAAGAGCGCGTCTTCGGGACGCACGGCAATAGCGCTTAGCGCGTGGGTGTAGATGCGGGCGTCGGGCTTTCGCACGCCGAGCTGGTAAGAAAAGACTGTCGCGTCGAGGCGCGAGCGCAAGGGGGATAGTTCCCAGCTCTCGACGTCATCCGCGCCGGCGTCTGAGACCAGGGCCGTTCGGATGCCCGCCGCGCGCAACCGGTCCAGAGATTCGAGAATCCGCTCTTCAATCTGAACAAGGCCAAGCTCGAAGCGTCGCTTTCGGCTCGCAACGGCTGCGAGGATTTTCGCTTCTTCCACCGTCGGGTCCAGCGCATGCGTTATTCGACGCATGGCTTCGACGCCATCGTGGACACGTCCAACGCATCGGCCGAGGACATCATCGTCGTAGTAAAGGCGGTGCCAGTCTTTTCCAGGGACACCGAGGATCTCGGAGACTGGTATCTCTCCGGCAACAGCCGGCGATGGCACACTCGCTAAGGTATGAAAAAGATCAAAAAGAACACCTTTGGGAATCGGCAACCGTCGCATTCAGCTTTCAGTGTAGCTGGACCTTTGGTTGAAATGTAGACTCCTTTCATGAATTCCGAGTACTGGATCAACCGTTGGAATCAAAATCAAACGGGTTTTCATCTTTCCGAAATCAACCCCCTTCTGACTCAGTTCTGGCCCGCGGTCTCTGCGGGGGCCCAAACGCCGTCGAAGGTTCTGGTTCCGCTGTGCGGGAAAAGCATAGACCTGAAATGGCTCGCAGAAAGGGGTCACGACGTTGTCGGTGTGGAACTGTCCATTCTGGCGGCTAAGGCGTTCGCGGCCGATCAGGGAATAGTGCTGGTCGAAACACACGAGCCGCCATTTACGGTCTTTCGCGGTGACAAGGTGACCTACTACATCGGCGACTTTTTCGACTTTACGGGCGAAATCGGCGGGACATTCGATTTATTTTACGACCGGGCGGCGTTGATCGCGTTGCCGCCGGAAATGCGGGCGGAATACGTGCGACACCTACGGTCCCTTGTCACGAGGGATGCGCGCGGATTGCTGATTGGATTGGAATACGATCCGTCGCAGATGCACGGCCCACCATTCACAGTGCCGGAGCCGGAAGTCCTTCGGTTGTTCGACTCCTTCGATTGTAAAAAGCTTGTGGAATACGACTGCCTGGAACAAGAACCAAAGTTCAAAGAACGCGGTCTGACGTGGATGAAAGAGTCGGCTTACGCGCTGAGGGTATCGTTGTGAAAGAGCTCCTGGTCATCTTCATGTCGGTATTTGTTGCTGAGGTTGGAGACAAGACCCAACTGGCAACGATGCTGTTTGCGACAGATTCGAAGGTCGGCAAGGCCGGAGTGTTTGTCGCCGCAGCGAGCGCGCTGGCCGCGTCAACATTGATCGCGGTTGTTGCAGGCGGTGTGGTGTCGAAGTTTGTACCGGCATCGACGCTGAAGATTGTGGCGGGTGTGGGATTTATTCTGGTCGGGATCTGGACGCTCGTCACTGCGTATCGGTGAGCTGAGGGCAAACCCTCACCGCGCCCAGTCGGGCGGCGTTTTGAGCTGATAGAGGATTTCTCCAGCCTTCGGCACGACGAGCACCCCGTCGTCTTCCCGATCCTCAAAATCCTCCATCCGAATCGTTGCCGGATCGCGATATCCCAAATTGATTTGACGGCACACTTCCGGAGAAATCCCCGTAGCCAGAGTTACCCGAGCGCGAGGCGCCTCAATCCCATCTTCGTAAGTTCCCAGCCCGTGAACGTGCGCGGAGTGCGCCAGCACGCCCCAGGGATAATGCTTGTATTGGTCCCACTGCTTAAGGAAGTAGTCCCGGCAGTGGTAACCAATTTCGTGAATGGTCCTGCCATGGGTTACCGAAATCTCCCGAATGTGTGGCGCATAGAGGATGAGCTCGCCGCCATCCGCCAGGACCGGCTCGAGTTTGTACATCGCCTTACCCGCGGTCCAGATCTCCTCATACATCGGCGGCGCGCACGACAGAATAGTGTGAAACGCCCGCTCCTCGTACTTTATGTGAACCTGTTTTGAGAGCTCGCTTGCGTCGTCCCATGCTTTTTCCGGCGTGCCGATGAATAATCCCGCGAGTGATTTGTCCGGACGCACCACCATCGCCATACAAACTTTATCGACATCGAGCATGGCAGCTGCGCGATCCACCACTTTTCGTACAGGAGTCCACTTGCTGCCGATGATTTTCGGCGTAGTAATCACTGCGCCCAGCCAATGAAAGAAATGAAGGAGCTCAGGTCCGGAGATGCCCGGGAACAGATACTTGTTCCCGCCCGAGAATCCGACGACTTCGTGAGGGAACACCGGTCCGACAATCAGAATCCGGTCGTAGTCAAAGACACGCTTATTCACTTCGACGGCGACGTCCATGGAGAACAAGCCGCTCGACAGTTCGCGGATCTCCTCGGCAAGAATGATCCCGATACGTTTGAGCGCTGCAGGATTGTGCCACTCGTGATTGAAGAATCGAACGTTGCGGTAGGTCGATGCGCGATCCGACACGGAGATCTCGAGCCGCTCGCAGATCGCTTCCTCGCTCATCGGAGGATGAGTGCCCAGCGCGATCATCACGTCGATCGCGCTCGCTATCGGCCCAAGATGTTCAAAGATGGTCTGAAACATCATGCCGACGGGCGCTGTGCGCGTCCCGTCAGGCACGATCACGAGGAGTTTTTTTCCACGGTAGTCGGATACGGGACACGCATCCGCGATTTGTTCGACGATAGTTGATGCCGTAGATGCGGCTGTTGAGGTTGCTGAGGTTGCCGCGCTCATGAATTCCTTCAACGTCACCGGAACGCCGGCCTGTCGCCTACTGGCTCAGGCATTCGTCCCAGAAAGTTTTCGTGCCGTGATGGAGGCGCGCGCCAATCTGAGTGATGACTTTATGCGACAGGAATGCCGCGCCGCGTGCGGCCTTTTCCGGCGAGATACCGTGAGTAATCCCGTAGAGGAACGATCCGGCAAACATGTCGCCGGCGCCGGTGAGATCTTTGGGTTGGGAAGGGAATGCCGGGACGTGGGTCTTCACTCCTGCGTGGCGGATGTACGCGCCATGTGGACCGTTGGTCACAACGACCGAAGGGATGGAGCTGCTCAACTTGTTGAAGGCATCCTCTGCAGTCGAAGCCCCGGTCACGGCGCAAGCCTCGGTTTCGTTGCAGAAGAACAGATCGGTCTGCTTTAGAGCCTCTCGCAGTGCATCCCCAAACACATTCACCACGAATGCATCGGAACACGTGATTGCGACTTTTGTATCGTTCGCCTTCGCGATTTTGATCGCTTCTCGAATTGCAGTCTGACCCGTGTCGGGATTGGCGAAGACATAGCCTTCGATGAACAACCAATCGGAGTTCTTCACACGATCGGCATCCACGTGACGTGCGGACAAATGACTGGAAACGGCGAGACAAGTCCGCATAGTGCGTTCTGCGTCCGGCGTGATGATGCAGAGGCAGGTGCCCGTTCCTTCATTGACGATAATGGGATTACCGATATCGATACCCAGCTCTTCGAACTCGTTAGTGTAGAAAAGACCATACCGATCGTCGCCGACGCATCCGATGAACGCGGCCTGGCCGCCAAGCTGAGAGAAGGCAATGATCGAGTTTGCGACGGATCCTCCGCTGACAAGTTTCGGTTCATGCTTCTGATAACGCTCGAGCAGCGTTTTCTGGTCCGCCTGTTCGACGAGTCGCATGCCGCCACGCTCAAATCCGAGCTGGGCAAATTCGGCCTCTGAAACTTCAAGGAAGATATCGACAATGGCGTTACCGAGGCCGCAGATCTGGAATTCTTTCATGATGTTTATGGATTCTCCTTAGCAGTGAGCCGCTGAAGCGGCGCTGGGATTTTACTGCGTCATGGGTGCGCTTGCAGCCAAAAGAATCTGGGAAGGCAAACCGTGGACTGGTGACTGGGCTGTTGGACTGCGTGCAATTACTGGGTTACGATGCGGGCGCTAACGAATCAGCGTATCCGCGGAGGATTTCAATGAGGGCGTCTCGCTACAAACAAGCGGCTCGGAACATGTTTATCGCCTTTGGCGTTTTTCTGGCCGTAGCATGGGGACAGCCGTGGCGGCTTCTGGCTCAGGGACCTGCGCCTGCCACTGGCGTGCGCTATTCACAGATCGGCGAGAACGACCTGCGGGAATGGCTGTCTTACCTCGCGTCGGATGAGCTTCAGGGCCGGCAGGTATTCACGGAAGGATACGGCCGTGCGACGCAGTACGTCGCGGATCAGCTGAAGAGCTTTGGCGTCAAGCCGCTTGGAGAAAAGGGTACCTACTTACAACCGGTAAAGCTGAAGGCCTATCGTGTCACGCGGAATTCTACGGCGACGATCGAAGCCGGAGGACAATCGCGTACCTTCAAGCATGGGGATCATGTGACGTTTGCGACGGGCTCCGGCGGCAAGCAGGCGCTGACATTCACTGGTGTGGAGTTCGTTGGCTATGGTTTGCCTTCCGATTATCAGGGGCTCGATTTGAAGGGAAAGTTAATCGTCGCTGTGCCTAACCTTGCTCCGGTCACTCCACAGAGAGGAGCCCCTGCCGAAGCGGTTCTGGCTGCAACTGCAGCGCGGGCTCGCGGCGGCACGGCGGCCGGCCTGGCGCAGGGTGCTGCGGCCGCGATTACGTTCGCGCCGGCTCCGGCAGCGCCTTCTGCCGCCGAGCAGGCACTTGTCCAGGCATTGACTTCGCTCAATCAAGCCAATGCCGCGGTCGCGCAGGCGCAGCAGGCTCTTCGTGGACGTGGCGGGCAGGCCGGGCGTGGAGCCGCGAATCCCGCAGCGTTGGGGGCTCGCGGAGCGCAAACTCCGGATGTCACAACGGTCCAGCGCGTCGATTCGATCGTGACGCCCAACTTCGCGGGAGACGAGACGTTTTTTGAAACGCTGTTTGCCGGAAGTCCGACAACGTTCACAGATATTCGCGCGAAGGCGGAAAAGGGAGAGGCAATCGCGCCGATGTCCCTGTCCGCAAAAGTGGCGATCAACATCGACAACACCTTCGACGTGGTATCCGAACAAATCACCCACAATGTTGTCGGTATGGTGGAAGGTACGGATCCAACTCTGAAAAGCACATACGTGCTGCTCGGCGCGCATCTGGATCACGTGGGCTACAGCCAAACCGGGACAGGCCGCGGGGCGGGCACGGATGCCTGCCGTCGACGCAGTCCCACAGCCCAGGCTGCAGTTGCCGCCGCAGGCAGAGTCGTCCAGCGTCCCCCCGCCGCGCGTGGGGGTGGTGGAGGCGGCGGTGTCCCTCAGGCGGGAAGGGGAGGCACTGCGACTCCCGCCCTGCCACTCGATCAGCGCGATCTCGTCAGCAATGGCGCAGACGATGATGGTTCAGGCTCGGCATCGATTCTCGGGGTGGCGAAAGCATTTGCTACCGGACCGAAGCCAAAGCGTTCTGTTGTGTTCGTGTGGCACGCTGGAGAGGAAAGCGGCTTGTATGGTTCGCGCTACAACGCCGATTTCCCGATTGTCCCTCTCGAGCAGGTCCAGGCTCAACTCAATATGGATATGGTCGGCCGCGATGATTGCGACAACATCGAAGGCGATTACACCAACACACTCTTCCTCGTTGGTGCGGATCGGATCAGCACGGATCTCCACAATGTCGTTGTTCAAACGAACGCTACACTCGCTAAGCCGCTCACGCTCGACTATGAGTTGAATGATGCGAACGATCCCGAGAATATCTACACGCGGAGCGATCACTACAGTTATGCGTCGAAGGGGATTCCGATCGTCTTCTTTACCACCGGTCTACATCCCGATTACCACCGCATCACGGATACGGTGGACAAGATTCAGTTCCCGAAGATGACTCGAATCGCTCAGCTGGTCTACGAGGTCGCGTTCTCCATCGCAAACTCAGAAAAGATTCTGGAGCGTGATAACAAAGGACCGCGCACCGGTTTCGGCACCAAGGCGGAGATCCTGTCGAAGTGAATTCCACGGTCAGAGTCGCCGAACGGGTTCGGGTGGGAAATTACCGCTGGTCAATTTGTGCGCTTCTGTTTTTCGCAACAACGATCAACTATGTCGATCGGCAGGTGATCGGCCTGCTGAAACCAACATTGCAGACGGAGTTCGGCTGGACGGAAATCGATTACAGCAACATCGTCTTTGCATTTCAGGTCGCATACGCGGTGGGGCTGCTGTTCATCGGGCGGATTATCGACCGATTTGGTGTGCGTAAGGGATTCTCGCTGGCCGTCGTCGTGTGGAGTCTCGCGGCGATGGGACACGCCATCGCCCGCTCTGTGTTTGGCTTTGAATTCGCGCGGTTCATGCTGGGTCTCGGAGAATCCGCAAATTTCCCAGCATCAATCAAGACCGTGGCGGAGTGGCATCCACGCAAGGAGCGCGCGCTCGCGACAGGCATCTTCAACGCCGGAAGCAACGTTGGGATTATCGTCGCCGCGCTTATTGTTCCAAGAGTGACGGCGTCTTACGGGTGGCAGTGGGCATTTGTGGCGACTGGCGCTCTGGGGTTTGCCTGGCTGATCGCGTGGGCCACCCTCTATTCACCGCCCGAAAAACACTCGGCCCTTTCGGCGGCAGAACTGGCACACATCCGCAGCGATGCCGAGGTCAGTGAAAAGCCGGTGCCGTGGGTTTCGATTATTGGGCATCGGCAGACATGGGCGTTTGCTATCGGTAAAATGCTCACGGACCCCATCTGGTGGGTTTACCTCTTTTGGATCCCCGATTTCCTGAATCGAACTTACGGTATTTCGCTCTCTCAAATTGACGTGCCGCTCATCACGATCTATTTGCTGGCCGACGTGGGCAGCGTAGGCGGCGGTTGGATATCGTCAACTTTAATTCGCCGCGGCTGGAGCGTGAATCGTGGCCGAAAGACGGCGATGCTTGTCAGCGCGTTGGCCGTGATACCGGTCGTCTTCGCGGCACGCGCATCCAGCCTCACAATGGCGGTGCTTCTGATTGGATTGGCTGCGGCCGCGCATCAGGGTTGGTCAGCCAATATCTTCACCCTGGCTTCCGATATGTTCCCAAGGCGCGCGGTGGGATCGGTTGTCGGTTTCGGCGGAATGTTCGGGGCGATTGGCGGGATGGTTATCGCCAAGGTCGTGGGCTACATCCTGGAGTGGACCGGCTCGTATGTTCCGATTTTCATTCTGGCCGGATCGGCTTATCTAATCGCCTTGCTGGCCATCCATCTGCTGGCGCCGACCCTCGAACCTGCGGCCGTGGAGCCGCAGCGGTAGCTACTTTACTTTCGCCAACAGCAGCTCGAGGCGCAACACCTCGCCGTGCAGGTCGCGCATAAAGAGTACGGTCTCGATGGAAAGTGTGTTGGTATCATTGGCCTCCCGCAACTGCTTCAAGGCCAGGCGCAGATCCCCATCGACACGTTCAGCGGTGGTGAGAGTTTCCCAGATCAGTTCTTTTTTCGAAAAGCTGTTGAATTCGGTTTTGTCCAGGATTGGCAGATCGACGTGGGTCGCCTTGAAATATTCCCTGAAGAGGTCCACGAAGCGATCCATTCCTTTGACTGACTCTTTCAGCGAGCTCTCAAGGCTGAGAGCGTCCCTGTATGTCGTCACAGCCTCGCGAAAGTGAGGAACAGCAAGCATAAATTCGCGTTCGATTCTTGTGACGGGACGCGCAAAGCTGTCCAGCGTTTTCCGCGCCATCTCCCTGTCGGTGTTGACGAATTCATCGCGCGTTTCCTTCACCCAGTGCTGCTGTTGCTCCTCCTGGCGCTGATGTTCCTGCTCCTCTAATTGCCGTTGTTGCTCGCGCGCACGTTCGGCTTCGTCGTCCTGCGCGAAAGCGCCTTGTATAGAGAAGGCGAATACCACGCAAACCAGTGCCGGCAGGAGTTTGCGGTTGATGGATTTCATGATCGCCTATGGCTTTTATCACGGACCAATTGGTGGGGACAATCCCTTGAAAGTGGGGGGCCTCGAAAGTGTGCTCCAGTTCGGCGACTCCGCCGTTCAGATCGCCAATGTCCGTTGACTGTTGAAAAGCAAAAAGGGCGGCCGATTTCTCAGCCGCCCTTTTCTGTCACGCTAACTACAGACTGTAGTACATGTCGAACTCGACTGGATGGGTCGTCATGCGGAAGCGCGTGACTTCTTCCATCTTCAGATCGATATAGGCATCGATCATGTCGTCGCTGAAGACTCCACCCTTTGTCAGGAACGAACGATCCTTGCTGAGGGTTGTGAGCGCTTCATCCAAGGACGCGCAAGGATGCGGAACCTTTTCCGCCTCGGCGCCTTCCAGTTCGTACAGGTTCTTGTCAATCGGATCGCCGGGATGGATCTTATTCTGAACACCATCCAATCCGGCCATCATCATCGCGGTAAAGGCAAGATAGGGATTCGCCGATGGATCCGGGAACCGCACCTCAATGCGTCGCGCCTTGGAGCTCATGACGAGCGGAACGCGGACGGCGGCCGAACGGTTACGCGCCGAGTAGGCGAGATTGATCGGGGCTTCGAAGCCGGGTACGAGGCGCTTATACGAGTTGGTACCGGGATTCGTAATAGCGTTCAGAGCCTTGGCATGTTTGATGATGCCGCCGATGTAGTAGAGCGCAAATTCCGAAAGACCGGCATAGCCATCGCCCGCAAAGAGGTTTTGTTCACCCTTCCAGATCGACTGGTGCACATGCATACCGGAACCGTTGTCGCCGACGATAGGCTTCGGCATGAACGTTGCCGTCTTCCCGTGCTTTGCTGCGACGTTGTGGACCGCATACTTGAGTCTCATGATCCAGTCGCCGCGCTGAACCAGCGGCGCGAACTTCGTTCCGATTTCATTCTGACCGGCCGTTGCCACTTCATGGTGATGGACTTCGACCACGACGCCCATCGCTTCGAGTGCCTCGGAGATCTCGGACCGGATATTCTGGAGCGAATCGACCGGCGGAACAGGGAAGTATCCGCCCTTGACGGCAGGCCGATGCCCCTTGTTGCCGGCAGCGAAGGCTTCTCCAGTTGACCATGCGCCTTCCTCAGAAAAGATCTGATAGCGCGCACCCGACATGCCTACTTCCCATTGGACGGCATCAAAGATGAAGAACTCGGGTTCCGGACCGAAGAAGGCGGTATCACCCAGGCCGGTAGACTTCAGGTACTCGGCGCCGCGCTTCGCAATCGAGCGAGGATCACGATCATATCCCTTTCCGTCAGACGGTTCGATGACATCGCAGGTCACGGCCAGAGTTGTCTTCTCCAGGAACGGATCGATGAAGCAGGAAGTCGGATCGGGCAAAAGCACCATGTCAGAAGCCTGGATGCCTTTCCAACCGGCGATGGAGGAACCGTCAAAATAATGTCCGGACTCGAATTTTTCAGGCCCGAAAGAACTAACCGGCACGCTCACATGCTGTTCCTTGCCGCGCGTATCGGTAAAGCGGAGATCGACGAATTTAACGCCCTTATCCGCCATGAATTTGAATACTTCTTTTGGAGTCATGATTCTCTTTCCTCTCTTGCAAATACCCTGAGATTCAGGGTTTTCTTGAACGAGTCCGTGGCAAAGGTTGGGACAAAAACCCGAACATTCTGCCTGAAAATAAAGATACCGCCCAAATAAAAAAGCCCTCAACCTGGACTCCAGGATTGAGGACTCGCACTGTCCCACGCCTCTTTACGTCGCTGTAAAGAGACATCCTTTTATAGCGAAAATCCGACATAGTTGTCTAGAGCGAATTCCCGCTTCAGGACCGCATTCTCGCTAAACATTCAGCGCTTAGACATCGAGGATCTTAAAGCATTGCTCGAGGGTCTTCACGACATCGCGGCCCGCGCTTGGATACCATTCGTGAGCGACAAATCCGGTATAACCCGACGTGGCTATGGCGTTGGCAACAAAACGCCAGTTGACCTCCTGCGTGTCATCGATCTCGCCGCGCTGCGGAACACCCGCGACATGCATGTGGCAGATGTAGTCCAGATTCTCCAGCATGGTCCGGGTTAGATCGCCGTCCATGATCTGTACGTGGTACATGTCATAGACGATCTTGAACCGCGGTGAATTCACCCGCTTGCAGACATCAATACCCCACGCCACGTGGTTGAAAGCCATGTCCACTCTTGCATCGGCGACCACTTTCGAGTTCGTGATCTCCAGGCAGATGTTGACATTCTTCTGCTCGGCGTATGGCTTGATGCGATTAAAGACGGCGACTGTATTGTCTGCTGCTTCCTGGGGTGACATCCCGCGCTTTTCACCGGCAAACCCGATCAAATTCGCGCACCCGGCCTCAGCGCACACATCAATGCCCGCACGGCAGGCGGTCTCCTGAGCATCATGGAGTTCTTTGCGCATGAACCCGTTCTGCATAGTTGTGCCGGTGCCCGTCATCATTGTGGGCGTCAGGCCGTACTGCTTCATTATTGGGACTTGTTGAGCCGTCGGAAGGTCGACACCTTTGAAGCCAATCTGCTGAAGTATCTTGCATTTGTCTTCAAACGAATTGTTCAGTCCACGCCACACAGAGTTCATCACGCTCTGTTTGATTTTCTGGCGCGGTTTTGCCGGCGGAAGTGGATAAGGTGGAGTCGCAGCGGCGCCCGCAGGGGCGGCCTGTCCCCGTTGCGGCGGAGCCTGAGCCGAGACAATTTCAATGAGAGGCGACGCCACAAGGGACACGCTCGCCATGCCGCGAAGGAATGATCGTCGTTTCATGCCCGGAACTATACCACCAGAAAAAGCATGGTGTTAGCGGTAGATGCCTGGGGGTTTAAGGCCCAAATCGCGCTTCGACTAACATGCCGGGTCGTACGAGGCCCCGAGCCGGAATCCCGACCTTTACTTTGAAAGTGCGGCTCGCGGCATCAACGGTCGGGTTGATGTAGGTTATTTCTCCATCGATTGCACCCGGCCGACCCATCCATTCGCTTTCGATCTGCACCTTCACGACTTGCCGCATCCGGATCTTTGAAACGTAGCTGCTGGGCAGGCGAAGTTCCGCAAACAGCTGATCAAGGCCGACAAGCTGGAGTACCGGGGTATCGATCGGCCGCAGGCTCTCACCTTTGTGAATGAAGATCTCGGTGACCGTTCCATTAAATGGAGCAAGAATCTGTGTATCTTTCAGTTCCTGCTCGCGCATTTTCACTTCCTGCTCGGCGCGAGCCAGTTCCGCCATTTGAGCGGCGAGGCTGGCTTTGAGGCGGAGAACCTGGTCGCGGATGTCCTCGAGCTCTTTCCGAGGTAGCGCATTTGCAGCCATTTGAATGCGCTCGGATTCCTTCTCCGCGTTTTCCAGGACCACCTTGGTTTCGTCTACTGCTGCCCTGGCTTTCATAATGACGGTTTGAGACAGCTCGAGGTTGATCTTCTGATGCGCGTTATCCAGCTCTATCAGTAGCTGGCCTTCGTGTACAACATCGCCTTCGTTGATGGCGATGCTCTGAACGAGTCCTGCCAATTCGCTTTTGATGACAACCTCTTCCACCGGACGGAGTATTCCGGTCACAGAGAGTTGCGCGAACGCCGCACCCGATAATGAAAGTATCCATACAAGAGTCACGGAAAGAGTCTTCGCGATGTTTGCCGTCGTTATCGGTCTGCCAATCATATCGTCCTCTTCTTATTTACTTGTGGGAGCCGGCTCAAACGTGTAGTGCGGCGCCTGCACCAGATCGATGTTGTACCGGAAAAACGCGCTGGCCTCAGCGAGGCGAACCTTGCTGAGTGCAACGTTCAAATCCATCATGGCCTGGAGTTGCGTCGTCCTCGCTCGATCCACTTCGTCCAGCGCTTTGATCACATCGTAGCTGGACACGAGACCTGCCCCCAGTTGTTGCCGCATTCCGTCGACTTGATCTTCCACGTATGTAATGACTTCTCGCGCAGCCTCGATGCGTTTCTGGGCAGCCTGAGCATCGCGCACTGCGGCGCGGATTTCCATTGAGACCTGGTCCCTCATCGCCTTCAGGTTCGTTTCCGTTTCCAGTTGCCGCAGTAGCGCTTCGCCGTGTTGAGCCTCGGCGGCGTTATTGCCTAACGGCAGCTGGAACTTCAGCTCGAGTGACCAGTTTTCAAAAGGATTTTTGGACACCAGGTCTTTGAATGCGTCCGATCGGGCAGTCTTGTCGGCAAGAATGGAGCCGGCGACGTTGGAACCTACGGGAATACACAACGACGAGGTTGGATCCAGACACGTCGGGTTCGGAAATCCTGCGAGTCCGGCCATTCCGTATTGCCCAGTGAAGTCGAGCCGTGGCCGCTTTTGATTTTCTGCGAATTTTAGTTCGATCTGGCGTTCTTCCAGTTCTCGCTGGAGAGCAAGAATCTCCGGCCTTCGGAGAACGGCGGTTTTCAGGCTCTCTTGCGCATCAAGCCCGGGAGGCTGCAGTTCCGCATCATCAGTCGGCGTGACATCCGTGGTAGCGAGATCGAGCCAGAGGAGATTCTTCAGACGGTCTTTGTATTGCTCGACGTTTGTCTGGGATCGGATCACGGCTTCTTCACGTTCGGCAACACCGGCCCGGGCCTGCGTCACATTGACAGCCGCTACACGACCTGCGCGAAGGAGGTTTTCGTTCTGGGTGAGAAACTCACGGGCGCTCTCGACGCTGCGCTTTTTCTCTTCGAGGTCGCGGAGAAGAAACGTGAGGTTCCAATATGTTTCCTCCACGTGCTGAATCATCTGCGAGACCTTTGAGAACAGGTTGTTTTCAGCGATTGCGGCGCCCTTTTCCGCGACGCGTAACCGAGTTTCTACAACGCTCCGCCCAAAGTCACGCAACAACGAGTGCGTGAAGTTCAAAACGAGATTTGTGCTGAATTGGGGGCTGAGTGTCTGCGTGTTCGAACTGGACCTCATTTGTGCGTAACTGACCGTGAGGCTGAGCTTGCCGCCTGTGCGTGTCCGGCCTTCCACGCCGAGGCTCTGCGATCCCTGAGTATCGGTGTAGAGCCCTGTGGGATAGAACCGGCTGGCAACGATGTTGTCTCGGCGAAAAATATTAGTCGTGGAATTGAGCAACGGATCAAATTCACCCTTCTGCAAGCCGACCCTGGATCGCGCCTGTTCCACGCGAATCTTCTCAACCTTCAACGTGGGATTGTTTTCGATTGCAAGTCGCACAGCGTCTTCCAAACTCAGAGTCAAAGGACCAGTGGTCGACGAAGGCCGCAACCCCACCTGCTCGGTTCTGGGAGGAGTTTGCTGCGCGAGCACGGCGATATTAAATAGCCCGAGGCATAAAAGTACGCAAAGTATCCGCTTCAAAACTGTGTCCTCCTTGGATCACTCCGACCTCCCGGAAAAGGCGAGCGTCGAGTCGAGATGTTCATCGCGCTTGAGCAAGTCACGGCGCATCCTGCGATGCAGACGTTCGGCGGATCTCTGGGCAACTCTCAGATTGAGAGCGCGCAGGGCTGATGGATAGACCTGCTGGGGGGCAGCACGTCTCAGAACCTTCCAAATACCGTGCGAGTGAAGCTTCGGCAGTTCATCTTCAGCGGAGATCAGCGCTTCGCAACTTCCCGGATCGCCCTGCCTGCCGCAACGTCCGAACAGTTGCCGGTCGATACGTCGAGCTTCGTGCAACTCCGTCGCAATAACGTGAAGGCCGCCCAAAGCGGCAACACCGGATCCGAGTGTGATATCCGTTCCACGGCCCGCCATGTTTGTCGCGACGGTGATATTTCCTGAATGACCGGCCTCAGCGATGATCATCGCTTCACCCAGATCCTGTCTGGCATTAAGCAGCTGGTGCGTCAGGTTTCGCTGTGTCAGTAATTGGCTCAGATGCTCAGAGGCTTTGACGGAGCGCGTTCCGACCAATACGGGTCGGCCTTGCTTATGCATTCCCTCAATGCGATCGACCACGGCATTCCATTTGGCGTCGTCTGTTGCATAGGTTCGGGTTGGCCAGTATTGACGCTTCGACGGGCGATTCGTAGGAACGTGCCGGGTTGCCAGTCTATAGACAGACCATAGCTCACCGGCAACTTCACGAGCCGTTCCCGTCATCCCGGCAAGCCAAAGGTATCGCCGAAAAAAGCGCTGATAGCTGATTCGTGCGAGGGGCTCGGTTCTTTGAGTCATTTCGCAGCCTTCTTTGACTTCGATCATCTGGTGCAATCCGTGCTCCCACGACCGATCCGGCATCAGGCGGCCGGTGTATTCGTCGACAATCTGAATTTTGCCTTCGCGGATCAGATACTGCTTTCCCTCGAGATAAAGATTTTGTGCAGAGAGCGCCTGTTTTACGAGTTGCTCACGCCAGTGCCGGCGTCCCCAGACGCCACTGAGCCCGGCAGAGGCGCGTTCAAGGTATTCGAGCCCGGGATCCAGCAGTTTTACCAGGTGCTCGTGGCCGTCGATAACGTAGTGGCGCCCATCAACCATATCCGAGGCGAGATCGAGGGCTTTCTGACAGGTTGCGCGTTCGGATTCTTCACTGCTTTCAGCGCCGGAAATAATCAGCGGCGTCCGTGCCTCATCGACGAGCACACTGTCGGCTTCGTCGATGATTCCGTAATGAAGGCCGCGCAGGAGCAAGCGGTCGAGTCGTGGCCGTTTCTCGTAGAGCCGTTCCACCTGCAGCCGCGCGCGATCCGTGTCTCTGCCGAGAACGATCCGGTCTTTCAGGTAATCAAACGCAACTTCCTTGTTTGTGCAGTAAGTCACATTCGCGCCATATGCGAGGCGCCGTGCCGCGGGATCGAGCCCATGCACAATGCTGCCGACCGTCAGTCCGAGGGCGCGATAGATCGGGCCCATCCACTCGGCGTCGCGGCTGGTCAGATAGTCGTTCACGGTAATGATATGAACGGGAATTCCCGCCAGGGCTGCAGTGGCAGCCGACAACGTCGCGGTGAGAGTCTTTCCTTCACCGGTTTCCATTTCGGCGACCATGCCGTTCAGCATCATGCGGCCGCCAATGATCTGGACGTCGAAGTGACGCTTGTTTATCGCGCGATCCGCAGCCTCACGAATGAGGCTGAACACCTTCGCGACAAGCGGAGCCGCAAAGCCTCGCTCGCGAAGCTGAGCGCCAATTTCCGCTGCCTCCTCACGCAGCCGTGCGGCGCTGAGACTCGTCGCCCACCTGGAATAAGATGCAACCGTCCGCACGAACGGGCGTTGACGCTGCGAATACGTTCGTCCCATCCGCAGAAAGGGATTCGTCACAGCTTTTCCCGCACGATCGAACCACGAAGGCGTTGGCTCGATCCGTTCGGGGTAAGCGCCCCACGACGTCCCTTGAGATGAACCCAGCCTGGCTTTCATACTCAGAAATCGAAGCGGGAAAGAAATAGTTGCCGGAGCTGGAAGTAGAACTGCATCGCCAACGGTTTCCATCCGTGATCGAAGCGGATATAGCAACGCCCGCCAAGATTGATCAGTTTCGAATGTGAGGGAATCTCGAGATCCAGTTGAAAGACTTTCTGTACTGCCTTGAGACCGCGGGAGTCTGTCGGATCCATCGCGATCTTGCCGCCGCCGGCTGTGCCCAGCGCTTTGGCCGGCAGTTGATCGCTTGCACCCGGAACCGCGCGAACAACTCTGGCAGGTATTGTTTCGTTGAGGTTCTGTGAAAGGCGGACACTGATGGCCTCGGTGCGCGATTGCACCAGGTCGATGATAGGTTGTGAAACCGCGGCGCGGACCGTTGTTCGCTGATTGTCGAGGACATACGCGAGCAACTCGCCTTTCTTCACAAATTTCTGAGGCAGATCCTCAGGCGTCGGAACAGTAAATGTTCCCGAAGCTTCGCTTCGAACCGTGAGGTCTTCGATTTCTCCACGAATCTTAGCCAGACGTGTTTGAGCCTCCTGCAACTCGTCATGAACCGACTGGGCTTTCACCACATTGCTGGGCAGGTAATGCAGATACGTGGCCTCAAGCTCGCGGACATGCGCTGCGGAAATCCTCTCCTGAGTACCCAGGACGGAGTTGCTCAATCTAAAAAGAGCCGTGCTTTTTTCGACTCTTTCTCCGGGCCGCGCCAGTATTTCTTCGACGAAGCCTTCGGCGCCCGCCCGCACAAACGACTCCTCTGGAATCCAGATCACGCCTTCAGTCCCCGTCCTGTAAGGCATTGGGACGAACCCGAGGAATGCAAAGAGTCCCGCAATCAGTAAAAGGGTCACCAGCACAGCCCGGCCGCGAACGGAGCGAAGCCGTGGATTCGTGAAGAGGTAAGACGAGCCTTTTACGACAGGCGTCACAAACCAGACGATTGCGGCGCCGGCGGCGAGAAGCAGTCCAAGTCCGAGAAACTTTTGTCCGATGAACAGCAGGATCGCGGAAATAACGAAGAGACGATAAATGAACGAAAGGACGGCAAACCCAATGAACCATGCGCGTTCTGAACGGGTAGCCTCCGGCGCTTCTGCGTCGGAGTTACCAAATAGATAACGTTCGCATAGAAAGAGCAGATAGGAGTTGGAACGGTTTCTCAGATTTGGAATTTCGACCAGATCCGAAAGGATGTAGTAGCCGTCATATCGCAACAGCGGGTTCGCGTTAAAGAAAATCGTGGATACACCGGCAATGAAGACAGTGTTGTACGCCAGCGTCCTGAGGACACCTGCTTCCGCATTGATCCAGAAAAAGATGGCAAGTGATGCGATGAACAGTTCCACGACCATTCCGGCGGCGCCGACAAGAACGCGGCGCCACTTCTGCTGGAAGGCGGACGCCGACGATGCATCGACATAGGGAACAGGAGTTACGACCAGGAGCATGACACCCATCTCATGGACTTCGCCTCCGAACACCCGCGTGGCGAAAGCATGGCCGAATTCGTGGCATCCCTTGATGAAAGGGAAGAGCAGCCACAGCAAAACGATGTTGTTCGGCATGAACACACGGTCGAGCATGCCCCGGGTGAGATCCGTCCAGTGCGTGCCGAACAGGATCAGCGCCGGGACAATGGCCGCCAGCCAAAGCAAAGCGCCAAACCAGCTGAACAGCGGGCGGACGACGGGAAGGAAGAACTGAAGAATGCGCTCCGGATCGACCAGCGGAAAGCGCCAGGAGAAGACACTGAAGATATTCGACTTCCATTTTTGACGCGCGGATGTTTCATAGCGCTTCAGAAGCTCGGCCGCGTCCGCCGGCACATCGCATTGCAGCACGTCGACCTGATAGAGCTGGCCGAGGAGTTGAATCATTTCGTCCTGAGTTGGCGCATCGTCGCCGAGATGGGTGCAGGCTTCCTGCCAGAGTTCTTCGACAGTGCGCCGCCCGTCCATCATGCCGATGACGGAATAGACTGACGGAGTGAAGCGGAAGAATCTCTCCATCGTCAGTTCCTGCAGAACGTACCAGGTTTCGCCGCGATACAGATGACGATGGATTTTTGCATTGGAGCGGAGACGGGGGCGAAGTCCGCGGACGCGGTACCAGGAGGAACTAAAAATGGATTTGCCGCTCACAACCTTCTCCTATACAAGCCATGCACTCCGTAACGGCTTCAGGGGAGCCAGTTCCAGATTTTCAACTTCAGCCAGTCCGTGGCTTGATGCGTCCAGATCCAAACAAGCAGTCGAGTGTCGACCTCGATTTTCCCGACTCCTTCCATTCCGGGCTTCAGGCGCGCAGGAGCGCCGTCGAGTTCCGCTTCGACGCGGAAGAAATTGCGCCCCTCGTTCGTCGTTGAAACGGGAGTAATCCGGTGAATCTTAAACGCAAGGGGATCGTTCGGCGACCCTGACAACACGAGTTGACCACGTTGGTCGAGGTTGACGCCTGCGATATCGCGCTCATCAACCTGAAGGATCACACGGTACGAATCTAGGGGTGCGATCTGGAACAACACCTGTCCGCGCTGGACTGGGACTCCCAGAGACTGGCTCAGGTCCCCTGTGACGATGACGCCGTCGAAAGGGGATTTGATTCGTGTACGGGAGATCTGTTCATCGAGCAGAGCAACCTGCGCCCGCGCCTGTGCGACCTGCGCGGCGAAAATCTGTACCTGTGAAGCGTTCCCATTGCCGAGCGCCTCGTGGTACTGACGCTGGCTCTGATCCTCCTGGCTTTGCCATCGAGTCCGTTCAAGCTGATATTCGCGGTCATCGAGGGTCGCAAGTTCGTCACCGATGTGCACGATGTCTCCCGCGCGTACCCGCGCTGTTCGTATGTATCCGTCGAATGCCGTGGCCACAGAAAGCTGCGCTGCGGGTTCCAGGACAGTGTCTGCGGTAATTCGATAGGTCCCTGTCGCACGACTGAGATAGAACGCGATTCCGAGGAGTGCGACGGTTATCAGTTTTGCAGCCACGTGAGATGGGCCGATGATCATCCCAAGGGTCTTCAATCCTGAATCCCACACTTTGCGGATCAACCATCGATCGTCACGACGGTGTGTTTCGAGGATCGGACCGACAAGCCCGGCGAGGGATTCACAGATCGCGACGGTCTCCTCATCAAAGGGAGCGGACGTCGCGCGTTCGAGTGTGATGACGCCTACGGTGCGGTCTCGTCCGGCGAGAGGCACGGAGCAAATCGCAGCATTTCCCGAGTCGCGCGCGAGCTTTGAATGAGCGCGACTCGCCACCGCCTTTCGTTGGGGAGCATCAGGAAAAACGATGGAAGAATTCTGATCCATCGCTTCGTTCATTGCCGCATCGATGGCGCGAACAAGATTTGTGTCCTGGTTGAACTGTCCGGCATGCGACATTGCTTCAATGCGAATGCTGCCGCGTTTAAGGAACCCGATGCTGACACGATCGCATTCGAAGCGCGTCGCCATTGCCGTTGCCAGGGCAACCACTGCGCCGTGGAAACTTTTGGGGGCTGTGACCTGAGACAGCAGGGTCGCGACCGTCTGCAGCCGTTGGAGCGGTGCTGTGTCTTTGGAGGATGAATTCCGATGGCACAGAACTTCCATCCACGCAGAACCCCATTGGAGCTGACGCATGGCATCCCGAAGAGCAGCTTCTCCCTTGGAATCGATGTCGAGTGCAACCACGCCGAAGATGCGTCCGGCAACGTGCACAGGATAGGCGAGATCATAGGAGGTCCGGGATTCTGCGGTGCCGTTGTACTGCCGTTTGAGGGCCAGGCCCCGCTTCTCCTTCAGGGCTCGTTCCGCGACTTCAGCGAGGCGCTTGAAATCTCCGTTGCCTTCCGGCCATGAAGCCGCCAGAGCGTAGGGGCGACCTTCTTCGGGGGAGACCAGCAGCACGACGCCGCTGGCAACCCCTGGAATCGTGGAGCACTGCAACGCGAGCCATGCCGTGCAGAATTCCTTTTCCGAATTGGCCCTTACGAACTGGCGCCACAGAGAATCGAGTGTCTCCGGAGTTTCGGTCCCGAGCCCCGCATGTGAGGTTTTCTCGTCCACAGTTCAACCAAAAGGGTAACTAAGTCTATTTGAAAAGACTGCAGCTGCGTATGATAATCGGTCGCAAGTGATCGAGTTCAGTAGCACGGATGTCTGGCTCGTACACCGTGGTCGAGGAGAATCTGCCACACTGTAGTAACGATCTCTTAAATCAGCGTTAATGACTTTGTATAAATGTCTACCGGGAGAACAACCATGTCGAACGAAGCCATGAAGAAACCTGAACAGGGAATGCAGGTAAAGTGGGATGACTCGAACATGAAGAGTTCCTACGCCAACGTCTGCAATGCAATGAGTACGCGAGAGGAAGTAGTTCTGATGTTCGGAGTGAACCAGGCCTGGCACGCCGGTCAGAAGGAAGTGACCGTCCAACTGACAGACCGCATTATCCTAAGCCCGTATGCGGCCAAGAGGTTGTCGTTGCTTCTGGGTAATCTGGTTAAGCAGCATGAAGAACGTTTCGGAACTATTAACATCGAAGCCCCAAGACCAACAGAAGTGGCTCAGAAATCCAGTTTGGAGAACTAGCCGAAGGTGCCTTACGGGGAGGGCGGCGCCCTCCACACGACTGTTCACATCCTGCTCATCGAGAGTTGACCACGGGTTGACTCCGCCCGGCCGTTCGGTGTACTTAACCCGCCAGGAAATACGGTTGTCAGATCTGGGAACCGTTCGGGTCGCATCTAAATTGATCTTTTCTTGAAGGATGAGTGGAGCCGCGCTTTACGCTGGCTCGAATGCTCGCGTTGTTCAAACGCGCAGCAATTCTGTGTTTCCGTTGAACTCAGCACCCCCGACGGACCGGACGTTAACCGGATTTGTTTTCTTCATTTCTTGCAGCACAGGGTGATTGGATGCCGAACTGCGACTACTTGCGTGTCCTTATGCACTCGAGAGTTTTCCTGTCAGCTTTCCTGAAAAACTGGAAACAGGTCGGCAGCCCCGTCCAGACATCGCGGCATGGAGCCAAGAAAATCTGCGATGCGATCGATTTCAGCACAGCGCGCCGCATTGTCGAGATCGGCTCCGGGGCCGGGAGCATCACGAAGGAAATTCTGAAGTATCTAAGACCGGATGCGGAGTTGATCGTCTTTGAGATCAATGATGAGTTGTGCCGCTGTCTCAGTGTCATTGATGACAACAGACTGATCGTTCACAACGTGTCGGGCTTTGAAATGTCGAAGTTTATGCAGGAAAAGGCGGATTACGTCATCTCCGCCATTCCCATTGCCACTCTTTCGAATGCGTCACTCTCGGGCTATTACCAGGTTATCAAGGAGGTCCTGCACGAACGGGGAGCCTGCATCCAGGTCCAGCTTTCGATGCTTTCCTACCGGCGTGTAAAAAGATTTTTCAAGACGGTGCGTGTGGCATTCACGCTGTTGAATCCACCGCCCTTGTTCATCTATTACTGCCGGGATTCCTGAGGTTCGGTCTTCTTGTCCCAGGACATTTTGTTGGCGTCCCCCGCGACGGAGTAGAGCACCTGTGCGTTGCGCGTCTTTTGGAAATCTTCAAGACTCTGTCCGCGCATGGCTGCATAAATGTGCAGGTTTGACACCCCAACGACGGCTCCGAACTTCTCCATCAAGAAGAAAATCACACCATAGTGAATCAGGTCACGCCAGGAGCGATTGCGAACCATCGCGCGCTCTTCTTCGCTGAGTTGGGCTTCCTCAAATGTGCCTTCGAGGTCCGAAAGAAAACGCTCGCGGAATGCAGGTTCCACGAGGCGGTGCAGATACTTGTTTAGTCGGTATGCCTTCACGCTTCGTTCCAGCGTGAAGGGATAGGTACCTTCCAGCTTTTCGACACCTGCGGTCTCGCGCTGCATGTGATCGCGAAATGCCTTAACGGATTCAGGCTCCGGAGTGGATCCAAGGTCTTCGTAAACAGCGGTGGCGAGCGCCGTCATGGAGGGAAGGTAATAGGATTGATGGACCTTCTTAACGTCAGCCGAAAGGGCTCCTCGCATGATTAGCCACATGACCACTTCGGCGCTTTCCCATCCGCCCCGTCTCGCGAGTTCCGCAACGGTTATGTTCGTCAGTTGTTCAGGGTCCTTCTCGAGCAGGTCGAGAAACTGCATGTCCCATTCCGTGTTGTTAAACCCGCACCGCTCTCCATGTACCTGGTGAGACAGGCCGCCCGTTGCCACGATGGCGACCTTCAGGTCCTGCGGAAAGCTTTCCACGGCTTTTCGGAGGGATTTTCCCAGTTTGAAGCAACGCTTCGCAGAAGGCCCGGGTACCTGCAGCACGCCAACCTGAAGCGGCACAATAGCTCCAGGCCATGTTGGTTGGTGCGGCCACAGCATGCACAGTGGCGAAAAGCATCCATGATCAAGCGTCTTGTCCTGGAAAAAGGAAATGTCGAACTCATCGGCGACAAGACCCGCAGCGATATGATGCGCCAGTGCCGGATGTCCTTTCACTGCAGGCAATGCACGCGGTCCGCCGCCTTCATCGGCTGGTGCGTAAGACTCTCCTATTCCCAGCGCAAACGGAGAATAGTGGTCGAAGAAGAACGATGTGACGTGGTCGTTGAAGATGAAGAAGAGAACGTCCGGTTTCTTCGCGGCAAGCCAGTCCCGAACCGGCTGATAACCTTTGAAGATGGGAGACCAGACCGGGTCATCCTGCTTCTGCCGGTCGAATGCAAAGCCGATAGTGGGAGAGTGTGAGCTTGCGACAGCTCCAATAATTTTTGCCATAGAGCTAATACTTTACCACTGTATGATCGTGGCCAAACACTATCGAAACGGCAACGAAGCTGATGGAGACACGCGGTGAGTAATCACACGATTGACCGTGACAGGCACGAGGACCCGATTGCGGCCCAGGAGCTGGCTATTAATCGCGAAAAGGCCCAGCGAGCGAGGGAACAATTTGAGAGGGAGTACGAGAACCGCATTCAGCAGGAGCGGCGCGCCACAGGCTGCTGTGAGATGTGTGGGCAGCCTTTGACTCGGCTGGATCGTCTTGTTCGTTCGGTACGGCATCGCCGCTGTATAACCTTCATGGATTAGCCGCGACCGACGATGGGAAGTTTCGTACAGTTCTGGAAACAGCCGCAGCGCGTATGGGCGCGAAAAGCGCTTTTCCAGATTCATCTCTGGACGGGAATTGGTGCCGGTTTGTACGTACTGCTCATCAGTCTGAGCGGCAGCGCAGTGGTTTTCCGCCAGGACATCTTCAGAGTTTACGAATCACCCGTCATTCTTGTGGAAGCTGTAGGCGAGCGGATGAACTCTGATCAAATCCGAGATGCAGCCGAACGCGTTTACCCTGGATATCAGGCCACGCAGGTCTACGAATTCCCCGATGAGCCCCGGCGCGCCGTTGAAATTCGACTCGAAAAAGGCAACTGGACCCGGAATCGCCTTTTCGATCCGTACACCGGGGCGGATCTTGGCGGCTCCGTACCATGGCTGATTACCGCCACCGCATGGTTTTACGATCTCCACGTTGAACTGTTTGGCGGCAGACTTGGACGGCAGATCAATGCCGCTGGCGGAGCATTGTGGGCGGTACTCGCCCTGACAGGAATAGTGGTCTGGTGGCAGGGAATTCAAAACTGGAAGCGTGGTTTTGTGATTCGGATGAAATCAGGTTGGAAACGCTTCAACTGGGATCTTCATAGTTCTCTCGGATTTTGGACACTGTTGTTCACTCTAATGTGGGGAGTGACCGGAATTTTTGCGGCGATCCCCGATCCTTTTCGGAACGCCGTGGATTACTTTGAGCCACTACAGCGCATCGACAATCCTGCACCCCCTTCGGGCCAGCGTGGCGCGGGAGGTGTTGCACAGAGTCAGGATCCCGGAGCCAACCCCCAGCCTCCGGCAGGGCAGCGCGGCCGTCGCGGCGGAGGCCGCGGCCGTCGCCCGCAATTCAAGCCGCGCGTCGGCGATCAGATCCTGCGGGGCGCTTACGCACTACACTTCGGAAATTTTGCCGGGATGAAATTGAAAGTACTGTGGGCGATTCTGGGTCTGACGCCAACAGCGTTGTTCGTTACGGGACTACTGATGTGGATCAACCGCAAGGTGCGGCGATTACCGCGTTTGAGTTGAGCTCTGTCGACGGCCTCGCATTACCCCACTAGATTCCCACTACAAATTGTGCCGTGGTTCCGTCCGCCAGCGTGAGTTGCGTTGCGCACAGTGCAGGGTCGTGCGAGGGTTCAGACGAGGTGTTGGTCTTTGCGGGATATCCAATCACCGTGATTGTCGTCCCAGGTATAAGGACACCTTGGGACAATCCCGATACAATAACGGCTCCCGGGGATCCCAGTTCCACATCCCAGTGCTCCTCCACGCCTCGCTCGCCTTTTACAGCAATCTGGACGTGCGCATGAGGGTTGGCCCAGTTGAGTCTGGAGACGACGCCTTGCACCCGGATTGTCTTCGATACATCAAAATCGACAGCGGTCGCATGGTGCGCCCGGATCGGGGCAGGGAGCAGTAACAGCGATATCAAAGTGATAAAAATGGCGGAGTATTTTGCCTTCATCATCGTGCCGTTTTCGGTTCGCTGATCACCGACACTTTAGTCCGGAAGACCTCGTCGTTGCTAGGGTTTATGCGTTGCCCGCAACCGGTGCATCCGGTACGGCATGATGCTTGACTTTACATTCGCACATGATACCTTTCTGAGGCAGTCGATCGTTCACTCAGGAGGAAAATTGATGAGGTCAAAGGCGATTTTGGGAATCGCGGTCATCGCAGCGCTTGTCGCAGCGGTACCGGTATGGGCTCACCATTCCTTTTCATCGGAATATGACTCGTCCAAGCGTCTCACGTTGAAGGGAAAGATGGTGGCTTTTGAATGGGTCAATCCCCATTCCTGGATTCATGTGGAAGTGACGAATCCTGATGGTACAAAGACCATTTGGAAGGGTGAAACGCCACCCGTAAATGTCCTTTATAGAAATGGCTGGACCAAACCGATGGTCGAAGACATGGTGAAAAAAGGCGAGATCGTCACCCTCACCGGTCAGGCCGCTAAGGATGGTTCGAATCACGTATTCGCAAACGGTGTGACACGCGCCGACGGCAAGACGGTTCTTGGCCTGTCGGGAGCACCGCCGGAAGACTAGAAGTTTACACTCGGAAAATTCGGTTAACGGCCAAAGAAACCATCTGCCCGAGGAGCGTTTATTGAAATGAGAGTTCCGGTTACCGTCCTCTCGATAGTGACTTTAGTCGGCGCTGGGATTGCATTCGGCGTTGCCATGACGAGTGGCACGCCCGCCGGCTTGTTTGGTCAGTCTCCTGTATTGGTCGCGCAGGCTCAAGCCGGGCGGGGCCAGGCCGCTCCGGCGGCAGGTCGCGGTCAGGCTGCCGGTCCTGCTATTCCACGTACCGCCGATGGCAAACCCGACTTCAGCGGAATCTGGCAGGTGCTGGATGACTCCACCAACAAGAACGTGGAGCCGCACCGCGCTTCCTATGGCGTGCGCGCCGGACAGGGAGCGATTGTCGATCCGCCGGATGGCATGATTCCTTACCTGCCCGCAGCTCTTGCACGGCGGCAGGAGAACTTCAAGAATCGCGCCAAAGATCCCATCGCCTATTGTTGGAAGCCTGGAGTTCCGCGCATCACTTACATCCCATTCCCGTTCCAAATCACCCAAACTCCAAAGTGGATCCAGCTCACTTATGAGTTTGTGCACAGCCATAGGAATGTTTACCTCAACGATAGTGAGCACCTCCCCGGTATCGACTTTTATCTTGGCGACTCACGCGCAAAGTGGGACGGCGATACGCTCGTCGTCGATGTTCGGAACCTCAACGATGACACCAATCGGCAAACCTGGTTCGATAGCGTGGGGAATTACCATAGCGATCAACTGCACGTTGTCGAACGTTGGGCGTTCGACGGTCCGGACAACATCGTCTACCGCGCCACCATGGAAGATCCCAAGGTATTTTCGCGCCCCTGGACGATTGAAGTGTTGCTCTACCGGCACAAAGAGAAGAACTTTCGCATCATGGAATACGAGTGCCAGGTCTACAAAGAGAAGCTTGCTCTCGAAGGTAAGCGTGACCTGGTTGTCGTAGAAACCAATTACGCGGGCCCATTCGTGGGAAGGGAGTTCCATCAATAATGAGAAACAAGTATGCAACTTTAACTCTCGTGGTCAGCATCGCGATGGCGGTGATGCTGGCGCAAATTCTGGTTGCTCAGGCCCCCGCGCCGGGACAGGGTGCTCCTGCAGCCGGAGCAGCTCCCGGTCAGGCGCCTGGTGGTGGAGCTCGCGGTGGTGCAGGTGGCGGTGGAGGCCGAGGTGGTGCAGGTGCAGGTGGTGCAGGCGGCGCCCGCGGCGGTGCTCCGGCAGCACCAGCCGGTCCTGTCGTGCGGACCGCGGATGGCAAGCCTGACTTTACAGGCTATTGGTCATCAGCCACAAAGACCAATATCAACAACGGGCGCGGCGGCATCCTGAACCCCGAGACCGGCGCAGCGGATGGCAAGATCCCGTACAACGCGGAGTGGGAAGCCAAGGCCGCGAGCGAAAACAAGAACCAGATGTACAACGAACCCTACACCCATTGCCTGCCCGCTGGTGTGCCCACGAACTTCGGAATCCAGATGGGATTTCAGGCCGTGCAGGACAAAAACGCGGTCGTTTTCGGATGGGATACGGGTGGGGCGACGCGCGTCATCTATCTCGATGGCCGAAAGCACCTGCATCCGAGCGTCAAGCTGTATCAGGGCGATTCGATCGGTAAGTTCGAAGGCGACGTCCTGACAGTCGACACGACAAACCAGATGGCAGGATGGTGGGATGCGAATGGGGCCGTTCACAGCGATCAGGTTCACGTCGCGGAGAAGTTTACGTTCAAGGACGCCAACACGATCGCTTATGAAGCTGTCGTCACCGACCCTGTCGCGCTAACGAGGCCCATGACGGTCACGGACACGTTCCGGCGCAATATGAATGTTCCTGCCGGGTTCCGCGGTCGACCAACCGGATATGAGCAGACGGAGACGGCCTGTGTCGAAGGCGAGCAGGATCTGGAGAAGTATCCTGTAAGCGGCGGCGGCTATGCGAAAGATGGCGTTCCGGGTCAAAACGCTCCGCCGGATGCTGTTGCGGCCCCGGCTGCCGGTGGCGGTGGTCGTGGCGGCGCGGGCGGCGGCCGCGGCGGTCCAGGTGGTGCGCCAGGTGGTGGTGGTCGCGGCGGCCCGGGTGGTGCTCCCGGCGGCGGCGCACCTCCGCAACAATAGTTAGGGAATCAAGCAAAAGGGGACGGCAGAATTTCTGCTGTCCCCTTTTTTTAGGTTTGTTCTGGCACTTTTAATGGAGGGAATAGATATGAAGTTGTGGGCGCGGCTGCTTCTCGCAGTCGCCGGATCAGCAGCTCTTTGGATTGGTTACACCCTTGCCGCGCCGGCTCCGCAGATTCAGATGCCAACGCCATCCCCGGCAAACGTGAAGGCCGGCCAATTTTTTAAGAACGTCACCACGAGCACGCTCAAGGATCTCACCGTGGATGACTTTCTTGGAGCGATGGGCGTCATCACCGGCGATCTTGGATTCGATTGCGCGGACTGCCATCCTGGAGCAGGGGGGGACAAAGCGGATTTTGTGATCGACTCACTTCAGACAAAGAAGACGGCACGGAAGATGATCGAAATGGTTGCCTCGATCAACAAGACCAATTTCTCGGGAGTGCAGATGGTCACGTGCTACACATGCCACCACGGACGCGATATTCCAGTGACTTCGATCGCGCTGGACCGCGTGTATTCCGGCCCTATCCAGGAAGACGATGATGTCGTTCCCAAGGCGGTGAGCGGACCGACTGCTGACGAGATCCTGAACAAATATATTCAGGTGATGGGAGGCGCTCAGCGTCTGAATAGCCTCACCAGCTTTATCGCCACGGGAAAGAGTCTCGGATACGGTGGATTCGGCGGCGACGGTGAGATCACGATTTGGGCAAAGTCTCCGAATCAGCGCACAACGCAGATTACCTTCAAAGACCATCCGGATCGCGGCGACAGCACGTGGGCCTTCGATGGCAAGACAGGCTGGATCAAGACGCCGCGCGGGCTGTTCTCGAAATTTGAGTTGATCGGCGGGGAATTGGATGGTGCCCGGCTGGAAGCGCAGCTGGCATTTCCAGGAAATATCAAAACGTATCTCACGAACTGGCGAACCGGCCTGAGGCGGGCCATCGACGATAAGGATTACCTCATTGTTCAGGGCAATGGGCCGCGTGGACTCCTCGCAACGTTCTACTTCGATGAGGAAACCGGCTACCTGAGAAGGCTTGTCCGATACACCCCGTCGCCGGTCGGTCGGGTGTCTGTGCAGGTGGACTACAAAGACTATCGCGATTTGGGCGGTATCAAGTTTCCGTATGAGTTGCAGTTCACGTGGCTGGACGGGCGATATACCGCGAAGATCAGCGATATCAAAACGAATGTCACGATTGACGCAACGAAGTTTGGTCAGCCGAAGTAACGGGGAGAGAGATCTGGGGACAGCCTCCGAATTCGAACTGAGAAATCTAGGCAGATTGAAAATTCTACTGTTCGAATTCGGAGGCTGTCCCCAGATCTCTCTCCTATTTTCCCGCCAGTCCTTCCACCAACTCCACATCGTTGCCGACGCCGTCCACGATCATCGCGGTCTTGAGGCCATCTGAATTCGTCGAGACCGGCTTCGTCACCTTCACGCCGTCCGCCTCAATCTTCTTCACGAACGCGTCGAGACCCTTCACTTCCAGAGAGAAGTGATCAAGGACCGTGCCCTTGTTCGATACGGGACCAGCGGCTGCTGCCGGCGGAGCCGCTGCAGGAGCCGGAGCAGGAGTTGGTGCTGGAGTGGCTCCGGCAGCGCCGCCTGGCGCGCCGCCCGGTGCTCCACCAGGACCGCCACGACCACCACCCCGACCTGCACCGCCACGGCCGCCACCACCCGCTGCGGTGAAGTCAATCGAGATCCATTTGTCCGGCGGCGTCAGGAGTGCGCTGGGAACTCCACCATTTCGGCGTGAATTCTCGGCGGCTCCGAACGTCTTGACGTACCACGCTCGCCCGGTCATCCCGGCTTCCGCGCTCGGAACGAAGTAGTGGATGTGGTGCGCTGCAGGAGCTTCGGGTCCGGCCGGATCATCGATGAACTCCAGCCGCAAATTCTGCCCGGGAGTCAGTGGAAGATCGACGAACTGGGCGCCTGGCATCGTGTTGATTCCGGCAGCAGTAAGCTTGGCCCGAGTCGGGTTCAGGTCCTTCGCCCAGATTCCCAGGTGATTGACCAGCCCCGTCGCCGTGGAAGGTGTGCCCTGAGTCAGGACGATGAACACTCCCGGCATCTTTAGCATTTCGGTCTTGCCAACCATCGTTGGTTTTGCTCCGAAGATGTCGACCCAGATCTTTTTCTGTGCAGCCACGTCGGGAACTGTGTAATAGACCGCGCCAAGCGAGACTCCCGATGCATTCGGAGCGGCGAGTTGGGCGGATAGGGGAGCTGCCGCAGCTGCTAAAAGCAGAAGGCAGCAGATCGCGCCAAGGAAACCTCGTTTCATGTGTTTCTCCTTTATGAGTAGTTCAAGGTTCAACGATCAGGACTCCCCACGGGGATTCCCCAACGTTAATTCGTTTGATAACCATGTTTGTCGATAGATCGACGACCGATACGTCGTTCGAGGGGCCGTTCGCTGTGTATAGAAGTTTTCCGTCGGGTGACAACCCCATACCCCACGGCCGTTGCCCTACTTCTATCGAGTTCGTAACTTTGTCCGTTGCGGTGTCGATCATAAAAATCTTTTTGCCGCGCCCAGTGCTGACATAAGCCGTCGTGGCGTCAGACGAGAGGATTACCTTCATCGGTTTGATGTTTCCGGCTGGCGATGGATCCCCGATTTTGATTTCACCGGCCTTTGCATGCTTCACCGTGTCGAGAATGCTGATCGCGCCATCGTTCTCGCGCGTAACGTATGCTTTCTTCCCGTCAGGAAAGAAGCCCACGCTGCGCGGACGATTTCCCACTTTGAACGACGTGATCACCTTGTGCGCTTCCGTGTCTATTACAAAAATCTCGCCGTCCTGTTCCGATGTCATATAGACGAACCTTCCATCCGGCGATGTCGTGACGCCTTCTGGCTCTTCGCCGACCTTCAACGTTTCGACAACTTTGCCCATGGCTATGTCGATCACGCTGGCTTCGCCCGTGTCTTCGTTGGAGGTAAAGATCAATTTTCCGTCCTTGCTGAGATCAAACTCCTCAGGATCGGATCCTCCGGACAACGTCTTTAGAAGCTTTCTCGTTTTGATATCGAAAACGCCGATGCCGTCCGCGCTTTTATCCGGGGGAGGCAGGGTCTTCTCATCGACTCCGGGCCCGGCGATGGGTGACCCGCTCAGGGCTACATAGATAGTTTGCTTGTCCGGGCTGGCGTGGATTCCACGCGGGCGTTTGCCGAGAGGCACAGTTGCAACGACATCATTGGTTACCGAATCGATGATGCTGAGGTCACCGGATCGCTCGTTGGTGACGTAGACGTGATAGCTCCCCGCAGGCCGGGGTGGCGGCTCGGACGGTGTCGTCTTTGGAGTTTCAGTGGGGCCGCACGAAGCAAGGAACAGCGTCAGTGGGATCGCAGCAACTCGACTCGAAAGAAACAGCGATTTGTTCATAGTCTCACTTCCGTTTTGTGGGGCTTGTATTCGGACATCAGGATATGCTTCCCGTTCCCAAAGTCACAGTCATGGTTACGGTTAGTGCCGGAATGCCGTTCATTTTGTTTTGAAGTTCCTCCGCCGGAATTGTCGAGATCTTATCTGCCCATATCTCCGAGGTCAACAGAGCTTGCCATTACCGGGACGCGGCTTGACACACCCTATTGCATATGTCATGAATATGCCGCGACTCAGCCTCAGATATGTTTTGTCCTTAAGAGGAAAGGGGTTTTGAATGCGTTTTCAACGTGCCTTTCTGCTGGGGACAGTAGCGGCTTTGCTACTGTCGGCACTCCTCATTCCCTCGATTGCCCAGAGTCCCGCAACGCAAAAGTCGATTTTCACGGAAGGGGATTGGCCCCGCTACACGGGCGATCTTGCCGGGACTCGATATTCCCGATTGAAGCAGATCAACACGACGAACGTTGCGAAGCTTACGACGGCGTGGACGTTCGCCGGTGTCGGTGCGGAAGAGACAGCAATTGCGGTTAATGGCGTCGTCTACGCGTCGACGTCGACCGGCGCGGTAGCGTTGGATGGAGACACCGGAAAGGAAGTGTGGCGCTATGGGACGCCTCCAGCGCCGGGCGGTGGCGGTGGGGGTCGTGGAGGCGGTGGGCGCGGTGGGCGCGGTGGCGGACAAGAAGGCGCGGCGCGTGGCGCGGGTGTCGGTGGCCCTCCCACGCCCGCGCCACAAGGCGGCGCGCCGGCCGCGGCAGCTCCTGCGGCGCAAGGGGCGCGCGGCGGAGCTGGCGGTGGAGCTCCATCATCACGCGGTCTGGCTTATTGGCCCGGCGATGCAACGCATTCGGCGCGAATCCTCGTTATGGTTGGACAACGGTTGCTGGCGCTTCAGGCGACCACAGGCCAACCGGATACGACGTTCGGACAGAACGGCTTCGTCGATACGGGTGTCACGTGGGGCGGCGTTCCCCTTGTTTATAAGAACGTCGTGGTGCTTGGCGCCTTTGGTAATGAGGTCACTGTAGGCGACGCGCCCGGCGATACGCGTGCCTATGATGCGCGCTCTGGCGACAAGCTCTGGAATTTCGTCTCCGTGGCGCAGCCCGGCGATCCGAATCACGCGGCCGCCTGGCTCGATGATGGCTGGAAGAAACGCCAGGGGGTAAACCATTGGGGCTGGTACTTCACTGCCGATGAGCAGCGCGATATCGTTTACACGACTTTCGGATCTCCGGCAGGAAACTATTGGGGCGGCGACCGCCCCGGAACAAATCTCTATGGCAATTCCGTCGTCGCGCTCGATGCCAATACGGGAAAGTACTTGTGGCATTTTCAGAGCGTTCACCACGATCTTTGGGATTCCGATCAGCCGGCCGCTCCCACACTCATTGACATCAAACAGAACGGACGCACGATACCGGCCCTGGGCTTGATCAGTAAGACGGCGTGGCTCTTCATTCTCGACCGCACGACGGGACGCCCCATTTTTGGCGTCGAAGAGCGTCCTGTTCCTAAAGGTGACGCTCCCGGAGAATGGTATTCTCCGACTCAACCGTTTCCGTTGAAACCGCCGGTTCTCGCGCGGACTTCTTTCAAGAAAGAAGACATCGTTACTGCGGAAGACACCACTCCGGAACATGCGAAAGCCTGCATGGATGCTTACGAACGTGCCGGTGGTTACTACAATGCAGGCCCGTTCACGCCCTTCCTGTTCCATGAAGCGAACAGTCCGGCCAAAAGCACCATCCAGTTTCCCGGCAATGGTGGGACGAATTGGGGTGGCCCGGCCGGCGATCCAGAGCTCGGGTACATTTTCGCGTTCACTCAGGACGCTGCGCTTGCGGGTTGGATCGAAGCGAAGGTGCCCGGTGGAAATTACGGCAGCGGCAACGGCTCACCGCAGCCCTACGATCGCGGCAGCGTATCAGGTCCCGGGCCATACTCGGGGTTCGCCGCCAACGGTATGCCATGCCAAAAGCCGCCATGGGGACGACTGACTGCTGTTAACGCGAACACGGGTGACTTCGCATGGCAGATCACGCTTGGCGTTAGCGACAGTCTTCCCGCGGGAAAACAGAACACCGGTCGTGGCGGTTCGGCGGGACCGATTGTGACCGCCGGAGGATTAGTGTTTATTGGCGCAACAAGCGATTCGCGATTTCGTGCCATTGATTCAAAGACAGGCAAGGAATTGTGGGTGACGCGAATGAATGGAAATGGCGGTGCGAACCCCATGACGTATCAGGGCAAGAGCGGCAAACAGTATGTCGTGCAGGCTGCCGGCGGTACGTTGAATGTCTACGCGTTGCCATAGACATGAGTATTTCGGATTCAGACAAACAGTGGAGGTAGGTATGACGAGAAAATGCCTGGCCGTCGCGGCATTGGCAATGTTGTTCGTGGGCGTGGCCTCGGCGCAGGATGCCAAGACCGCAATCGCCAACGCAACGAAAGCACTGGGTTACGCGAATCTTAACTCAATCGAATATTCGGGCCCCCTTGCTCACGAAGGCGCGGGAATCGGGCAATGGATGTCACCCACCAAGGGTTGGCATGCGAATACCGTGACGAATTTCACACGATATATCGATTACAGCGCCGGAACTTCGCAGCGCACAGGCCTGCAATCAAGACCCGGCGATCCTGCAACGGGTTTGTTGCCCGGTGGCGGCGGACTGGATCCCTCCACAGCCCCGCCGGCTCAGAACACCTCGACGGTTGCGGCCAACGGAAACTGGACGCAGCGCCTGGACGTGACCCTATCGCCTCCGTATTTTCTGAAGCTCGCCGCGGCGGCTCCGACCGTCACAGCAAAGAATCAGTCGATGAATGGCAAGCGATACACGGTGGTGACTTTCCCATCAGAGCAGAAAGCCCCATCGGGTGTTGCATACAGCCTGACCGGTTACATCAACAATCAGACCAACACACTCGACAAAGTCGAGACTGCCTACGAAGATGCAGCGCCATTTCTGCTGGGCGACGTCGTCGTGGAACAAACTTATTCGGATTACAAAAACTTCAACGGCGTTCAGTTCCCAACGAAGATCAATCAGTCGCGTGGGGGTGTGCCGTGGGCCGATGCGACCATCGCTGAGGTTAAACCCAATGCGCCGGCTCCTCCGGCTCCTGCGGCAGCTCCCGCGGGTGGTGGAAGAGGTGGTGGAGCGCCAGGCGCCGGTGCCGGCGGCGGCCGCGGAGGAGCGGGCGCCGAAGGCGCAGCACCGGGTGGTGGACGTGGCGGAGCCGGCGGCGGTGGCGGGGCTCAGGCGGCAGCAGGTCGCGGCGGCGCTGCTGGTGGCGCGGCTCCTGAAGGTGGCGCGGGTGGTGGACGCGGTGGCGGCGGTCAGGGCGGACGTGGCGGTGGCGGTGCCGCTGCTGCGGCGCCGACTGGGCCGAGAAAACTTGCCGAAGGTGTCTATGTAGTCGGTGGTGGCTATCAGTCCGTGGCTGTGGAGTTCAAAGATCACGTCGTGCTGATCGAGGCGCCGCAAAACGGAATCGGGGACATGGTAGCTCAGGTGAAACAAGCTATACCCAACAAGCCGATCACGTACGTTGTCACGACGCATATGCATTTCGACCATGTTGGTGGATTGAGAACCGCGCTTGCCGAAGCCGGCCCAAACGTAACTCTCGTTACCAGCGAAATGAACAAAGAGATTGTCGAGAAGTGGTTCAGCAATCCGAGAACGCTTCAGGCGACAACGCCGGCCACGCCGGCCGCAGGTACGGTCCCCGCTGCTCCCGGTGCTCCTGCCGCCCCAGGCGGTGGTGCTCGCGGCGGTGGCGCTGCTCCCGCTCAATGGCCCGATGACCTTCAGAAGTCCGGAAAGAAGATCAAGTATCAATTTGTGAAGGACAAGTTGGTGCTCAAGGATGATACGAACAGCATCGAGATTTATCCGATCAAAGGCGCCCTTCACAGCGAAGACATGACCATTATTTACGTTCCGAAGGCAAAAGCGGTTTTTGAGTCGGACGCCTATAATCCGGGCGCTCCTGGCGCAGTTACAACCGGCAGCGGACAACTTGCGTTCCAGAAGCTGCTGGCCTCCGAGTTGGATCGCCTGAAGATCGATTACGACAAGTTCGTGTCAGGACATGGCATTCAGGGCCGTGATGCCACCAAGCAGGATCTGATGGTCGCCATCGGAAAAGCCCCTGCGCCGGCTGCTGCGACGCCTGCCGCACCTGCGCGCGGACAGTAAGGTACAAGAGAAGAAGATCTAAGGGGAGCCTTTTAAATGGAACTGTCCGATGTACGTTGTGCGATGACAATTGAACTTGACCGGTTCGTCGGATTGTCTCGTTTTGTCATCGCACAACGTACATCGGACAGTTGCTATCGAAGGCTGTCCCCCGACTTGCCCTTCATCAACAGGGGGATTTCATGCGGAAATTCGCGCTGCTTTCATTGCTTGCCGGCGTCGTCTTTGCACCCAGGAGTTTCGCTGCCGTTCCATGTGAGACGCTTTCAACACTGAAGTTACTCAACACGACGATCACGCTCGCCCAGGCCGTCGAAGCCGGCAAGTTTGTGGTTCCGGGTCCTGCTCGTGGTGGTGGACGCGGAGCCGCGGCAAATCCCTACGAGAGTCTTCCGGCTTTCTGCCGCATTGAAGCAACGCTGAAACCTTCCAGTGATTCTGACATCAAGATTGAAGTCTGGATGCCATTGAACGGCTGGAACAACAAGTTGCTGGCCGTCGGCAACGGGGCGTGGGCAGGGTCCATTAGTTACAACGCCATGGCGCCTGGGTTAGCCGCAGGTTATGCAACGACCAGCACGGATACCGGGCATGCGGGCGGACAGGCTGCGACGTTTATCGATCGACCGGAGAAAGTGATCGATTTCGCCTATCGCGCCGTTCATGAGATGAGCGTCGCTGCGAAAGGCATTACAGCAGCGTTCTACGGAGGCGGGCCGCGGCTGTCATATTTTCAGGGTTGTTCGACTGGAGGCCGGCAGGCGCTCACGGCCGCGCAGCGCTATCCTCTCGATTTCGACGGCATCATCGCAGGGGCCACGGCGGCGAATGCATCGCGACTTCACGCGACTCAGGTGTGGTCCGCCCAGCAGGCTCACCGCGATGACTCGAGCCTCATTCCAGCAAACAAATATGCGGCTCTTCACGACGCCGCATTGAAAGCGTGCGACGCTCTCGATGGCGTGACGGATCGAGTAATCGACAATCCACGTAAGTGCAAGTTTGATCCCGGTGTGCTGCTTTGCAAGGAGGCCGATTCACCTACGTGTCTCACCGCAGCGCAGGTTGAAACAGCGAGACGTGCCTACGCCGGGCCCGGACTCTTTCCAGGCTACGAGTACGGTAGCGAGGGTGGATGGAACGGAACATTGAATACGCCTGTCGGTATCGCCGTCGATATGTATCGATACCTGGTGTTCAATAATCCAAACTGGGACTACAAGTCGCTGAACGTCGAGAAAGATGTTGCTCAGTTTGACAAGACGATTGGTCCGACCATGAACTCCAGCGACACAAATCTGAAGCCATTCTTTGATCACGGCGGAAAGCTGCTGATGTATCACGGCTGGGCAGATCCCGGGATTCCGTCAGGTAACAGCGTGGAGTATTACACCAAGGTCGTAGCGGGACTCGGAGGTGAAGCCAAAACGTCCAATTCCATCCGCCTCTTCATGCTACCCGGCGTTGGACATTGCGGTGGCGGTGACGGGCCCAGCACGTTCGACGCGCTCACTGCACTGAATCAGTGGAGAGATGCGGCGAAAGCGCCAGATTCCATACTCGCGTCTCACAGCACCATGGGAGTCGTCGACCGGACGAGGCCACTATGCCCGTATCCGCAGGTCGCTCAGTACAAGGGGGCGGGTGACACGAACTCCGCAGCGAACTTTGTCTGCAAATAGCGGCCGCGGTGACGCTCTCATGACAGGTCTGAAGCAACCTTTGCTGGGGATCGCGGCTACCGCGATCATCATTGCAATTTCCCTGGGGCTTATTTCCCTGTTTTCGTTTGACGTGTTTTCCGGCTGGCTCTCCATCGGGCTTATGTGCCTTATCCCGGCGCAAATCGCCGTCGCCGTACTGTGGCACACCAAGCATCCCGCCTGGGCCGCGAACCATCGGCAGCCGTTAAAAGGTATCCTTCTAATTCTTGTAACGGCGCTGGTCGGTGCGGTTGTCGTGCCGGTATACCATCGGACAGTCGGCGGCGGACTTGGCCCGAGTCCCATGTTCATACAATGCGTCATCGTGTCCGTCGTCGTGATGTTCTGGCTCGCGATCATGTGGGGAGGATGGCCGTTCAATGCAATCTCGAAAAGCCCGGTGGCAGCGGGTCTGGCAACGATTGCCTTCAGCTACGGCATCAACCTGGTTCTGTTCCGGCTCTTCTTCAATTACGAATTCATGAAGGGTGCGCCGGTCTACGTGGCGTCACTGGACCCCCACGGATTGTTTACTGCGTGGAATGTTCTGGTGTTCTATGTCACATCGCTTTCGATGATGTTTTTGACCCTCCACTTCGATCTTTGGCCGTTGACGAAGTGGCCGGCTGTGATGAAACAGCCCGTACTGGGACTTGTCTGGACGTTGGTCGTTTTGACGTTGGGAGCGATTCTCTACCTGATCGGTACGCGTTCATTGCAGATGGATGTTGTGAGGTTTCTCGTTCGCATTCCGATCCCGTTTATTTTCGGAACGATTGTCGTCCTGAACATGCTGCAAAATTCTGTCTTCGCGAAACTTTCGCAGCCGGCGAAGGGATTCGCTAATGCTCTTTCAGCGATGGTTATTGGCAGCGTGCTCGCGTTTTTGTACAGCAGGCTGACGGGAGTGGTTACGGGATCACTGAACTCCGGGCCGCCGGCCTATGAGTCCGAGATCTGGCTTGCGTCTGCTTTGTTGAGCGTGACCTTTCCATTCCTGATCTTCCATGCCGAGTTTCTCGGGTTTTGGCCGCTGAAGTCCGACTGATGGCATCCCAGAACAAACTGGCTTCGCTTGGCCTCCGGCTATCGGACTGGTTCGAGCGATGGTTTCCCGATGCGTTTTCTCTCGCCCTCGCCGCCGTTGCGATCGTCTTTATCGCGTGTCTGGTAATTGGGAGCCCCATCGTGCAGACCGCTCAGTGGTTCGGCGCAGGTTTCTGGGACCTCGTGGCATTCACGATGCAGATGAGCATGATCATCGTGACGGGTTATGCGCTCGCAACCACACGTCCTGTCTATGGCGTCATTCGAAGACTCGCTGCGGTGCCGTCTCACCCTCGCGGAGCAGTCGCGTTTGTAGGCTTATTCTCAATGCTGTCTTCTTTACTGTCGTGGAGCTTCAGTCTTATCTTCAGCGCACTGCTCGCGCGCGAAGTCGCGACGCGAGTCCGCGGAGCCGATTACCGTGCCATCGGTGCAGCAGCTTACCTGGGTGTCGGCAGCGTCTGGGCGCTGGGGTTGTCGTCTTCGGCTGCCTTGCTCATGGCAAATGCGGCGTCACTGCCGCAGTCCTTGCGCAACATCAGTGGGGTGATTCCGATCGATCAAACACTTGGGCTCTGGCAGGGGATGCTGATCGCTGCAGTTCTTATCTTCGTGTCAATGTCGATCTCCTACTACTCTCATCCGGCCGAAGGACACGCCCGGACGATGGCCGATATGGGTATCTCGCAACAGCCCGCGATGCGAATAGCAGTCGAACCTGCCAGAAAGCCCGGCGAATGGCTCGAGCACAGCCCGATGTTTACATTGCTGATATCGGGACTTGGGCTGGCTTATCTCGTGCGTGAAGTCATGTCAGGCGGATTCCGGGTCCTGCTGGATCTGAATCACTATATTTTTGCATTTCTGATCGTGGGACTGTTGCTGCACTGGCGTCCGCGGAACTTCGTCCAGGCGATTAACGCGTCAATCCCATCGGTTGCCGGCGTTTTGATTCAGTATCCGTTGTATGCGGGTATCGTCAAGATGATGACGGAGTCCGGCCTCGCCACACAACTTGCACATATGTTCGTCTCAGTATCAACCCGGCATACTTTTCCGGTGTTAGTCGGAATTTACTCCGCATTTCTGGGCTTATTCATTCCTTCGGCAGGAGGAAAGTGGTTGATTGAAGCGCCGTATCTCCTCGAGGCTTCGAAGTCGCTGGAAGTGCATCTCGGATGGATTGTTCAGACCTACAACGCGACAGAGGCGTTGGCGAATCTGATCCACCCTTTCTGGATGCTGCCGATGCTGGGTATTTTGGGAATGAAACCGCGCGATATCGTTGGGTACTCCATGCTGCAATTTATCGTTCATGTTCCGGTCGTGCTATTTCTCGTCTGGATCCTGAATTACACCCTGAGTTACGTGCCGCCGGCCTTGCCTTAGGTCCCGTGTGATAGAGTCTCGGGCACTGAATTCCGCACATGAAGAACAGGCAGACTGTTATTGCTGCAGTGTTATTGGTTCTTTCCGCAGGGGCGTCGCTGCTTGCGTTGCCCCAGGTTTCGGTCGACTCTCCGGATCAGTCCCCAACGTTCTACTTTACGCGTCTTGTCTATACGCAAAATCCGCGCAGCCGGCGCGGTCGGGCCGGGACGATGGCTCCCCCGGCCATTCAGTTTCGTTGCCCGGAGTTTGGGGGCGGCAACTTTTTCCCTCAGCAGGGATGGGGATGGGCGACGGACTATCCCGGCGGTGACTGCAAGTTCATGGGTGCGATCCATCGGCTCACTGGTATTCGGGTGCATCCCGATCCCAATGTCATGCAGATTTTGGACAAGGACCTCTACAAATTTCCTTTCGTCTACGCGGTTGAGGTCGGACAGATGTATCTGGATGGTGACGATGCTGCGCGTTTGAGGGAGTATCTACTTCGTGGTGGGTTCATGCATGTGGATGACTTCTGGGGACCTGATGAATTCGCCAACTTCGAAGAGCAGATCTCAAAAGTTTTTCCTGATCGCAAACTCGAGCGATTGCAGTTAAGTCATCAGGTGTTTCATACGTTCTTCGATGTCGACACCGTGATGCAGATTCCCAACCGGGGCAATGGCTGTGCCAATGATGGACAAACATGGGAAGACGAACGAGACAGGGAGCCCCGTATTTATGGGATCCACGATGACAATGGCCGGCTAATGGTTTTGGTCACCTACAACTCCGATCTTGGGGACGCGTGGGAGTATATGGACCTTCCCTGCTACCCGGTGAAGTATTCCGGCCAATCCTATCGCATGGGTCTCAACTTCATGATCTATGCGATGACCCACTGAGTCTCGGGGGCAAACACTTCGACCCCCTATGGTGCGGTGAGTTCTCAACTCGCCGAGCGAGGCTCTTTTTGTTATAAGGATGCAAAAGCTGCTTCCGAGGAGGCATGTATGAGAGCTAGAGGACTAACCGCGTTACTGCTGGGACTCGCCCTTTTGGCGTTTTTCGCAACGTCAACGGCTCGCCTTACGGGTCAGGCGCCGTCCGCGCCGTCCATTGACAGCGATGACATTGGTGGTGTGGTTACCGGTGCACAGGGGCCTGAGGCCGGAGTGTGGGTGATTGCGGAAACACGCTCGACGCCGACCCACCTCATCCGAAGCGTAGTCACCGACGATCGTGGTCGATACGTCGTGCCGGATCTTCCTTCCGCAGAATACGATCTCTGGGTGCGGGGCTATGGCCTCATCGACTCTCCCAAGGTGAAGTCCACACCCGGAAAGACTGTGAACTTCAAGGCTGTGGCGGCTCCCGACAAAAAGAGTGCAGCGCAATATTACCCGGCACAGTATTGGTACGCATTGATGCGGATGCCTCCGCAGAGCGACTTTCCGGGGACGGGTCCTACCGGCAACGGCATCGCTACGAACATTCGCAGCCAGGGCGAGTGGATCAGGCAGGTCGTGAATACTGACGGGTGCACCGGATGTCATCAGATGGGCGGTCCCGCCACCCGCACGATTCCTTCAGATATTCTCGGCCAGTTCCCAGATTCCAAAGCAGCGTGGGATCGTCGTATCCAGTCCGGTCAGGCCGGCGGCGCCATGAGCGCTCGATTCACACAGGTCGGCAAGGATCGCGCGCTGGCGATGTACGCCGATTGGAGCGATCGCATCGCAAAGGGCGAATTGCCGGATGCTGCGCCGTCGCGTCCACAGGGTAAAGAGCGAAATGTCGTCATCACGCTGTGGGATTGGGCCGATCCGAAAGCGTACCTGCACGACGAAATCGCAAGCGACAAACGGAATCCCACCGTCAACGCAAACGGTCCGATTTACGGTGCTCTTGAAGAGAGCGCCGATTATTTCCCGGTCATTGACCCAAAAACCAATACCGCCAGTCAGATCAAACTCGCGCCGCGAGATGCGGACACCCCCAGTGCCGGCAGCCAGCCTCCGGCAGCGGCATCACCTTATTTCGGCGATGAGGTGATCTGGAACAGCAAGACGACCGTTCATAGTTTCGCGATGGACAAGCAGGGGCGCGTGTGGGCTGCCGCACGAATTCGCAAGGGAGACGCTCCCGCGTGGTGCCGCGCAGGATCCGATCATCCATCGGCGAAGCTGCTGCCGGTGAATCAAACACAGCGCGGCCTGCTGATGTACGACCCGAAAACAAAGACGACGACTCCGATTGACACCTGTTTCAGCTGGGGCCACGTCAACTTCGACGACAACGACGTGCTGTGGTCTTCGTTCGGACCCGCTGGCGTCGAAGGGTGGTTCGATGTGAAAGTATGGGACAAGACGCACGATGAGAAGGCAGCGCAGGGTTGGAGTGCGTTCATCCTCGACAACAATGGCAACGGCAAGCGCGATGCCTATACCGAAGCCAATCAACCTGCCGATCCGACGAAGGATCGTCGCCTTAACGTGCAATATTACGGGGACTCGCCCGCACCCGACGGTTCTGTGTGGGGATCAGTCCAGGGCTTCCCCGGAGCTCTTGTCCGCTTCGTTCCCGGTGCCCATCCGCCTGACACCGCGTTGTCGGAGTACTACGAAGTGCCGTGGAACAATTCAAAGGCCGCGGCGCAGGGTTTCGCGCCGCGCGGCATGGATGTCGACAGCAAAGGTGTGGTCTGGACCGTGCTCTCCAGCGGGCAGCTTGCGAGCTTTGATCGCAAGAAATGCACTGGTCAGCTCGCCGGACCGACGGCTACGGGTCAACATTGCCCTGAAGGCTGGACGCTCTATCCGCTTCCGGGACCGAACTACAAAGGCGCGGTTGAGAACGCGAGCGCTGATTCCGCGTACTACGATTTTGTCGACCGTTTCGATCTGCTCGGTGTTGGCAAGGATGTACCGATATCGACCGGAAATCTCTCGGAGGGATTACTAGCACTGGTCGATGGCAAGTTCCTGATGTTCCGCGTGCCGTATCCGATGGGCTTTTTCGCGAAAGGAATGGATGGACGTATCGATAATCCATCCGGAGGATGGAAGGGTAAAGGCCTCTACACCAGCATTTCGACACGCGCACCGTTCCATCAAGAGGGCGGCAAAGGTACTACGAGCAAGCTGCTCAAGTTTCAGGTGAGGCCGGATCCGCTGGCGAAGTGACGGTTACTTCTTCCGGATCGATCGAAGGTAGTTGACGAGACTCCAGATTTCTTCGTCTTTCAACTGGTCCTTGAATGGAACCATGTTGAAGTCGGGGCCAATGCCATTTTTGATGTTGTTGAAGATCTCGCCGTCGCTCGAGCCGTGATCCCACTGATCGTCCACCAGGTTCGGCGCGGCGGGAATCAAATCGTTTCCAGGACCACCTTGACCGTCGACGCCGTGACAGGACGCGCACTTCGCGTACGCCTTCTTGCCGGCAGCAATGGACTCCGCCGTAGCCGGCACCGGATTCTTCACTTTGGCCGCTTCAGAATTCCCCTGAGGCCGCGCGAGCACCGCAAAGAGGATAAAGAGAACGATTGAATTCACAGGCCCATTCTAACCGAGAATTGTGTTGGCCAGTGACTTTGATCCAGTACCCGATCTCTTCCACTAGCTCGCGGGATCGTCTGGCGCCGCTTCGCGATCGGCGATAACGATGATGTCATCGTGAAGACGCAAAGCTGAAACAGGGTTCTCCGTTGTAACTGGCCCGTGTAGCAAACCTGCCAGAGCACGCTGCTTTGTGCGGCCTGTCGCAATAACGAGAATTTTCCTCGCTTCAAGAATAGTCGCAATGCCGATGGTGGCCGCGTGTGTTGGCATCTCGTCCGGTGTGAAAACAGCCAGCATGTTAGCGCGCGTTGATCCCGCCAATTCGATGATCCGGGTTCTCGAGTCCATTGCTGAGCCCGGCTCATTGAACGCAACATGTCCGTTCGTGCCGACTCCTGCAATCAGTAAATCGATGCCGCCGGCTGCATGAATCCTCCACTCGTAGTTGGCGCAGGCGGCGTTGTCTGCCATAGCCGACTGAAGGTAGACGTTCTCTGAGTTAACGTTCACCTGCGAAAGGAAATTTCGTCTCAGATAGTGATTGAAGCTGCGCTCATCCGTGGGAGGCACGCCAATGTATTCATCGAGGTTGAAGATTTTCGCGCGCGAGAAATCGAGGTTTCGCTCGCGGTGAAGGCGGATGAGTTCACTATAGAGTCCAAGGGGTGTGCGGCCGGTGGGTAGTGCGAGGGCGGCATCGGGTTTGGTCAGGAGAAGTTGGGCAACGACGTCGGCAGCTTTCTGGCTAAGGGTCTCCGTGCCGGGCTCGAGAAGCACGCGCATGCAGGAAGAATATCGTGGAGACAAGACAGTCGGGCCGGATGAAGGGTTTTTTGACCTGAAGATCCCTCACCCGGCGCTTCGCGGACGTCCTTCTCCCTCCGGGAGAAGGTGGCCCGAAGGGCCGGATGAGGGATCCCAAAAGCACAAATCCCTCACCCGGCGCTTCGCGCCACCCTCTCCCGGGGGAGAGGGATGACCCGAGCGTGACGACGGTTAGTATTTGTTCGCGACCGGCAGCTCCTTAGCAGGGTACAGCGAAATGATCTTCGCTCCGTCCGGCGTCAGCACCACCATTTCTTCGATGCGGGCCGCGGACGTTCCATCGCTGGCCGGGCAGAATGTTTCCACCGCAAAGACCATCCCGGCCTTCAATTCATACGGCTCCGCAAACGAGTTCAGCCGCGAAATCAGTGGGCGCTCGTGAAGACCGAGCCCCAGCCCGTGGCAGAAGTTCAAACCGAACGCGGCCATTTCATTTTCGAAGCCGATATCGGAAGCCTTGGGCAACTGTTTTGCGGCCTTGTCGGTGCTCAGGCCGGGCTTGAGCATCTCGATGGTGTCGTCCATCCATTGACGAGCTTTCTTGTAGGCATCGCGCTGTGCAGGCGTGGAACTTCCGACTGTGAAAGTTCGGTAGTAGCAGGTCCGATATCCTATAAAGGAATGGATGATGTCGAAATAAGCCGGATCACCGGGTCGAATCAACCGGTCCGTAAAATTGTGCGGATGGGGGCTGCAGCGTTCACCTGAGATCGAGTTAATTGCCTCGACGCAGTCCGATCCCATTTCGTACAAACGCTTGGTCGCCAGTGCTACGATCTGGCTTTCCTTCACACCGGGTTTCAGAGCGGCGGCAATGTCCTGATACACACCGTCCACCATACTGGAGGCAATATTCAGTAAGGTGATCTCATCGTGGTTCTTCTGTTCACGCGCCAGAAGCATCATCTGCTGACCGTCGCGCACTTCGATGCCTTCTTCCTGAAGGGCAAACAGCATCGGCGGTTCGCAGATATCGAGTCCCAGGGGCATATCCGCGACGCCTTCCTTCTTGAGGATCTCCTTGATCTCCTTCGCTGCCTGCTTGAAAAGGCCGACATTCGGGCCGATTGCGCCACGCATTCCCGGATTACCCGCGAGGATGTGATCTTCATGCAGCCACGGGCAATACAGCCGATGATGGCGAGCCGCGGATCCGAAGTCCCAAACCCAGGGATCACCAGTGCCGGTGAGGAGACAATAGCGGATCAGTTTGTCACGCGCCCACTCCCCGATAACGGTACTCGAGATGTAGCGGATATTGTACTGATCGAAGCAGAGCATCGAGCCAAGCCCGGAGTTAGCGAGCGCCTGACGCGTGCGCGCCAGGCGATAACGATGGAGCCGCTTGAAGTCCACGCGTTCTTCGAAGTCCACCTGCGTCGTTCCCGGGGCTTGAAGCGGACGATGCCACTTGTATGCAGGTTTCAGGTCATCTTCATTGACCGGAAGAAATTCCGGCTTGGTTGGCCTCTTAGCCATGATTGCCTCCAACGTGTACGAGTCGTTATGAAAGCGAGTTTGCCGGTGAGCTGAGAGCCTCTGCCAGATCGTTAAGGAACAGCGCGGCCTGAGCCCCGTCGACCACGCGATGGTCGCTCGAGAGCGTGAGTGTCACCATCGCTCGGACGGCTGGCTGGCCGTTGACTGCGACAACACGATCTGCAATTCGCCCAACTGCAAGTATTGCCGCCTGCGGCGGCGCGATGATCGCGTTGAAGGCATCGATGTTGTACATGCCGAGGTTTGTAATCGAGAACGTGCCGTTGGCCACGTCCGACGGTTTCAGCTTGCCGCCCCTCGCGCGTTCCGCGAGGTCGCGGCGCTGCACCGAAATATCTGCGAGAGGCGTCGAGTCGGCCTTGGGAATAACGGCGCCCACGACGCCATCAGTCACCGCCATTGCGACACTGATGTTGATGTCGGGATTCATCTGGATACCTTTGCCGCCCCACATCGCATTCATCTTGGGATGTTTTTTTAGAACACGGGCGACGATCGCCACGAGCAGATCCGTGTGCGTCAGTTTTACACCGCGGTCCTTCTCTATCGCAGGCCCCAGCTTTGCGCGTATGTCATTTAGCGCCGTTGCATCCAGTTCGCGCACCAGAAAGAAGTGCGGAACCTGCGTCCAGCTTTGCGTGGTGCGTTCGGCCATTAAGCGGGCTATTGCGCTAAGCGTGCTGCCGGCCGCGGCTGCGGCTGCCGGCGCCGGCGCTGCAGCTCGCGCGTTGGCCGCGGCAGTGATGTCATCGCTCGTGATTGTTCCATCCGGTCCGGTGCCGCGAACCGAGGAGATATCGACGCCCAGTTCCTTGGCAAGGCGTCTCGCTTTCGGAGATATCTGGATTTCGGCTGTGCCTGCTGACGGTGTGGATGCCCGCGGTCCAGTTGGTGCGGCCGGTGCGGATGCCGGATTTGCGGGCCGAGGCTGCTCGGTCATCGTGCGTGCAGCAGGCGCTGCACTAGCGGTTTCTGCGGGCACGGATTCTCCCGGTGCCAAAATCCAAGCGATGGTGGTTCCGACAGGCACGACGTCGCCGGCCTGAGACTTGACGCCCCCCAGCACGCCGTCGGCCGACGCCTCGATTTCAACAACCGCCTTGTCGGTTTCCACTTCGAGGAGGATTTCACCCTTGCGGATGCTTTCTCCTTCTTTCTTGACCCACGACACAATTTTTCCGGTCTCTTGCGCCATTTCAAGCGCAGGCATCACAACGCTGGTCGCCATAGTGTTTTTGAATTCCTATCCGCAGAGTGCGCGGGCTGCTTCGAATACTGTTTTTTCCGTGGGAACAGTTGCATCCTCGAGAGGCGGCGAGAAGGGAATTGGAACGTGCATGGCTCCCATTCGCTTCACCGGCGCTTCAAGGCTGAAGAAAGCGCCTTCGGCAATCGTGGATGCCAATTCGGCGGTGGCGCCATAACGTCCGTAGCCCTCATCGATCACGATCACGCGCGATGTTTTCTTGGCGGATTCGATGAGTGTCTTCTCGTCCAGAGGCCACAGCGTCCGTGGATCGATAACTTCGGCGCTGATGTCGTACTCGTCGAGCAACTTTGCCGCTCCAAGAGCTACCTGGACCATGCTGCTGGTCGCGACAAGGGTAATATCCTTGCCCTCTCTCTTGATGTCCGCAACACCGAAGGGGATCGTGTACTCTTCTGCCGGAACCGGCCCCTTGAGCTTGTACATCATCTTGTCTTCAAAGAAGACGACAGGGTTTTCATCCCGGATTGCGGTCTTCAACAGACCCTTGGCATCGTACGGTGTCGAGGGCAGAACTACTTTAAGGCCGGGAACGTGACACAACCAGGCGTGCAGTGATTGTGAGTGCTGTGCGGCCGATCGGCGAGTTGCGCCGAGGGTCGTGCGCATGACCATCGGGCACTTCCACTTGCCACCTGACATGTAGTGAATCTTGGCGGCCTGGTTGACCATCTGATCCATGGTCAGGCCGATAAAGTCTCCAAACATGATGTCGACGACTGGCTTGAGGCCAGTCATTGCCGCGCCGACGGCGATACCCGTAAAACCAGCCTCGGATATCGGTGTGTCAATCACACGTTCGGTTCCGAATTCATTGACGAGGCCCGTGAGAACCTTGAACGGATGACCTGCTTCTGCGATGTCTTCTCCGCAGATAAAGACCTTTGGATCGCGACGCATCTCCTCTGCGAGCGCTTCGCGGACAGCTTCCGCCAAAGTAAGTTCGCGTGTTGCGGTTGCAGTTTCAGGCATAAATATCGTGATCCACCTTGTCGGCTGAGGGATAGGGAGCGTCGATGGCGAATTTTACCGCTGCATCGACTTCGCTTTGGATTTCGGCTTCCATTTTGGCCAGGGCCGAACTATCGGCGATTCCGAGCGCCGTGAGGTTTTTCGCCATCGAGGTAACGGGATCGCGGTCGGTCTTCCATGCCTGCTCTTCCTGCTTTGACCTGTAGTACTCGCGCGCAATATCCCCGACGTGATGCCCGTGGAATCGATACGTATCGCAAAACAGGATGGAAGGACCGTCGCCTTTACGAGCGCGTTCGACAAGTTTTTGGGTGATGGCATATACGGCACGCACGTCCTGGCCATCCACCTTGTGCGATTCCACGCCGAACGCGGGGCCACGCAATTCGATGTCACCGGCGGTCGTTTCCGAGTAGTGCGTGTACTCGTTGTACATATTGTTTTCGCACACGTAAATCACCGGAAGTTTCCAGAGGGCAGCCATGTTCATCACTTCGTAGAGCAGCCCTTGCCCCAGAGCACCATCCCCGAAGAAGCAGACTGCTACCTGTCCAGTACCGAGGCGTTTGGCTGAAAACGCCGCGCCTGTCGCAATGCCCGTGCTGCCTCCGACAATCGCGTTCGCGCCGAGGTTGCCGGTTGCGGGGTCCGCGATATGCATCGAGCCGCCCTTGCCCTTGCAATAGCCGGCTTCCTTACCGAGCAGTTCAGCAAACATGAGGTCGAGGCTAGCGCCTTTGGCAAGACAGTGCCCGTGGCCACGATGGGTGCTCGTGATGTAATCGTCCGGCCGAAGCGCCTCGCAGACGCCGACGGCCACGGCTTCCTCTCCGATATAGAGGTGGGCCAGGCCAGGCATCAGTGCCCGCGTGTAGAGTTGATTCACCTGTTCTTCGAACAGGCGAATCCTCAACATTTGCTTGTACATGCGAAGCCAGAGCTCAATGTCTGCTTTGCCGGGAGTCTGGGTTCGGTCCACAGTTGTCGACATGAGATAAGTCCTTCCTTCGATGGAACCTAGCGAGGATAGTCGAAATTCCTGCATCGTTCAATGGCCGTGAGTCTGGCACTTTCGAGCGGGGGCGCCGTGCGCAATTTCCATGTATAAGAATCAACGGGATTCGGGATGGGAAATCGTCGCCCGGCGTGCCCTATCCTACAACGCTTGAGGGACTCGAACGCGCTCGTCGGAAGCAATCCTTCCGTCACGAATACTGATCACACGATGGGCGTAGCTTGCAACGTCCCGATCGTGAGTGACGAGCACAATTGTGTTGCCTTCAGAGTGAAGCCGCTCGAACAGCCTGAGAATTTCCTCACCTGTCGAAGAGTCAAGGTTACCCGTGGGCTCATCGGCGAGGATGAGCGAAGGAGTATTCACAAGAGCTCTCGCGATCGCGACCCGCTGTCGCTGACCGCCCGACAGTTCGTTGGGGCGATGATCCATTCGGTCGGTAAGTTCCACCATCTCCAGAGCCTTTTGTGCGCGTTCTGTTCGTTCGCGCTTGCTCACACCGCTGTAGATCAGAGGCAATTCGACATTGTGAAGCGCCGTGGCTCGGGCCAGAAGATTAAACGTCTGGAAGACAAAACCGATTTCCTTGTTGCGGATGTGGGCGAGACGGTCATCGTCGAGTTTGCTGACGAGTTGTCCGTTTAACCAGTATTGGCCACGCGTTGGAGTATCGAGGCATCCGATCAGGTTCATCAGGGTTGACTTGCCCGAGCCGGAAGGCCCCATGATGGCGACATACTCGTTCCGAAGGATCTCAAAGGTGACTCCGTGGAGCGCGTGGACCTGCACACCGCCCATCACGTAGGTCTTCCACAGGTCTTCGGTTCGGATCAACGTGTCGCTGGCCGGCATCACTTCTTCTCTTGTTCTTCGGCCTTGACTCGTTTGTTGTCTTCGAGAGTGCGAAGAATTTGATATGGCCCCGTCACTAATTTTTCTTTCTCGGTTAGGCCTTCGAGGATCTCAATATCAGTTGTGCCCGTGATGCCCGTCTTGACCTGTCGAAAGAGGACCTTGTCATCCTTAATGACGTAGACACCCTCCTTCTCAATTTTCTTTTTCTTGACAGGATCCTCGGGGTCATCGAATTCTCGGACGGTTAAGGCCTGAATCGGGATCGTAAGCACCTGCTTGGTTCGAGCCGTGATGATGCTGGCCGTGCACGAGAGGCCAGGCCGCAGTTCTTCGGGCGGATCAACGAGAGTAATGACGACCTTAAAGTCTTTAGCTTCCTGGTTTCCGCCGGTATTACCCTGACCTGAGCGATTGACGGCGCTGTTTCCGACATCGGAGACGTGGCCCTTCAGTTTGCGATCGCCGAGCGCATCGACTTTGATTTCGGCTTCCTGGCCTATTCGAACATTGACGATGTCGGTTTCGTCCACCTTTACTTCCGCGGTGATGACCGACATGTCTGCGATTGTCATCAGTGTGGTGCCAGGCTGGTTTTGCACCCCGATGATTGCGATCTCGCCTTCGTTAACGGGAAGGTAAGTGATGATGCCGTTCAAAGGAGCGGTGATTGTCGTTTTAGAAAGTTGGTCCTGGGCCCGAATCAGGGACGTTCGCTGCTGAGCCATACGCAGCGAGGTTCCGTCGCGTTGCTTCAGGGTTTGGGCGGCCTGAGCTTCAGTCTGGAGCAGACGTGCCCTGGCAGCGTTGAGTTGTGCGACGGCGACGTCGTAGTCCGCCTTCGTATGGTCGTATTGTTCGCGAGAGATTAGTCCGTCCTTGACCATCGCTTCCTGGCGTTCAAGATTGATTTTGGCGCGGTTCAGGTCGGTTTCTGATCGGGCGATTTCGGCCTTGGCTGTCACGACAGCAGCGTCATTCGACTTGATCTGGGAGTCCATCGCATCGAGTTCGGTCTGACCGGCAGCGAGCATCGCCTGTGCTGCTTCAACATCGGCGGCCGTCTGGATCGACTCGAGGCTAATGAGGAGGTCGCCCTGTTTAACCCTGTCGCCTTCCTTTACGGGCATGCGGACGATGCGGCCCATCGCGTTCGAACTGATATTGACGGATTTCTTGGGCTTAATCTCGCCGGTCGACGCCACAGTCTGGGCGAGGTCCTGACGTACCGCCTCACCCACCTGGACGGTCTGTATGTCCTTAATGTTGTTGTAATAGTCGACGGCAAATACTGCACCTGCAGCAACGCCGACCAGGAGGAACAGAAACACGATCCACTTGGTTTGTCTTCTAGTCATCGTCTTTTCAATACGAACGAAACAGGTGTCTATTACCTCCGACTTTCGGTGTTACATAATCCTTCGGGGCAGGGACTCAGCCTGATTACGTGGCGAAGGGGCCATTTGTTCCATCGGAATAACCCGTAGTTTGACCGGGGAGGTCCTGAAAAGTATACAGGGTCCTTGGGAATCAGCGAGCGGGAAGAAAAATCAGAGGAACTTAGCGGCTTCCAAAGACCTTTTTCAGGATGTCTGTCGTCCTTGCGAGTGGGTCCTTGCGGATATTAGCTTCCTCTTGTGCAATCTGGTCAAACAAGGCGTCCACTGCTTTTCCAACCACGTATGCGGTGAGGTCTGGATTCACCTTGTCGAAGGATGTCGGCAGCCGATTATAGGTCGTTGCGAGATCGGTGTAGTAGCGGGTCGCGTTGGTCTTGTCCAGCGAAGTCTTAACAGGCGGGGTGAACGTTGCCATCAACTCTTGCGAGGTCTTGCGCCTGAAATATTGAGTGGCGGCATCGTTGTTTCCCTTAACAATGCCCAGCGCATCCGTGACGGTCATTTCTTTAATGGCGTTCGTGAATATGGGAGTAGCGGAACCCACCGCGTCCTCAGCACCGCGATTGATCGCCAGAATAGCTCTGTCGACCTGGCTGCCCAGGCCAATCTTTCGAAGTGCCTTCTCCGCCTTTTGCGAATCCGGAGGCAGCAGCATCTTGTAAAGGTCATTTCCGTAAAAGCCGTCGGTCTTATGAAGATTTAGGACTGCTTTGGACACTCCCTGAGCAAGCGCGTCCTTGATGCCCAGGCTGGCGTCCTTCTCGGATAGACCGCTGCCGGGAAACTTCTTCAACAACCCCCCTAGGTTGACTTGAGCGGACGCATGTGTTGATAACACGGCAAGTAAAACCAAAACGGCGGAAAAACGCGTTCTCATCACTTCTCACCTCAAGGAAGCATTTCGCTGATTAAACGGCGGGGACACGCCTAAGGCAATCCAACGGGACGCCCCGCTCTTGGCTTTGCCGGCACAGTTTGAAGTAAGATTGCGCCAGCAAAATCTGTGTTTCTATTGGCTTAGAGCATCTCAGGCGGCGATAAGAATCAATCGACGGTTAAGGAGAGATTTTATGCTGACGCGAAATGTCCTTTTACCATCCGTACTGCTTGTACTGTTGGCGGCATCGGCGATTGCACAAACGCCGACCGCGACGTTATCCGGCGCGATTCGGGATGCTTCCGCGGCCTTTGTGCCAGGTGCGCAGGTTAGTGTCACCAACGCCGAAAGCGGCACGAAGCGTACAACCTCGAGCGATGAGACTGGACGATATATCCTCACCAACCTGCCGCCTGGTCGTTATGACGTGCGGGCAGAACTGACGGGATTTCGAACAGCAGTTCAGAATGGCGTGGTGTTGACGGTGGGGGGAAGCACGTCCGTGGACCTCACGCTCCAGGTGGGCGCGGTCAATGAGGTTGTCGAAGTTCGGCATGAAGAACCGCTCGTGGAGACTACCCGAGCGGAGTTGAGTCGGGTGGTGACGGCGCAGGATATTGAGTCGTTGCCGATCATCGGCCGCAACTTTGTGGACTTCGTCAAACTCTCCACAAATGTCGCGCCAGGCCGGGAAAATGTCGGAGGCGGCGCCTTCAAAGAGCCCGATTCCGGTGTCGGTGTTGCCGCGGCGCCGCGGCTTACATTCGGCGGACAGTCCGAACTGAGTACGCTGATTTTGGTGGATGGCGCGGACAATATTCAGACTTTCACCGGACTACCTCGCGCAACACCTTCTCAGGAGTCCGCGCAGGAATTCCGCATCCTGAATTCAACGATGCTCGGGGAATATGGTCGCGCGATGGGCGGCTTTGTGAACATTGTGACAAAGTCAGGCACAAACAACTTCAATGGCTCGGCCTATTACTTTGGAATGAATGACGCTCTTAACGCGGATCCGATCCTGACAGGGCCAAACCCCGTCCTCAGGCAAAACCAGTTTGGAGCAACTCTGGGTGGCCCGATTGTTCGAAACAAGACCTGGTTTTTCGGGAATTACGAAGGCCAGCGCCGTGCTGAATCCAACAAATTCTCATCGGTAATCTTCGACAACCTCGCAGCAATCAACGCGACGAAGGCCTTCTTCGGACTAACGCAGGAAACAACCAACGTCGTGCGTGCCAACGACTACGACGGTTTCCTCGCCAAGGTGGATCATCACTTAACCAATAGCAATCGTGTGGCGGTTCGATACAACCTGCTCGATTCCACAACGAACGGATTTCTCGGGGGCGGCGGCCGGGCGTCACCGGCATCCACGACCCGGCGGGACAATGACGTACTCGATCAATCGCTGGTCGTCAGCGATACCGCTGTTCTAAACACAAAGATGGTCAACGAAGCACGTATTCAATGGGCGCGCCGCAGGTTCGACTTCAATTCAGTAATCAAAGAGCCTACCTTCGAGATTTCCAACCTGATCATCACGGGAAAGACCACTTCCGATATGGATTTCTATAAGGAATCCCGATGGCAACTGTCAGATAGCCTCAACATGACCTCAGGCCAGCACTCGCTGAAATTCGGAGCAGACTTCAACAACATCAACGACGACAGCCAGCTGAATGTGTTCTTTCCAGCGCGGGTGATCTTCCCCAGTTTGCCTGCGTTTTTATCGCCCTCACCAACCCCTGTGGTGTTCTGGTGGCCTTTGGCCAACGGGACAACAACGCGCTCGGCCTTGCCGGTACCTTTCACCAAGGATATTCCGGACGAACTCGCACCTCTGTCCAGGACGAGCATCGAACACAATTCTTATGGCTTCTTTGCGCAGGATGAGTGGAAGGTGACTCCGAAGCTTACAGCAACATTTGGGCTGAGATACGATTTCGAAACGTACCCGGATATCTTTGTTCAGGAAAAAGATCTGAACAATTTCCAGCCGCGAATCGGCCTGGCTTATGCAATGGATCCCAACACGGTTGTTCGAGCCGGTTTCGGTATTTTCAATGACCGCCGGTATTCGAGCATCGGCCAGCTGCTCACGACGGTTCAGCTTGGAAGTGCGGGCGATTTGCCCAATGCAAAGCTCGTTTTTCCTGAAGTAGCTCCGGTGCGAGGCCAATTCATTCAACCAACAGTCGGTGGCGCCGTCGCGGATACGCAGACCACTTGCCGACTCGGAGGACCGACTATCTCGACCACCAGTGCGGCTCAGCTGGCCACATGCATTTTCACCTCGACTGGTGCTGTGCCGACCGCGCCACTCGTTAATGGCGTCGTGAACCCTGGTTTCAGGCACAACCTGAGTGGAACAATGCGAACACCGTACACTGAGCAGGCCAACCTCGAGGTCACTCACGAGTTCCAGACCGGGCTGGCGGTGTCCGCCAGCTATCTGTTTGTCCACGCCCTGAAGATTGGAACAGTCACGGGAATCCTCAATGGAGTCCAGACGGGAACGTTGCCGTCCGGAAAGCCCATCTTCAATCGCGCTCTCGGCGGCCGGGTTTATCCTGAGCTCGGCGACTTCTATTCGAACGACGACATCGGCTTTTCGATTTACCATGGCGGGACGCTCGAGGTTGAAAAGCGCTTTAGTCGCGGCTTTAGCTTCCACGGGAGCTATACCTACTCCAAAACGATCAATAACACCGATTCAGTCGCCAACCTGGCCGACCTGCCGGAAGGCCCCAATATCAGGGATCAGCGGGCGGTTTCGCGTCAAAGTGTTCCGCACCGATTCACGCTGGGGTTCGTCAGTCAGATTCCGCAGACGGTAAGGTTTCTTCACAACTTTAAATTCAGCGCGCTGGTGACGGCTCAGGGAGCCAGACGGTTCAATGTCTTCGCGGGTTCGGACGCTAATCTCGACGGCAACCCATTGTCTGACCGCCCGGGCAATCTTGGACGCAACACTCTGAAGGGAGACACCTTCGTCACTTTCGATTTGCGAGTCGCTCGCCAGTTTCAGGTAAATGATCGAGTGAGCGCCGAAGTCAGCGGGGATTTCTTCAATCTGTTTAACCGAGTCAACGTTACTGACTTAAATACCGTATACGGGACGACCGATCTAAGTCTTCCTCCCAATCCCATACTCGGATTCAATTCACCACGTGATGCAGCAAACCCATTTCAGTTTCAGTATGGTTTGAAGTTCCGGTTCTGAATTCGGCCAGGGTGTCAGGATTGCAGGGATCGTGGCCGGAGCTTTTCCGAGCACGTTGACAGACTTCGCTGCTATCGGTACTGTTTCGTCTTTTCCTCCAAGGAGATCTTCATGAGTGATGCAACCAGGTTAAGAGTCGGATTTATCGGTCTGGGTCGCATGGGACAGGGAATGGCGAATCGAATACTTGCAGCGGGGCACGATCTCATCGTCTTCAATCGAACGCCCGAAAAGGCCGCGGAGCTGGTCAAGGCTGGCGCCGTCCTCGCCCCTTCGGTCGCTGCGGCCTGCGAAGGTCGCGAGATAGTGATTACGATGGTAACCGATGACGCGGCTCTTCGCGAGGTCTACCACGGCCGTGGCGGTATTCGTGAATCGCTTTCCACCGGCGAGATTCACCTGGCCATGGGAACGCACGCAGTAGGCGAAATCCAGAAGCTTGCAACAGCGCACACAGAAGCCAAACACATTCTCGTCGCAGCGCCGGTACTCGGCCGCCCCGATATGGCCGCTATTGGTCAGGTTTCCATCGTTGCCGGAGGGGCGCCGCAAGCCGTCAAAAAATGCGATCCGCTATTTCAGGTTATGGCACGCCGGACTTTTCAGTGCGGTGACAAGCCGGAACATGCATCGATTACGAAACTCGCAAACAACTTCATGCTGGGCTGCGCCATCGGTTCGATGGCCGAGGGATTTTCTCTGGTGAGAAAGTACGGTGTGATCCCACAGGTCTTCTATGAAGTCATGACCGAAGGCCTCTTCGCTGCGGCCGCTTACAAGGTCTACGGCAAGATCATGGTCGATGAAGCCTACGACAAAGTCGGATTCACGACATTACTGGGTCTCAAAGACTTCGGCCTCATCATGGCTGCTGCGGAGGCGGCGCGCGTACCGCTCCCAAGCGGAAACGCGGTTCGTGATCGACTGTTATCTGCGATCGCGCATGACGACGGCAACAAAGACTGGTCGGTAGTTGGCCGCGAACAAGCACGCGCCAGCGGACTCGAATAAGGAGCCATCATGAGAGTGGGATTTATTGGTCTCGGTCGGATGGGAAAAGGAATGGCGCACCGCATCCTCAGTGGTGGTCACGACCTTGCAGTGTACGATGTCGTTACACAGGCGACGATCGAGTTCGCAAAGGGAGGAGCGCATGTCGCTTCGTCGGTGGAGGATCTGTGTAAGGACCGCGAAGTCGTCATCACGATGCTCGCGGAGGATTCGGCCGTAAACGATGTGGCGTTCGGCCGCGGAGGATTATGCGCATCGCTTCCTGCCGGCGCAATTCATGTCGCGTCGGGCACATATGGGATTGCAACGATCCGTGCTCTGGAAACAGCCCACGCTAAGGCGAAGCAGACTCTGGTTGCCGTTCCAGTGCTTGGAAGGCCTGACCTGGCTGCATCGGGTCAACTCGGACTTGTTCCCGCCGGTCCAAAGGAAGCTCTCGACAGGTGCGAGCCGTTACTCAAGCTCATGGGGCGACGGATTTTTTACGCCGGTACAAAGCCGGAGGCCGCGAGCGCTATTAAGCTGGCCAACAACGCAGTGCTCGGATGCGCCATTACCGCGCTCGGCGAAGGCTTTTCTCTTGTTCGAAAATACGGAGTCGAAGCGAAAGTTCTCTACGAAGTTCTTACCGAGGGATTGTTTGCGGGCGCTCCGGCCTACGTCGGATACGGGAAAACGATGGTCGATGAGAGCTATCACAAGGTTGGTTCACCAATCACAATCGGTATGAAAGACGCGGTGCTTATCGCCGGCGCCGCCAATATTGCTCGCGTACCTATGCCGAGTCACGACGTCTACATCGAACGGTTGCTCGGCGCCATCGCTCATGGCGATGGCGACCTGGATCAGGCCGCACTCGCTAAAGAACAGAGCCGTGCCAGCGGCCTGGATTGAACGATCTTTGAGCAGGATTGGGCCATGTTCGCGCGCGATCAGGGCCGCGGCTGCGGATTGGAGTAAGGGGCAATGACATCCACCCCGCTCGTCGAGATGCGTCACATCTCGAAGGCGTTTCCGGGTGTGCAGGCGTTAAAGGATGTTTCGCTCACCGCTTACGGGAGCGAAGTCCACATGCTTGTCGGGCAGAACGGAGCGGGGAAGTCGACTTTGATCAAGATCCTTTGTGGGGCTTACCGCCCAAACCAGGGAGAGTTCCTTGTTCATGGAAAGCCCGTCCACATCGAGTCGACGCGCGACGCCCGCAGGCTGGGTATCGCCGTAATCTTCCAGGAGTTCTCGCTCGTTCCTTATCTCGATATCGCGCAGAACATTTTTCTGGGCAGGGAATTTCCAGGGCGAGTTCCCTGCACGATAGACAGAGGCCGGCTTCATTCCGAAGCGCGTCGAATTCTGGATCTTCTTGGCATGGATGCGGACACTCGCGCCAAGGCCCATCGTCTGGGCGTGGCTCAACAACAAATGGTCGAAATTGCCAAGGCATTGTCGCAGGACGCCAGGGTCCTGGTGATGGATGAACCCACGGCTGCTATCTCCGATCGCGAGATTGAAACGCTGTTTCAGATTGTTCGCAAACTTCGTGGCGAGGGAATTGCAATCATCTATATTTCCCATCGAATGCGCGAAGTTTTTGAGATCGGTGACCGCATCACCGTTTTGAGAGATGGTGCCAACGTAGCGTCGTTGCGGCCTTCAGAGACCACTCTGGATGAGCTGGTGCGGCTGATGGTGGGCCGCGAAGTGGATACGACTTACCGCACCCGCTTTTGTGAACAGCCCGGTGAGACAGTCCTGGACGTTAAGGCTCTCGATACAAAGAGCGGTATACGCGGTGCGAGCCTCACGGTGCGCTCTGGAGAAATCGTAGGTCTCGCAGGACTCGTCGGGGCAGGGCGCACCGAGCTGGTGCGTGCGGTTTTCGGCGCTGATACGGTGATTCGTGGCGAAATTGTTTTGAAGGGCAGAAACCTAAACGGCAGTCCGGCAGAAGCCGTCACCCTGGGAATGGGGCTGGTTCCTGAGAATCGGAAGACAGAAGGCCTGGCGTTGATGCGCTCTGTCCACGACAACATGCTTGCTGCGGGGCTACGCCAACTGTTTCCACATGGCTGGTACACGTTCACGAAAGCAAGGAAAGCGGTCGAAGGTCTCATCCAGCGGCTAAGAGTCGTGACTACTTCCGCCCGCCGCCCGGCAAGATTGCTCAGTGGCGGCAACCAGCAGAAGGTTGTGATCGGCAAATGGCTGAATGCGGGATCAAAGGTGTTCATCTTTGATGAGCCGACCCGAGGCATTGACGTCGGGGCCAAGGCTGAGATCTACAAAGTCATGGAGACACTCGTCGCCGAAGGAGCTGCCGTCCTTGTGATCAGCTCAGAGCTTCCCGAGTTGGTCGCCGTTTGCGACAGAGCCTATGTTCTCAGAAACAAGGCCGTCGTGGGAGAACTCAGCCGAAAAGACCTTACGGAAGAAAATATTCTGAGGATGGCCATGCAACATGGCTAGCCTGGCTCGGGTGCCTGGTGTTGCATTCCTTCTGGTCGCGCTGGGAATCGTCTTTAGCATCTTCGCTCACGGTTTTGCCACGCTGTCGAACCTGCTCAACATTGGGATTCAATCCTCGACGCTGCTGCTGCTTGCGCTCCCCATGACCTTCATCATCATGACTGAGGGGCTCGACTTATCCATGGGAGCTGTTCTCGGACTGACGGGTGTCATTCTGGCGTCGGTACTCGTTGCCGGCAATTCGCTGATTGCCGCGTTTGGCGCCGCGCTTGGAGTCGGCCTGGCGTTTGGGATTGCCAATGGCCTGTTTGTGGTCAAGCTCGGGTTGCCGCCGTTCGTAACGACTCTCGGAACGTTAGGAATCGCACAGGGCATGGCGCTGGTCTTAACCGGAGGGGAGAGCGTCGCGGGTATAGGGCCCGCGTTGCCGAAGCTCTATGCGAGTAAGTGGGCAGGCATACCATTTTCGATTCTTGTCGCGCTTTCAATGTACGCCGTCTTTCACTTCCTGCTTTACTACACCCGATTTGGAAACTATGTGTTCGCGATTGGAGGCAATCGCGAAGCTTTGGTCCTCGCAGGTGTACCCGCTGGAGTTTTTCACGTCTCGGTCTACGCGCTTGCGGGCCTGATGGCAGGATTCGCAGCGTTGCTGCTTACAGGACGGATGAATTCCGGACATCCGACCGCGGCGATGGGAATGGAATTCGACGCAATTGCTGCTGTAATTGTCGGCGGAACAGAGAGGCAGCGTGGAAATGGCTGGCTGCCTGGAACGGTGCTGGGGGTCCTGGCCGTCGGTGTTCTCAGGAATGGGCTCAATGTCATGGCGCTGCCGTCATCCCTGCAGGTGGCCAGTATCGGGTTGCTCTTAATTGCCGCGCTGTTGATCGATTCGATCCGCCGGATAAAGCCATGAAGTACAGGCTTATTGGTGTCGCGCTGATTGTTCTTGCGCTTGGCCTCTCCAGCCACGCCTTCGCAACGCCATCGAATCTGCTCAATGTGCTTCGTCAGGCGAGCCTGATTTTCTTAAGCGCGTCTGGACTGACGCTGGTCATTGTCGGCGCGGGTTTGGATCTTTCAGTTGGCGCAAACCTTGGTCTGAGTGCGTGCTTTGCGGCAGCCGCGATCAAGGCCACGGGAACGCTGTCATCAGGGTTTGCGGCGGGTGTTGCCTGCGGCATCGCCGTCGGGCTGCTGAATGGGCTCATGGTGACCAAACTGCGCGTGCCCCCATTCATTGCTACCTACGGCATGCTCTGGATGCTCTACGGTGTCAATTACTGGTATATGAAGGGCGACACGATCTACGGCTTTCCACCGGATTTCAGGGCGCTCGGGAGCGGGGATCTTCTGGGTGTGCCTATCCCGGTATATCTGATGACTATTGGCCTCCTTGCCGGAGGTATTTTCACACGCTACACTACCTACGGCCACGAAGTTTACGCGATTGGAGCCAACGCCGAAGCGGCACGACTGTCGGGCATACCAGTAGGTTCGCGACTTATCCTTTTATACACGCTCAGTGGAGCAATGGCCGGCCTGGCCGGGGTGATTTATCTGGCACGTCTTAACTCCGCTGAGGCTGGAATCGGCAGCCCACTGCTTCTACCCGCTATCGCCGCCGTACTCATTGGGGGAACTTCCTTGTTTGGAGGCAGTGGCGGTCTCGCGGGCACGCTAATCGGGGCAATTATTCTTACGCTGGTTCTCAATGGGATGAATCTGCTCGGAATAAACTCAAACTGGCAGCCACTCGTCACGGGGGTAATCATTTTGATCGCAGCCCTGATAGACTCCGTAACCCGACGGCATGCTGAACTGCATGCCTGACGAGAGGGCGCTCTACATGACATCTGCTGGAAGCTTGAAGTTCGCGTTCAACGGCCTCGTTCTCTTGATTGCTGCGCTGGTTCTTGCAGCGTGCGGTGAGTCGGGCAATAAGTCGCCAGAGACGACCCGCGAGAGCGTCGCGTTGTTCACAAAGAACCAGACCAATCCGTACTTTCAAACTATTCGCGTCGCGGCACAGGCTGCAGCGACAGAGTTAAATGTGGACCTGGTCAACTACATACCGACGTCGAACGACAGCATCCCCGAACAGATGAGCCAGATCGAAGACGCCAT
>Ga0157379_10000082_pt1 | contig 62515 bp, 52 predicted proteins | sample S25metaG_FD_121802 | JGI IMG/M metagenome (GOLD analysis project Ga0157379, IMG submission 121802) | Switchgrass rhizosphere microbial communities from Kellogg Biological Station, Michigan, USA - S2-5 metaG | ecosystem: Host-associated > Plants > Roots > Rhizosphere > Soil | place: USA... | reverse complement strand
GGTCGCCCATCAGCGCATAGTCCACCATTTCCAGATAGCGCGGCTCGAAGATGTTGAGCGGCAACTGACCGCGCGGCAGCAGCACCACGCCGGAGAGCGGGAACAGCGGCAGCGACTTGGGCAACTCGGAATAGGAGTGATAGTGCCGTGGCATGGGAAACCTGCGTTACAAAACCGGCGCCGCCCAGATATCCGATACGAGGATATCAGATCGGGAGAACACCGACATCAAGAGAACAAAAGCCCCGACAGCTTCCGCCGCGCCTCGATGGTGCGCGGATCGGCGGGGCCCATGGCCTCGAACAGGGTGACGAGCTGCTTGCGCCCGGCATCGTCATTCCATTTGCGGTCCAGCCGCACCAGTTCCAGCAGTTCCGCCACCGCGCCGTCACGGTCGCCGCTGGCCTCCAGCGCCATGGCCAGGTCGTAGCGGGCCTGATGGTCCTTGGGATCCGCCGCCAGCTTGGCGCGCAGAGCGGCGGTCTCGCCGCTTTCCGGCGTGGGCGCCTCTTTGAGCTTCAGTTCAGCTTCCACGGCACGGATGGCTTCGTCCTGGGCTGCATCCGGCGGCACCATCTGGAGAGTGGCCTTGGCCCGCTCCAGGTCGCCGCCAATCAGATAGGCTCGCGCCAGTCCCGCCACGGCCTTGGGATTGCCCGGCTCGTCCTGCAGGACATGGCCATAGGCCTGGGCCGCCAGGGCGATGTCGCCGGCTGCCAGCGCTTCCGCAGCCACCGCCAATACCTCGGCCGTGTGCTCGGGTCCGCCATGACCGTGTCCGTGGTCGTGATCATGGCCGCCCGCCCCGCCGGCCAAGGCCGCTACAAAGGCCTTTACCTGGCTGTCGGGAATGGCGCCCATGAAGCCGTCCACCGGCTGGCCGTCGCGGAAGGCATAGACGGTGGGGATTGACTGAATGCGCAGCTGCTGGGCGATTTCCGGATTCTCGTCGATATTGACCTTGACCAGCTTCACCGCGCCTTGGGCGGCGTCGACCGCGGCCTCCAGCGAAGGCCCCAAGGTCTTGCAGGGGCCGCACCAGGGCGCCCAAAAATCCACAATCACCGGGACTTCCCGGCTGGCCTCCAGCACATCCGCGGCAAAGGTGGCGAGCCCGGAATCCTTGATGTGCGGACTAGAGCCCGTCGCCGCATTCTGGGTGGGTTGGGAGGTGAGCGGGCGGCCGCTCGGACCGATCAATGCCATGATGTGCTTTCCGGGATGTTCCGGCCTGAAAGATGGTCATTAGGCCGGCAAAAAGAAAGCCCACCTCCCCCTGCGCGCGCATCAGCGCGCTTGCATAGGGGAGGTGGCCGTAGCAACGCCCTGATGCGCAGGCGTTTAGCCTGGCATCACGGCAAAGTTGCGAAGGCCGGAGGGGGCGGTCAGGGAACCAGCGCCTTGATCCAGTTGGGCAGGGCAAACGCCGCGGCGTGCATGGCCGGGTTGTAGTATTCCGTCTTGAGCCTGGCCTTCTTGTAGGCCTTGGCCGCCTTGGCGATGCCCGCGGACGTTCCCAGCGGCTTGCCACCCTTGCTAGCCCAGGAGAGCGCCATGAAGCCCCCTATATATGTGGGCACCACGCTGAGGTAGAGCCCAGATTTGGGAAAGAAGCGCGCCAGCTCTTCCAGCGCCTCGGTGATTTCCCAAGGTTGATAGAACGGCACGCCGGTCTGGAAGGTGGCATAGCCGCCCTTCTTCAGGGCGCCCTTCACCCGGTCATAGAAGGTTTCGCCGAACAGCGCCTTGCCTGGGCCCACCGGATCGGGGCGGTCGGCGATGATCAGGTCGAAACGGTTCTTGCTGGATTTGCGGCCCAGATATTCGAAGGCGTCAGCCGCCTCGATCACCATGCGCTTGTCCTTGAACGCCTTGGCGTTGACCTCGCCGAAATGCTGGCGGCAAAGCTCGATCACCCGGTCGTCGATGTCGACCAGCACCACTTCCCTGACGTTTTTGTGCTTGAGAGCCTCGTCGGCGATGGAGAGATCGCCGCCGCCCACGATCATCACACGCTCGACCTTGCCGTGCTCCAGCATGGGCAGATGGGTGAGCATGTCGGCGTAGGCGCTTTCATCCCGACTGGTGATCTGGACGATGTCATCCAGGGTCATCACCCGGCCATTTGCCACCGTGTCGAAGATGCGGATGTGCTGGAAGCGGCTTTGCTCGTCCGCCAACACCTTGGTGATCTCCATGGACTGGGCGTAACCCTTGTGCAGGCGCTCCACCTGGAGAGCGTCGGACGCTTTGTGGGCCTTGCTTTTGGTCGGCTGGGGCTGAGGACGGGCCATAACGTTTCCTTAACGGTTGTGACAAGGCCTGCCGTATAGGACCGGATCGCGCCGCTGTCTATCGTGTGCCGTGGCGCGCATCTTGTGCCCATTTCATCGGACTTTCTTGCGCGCGCGACGAACGCAAAACGGCGCGCTGAGGCGCCCGCGCCGGCTGTCTTGGTGAACACGCTGGTGAAAAAAATTGGCCCAGGGGGAAATTTCTTCTTGCATCGGCGGGGAGTTAGCCCTATTTCGAACTCGACCCGGCGAGAAAAAAAGCCGGACAAAGCGGCGTAGGGCTGACCCCCTCCGTCGCTTTTCTCTTTAAGGCGCGTCCGGAAGTCCGCAAGGCCAAGGCGTTTGGTGTCAACTCTAAGACGGGTAGGTGCTTAAATGGCTCGACTCAATTTGGTGGCGGCGAATAAAATCCCGCAAAAAGAAATCAAGCCCCGCGCGCCCAAGGCGCCGCGGCCGATCGTTGTGACCCCTTCGAATGACGACCAGAAGGATCACTTCATCACCAAGAACGGTCTGTCCTATGCGGGCAGTCATGTGATCATCGACCTTTGGGAAGCCAAGGGCCTGGATGACCGCGAACGGATCGAAACCGCGCTGATCGACGCGGTGAATGAAGCGGGTGCGACCCTGCTGCACATTCACCTGCACAAGTTCGAGGATGGCGGCGGCATTTCCGGCGTGGCGGTGCTGGCGGAAAGCCATATCTCCGTCCACACCTGGCCGGAGAAGGGCTTTGCGGCCTTCGACGTATTCATGTGCGGCAATGCCGAGCCCCGCAAGGCGCTGGACGTGTTCAAGCGCGCCTTCGAGCCGGGCCGGGTTGTGGTCGGCGAGCACAAGCGCGGGGTTGTGTAAAACGCGCATAAGGAATTAAAGGGCCGGAGCGTTGCTCCGGCCCTTTTTCTTTGTGGGGCCTTTTATTTTGTTGATCCCCCTCCGGCCTCGACTATCACGCCGTCGCTGCGCTCCTGCGCCCGTCTCGGTCACCTCCCCCTTTTTGGGCGGGCTGCGCCCGCAAAAAGGGGGAGGCGGGTTTGTGACCCAGCGGAGGGCCGCCCGGCGAAATGCCGGGCTCGCGTTCATTAACAAAGCCCGCGCAACGCACGCCATTCCAGTCGTGCGGGTTGCTCGCGACCCAACGCCAGCGCATGCGCAAGTACCTAGAAGGCGGAAGCTTCCAGCTTCCGCCTTTTTCTTTGGCGCTACTATTTTTGTAGATCGACCAATTGATCAGCAAAGACCTGAAAACTGGTCGTGCCATCTGAGGCTTCTATTCCCCAAGGCTTCTGAGTGCTGATCTCAGCAGTTTCACGACCAGAACAGTCCTGTCCCCTCGAAACAATTTCGCAGCCAATCAGAGCAGGTTGCGGAAATTGACTGTTGGACCAGAGGTCAGCGTCTGTAACCACCGGCAATTTCTCTATGAACGCCCATTCGCGTCCGAACTTGTCAATGAACCGGCACTCAACAAACCCGGGTTGATGGTCATCGACCCATTTTGTGATGCTGGCGCGGACATGCCAACGGGGAGTCACTTAGGGATTCTCGCCACTACTGCACCCCACTTTTGATCTCCGTCCAGGTACTGACAATCTTGTCCTTGTTCGGCAAGGGCCGCTGGAAGATGCCGCTCTTGAGGAACGTCTCCAGGTCACGGGGCACGCCAAGGTTCTGGAACACGCTGTCGGGTACCGTCTTCATCGCCTCGATATTGGCGGGCTCGTCGCCGATGGTGGTGATCATGTAGCGGGCGGCGTCATCGGCGAGACCGGAATCGATCAGCGCCAGCGCCTTTTCCTCATTGGACGGGTCCTTGTGCATCACCAGGCCGCAGACATAGGTGAAGATGCCGCCGGGCGGGTTGAGATAGGCCACCGGCTTATGCTCCCGGTTCAGGGCCGCGAAGGTGGTGCGCCAGCTCATCGCCGCCACCAATTCGCCCGAAGCCAGGCCCTGGCCCAGCGCGGTGTTGTCGGCCGAGACGAAGCGCAGTTGCGGCACCAGCTCGCGCAGCTTGGCCTGCACCTTCTGCCAGCCGGCCTCGTCCATGTGGTAGGCGTCCACGCCGATCATGTGGGCAACGAAGGGCACCACATCGTCGGCGCCGTCCAGCACGGATATGCGGCCTTTGTATTTAGGGTCGAACAGAATGTCCCAGCTCTGCGACTTGGCATATTCCGGCGCCAGGTCGGTGCGGATGGTGAGCGAGGTGTTGCCCCAGTAATGCGGCACAAACCACACCTTGCCGGGGCCGGCGGAAATGCCGGGCAGGTTGCGCAAGGTGGGCGCCAGCTTGTTCCAGTTCTTGAGCTTGGAGGTGTCGATGGGCTGGATCAGGCCGGCTTCCTTCCAGCGCGGCAGGCTGTAGAGGCAGGGACCCATCACGTCCGGTTTGAAGCCGGCCCGCATCTTGGACAAGGCCTCATCCTCGTCGGCGAAGATGCTGAGGCCCGGCTTATCGTGATAGGCCGCTTCGTAGGCGGCGGTGAAATGCGGATCGACGTAATCCTGCCACTGAAACAGGGTGACCGGTCCGCTGGGGCTCTTGCCGCATCCGGCGGCGGTCACGATCAGGGCGGCAGCGATGCCACCGAATATCCATTTGTGAGGGGCCCATTTGAGAACTGGCCAGCCTGTCTTCATGCGTATCTCCGCGAACAGTGCGCCGGTCACGTTAGATGCTCGCGTGCAAAGGCGACAAGCCGCAAAACAGCGCTTAAAGCCGCGGTAGCCGCACTTCCATGGTAGCGCCGTGGCTGTGGGGTGCGTTGCCGCCCGCCAGCCGCACCGCCCCGCCCATGCGCCGCGCCAGCTCCATGGCGATGGCCAGCCCCAGCCCGGCGCCGGTCGCACCGCTCTTGCGGTCGAAGCGCTGGAACGGCTTTCCAGCCAGTGCAGATTCCCGCGCGTTGAAGCCCGCGCCGCTGTCGCTGACCGTGAGGATCCCGGCGCCTTCCTGGAACCGCACCTCGGCACGCACCACGCCGCCTTCCGCGGTGTAGGCGAGGGCATTGACGATCAGATTGGTGAGGATGCGGCGCACCGCGCCGGCATCGGCCCGCACCTGGCCCGGCTCGCCGCAGGCCAGCGACAGCGAAATCCGACGCGAAAAGGCGCGGCCCTGCTGTTCGTCCACGCAGGCACAAGCCAGGGCCGCCAGGTCCACGGCCTCCACACGTAGTGGATAGCGGCCAGCCTCGATATTGGCGAATTCCAGAATGTCGCCGATCTTGGCGTGCAGATTGCGGCCTGCCTCGCCGATGTCGCGGGCATATTCGCCATATTTGGGATGGCCGCTGGGGCCGTAGAATTCTCCTGCGATGATTTCGGAAAAGCCGATCACCGCATTCAGCGGCGTGCGCAGTTCGTGGCTCATATGGGCGATGAATTCGGATTTGGAGCGCAAGGCTTCCATCGCGCCGCGCTCGGCATTGGCCAGCCGCACCATCAGCCGGGCTTCCACGGGCCGCGTGGATTTCAGCGCGCGGATGGCGCGGGCGGCGCGCGCCTGCCGTTCAAAGGTGCCCACGAACAAGGCCGCCAGCCAGGCGCCCACCACTGCGGGCCCCAGGATCACGAACAGGTAAAGCGGCAAGGTCTGGCCCCAGCTTTCCAGTGCGTTTTTTTCATCCAGGCTGGCCGTCACCGCCAGCGGCCAGCCGGGGACGCCGGCGGCGATGGATTTTCCACGCGCCTCTCTCTGCGGCACAAGATTGGTCTGCGGCGAGCCGAGCTCGAGGCTGTTGGCATCGAACCGCACTTCGATGACCTGACGGCCATTGCGAAAAGCCAGTTCACCCGGAGCGCTGGCGCGCGCCCCGGCAAACAGCGGCATGGGCAAGTCGGCCAGCGCGCTGGGCTGGAGCCGCGCCTGCTGGGTGCCGTCCGCGTCCCAGACCAGGATGTCACGAATGGCCGGTTCGCTGCGGCCCAGCTCGGCGCTGCGATACTGTTGGGGTGCTGCGGCGAATACCGTGCCCAGCCGCGCATAGCGGTCCAGGGTCCGCCCCGCGGCACGCGCGGCGGCGGCAACGCGCGCCCGTTCGAAGCTGGCAGCCTGGGCCAGCGCATGGCTGCGGTCCAGGCGCATCTGCAGCAGCGCCGCGGCCGCAAGGCAGCCGCAGATCAGGACGATGCAGATAGGCACGGTGTAGCGGATGTCGCGGAAGACGCGCCGGACAAGCGGGCGCGCCAAGACGGCGGCATCTTCTAGCCGGTTGAAAGAACGCGTCGTCACCTCGGCCATAAGCCCGCCCCGCGCGGTGATTCGCGCTTGGGCAGTATGAATCGCCGATTCCCGCGTCACCAGTTCATTGAAGGGTAGGGGTGCCGGTTCAGTTCAGCATCTTCCCGGCGACCTCAAACAGGTTGGGCGAGATACCCTTGAGATCCTGGATGGCTTTGAGTTCACCCCGCATCAGGTCCTGGCGCGCGGGGTCGTAGCGCCGCCAGCTCTCGAAGGCGCCGGCCAGCCGGGCCGCAACCTGCGGGTTCATCGCATCCAGGGTGCGGATCACATCGCCGACAAGGCGGTAGCCCGAGCCGTCCTGATTGTGGAAGCGCAGGTGATTGGCGCTGAAGGCGCCGATCAGGGCGCGCACCCGGTTGGGATTCTTGATGTCGAAGGCGGGATGGCGCATCAGCCCGCGCACTGCCGCTACGGTTTCCGGCAGGGGCGAACCCGCCTGCAGGCCCATCCACTTGTCCAGCACCAGCGGATCGTTGCGGAAGCGGTCATGGAAATGGGTGAAAGCCGTGTCGCGCAGCGGTGACTCCATGCGGGTCAGCGCCGCCAGACCGGCGATCATGTCGGTCATGTTGGTGGCGGTGCGGTAATGGGCATCGGCGAGGCCCGCCGCGGCTTCGTCATCGGCGGCGGTGAGATAGCGCAAGCAGGCGTTGCGCAGGGCGCGCCGTCCCGCCGAGCGCGCATCGGGCGTGAAATCACCGGCATCGCGCATTTCTTCATAAAGCCGCGCTAACGGAACGCGATGGGCCAACGCGATGGCGCGCACCAGGGTGATACGGGCGGTGTGGATGGTGACGGGATCGACCGGCATTTTCTTCGCTGCCAGTTCATTTTCGGTGGGGGGCATCAGCATCTGTGCCGCGAAAGCAGGGTCTTCCTCGGCCCGCCGCAGTATCTCGCCGATGGCGGTGATGTAGTCGGTACTGGAATCTTTGCGGGCCTCGCCTGCCACTTCCAGCATGATTTCGGTCGCCAGGCCCTGGCCCGCTTCCCAGCGGTTGAAAGCATCGCTGTCCCTGCCCATCAGGATGGCGCGCTCATGGCGGCTGAGCGGACTGTGGAAAATCGCGGGTGCCGAAAAATCTTGCCCCAGCGACAGAAGCGGTTCTTCCGCCACATCGGCAAAGACGAAGCGATGGGTGTTTTCGGTCAATTCCAGCACGCGGGTGGTGGGACCGGCATGGTTCTCGCCCTCAAGGGTCAAAGGCAATGCCGCGCCCGATCTGCCCACCAGCCCGATGCGTACCGGGATGTGCATGGGCTTTTTCCCCGGCTGGCCGGGCGTTGGCGCCAAGCTCTGGGTCAGATCGAGGGTGTAGGTACGCGCCCCGGCATCATAAGAACCGCGCGCTTCGATCACCGGTGTGCCCGCCTGTTGGTACCAGAGCCGGAATTGGCCGAGATCGCGGCCGCAGGCATCTTCAAAGCATTTGACCCAGTCCTCGACCGTCGCAGCCTGGCCGTCATGGCGTTCGAAATAGAGATCGGTGGCCTTGCGGTAGCCGGCATCGCCCACCAACGTCTTGAGCATGCCGATCACCTGCGCGCCCTTGTCGTAGATGGTGGCGGTGTAGAAATTGTTGATCTCGATATAGCTCTGCGGCTGGACCGGATGGGCCAGGGGGCCGGCATCTTCCACAAATTGCCGGGCGCGCAGGGCGCGCACATCCTGGATGCGTTGGACGCCGTGGCTGCGTTCGTCGCCGGAGAAACTCTGGTCGCGGAAGACGGTCAGCCCTTCCTTGAGCGAAAGCTGGAACCAGTCGCGGCAGGTGATGCGGTTGCCGGTCCAGTTGTGAAAATATTCGTGCGCCACCACGCCCTCGATTCGGGCATAATCGTCATCGGTGGCGGTTTCCGGCGTCGCCAGCAGCACCTTGTCGTTGAAGATGTTGAGGCCCTTATTCTCCATCGCGCCCATGTTGAAGGCGGAAACCGCCACGATCATGAAGATGTCCAGATCATATTCGCGGCCGTAAGCGCGTTCATCCCATTTCATCGCGCGCTTGAGCGCGTCCATGGCATAGCGGGCGCGGGGCTCGTTGCCATGCTCGACATAGATGTCCAAGGCGATCTTGCGGCCTGACATGGTGGTGAAACCGTCATGGATCGAACCCAGATCGCCCGCCACCAAAGCAAAGAGATAAGAAGGCTTGGGGAAAGGATCGTGCCATTCGGCAAAATGCCTGCCGTCTCCCACATCGCCGCTGCGCACGCGGTTACCGTTGGACAACAGCACCGGATACTGCTCCTTGTCCGCCTCGATGCGCACGGTAAAGATAGAGAGATTGTCGGGCCGGTCGATGAAATACGTGATGCGGCGGAAGCCCTCCGGCTCGCACTGGGTGCAGAACATGCCGTTGGAAATGAAAAGCCCTTCCAGTTCGGTATTTGCGGCCGGGTTTATCTCGCTTTCGATCTCCAGGATCAGTTTGGCCGGGGGATTCGCCAGGGTCAGCCCCTTGTCGTCCAGCAGATAGTCCGCTTGTGTCAGGGCCCGGCCGTCGAGCGCGATCTTGAGCAGTTTCTGGTTTTCGCCATGCAGGAAGAGCGGGCCGTGGCCGTGAAGCCTCTCAATCTCCAGCCGGGCCGCGACACGGGTCGCCTCCGGCTCCAGCGAGAAATCCAGATGCACCGTCTTCACCCGGAATTCCGGCGCCTGGTAATCGGCAAGATGGATGGCGCGGGGTTCTTCGGTACGCATGCAGGTCCTGTCCCTTGAAAAGGGGCGGACGTTAGCCGCAAAACAGCGAACCTGCCACCGCCCCTTTGCGCGCAGGCGCTGTTATTCCTTACGCAACCGAGCGGCGCGCTCCGCGGTGGCGGGATGGGAGCCCAGCCAGTTGGGACCGCAGCCGCCATCATGGCCGCAGACTTTTTTCTCCATGCGTTCCAGCAGATCGGCCAGCGGCGCGGGGCTGGTGCCCATCCGGCGCAGCAGAACCGCCGCATCGTCGTCGGCCTGCTGCTCGAAGGCCCGCGAATAGGCGGACTGCAACAGGATACCCGGCAGGATGGCGGCGAAATGACCGAGCTGGCTGGCGTCGCCGGTGATGAAGGCGATGGCGGCGGGTACCATCGAGGCCTGATAGATGCGCTGCAATCCGTGGGCGCGATCGACATGCGACATTTCATGCGCGAAGACGCCTTCGATTTCTTCGTCGCGATTGACCAGCGGAACCATCTGGTCGGTCATGATCACCGATCCGTCGGGCAAGGCGAAGGCATTGGGACCGATGGCCGGGGCATCGCGGAAAACCAGGCGATAGCCATTCGCGCCGCGTGGCGCCCGCGCCGCCACCGCTTTAAAAAGATCGCGATAGTGCTTCTGGGCGGCGGGCGGCAATTTGGTCCCGTTCAACGCGATCTTGTCCATCGCCTCCAATGTCTGGCGCGTCGTATAAGCAGCCATCGAGGAGGGTGTGTGTCGGGCCAGCCAGCCGGCCATGGCCGGCACGCCGTACAGCGCAAAGCCCGCGATCGCCAGGCCGGCGAACAGCACCGAAATCAGCACGCTGCGCCATGAATTTTCCAGCCGGTGCATCAGGCTGCCTTTGCCCAACAGGGCATCGACCGCGTCATCGTCTTGGGTGTCGAAGCTGCTGCTGTCGGGAAAGTCCAGCCGGCGGCGCATCGTTCCCAGGCGGGCGCTGGCGCGAAAGGATTTTACCGGTATGGTTGCAAGTGTTGCGCCCGCCGTGTCGCGGATCTCGAGCACATCGCCGGACGCTGTCGCCTCCGCATCGACGCAGCGGGCGGAGAGCGGGAAGAAATAGCGTCCGCGCAAATTCTTAAAGACCGATATCGATATCGAAGAAGCTTGCCACTTCCTCGCCGATGGCGCCTTGGCCGCTCACAAGTTGGGACACGAAATCGGCGGTGTCATCCGGGCCGGTGATGGCGAAATGCTCGGCATAATACCGCGCGATGCTCACCCGGGCCCAAGGATAGAACAGGCCCAAGGTCGCGATCGTCAACAGAAGATTGCTGAACACAAGCCAGGTCATGTAGAGCGGCGACAGGGAGGATTCCAACCGGAACCTGTCGGCCAGCACGGTGCGGCTGACCGCCAGATTGAAGACCTTTATCCCGATAAAGGTCACCAGGAACAAGGCGCTGAAGGCGTAGGCGCCACCGAACACGATCATCAGCGGCACCAGGGTGGCGGGATTCTTGGGATTGAGCGGTGCCGCGTGCAGCGACAAATAAATCAGCGCGGCAACCATCACGAAGCCCACAAAGATCAGCAGGCCCATCAGATAGATTCCATACATGGCGGCGCCCGGAATCTCGGCATGGAAATATTTGCCGCCGAAGGAATGATTGTTGATGTTGTATTGGTCGCGCGCCCGGCGTGCCAGCGGATAGGTGGTGAGCAGGGTAATGCCGGCCAGCAGCGGCCATAGGATATAAGCCCCGAAGGCGCCGCCATAGGTGCCGGTGAAATTGAAGCGGATATTGCGGTAGCTGGTGTTGCGGGCATTGAAGCGCAGGCTGGCCTGCACCAGCCAGGGAACGGCAAAGAAAAAGAACAGGACCCAGGCAAAAACCAGCTTGGGCGCGAGGTGGACGGTCGCGCTGTATCCCAAGAGGATGATCAGCGCGATCGCCCGGCCCAGCAGGATGCGCAGCGGCGAGCCGTGATAGTCGAAGGCATACTCGCCGATATAGCTGTTGCCGTAGAAATAGCGTTTGTTGCGCACTTTGGCCCAGGCGCTGAAGATACCCAAGGTGACGATGGTCAGTGCCAAGTTGACGATCCAGATTTTGAAATATTCGCCGCCCGCGCCTTCAAAACGCATTTGATGGCGGATCGCCGGCGCCTGCGGCGCGGTGTCTATGATGGCATCCATTCGAATTCCCCAACCCGAACTTTCAGGGAGTGTGCCACCGGCCCTGCAGGAGGTCTACTGACGGGCAGTCAGTCTTCGCACAGGGTTAATAATGACAGCCTTGTCATGGTCGACGCGGCGTCACGCCTGGCGCTTGACCTCGGTGAGAATGTCCTGCGCGCGATGCGCCAGTTCGGCCAGCTCGTTTGGCATCTCTTCGCCGGACTTGCGCGCCCAGTTCACCAGGGAGGAAGCGAACGCCGCCAGTTGGGGAGCGTTGGCGATCAGGCGCGCCTGTTCCTCCGTCTTGGCGGGGTCCAGGTCATATTCCGCACCCGGCACGCGCCAGCCGCCCCAGTCCGCTTCGCCGGTTATCACCACCGGATAGGTGCCGGGAACGGGGTGACGGGCGCAGTCTTCGGCCGGCTGCCATTTGTTGCGGGCACGCATCACGCGCCAGGGCTTGGCTTCGCCGGGCACCGCTTCGGCCACCGGCTCTTCGCTGAGCAATTCCTCGGCCATGAATTCGCGGCCCAGGCCCACATCGTAGTGGATGCGGATGGGTTCATCGATTCCCTTGGCCCAATGCGGCACCACGCGTTCGATCAAGGCCCAGGTGCCGACCGGCTTCACATAGACCCGCTGATTTTTGTGGAAGTGCGCCTTGGCCATGGGGAGATTTTTTCGAAGCTGCCCGGAGAGCCTAGGCGCCTGCTGTTAGCCCCGGTTAAACCCATTGTCGGGTTTGAACCTATCCCCTTGGCAACCTGGGAAATTTCACGTCTTCACGGCAAAAATCGCGTAAAGGAAAGCCATGGAAAGTCCCTGTGTGAAGATCTGCACCTATGACCCGGCACGGGGCCTTTGCCTGGGTTGCGGCCGCACCCTGGAGGAAATCTCGGCCTGGTCCGCCATGACCGAGGACCAACGCCGCACAGCTATGGCAAAGGCGCTGGCGCGCCTCAGGCAAACATCTTCGCCAGCCAGTTGAGTTCGCGGGCCAGCCGCACATTCTCTCCCACCACGATCACCGCCAGCGCCGGGGCCTTTTCGGCGGCTTCCGGCAAACCAGCCAAGGTGGTGGTGATGACCTGCTGGTCGGCGCGGGTGGCATTGGCGATGATGGCGGCAGGCTCATCGGCATCGCGCCCGGCAGCCTGCAGGGCTTGAGAAATCTCGCCCGCGAATTTGCGCGCCATATAGAACACCAAGGTGGGTGAGCCGCGCGAAACGGCATCCCAATCCAGTTTGGTCAATTTTCCATCCACGCCATGGCCGGTGACGAAGGTGACGGCGTGGTTGGTGTCGCGATGGGTTACCGGAATGCCGGCATAGGCGAGGCCGCCGATGCCAGCGGTGATGCCGGGCACGATGCGGAACGGCACGCCGGCACGGGCCAGTGCCTGGGCCTCCTCGCCGCCGCGGCCGAACACAAACGGGTCGCCGCCCTTCAGCCGCAGTACGCGGTTGCTGGCCTTGGCCAGCTTCACCAGCAGATCGGAAATCTCGTCCTGCTTGCAGCTTTTCACCCCGGCCCGCTTGCCGGCATAGATTTTTTCCGCCTTTGAAAGAGTCAGCAGCACCGGATCCACCAGCGCGTCATAGAGGATGTAGTCGGCCTGGGAGATGGCCGTCAGTCCCAGCGCCGTGATCAGGCCGGGGTCGCCGGGACCTGCGCCCACCAGCCATACCCAACCCTTTTGCAGATCGGGGAGTTTCAATTTCGCTGCGAAGCCTGTGATCATTCCCCCGACTATATCATGCGGGAACAATCGCAAAACAGCACGGAACGGAGCGTGGCTCGCCGCGTTGGGTCTGGGTAAATCCTCAAGGCACCCTTAATGAGCGAAAAGTCCGGTGAAATAGCGCGCGAATCTTCGGATTATCGCTGCGAAGAATGCCATCAGGTCACGCGCATCTCGCGGGGCACGCTGATTCCTCCCTGCCCGAATTGCGGCCACAACACCTATGACATCTCCAATCCGAGGTTTGAGGCGAAAGACGGCACATTGGGGCCGCATGAGCCCCGTTAAGCCCCTGGTTGAGCGGGAGCGCCGGTGCGGTTAAAACCGCACCCGCATCCCAACTTGCGGACATCATGATCAAGCCCCGTTCCGACCTTGTCCCCAATACGGCCGATTACGAAAATCTGCCTTTGGTTACGCCCAACGGCTTTCGCGAATATGACGCGCGCTGGCTGTTCGGCAAGGAGATCAATCTTCTGGGCATCCAGGCGCTGGGGCTGGGTCTTGGCACCTACCTGCATGACATTGGCGTTCAGCCGAAAGTGGTGACCGGCCATGATTTCCGGTCCTACTCGCTTTCGATCAAACAGGCCCTGACCATCGGACTGATGCGGGCGGGGTGCGAAGTGCACGACATCGGATTGGCGCTGTCGCCGGTCGCCTATTTCGCGCAATTCGCGCTGGACTGTCCCGCGGTGGCGATGGTCACCGCCAGCCACAATGAGAATGGCTGGACCGGCGTGAAGATGGGCGCTCAGCGGCCGCTGACCTTCGGTCCGGACGAGATCAACGCCATCAAGGATATTGTGCTGAACGGCAAGGGCCGGGAACGGCCTGGCGGCGCCTATGTCGCCGTGCCCGACATGCGTGAGACCTATCTGCAAGCCGTGACGAAGGGCCACAAGCTGTCGCGCCCCATCAAGGTGATCGCCGCCTGCGGCAACGGCACCGCCGGCGCCTTCGCGCCGGAGGCCTTGCGCCGCATCGGCGCCGAGGTGATCGGCATGGACACCGAGCTGGATTTCACCTTTCCCAAATACAATCCCAATCCCGAAGACATGGAAATGCTGCATGCCATGAGCCATGCCGTGAAAGAGCAGGGCGCCGATCTTTGCCTGGGTTTTGACGGCGACGGCGACCGTTGCGGCGTGGTGGACGACCAGGGGCGCGAAATCTTCGCCGACAAGATCGGGGTGATGCTGGCGCGCGATCTGTCGGCACAATTCAAGAACCCGCAATTCGTGGTCGATGTGAAATCCACCGGGCTCTATCTCACCGATCCGGTGCTGAAGGAGCGCGGCGTCAAGACCGACTATTGGAAGACCGGCCATTCCTATATCAAGCGCCGCACCTCGGAACTGAAGGCGCTGGCGGGTTTTGAGAAGTCCGGCCACTTCTTCTTCAACCCGCCCATCGGCAACGGCTATGACGACGGCATCGTCGCCGGCATCGCTGTGCTGGAGATGCTGGACCGGGCCGGTGGCAAGAAGCTGTCGGCGCTGTATGACGGCCTGCCCAAGACCTGGGGCTCGCCCACCATGGCGCCTTTCTGTCCTGACGACAAAAAATATGCGGTGGTCGAGGCGCTGCTGAAGGATTATTCCGACATGGCGGCCAAGGGCGAAAAGCTGCTGGGCCAGAAGATCGCCAGCGTGGTCACGGTCAATGGCGTGCGCGTCACTCTGGAAGACGGCACCTGGGGCCTGGTGCGGGCCTCTTCCAACAAGCCGTCCTTGGTGGTGGTGGTGGAAAGCCCGACCTCGGAAGCCAATATGCGGGCGATCTTCCAGGATATCGACACGCGGTTGTCGGCTCATCCAGAGGTAGGCGAGTACGATCAAAAGATTTGATCTTATTCCGACTGTGCGCCAGCATTCCCCGAAATAACGGGGAGGGTGCAATGGATCGGCGCAGATTGCTGGCTACTGGCCTTGGCGGTGCGTTGCTGCCGCGCGCGGCATGGGGGCAGGAGCACGAAACCGGTTTTCTGCCCGGCGACTCCCAGGAATTCATCGGCCTGTGGCCAGGCACCCCGCCGGGTGGAGAAGGCATCAAGCTCGACCTCAAGGTCACCGACGCAGTGCAGCCTGACGGTTTTCATGTCCGCGCCGTCAGCCAGATTCAGACGCCGGGCTTTTTCGTCTATCGCCCGGTCAAACCCAACGGGCTGGGCCTGCTGGTCATTCCCGGCGGCGGTTATACTTCGGAAGGCGGCGACCGCGGCGGGCGCGAGATCGCGCAATATTTCGCCGGCCTGGGCATCATTTCCTTTGTGCTGCGCTACCGCCTGCCGGGCGAAGGCTGGAAGAACCGCGAGACGGTGCCGCTGCAGGATGCGCAGCGCGCAATGCGCCTGATCCGGGCTGGCGAATATGGCGTGCGCAGCCTGGGCGCGATCGGCTTTTCCGCCGGCGGCCATCTGTCGGCGAGCCTGGCAATGCGTCATGCCATGCCGGTCTATGAGCGGGTCAGTCCCGCCGACGGGCTGGATGCCAGGCCGGTGGTCGCCGCTCATATGTATCCGGTCATCACCATGGGCGCTGGCGCGCACCAAGGCTCGCGCGACCATCTGCTGGGTGAAAACCCCTCACCGGAGGTGGTGGCGAACTGGTCGCTGGAAAAGCATGTGACGGCAGCCACCGCGCCGTCTTTCGTCTGTCTGGCGACGGATGATGATGTGGTGCCGCCCATGCCCAACGGCATCGCCTTCTTCAACAGCCTGCAGGAGGCCAAGGTGCCTTCAGAATTGCAGGTCTTTGAAGTGGGCGGTCATGGCTTCAGCCTGCACTGGACCCAAGGCAAGCCCAATGCCGCCTGGCCCAACCTGTTCCTGGCCTGGGCCGCCACGCATGGATTCAAGGCTTAGCTAAAGCGTCCAGCAGCGCCTTGTGAAACGCTGCCGGGTCCTGGATCTGCGGCGAGTGTCCAAGGTCCGGAAATTCGATCAGCTTGCCCTGCGGCATGCGTTTGACCGCCGCCTTGGCCAGCACCGGATAATTGCCCAGCTTGGCGCGCAGCTCCGGCGGCGCCAGTTGTTTTCCCGGCGCGGTGTTGTCGTGATCGCCGATGACCAGCAGCACCGGCATTTTCAGATTCTCGAATTCGTAGAAAACCGGCTGGGAATAGATCATGTCGTAGGTGAGGGCGGAGTTCCACGCCACGATTTCCTTGCCCGGGCCGCGATACATGCCGGCCAGCATCTGCACCCAGGGCTCATATTCCGGCTTCCAGGTGCCGGCGTAATAGGTGGTGCGCTCATATTCGCGGATGCTGTCGGCGGTGGTTTTCAACTGCGTCTGATATTGGGCATCGACGCTTTGCCATGGCACGCCCTTGGCCCGCCAGTCTTCCAGCCCCAGTGGATCCACCAGCACCAGCTTTTCGGTATCGCTGGGGAAAGTGAGGCCATAGCGGATGGCCAGCATGCCGCCGGTGGAATGGCCCATCACAATGGCTTTGGCGATGCCCAGCGATTTCAGCAGGTCATGCGTGTTCGCCGCCAGCTGTTCGAAGGTATATTGGTAGTGCGCGGGCTTGGTGGACTTGCACCAGCCTATCTGGTCGGGCGCGATGACGCGATAGCCGGCATTGCTCAAGGCGCTGATGCTGCCTTCCCAGGTTGCGGCGCAGAAATTCTTGCCATGCAACAGGACGATCGCGTGGCCGTTAGCGTTGGCCGGCTTCACGTCCATATAGGCCATGTCCATCGCCTCGCCCTGGCTCTGGAAGCGATAGTGCGAAAGCGGATTGGGATAGTCGTAACCTTCCAGCATCGGGCCATAGGCGGGGCCATCATCGGCGGCCAGCGCCGGAAACGCACATAACAGAAAGGCAAGGGTCAGATATCGCAGCATGGCAGAGCAGAATACGCCTTGCCCGCCAAAGGAAAAGGGTGTGATCCTTCCGCCAACAACAAGGAGACGGGGATGGATCGGCGCGCGGCACTGGGCCTGATTGGTTTGACCACGGCTTTCGCGAAATCGGCATTTGCCGACACGGTGGTGCCCGGCGATGGCGCGCTGCCCGGCGATCCCAGGGAAACCATCACCCTGTGGCCCGGCACACCGCCGGGCGGCCGCGGCTTGAGCCTGCCGCCCATCCGCGTCAGCAACCATGAGCCCGCTTACATCATGCCCAATGACCGCGCCATTGATCAGGTGGGCGTGCCGGTGATGAATGTGCTGCGCCCCGACCGCCCCGACGGGTCCGCCCTGATCATCGCGCCGGGCGGCGGCTATAGCCGCGAGATGCTGGATTTCGAAGGCATGGATGTGGCGCGGCATTTCAATGGCGCAGGCGTTACCTGTTTTGTGTTGCGCTATCGCCTGCCGGGCGAGGGCTGGGCCAACCGCAGCGATGTGCCGCTGCAGGATGCCCAGCGCGCCATGCGGCTGGTGCGCGCCAACGCCGCCAAATATGCGGTCGATCCGGCCCGCATCGGCTTCATGGGATTTTCGGCGGGCGGGCATGTCGCTTGTTCCATCGCCACGCGCTTTGCCGCCAAGGTCTATGCGCCGCTGGATGCCGCGGACACCGCCGATGCGCGGCCGTCCTTTTCGGTGCCGATGTATCCGGTCGTCACCATGGGGCCGGGCTGTCATGCCGGCTCGCGCGACAAGCTTCTGGGGCCTGACCCTTCCGCGGCGCTGATCGATGCCTATTCCTGTGAACGGCATGTGCCGTCCGACACGCCGCCCACCTGGATGGCCCTGGCCGCCGACGACACCACCGTGCCGCCCATGCCCAATGCGGGCGCCTATTTCACAGCGCTGCAGGCCGCGAAAATCCCGTCCGAAATGCATATGTTCGAGGCGGGCGGTCACGGCTTCGGCATCGCCCGCACGGTAGGCAAAGGCACCGCGGCCTGGCCCGATCTGTTGCTGCATTGGGGCATCAGCCACGGTTTCTTCACAGCCAAAGGCTAGACGCGGAAATTGCCCACCAGCACGGTGCGCGAAGCGCCCAGCCGCTGCGGCAGGCCGCGATGTACGCCGCTCTGGCAGCTGATGATGACCGTGCCTTTCTGTGCCGGAAACACCATTTCATAGCCTTGAAAGGCATAGGAGTCGCTTTCCGGCCTTCCCTTCAGCCCGTTGAGCCGGGCCTCCCGCCGCAGCAAATCCGGCCGCCGATGAGAGCCCGGCACATAGGCATAAGGCCCGTCTCCGGTTCCGCGTACATCGCTGAGATAGAGAAAGGCCTTGTAGCTTCCTTCGAGATTGTCGATGTGCAGGCCGCGCGTGTTGGTAACGGAATCGCTGCGCAGCATATCTACCTGCCGGGCCCGGGCGCGCGACACGGCGGCAATAATCTCCGCAACCGCGCCCTGTTGAAGCTGTGCGCAGCAGGCGCCGAGCGCATCCCAGCCATTTTCCCGCGCCGCCTTATCGAGAAAGAACAGGTCGATCACACCGCCATTCATGCCGCATTCACGGCTTCTGAGATTTGCCAGCGGCTGCCCCCGCGCCAGGATGGCACGGTGGCCGGAAAAACGGGCGCCGCCGACCTGCCAGAAAATACTGCCGGTCTGGCCCTGATTGCCGGGTGCCGCAAACGCTTTTTCGAGGCGCGCGGTCACGGCTTCGGCTTCACAATGGGCCGCGCCGACAAGAAGGCGGTCGGTATAATTTCGCAGCATCACGATCCCATGCCAATCCAGGATGGCCGCGGCGCAGGCAAGTTCTTTGGGTGTCAGCCGCGAGCCGTCCAGGCTGAGGTCCCAGGCTGTGACATTTGTGGGATCGAAGGCGGCGCGGATCGAGTCATAGGAACTTTCGGACACAAACCGTCCCAGCAAGGGGCGGGCGATCCGGCGATTGAAACGGACGGCGGTCTTGTGCGCGAAATGCTGGAAGATAATTGCGGGCCCCTTGTCAGCGTGCCCTTCCTAACTTTTTAAAATTGGGATCGTTCCCGTCAGGCGGCAACCTGCCGCTCCCGCACATGGGCGAGAGCTTCCCGCAGCACGCCGATGCCCGCGCCGTCGCGCACCGCATGCTCGCTGAGATGACGGCGAAACAGCCGCGCACCAGGCCGCCCGCTGTAAAGCCCCAGCATGGGCTTGATCAGGGGATGCAGACGCGCGCCGGCGCGAAGTTGGCGGGCAACATGCTCCGAATAAGTTTCCACGGCATTCTGCAGGTCGATGGATGCGCCGCCGAAAAACCGCGCATCCACTTCTGCCAGCAGCGCCGGATTCTGATAGGCGGCGCGGCCCAGCATGACACCGTCCACATGGCTGAGATGCACTTCCGCCTGGTCCAGAGTTGTGATGCCGCCATTGACCAGGATGGTGAGAGAGGGGCGCTCACGCTTGACGCGATAGACCAGGTCGTAATCCAGCGGCGGCACGTCGCGATTTTCTTTGGGCGAAAGGCCTTCCAGCCAGGCCTTGCGGGCATGCACCGCGAAGATGGTGGCGCCGGCCTGCACACAGGCATCGACCAAGGTTCGGAGGCTGTGTTCCGGATCCTGTTCGTCCACGCCGATCCGGCATTTGACGGTGACGGGAATCGAGACCGCCGCGCGCATTGCCGCCACACAATCGGCGACAAGGTTTGGCTCGCGCATCAGGCAGGCGCCGAACTGTCCGGATTGCACCCGGTCGGACGGACAGCCGACATTGAGATTGACCTCGTCATAGCCGAAATCGGCCGCGATCCGGGCAGCCTCCGCCAGTTTGGCCGGATCGGAGCCGCCCAATTGCAAAGCCAGGGGATGTTCAAAAGCATCAAAGCTCAGCAACTTCATGCGGTCGCCATGCAGCACCGCCTCCGCCGTCACCATTTCGGTGTAAAGCAAGGCGTGCCTGGTCAGGCAGCGATGCAGCACCCGGCAAGGACTGTCGGTCCAGTCCATCATGGGGGCTACAGAGAATTTGTGGCTTAAGTTGTTCATCTAATTAGAAAATCTATCCTACCGACCTGCTATCGCGTTTTTCAGCGCTATTCCACGGAAAAGCTCACTTTTCTATCCGCTTTTTGCACTTGGCACTGGGAATTTACTGCCGTTGCGTATCGGTTCTGTACAGAATTTGTACCAGATGGGATGTAACTTGCTGAAATCGCTTAATTAGCGATCCTTGCCGAGATTGGCCCCCACATCGGACACGTTTTTGGATATCGTCCCCGCGGTTTTTCATATTCCGCACGGGAACATCCGCCATGAGCGGTAGCTCAGAGCTAGATCGGCTGTTTCCTGAACAACTCTGCACGGCCGCTATCGGCGAGCTGAGCGCCTGGACATCTGTACAAGCCATCCTGGCGGCGGCGCGGTACGTTGAAGGTCGGCCGGTCCCGGATGATCAGTTGGAGCCGATGCTCGTCGTTCCGGTCGATGATGACGACAGGTTCTTGAAGGCAATCATTGAGGTGGCAATCGGTTGGCTGATCCGCGGCTACCGCGTCCCTGAGGCTAAGGTTGCACTGGCCCGGGCGGTGGATCGCAAGGTTTCAGATGATACTGCATTAAAGTTGGCCTCCATGCGGTTTCGTCCGACTGTGGAGTTGGGACGGCCAGGCATGATTTCTCAACTGCCACCTGAGAAGTCGTTCTTCTTGGTGAAGGATGACCCGGCAGTGATCGAAATGATTCATGCGCCGCTCATATGCATGACCGAACAGCTTTTCCGCTACAACGAGACCGCGAGAAAGATGGCAGCGATCCTTGACAATAACGCGGAGAAAACCGGTGGCCGCGGCAATATCATTCATCGCCCCTATGGCGACAGTCGGCTGCCATCAATCTTGGAAGCTCTCTGCTTTTATATGCACAAATTGGAATTTGGGCCGGTCTGGGGCGAGGCTGGCAAATGCAATATCGAGATGAGCTATCGGGCGGTAAATGTGCATGGGGTGCCGCCCATCGATCCCCGAATGCTCGATATGGCCCGCGAGTCGATGGAGAAGATGCTTGAGTCGCTCCGTTAGAGAACAAGTTGCACCTCCACATTTGAGCAACACGTTTTTCACTGGCGACAGGATTTCTTGCGCTTGCAATCCTGATGCGGTTTCCGCCGAGGTGGAGCCCTCGCTTTATCGGGATGCGAACTTCGGAAATTCCTGGAGTTGGGTTCCGCCGTTGGGTGCGGCCATTTATGGACGGACCGAGGAGCTGCCTCCCACGCCCATTGAGGAAGCCGGTTCGGGCCGATTTCTGCGAGTGCCTTATCGGCGGATACCGGTCATCGACGTCCATTCGGTGTCGGACTTAATAGACATTGCAGCCCGTGTCTGGTCCGCCAATGCGGATGTGCGCGGTGTCTGGCGCGGACAGGCGCGCCATTACAATTTGCAACGCACCGATGACGATAAGCTACGACTTTACGGCAGCGTTGCCATAGAGGAGCCGTCGCTTCTGCCGTCGGCCAGCCGCAACGCGGTGTACTTTCCCGACCTATTTTTGACCTGGGCGGGTTTGCTGGACCTTTATATAGAGGAGCGTGCGAATGGATTTGCCGCGATAGATTCAACACGTCGATCCGAGGTTCTCTATCAGAGTCGGAATTTCCGGGCCGGCTACAATTACCGGCTCTGGGGCTTTGCAACCGCCCAGCACTACGGCGTTCCGAGTGTTGGTCTCGATGTGACCTCCGATATTCGGGTGGCGCTCTTTTTTGCCCTTCACCGTTTTACCACCGACAAAGCGACGGGCGTGATGTCGATGGAGCGGGCGAGTGAGGCTGACAGCCCGATCATCTATGGGATGGGCGGATTTCAATACGATCTGTTCGATGACGCGAAACTCACCCACGACTGGCTCCTGTGCGAGCGGCCCAAAGCTCAATCCGCCATGTTCTTCGGTACCGGCTGGGAAGAGAGCAAGAATAAGGCGGCGGATCGCATCTATGTCGCATTGCGGCTGGTCGGCCACACGAGCTGGGCGTCGCCATTAACCGGCAGAGAGATCTTTCCCGGCGTGACGGATGATCCTTTTCTCGATTTTCTGCTCAAGGCGCGCGCTAAGTACGATAGCCCCTTGGTCCGGGACATCCTCTCTTACATCTACTTCGTCCCATAGGCGTGCGAGTGACTGGATCGCACCGCGAAGGCCGCGAGCGCGATTGCGCCAGTTCGATTCTGACCTCCGACATCAGGCATGCGATGGCTTTTTTGAAATACTAATCATCATCGCGAGAGTAAAATCATCGCGAGTTGAGAGTTGCCAGTTGTGTAGTCTAGGAGTCACGCTCCAAAAATGTTCGGATGGCCCGGAGCAGCGCGATGCCCGCAGGATACAATTCGAACGTCGCTTCCATTTTGGCGTGTATGCAGCCGTGCTATTCAGTGTAGAGGACGCCGATGACATGGCGCGCCGAGGCGAAGATCGGGATCCCCTCCTTGGCGTCATCTTCGGACAGCGAGATGACTAGCGACGATCCCAAGCCCCCGATGCTTTCGAATTGCCGTAGCCGTCCGCCCGCGCCCGGCACCGCCGCGCCGATTCGCTTGAACACGCTGCCGCCACCCACTAGCGTGAGGGCAATCAGCTTGCCCTCCAACGTCGCGAGTTGCTGCGGCAAAACGGGATCGCCGCCCAGCACGATCTGACCTGGCAGCGCCAGCGGGATGCCGCTGTCTTCGCGCACCCTATAGGCCGTCTTGATATGAGAAAGGCTCGCGGCGACGGAAAGCTCGACCGCTTCGCCCTTTTCTATGGGGGGCGCAGGTTGCTCTGTCAGCATTCCAACGATCCGGTGCACGGCCACAGCGCTCCCATCGACCGTGAGGGTGGGCTTCGACTGTCGAGGGTCTGGCGCTTCTGCCGCGAGATAGAGCTGATCGCCTTTGGGTGGCCGGAACAATCGCCGGGCCAGGATGGTGTTGGGCAGCCTGGCGATGACGATGTTGTGATCCCGTCCCTCATACGGTGAATTTTCGACGATTGCGATGGAGCCGGAAGGCAATGAGAATCCCAGGTTGTCGCCCCGAATGTAGAATAACGTCTTGTCAGCGAACCAACGCTCCGTCAGCAGGTCGCCATCCTCATCCTGCGATGTCTGATGAACGGAATGCGCCGTGAATGCCGCCAAATCGGGGTGAATCTGGGTTTTGAAGGCCGGGACGGCCACGGGCTTGAACGGCACGACATTGGATGCCGTCGTCCCGTTTTCCAACGGCTCATGCCAACGAAAATGGCGGAACGCCGTGTGCATCTTTTCCGCCAGACGTCGTACGTTGTCCAACTGGTCGTAGACCGCCGCAACCGCCCCGGCACTGAGGGTCGCTTTGAGGTGATGCGGTGTATTTAGGACCTTAAGTGTGTCCGAGCCTGGCGCCAAGGCCGGGCAGGAGCAGAAATCCTTCACCGCCTTGCCCTTGACAGCGCGTTCAAAGCCGCCTTCTCCAAGCCACGTAGGCGGCCCAGATAGTCCGACATCATCGGCGCGCTGGGCGGATAGGCATATGCAGGATAGGCGGGATCGTCGAACATATCCGCCAGCCGCGCTTCCAGAAATACCCGGACCTCGCCCGCATAGTCCTGAGCCAGACCGGCATTGTCCATATCGGCCTTGTAGACGTCGCGCCGGCGATCCAGGTCTTCCGTTGCTTCTGCGGTTTTCAGGATGTTGTTGTTGACGTTGACCGGATGAACGCTGCGATGCTCTATCGTGGCGTGCTGTCGGCCTGCCGCAGCCGCCTCACGCGCAAAAAACCGATCATAGGTGGTCACAATTATCTGGGCACCTTCGCCCGCAAGCTCCGGCAGCAAGCGCGCGAGCTTGGAGCGGTTGTCATCGTCCAGCAGATCCTGGGGGTCATCCATAATGAGCAATGCTAAGCCGCCATGTTCCTTGAGAACATGCTCCCAGAACGCCAGGAAGAACCCCATGACACTGGCGCGCAGTGCGGATGCATTGGAAATATGCTGAGCGGGCGCAGTGGCACGGTCAGAGCCCACGCGAATCTCTAGTACGCCTTTTACATCCATCGATGTGTCACGGAGATCGTGCCCGGCGAGAGCAAAGGCGTTGCCATAGCAACGGTTGCGCCAATAGACTGCGCGGTCATGAAGCTTCGTACGCAAGGAGGCGACTTGCGCTTCGGCCAATTCGCCCAGTTTGACGACGCTGAAAATTGCCTTCACGGCCCGATCGTAAAGGGCGAGCCGCTGTTCCTTGCCTCGGCGCTGCTTAAGCTGGATGCCCATGCGATCGCATAGTCCCAGCGCGGCGTTCAAGGGGGCGACCCCCTTGATGATCCCGTCCAACGCATGAAGCTTGCGCTCGATTGGCGTCGTTTCCGTAACCTTCGGATCGGCGTCATCCGGACCGCGCAGGACAGCCTTCATAAAATCCGCGATGCTGGCGGTATTGCCATTCCGCCACTGGGCGAAAGCCTTGGCGCGCCCAATGCGTTTTATGGTCGACTGCAATGCACCGGTCGCGGCCTTGAGGGCTTCAGGCAGCTCCAAGATTTCCGGCTCGGAGAAAGCCGGGAGGGATGCGCGCTTTTTCTCGAAGAGCTTCTCCATGCCAGCTTTCAATGGCGCCAGCGCTCCGGAGAAGTCGTCGGTCTCAAACAGTTCAGCCACCAGCGCCGCGCGCATGAGTGCCACTGGCCCGTCTGGAAGATCGGCCTTTAGTTCCGGTTTCAAGGCGTTGGGAGATTCCGCTGAGAGGCGATTGACCCAGTTTGTGGCCCAATTCTTGTGGGTTTGCGCCAAGAGTGCCTTTTCCTTGGCATCGACCTCCGCAAGGTGGTCGGAAACCGCCCGTTTGGTAACGGGATCCTTTATACCGTCCAGCGACCGGCTGCAGACATCGCAATTGGAGAAATCATGTCCGCCACCCTCGGCGATCCAGTCCGCAAGGCGCGCATAGAGTTGCTTGCGCCGGCCCAGCTCTGGCGTCGCGGCAAGTTCGGCCAAAGCCTCTGCTTCGCCGATAAGCTGCGTGACGAGGGCGTCAACCGCCGTCCATTCTTCCGCCTTGATATCAGCGAGCGACTTCAGGCGACGCGCGCTAGTCAATTGGCTCAGCGCCTTCAGTTGGCCCTGCGCGGGCCCGATACTGACCTCGAGATTATCACGCGAAGGCTTGTCCGCAGGATCGAAGCCATTGCCCAATATGGTCTTTGCCGCCTCCAGTGCGTCCGCCTTGAGGCTGGTGAAATGCTTTCCAAGCGTTTCCAGCCTTTCTTCCAGATCTTTGGCGTCGGAAGGCGCGGGAAGTGGACCTGTGGGCGCCATGGAAGGGTAGTTGTTGATCTGGATCTGAAGGTCCACCTGCGCCTCGATGAAGCGCCCATCGATGGCTTCGATCTCCGCCTCACGCTCCTTGCGGTATTCTCCCTTTAGTTTTTCCTGTGCTTTGCCGGCGTGCTTGGCGAGGCTTGACACGTCGGCCAGTCCCGTCAGCTTGGCCGCCGCCATGCCCAATTCGGACGCCGCCCCAATGCGCAGAAAAGCGAGCAGGGCCGGCATTGTCGTTCCCGTGCGCAAGGCGATCGGATCGACACCCAAGGTGTCCAAGCCCGTAACGCTTTCGGTGACCTTGTTTTTAGCGCTGCGCACTTGAGTTCTGCGCACCGGCGGCAGCGTGGTGCCGTCCTCGTCCACAAAGGTCAGCTCGACCCAGCTGTCGAGTGGCACCGCTTTTCCCGCGGGCGGAAGGTAAGTGGCAGGGTCCGGCAGCGGCGTAATTGGCGTTAATCCATGGGCGGTGATCTCCACCGCGCCGCCGTTCGTGCGGGCGAATTGGCCTTCGAACTCGCTGTCGCAAGGTTCCGGTGGTCGTTGCGGCCGGATAATTTGGCCCGTGAGGCACCAGATCGCGGAATTGATCAGCGAAGTCTTGCCCGCGCCGTTCCAGCCCTCAAACAGGGTGATGGGCTCATGCGGCTCAAACACGAAGTTGGGCGGGGGGATGTCGAAGGTACCGTACGCGTGGATGCCGGCAAACCGATGCGCCTCAAGCTTGACGAGCCGCAACCGCCGCTTTTTGGTCGGCGTTCCAAGCGCTGGCATCGGCAGCGCGGGGATCGCTGCGGTCTGCGAGTCCACTAGGGCCTCAACATCCTTTGCCGCAACATTCCCGGCCCACTTTGTTTGATTGACCCGATACCAGTTGAGGATCGCGCGGCTGTCGTCAGTTGGCAGGGAAAATGCTTCTCCACTGTCCACTTGCACAGCGCCACCGCCTATCAGCTCAGCGAACAGGCTTTCGATAGTCTGCAGATGTAGAGGGCGGGCTTGTTCCTTTGACGTTGTCATGGGCCGCTCGTTTCGAAGCGACAAATGTTAGGCTGAATTTGACGCCAACGCCACCCAGCCAGGGATACGCCTTCGGGTGGTCCACCTTTCAGGCTCAGGTCGAATCCGCAGTGTAGTAAGGGAAGGTCAGCGCCACCGCTTCTCGAAGCGCCATTCGTATGGATCAGCAACCGCACCTGACACACCGTGGCCATCGATCCAGGCTACAAATTTTTGAATATCGGTTTCTGTAAACGACGACCGGTGGGCAGGGGCGCGATGCACAAAATTGGCGAGCCGGCCAGGCACCTTCGGCCCATCTCCACCCCAGTAAACAAAGTCCTTGGCGAGAAGTACGCGATCTGTGCTTCCGGTATCTCGCTGCAGGTTTTTTATGTTAGGGCTGCTGCCAGCTTGGCTATGGCGTGAATCTGCTTGTTGCCATTTGCCGTTCTCCCGATGGTAGATGTTATCTCCAAAGCGTTGCTGAAGACTTCCGTTCATAACTGGAATTTTTCGTGCGTATTTCGGATCAGCCCAATATTGGTCGAACGTGATGATTTCGCCGACACGCATAAAAAATACCACGCGGCCGTTCAGATCGCGCTCAGCGGAACCAGTGCCAAGCAGGTAATCGCCCACCTTTGCTATCCTGCGAATAGCAGGCTTGCATGTCGCGACCGAGCAAACCGCATAAAACGGGTTAGGTGCAAACCCATGATCCCATCGAACTACGTAGGAAAATAGCCTCAAGGCAGCTAGCCCTTGTGGCGAGGGGTTTTAGGAGCTGGCCTGGTTTTTCCGTCGGGCAAAACCCAGATTGCCTTGCCGCCGCAGACCGCTTCTCGAATCATTCCTGCATCCATAGTCACGGCGGCATCACCATGGCTGTTGATCGCCGCTGGCAACTCGGTGGCAGTAGATTCCGAAAGCCAAACGCCAATCACGCGCTTACCCAGGCGGCTGGCAAGTGCGATCAATTCATCCACGGTCGAATTACCCTCGGTCTCCGGGCACATCAAAATGACCAGAACGTCGGCTTCTTTCAGGCACTTTTCATAGTCGGAGATAGTAGGCTGATCGCAGACAAGTACGCAGCCAGCGTCAATAAGCATTTGTTTCAGCCGGGCAATCTCTGCCTCACGGCCTTTGACAGGAAACACAAAAACACGAGTAGGATTTGTAGCCATCCCAGTCTCCGATGTTCTGCAAGTGTTCTACACTCTGAGTTTGATGGCGTCCATCGAATACTTGCGGAAGGGGTAGGAATCAGCAGGAATGGTGGGAGCCGGAGAAAATTTCGTCTGGCTCACTGCGTTGCGTCGCATTCGTCGGCAGTTCGCTATTTCAGCACCAGTGTATTCTCGAACGTATTAGCGGTGACATCGTGGCCACTGCCAAGATTGCGTCAAAAGGCGCCAAGAAAAAGACAGGCCGCTCGAAGGACGGCTTTGCCATCTATCAAACGCGCACCGCTGAAACCATTCACGGCAAGTACCGCGATCAAAAGGGGCAGATTGCCTCAATGCTTGGATTGGTCAGTGAAGCAGGATCCATATTGGACTCGTATAAGCGATACCTGCGTGATGAGATTGATCTTGACCACAACTGCGATTACTTGCGCATCGAGCTTGGCGATCTGCTCTGGTATTTCGCCGTCGTGGCTACTGCGTGTGAGCTCGAGATTTCCGTCATTGCGCGCGAGAACCTGGCCGAAGCGGCGAAGCAATACGATGCCCGCCTCCCATGCATTATAGAGAGTGAATCGATTGCATCTTCCGAGATCGTCGAAGCTTTCGCAGGCTATCAGCGCGAAGCAAGCAAGCACTGCCACCTCAATCTTGGCGGTCCGCAAGGCCTGTTGGCTCCGCTTTGCGGATTGGCCGCTGCCGTTGGCAGTATTCTGACGTTTCCGCGCGATCAGCCTGGCATTTTTGTGCTCGCAGAGAATCAACCTTTTTTCTTGAAGGAGCTGGGTGATCTACTCTGGTACATCAGTGCCGTCGCTACAGCTGCCGGCCTAAATCTAGGGGATATAGCTCAGGAAAACTTGGTACGAGCCCGTGATCTTTATCCTGTTTCGACTACGAACATCGAAAAGCTTCTGGAGTCAGTGCCCAAAATAGGAATTTCAAAGAAGGCCACAGAAAATTTTCCGCGTGTTCTGGTCATTCGCTTCGACGAACAATCTACCAGTGATGGTCCTACAGCCACGCAAACGATAGTAAGCGCCAATCCGAATGCCTTCCCGCGCGGTCCCATACCAGTTCCCGGCGCAAAGTCGCAGGGCTTTAAGATCGGTGCGCCATTAGGAAATCGGACTAACGATAACGCGCGGCGTGCGGACGGATACCGATACCATGATGCCATTCACATGGCCTTTATGGCGGTAATTGGATGGTCGGCCACCATGCGTGATCTCCTGCGGGTTAAGCGGAAATCTCAGCGCGCCACTGATCGCGAAGAAGATAGTGCGCGAATTATATTCCTGGAAGAAGGAATAGCCGCGACCCTGGCGAGGCTCGCGCCCCTCCGTATGCACTTCCTGGGCGAAAATTCAGTCGACGGAGAAACGATCGCGACAATTAAAGCGCTGATACAGGACACCGAGGTGGAGGGGGTGCCTGGCTGGCTCTGGCGCCGTGCGATTTGTCAGGGTTTTATCGCGATGCATGAGCTGGACAAAAACAAGGGCGGGTATCTAATCGCCGATCTTGATCGGCGCCAACTGAGCTATAGCAAAATGGATCCATCCAATGTCACGGCTAAAAACAGCAATAAAAGCGCTGCACGCGCGAAAAGATAAGTCATACGGCGCTGCATGGAAGCGTCGTGGCGAGCGGATAAGCGTACTTCCAAATATTGCGCGAAAAGTTGATCGCCTCGTTGTGTACGCCATGTCGCGACTCGACATGCGAGATGAGTCGTTGCTCGATACGGGCGTTGATCTGCTCGTATACAGCGGTAAGTATCTTCTGCTGTTGGCAGAGATCCATCCTGGGCTTGAGATGAAGCTGTCACTTGGTCTACCGCGCTTTCCATTAAGTGACCATGCCGAAAATCTCGACCAGCTTATAGACAAGGCGGACTTCGACTCCGCAGATGTTCTCGCCATCAACGAACTGATAGGCATGATTGAGACGACTTTTGAAGCCTTGTGGCCGCTTGCGGATAAATCATCTACACCGGCCGATCGATTCGATCTCGCTATGCAGTTGTGGCGGCAGGCTGCGTTAGCAGTAGGTATCATTGCCAAATTGGAGCCGAGGATGGTCGCGAAGTTCATTCAGGAAGAAGTCCTGGAGATCAGAAAGGGGGGCGCTTGAAGCCGGAAGACTTTAATGCGTTGGCGGCAACTATAAAGTCAAAGGTAGCCACGCTTGGGCCCAGCGCAAAGATCGGCATTCTGGGAAGCACACCAGTGACCCTGGACCTGCTTCAAATGTTGGATGCCATGAAGCTCATGGAGCGGTTCGCGGGGATATATGTGACCCCGGAGCAAGCGGACGGGGGACAAAAGCCACTCGATCAGCTGCGCATAGATAATCCTGCTATCGTCATCGTCGCCTCGGACAAGGACAAGGAGCGACTTATTACGTTGGCACTACCGTTTATAACACCTCAGACACATATTCTCGTTGGCGGCTTCTCACATTTCGAATTTCGGGATGCACTCTTCACGGAGGAAGTGACTAATTCTCTTATTCCTTCATTCGCAAACGGATACCCGAATTCTCTCATTCACATATATCAGTGTTTGAAGAACGCGGCGTCTCAAAATCTTGATGGTGTGGTAGCGGAATTCGGGATGTTTAAAGGGGGCACCACAATGCTGATGTCTCGGTTTATTGAGCGCCTGGGTATGAATTGGAAAGTCTATGGCTTCGATTCTTTCGCAGGATTTCCGCCACCTCGTAGCCCGCTCGATATGTATGCGCATCCGGATTGCGTTTATCTAGATGAGGCCTTAGTTCGCAGAATGTTCCATGGAAGGAACGTGGAAATAATTGCTGGGGATATCGTTGCCACAGTGGGGCAAATTCGCGAGGTTCCCATTGTGCTTGCGTTCGTAGACACGGACAATTTCACCTCGGCATCCGCGATCCTCGATGTCATTCAGGATCAAGTAGTGCCCGGGGGCGCAATTGTCTTTGATCATTTTACCGGTCGAAACCGGTTTCTTTACACGCTCGGTGAGCGCATGGCGGCAATGCGTCTGCTTGACGATCCGCGGTATTTCAACCTCCATGACACTGGTGTGTTCTTAAGGCAATCATGAGCGCCGTCCGAAAGCCTCGACCGTTCGCAATAGCGCCTAAACCCCCGATTCCGCGCCAGGGCGTGTACGAGCTTTATTGGACGTTTGCATCGCGTCGCCAAGCTGCGTTTGAGCGCCGCATGGCGGGTATGGCGGCGCCGTGGACCGAGGATCCGATCCTTCAGACATTCAAGTTTTGTAACGTATTTCGTGCCGCAGATCGTGTCTCACAGTACATGATCCGCGACGTGGCCTACGAAGTCGATGCAGGAGATGCGGCAGATCGCATCTTCCAGATCGTTGCTTTTAGAACTTTCAGCAACATTGATACCTGGGAGGGCGTAAAGGAGGTATTGGGTCGGGCTCCGCGCCTTTCCGACCTTGCTTCGGGTGCCTTTGAGACAGCGCTTGATAGAACTAAGGCGAGAACTGGTCGGCTTTACACAGGCGCTTTTATCTTATGTGCTACGAAAGCATTCGGGCATGACGAGAAGCATCGCAATCATGTGGCGTTGTTCCGTCATATGTTCTTCGAAAAAGATTTGGCGAAGAGGGTGTTGGGCGCCAATTCATTAGAAGGCTTAGTGGTGCAGCTCCAAACCTTTCCTTTGATTGGGCCATTCATGGCCTATCAGACAGCGATTGACCTAAATTATTCCGAGCTTTTGGGTTTCGACGAGAACGACTACACGCAAGCAGGGCCGGGCGCTTTGCGTGGGCTCAAGAAAGCTTTTGTAGAACTGGGCGATTACTCACCATCGGACACTATTCGCTGGATGGTCGATCGGCAGGAGCAAGAGTTCTCCCGCTTGGGGCTGCCATTCTCGGGTTTATTTGGCCGGCCACTGCACGCGATCGACTGCCAGGGACTGTTCTGCGAGCTCGACAAGTACTGCCGTGAAGCGGTGCCGAGCCTGTTGAGCAATCGCTCCCGTATTAAAGCGCGTTTCGCGCCAGTTGCACGACTGCCGGATCTTTTCTTCCCACCCAAATGGGGCATAACCGGGAAGCTGCAAAGTGAAAACGCCTCTGATCGCAGGCCTAGCGACTTGCTCGAGTATGCCGGTATTGGCAGACGTAACCTCGACGGTGCTGACTACCTTCGGCACTAAGCCAGTTGTTCGACGAGAAAAGGAGCGCAATGAACGGTTTGTCAGAAGCGTCGTCAGAATAGGCTTCTGCATCGCTATTGACGGTCCGCGTTCATATTTAAATGGTACGTCTAATACTTAGCGTGCTGTCCGGAATCATGGCTTAATTCCGACTTTTTTTGGAACTCAGCCAATAGCAAACCTTCACATTAAAGGTACCTTTAATGTGACATTGAGAGGCCCGTATAGCCGGCAGTAAGAATTTTTGCACAGGGGCCTTCACATGCTCGAAGTCGCCATTGAAGAGCAGATCGACATCGTGTGTTCCGGGATGTCGCAATGAATGACCAGTTCCTCGTAGATAGGGAGACCATCCTCCTACCACGACATATTCAACGTCAGATGAGTTCATGATTGTGCAAGCCTCGACCAGTATGCCTTGGTTGGCTTGCATCAAATTTGAATAGTTAGTTGGGCAGGACATCAATGCTCGGAGTTGGAATCTGAAGTTAAATCTCTGCTATGCGGAGGGCGGGCAGATTGGCCGGATAATATAGCCGCCAATCCTCGGAATAAGCTGGCTCTTTCAGCCCGTGGCCAAGGTAGAAGTCGTAATCCAACCCCAACGCTTGAAGCCGGCGGTAATCCGTTTCCGAATAACCGACACGCTGCATCAGAAAACCGATTGCTTGGTGATACGGATACATGTGATCGAGGTCGCTCAATATCCGCAAAAGGCGATCCGTTGATAGGCGCCCCCGTGCGGCTCGATAGGCTTCAAGTATGGAAGACGGGCCGCCAGCATAGGCGGGCCGTACAACGATATCGATAAGCGTTCGCTCCAGATTTGTAGCAGATATCATCTCCAATGCCGGGCCTGGCATCTCTTCAACGCCGAGGCGGTTCGTGCTTTTCCCCGAAATCATCACAACAGACATGCTTTTGTATTTGTATATAAGCTTCGATTGACGCTGATGGCTGGCGAAGGCTCGATCGAGGCCTTGCTGGCTCAGCGCGCCGCTCAGAGAAGGTTTCGCGCTCTGTTCAACATTTAAGTAGATCGTCTTTGGTGGAAGTTTGACTAAGCCATGCAAACTGAGGGCGGTGGCGTGGCAGAAATATCCCTGCGCTCGTATCGATGCTGCAATTCGAGGTCAGACACACCGCCCCAGATGTATCGGTTGATTTCCTGTCCGTAGGTTTCAGAGCGCAGTTTGCGCGCCCGCAGGTCGCCATTTTTGATTAGAAAGGCAATGAAGTCGCGAATGGTGACGTATTTTGGCAGATGCCACGTATGCCGGCTTTCGGTCAGTACTGAAGTCAGATCGGACTTTGAGTAGACCCTTTGTGGTGCAGCCCGAAACAACGCCAGGATGTCCTCCTTGGCTAGAACTAGGCGGCTAGGTCTGGGCATTGGGGTCGCGCGCGCGGCTAATCACGGGGTATATATACCCCGTGATTAGCCGGCCTTTTTGGGCCAAATAGCGCCCATTTCGAGGATTGGTTCACTGCCACTCTCTTCAGGGTATATATACCCTGAAGAGAGTGGCATGTAACGAAACGACAATTGGCATTATCTGAGCAGCTCATTAGGGTCAACTATGACCTTTTATGTTGACAAATGGCACTTAATAGGTCATAGTTGACCTATGCTAAAGACCCCCGAAGAGCTACGGCAGGAACTTGGTCAGGCAATCCGACTTCGTCGGATTGGTCAGCGATGGTCTCAGGAAGAGGCTGCTACGCGAGCTGGGATGAGTCTTAGTACCTGGAAGCGAATGGAAGCCACCGGGCCAAGCCTGGTTGAGAACCTCATCAATGCTGCGATCGCCTTACGGTGTGAGGAGGGGCTAAGCGGACTCTTTCCAGCACCAGCTGCCTCGAGCCTGGACGAACTTCTGCGGCGTCAGGCTGCCGCTGCAGAACCTAGTGTGCGTAAACGAGCCCCACGCCACATGACCAGTCCATGAAACTGGCGCCCGGGACGCCTCTTTCAGTCGCTTTAGTCTTTGATGCCTCGACCCGCGTCCCGGCAGCACGTCTGGCTATGGATGCCGGTGTAGCTCAGCTTGAGTGGTCTGCAGAAGTCATTGCACGCAAGCTTGCCGTCTCCCCGCTCAAATATCCACCTGAAGCCGGTCTTCAGGCTGCCAGTGGTCAGGAGTTTAAGGGACTTCACGGGTTCCTCGCCGATAGCCTGCCAGAGCAATGGGGCTATCTATTAATGCGGAAGCGCCTGGCTAAGCTCGATATCGATATCGCAACCCTCAGTGTGCTGGATCAGCTTGCTCTGGTGGGTAGTCAGGGACGAGGCGCTTTAGTTTTCGAGCCGGCGACAACACCTTCCGAAGATGTGGAAAGCCTGGATTTAGACGCTCTAGCCGCGGATGCGACAGCGCTGCTAGAGGGCGAGGAGGCCAAATTGGCCGAAACTCTTGCGGAGCTCGGCGGAGGATCGGGGGGTGCACGGCCCAAAGTCCATGTTGGCTTCGATGGAAAAGGCAAGATCTCTGTCGGCAACGGAGAAATAGCGCCGGGCCAAGAGGCATGGCTTGTGAAGTTCCGTGCGCCGCAGGATCCTGAGGACATCGGCCCCATCGAAGAGGCGTATGCCGCGATGGCTGAGGCAGCTGGTCTAAACCTCAGCAATCATCGCTTGATCAAGACGAAAAAGGGGCCTGGTTATTTTGCGACCCGTAGATTTGACAGATTGGACGGCGGAAAGCGCCTTCACATGGTGTCTCTAGCTGGGGCCATTGAAGCTTCTCCAACAATTCCATCAGCGAGCTACGACACATTTTTGCGGGCAACCTTAGCCATAACCCGACGGGCAGACGATGTAGCAGCTGCATTCCAACGTATGGTGTTCAACATTCTTGCTTCAAACCGCGACGATCATATGCGGCAGCACGCTTATCTAATGGGACCAGATGGTGAGTGGAGGTTAGCTCCTGCTTATGATCTCACGTACTCCGCTGGGACCGGGGGTGAGCATTATCTAGACATAGAAGGTGAGGGAAGGAGGCCAACCCGTGAGTTGGTCCTGAAGCTCGGCAAAAGGCATGGTCTGGACCATAAGCGCGTTACTGCAATTATCGACAAAGTCCGTGCTGCTGTAGTCGACTGGCCGAAATTCGCGAAACTCGCGGGCGTCTCCCCCGGCTCAACCAAAATGGCCAGTGCCGCCCATGCCAGGGTTTGGGCGGATTTCGAGTAAAGTATCCTCCGCCATCGATCCGATACGCCATGTCACGATTTACACGCCAAGAGCTTTATGACCTCGTCTGGTCTGAACCCATCAAAACACTCGCTGCCCGTTTTGGAATTTCCGATGTCGGATTTTCTAAGGCTTGCAAAAAGGCCGGGATCCCTGTTCCGGAACGAGGCTATTGGGCCAAGAAGACAGCCGGAAAGTCTGTATCAAGGACTAAGCTGCCACCACGTGGGATTGGCGCATCTGATGCTGTGGAGATTGCCAAAGCCGGTGCTAGATATTGGCATTCCACTCCAACTACTCTGGATGACCCCGAGCCAGTCGAACCCATATTCCCGGACGACATGCCAGAGATTCTGACAAGAGCTCAGGCGTTGGTCGGCAAAGTTACGGTATCCAGGGAGCTCGATAAAGCCCACCCAGCGATTACGAAGCTTCTGGAGGCTGATGCCGCTCGCATTAAAGCGGTGAGCTCTTCGCCCTACTCTTGGGACAAACCGCTGTTCGAGACGCCCTTCGAAAAGCGCCGCTTACGCGTTATCAATGCGCTTTTTCTCGCGCTTCAGCGCGCGGGCGCGAAGCCGTCGATGAGCGGTAAGGAAGGCAGAGACCTTGGCGTGCTGGTTGGATCTCAGCATATCTCTCTGACGCTGGACCGGCTTGGCGCGCAGCGCGATTATCGTTCTTACACTATCCGCAATGATCGCGCGTCTGATGTCCTCCAGCTCGGAATTCCCAGAGGATCGAATGAAAATAATTTCTATCTCATGTGGAAGGACGAACCAGGAAATCCTCTGGAGAAGCAGCTTACCGTAGCGGTGACAGAGCTAATCGTCGAAGGAGAACGAGATTACCGAGAAGGTGCAATCCGACAGTACAAGTGGCTATTGGAGCGGCGGCAAGCCTTGCGAGAGGAAATCAAGCGTAAGCAGGAGGCGATCCAGCGCGCTAACGAAGAGCTTCGTATTCAGCGCGAAAAGGAGCGCGTGAGAGGCTTACTCCGGCAGGCGCTTGAATTTCGGAAGGCGAACGATATTCGGGCATTTGTCGAAATAATACGATCGTCAACGGGTAAAGAGCTGATTGATCCAGGGCTTTTGACCGACTGGATACGCTGGGCTTCTTTGGAGGCGGACAAAATCGATCCGACTAAAAACGGTGACTTGATCGCTCATCTGATTGACACTCGTCGCGATGCTGTGCCGATCGAAGAAGCCAATCCTACGGTATGTGACAACGTCGTGGACTAGGAAGATTAATATGAGCGCCAGTCGGCGCGATGTGCACCGACCGGCGTCAAGTTATTTGCTCCGATTGAGGCGGCGATTAGAGCTTGGCGTCGAAATCCCATTCGCCCTCGCGGTCAGCACCGGATCATGTGCCCGTGCGGCCAATATTAACCCGGTTCCGGGATCTGATGTGGATATCCGTTTTCCACGTTCAGCCCACGATTCAAGATCTTCTGTCTTATATACGACCCGACCACCGAGCTTCAGGAACAATGGGCCAGTGCCATATACCCTATGCTTTTCAAGCGTTCGTCTGGACAGGCCAAGAAATTGTGCGGCTTCCTGTGTGCGAATGTACCGAGCCGGGAAACCTTGAGGAGCAGTCATTACAGGTCCTTTGTTGAGCTACCGAGATTGGCGGAGCCGGCAATAGACCTGATGGCTCTTGCGATTTCGTTAGAACGATTGCGTCCTTAAGACGCCGCGCTCAGTTGTTCCGAATAAGGCAGGGGTAACCGCTGAGAAGGGCGAAATTGATGCAATGATTCGGGCTTCAAATGAGTGTAGCGCCGAAGCATTTTCCAGTCTTTATGGCCGGTAACGAGCGCGACCTGCTGTATAGCTAGGCCGGCCTCGAACAAGCGGCTTGTTCCTTCATGGCGGAGATCATGGAAGCGAAGATCTTCAATGCCTAACTTATCACAAGCACGGGCGAACGCAGCCGTAGCGGTACGTTTGCAATAGGGGAAGATGCGGCCATCCGGGTGCGGTTGCTCGGGCCGCTGCTCCTGGATAAGTGCCAACGAATCAAAGCCTGTTAGATTCAGGAGCGGTATCTCCTGATCGTTACCCTTCTTGAGTCGCGGATCTTTCCGGTCGCGGATCGTGAGTAGTTTAGCCTTTTCATCGAGGTCAGCCCATGTGACCCGGAAGATTTCGTCCAAACGCATCGCGGTGGCCACGGCAAATTTAACTACTCGCGCCGCCGGTATTTTCATTGTGGGACGAACTTCGAGATACGCAATTATTTTCGCGAGCTCATTCTCGGTAGGCCTGCGGTCTCTCTCGATCCCTTTGCCGATTAGCCCCATCCGCTTTAGGGCTACCCTAGCCATATCGACCTGGTCCACCGCTACGCGCATGCCCTGAACCGCGGCAGCGTGGCTCATAATCAGTTTTATGGCACCCATGTCACCACTGAGCGTGGCCGGACTTACGCCTCGGGCAGCGCGTTTTCGGCCAAACTGGATTAGTTTCATACGATCTAGGGCGACCACATGCGTAGATCCGAGCTCGCGTTTAAGTCGCTCAAGCTGTTCCACCTTGGACCGCCCGGGTGCCTTACCGATGCTGGCCATATCCTGTAGGTGAAGTTCGATCAGTTCGCCGAAAGTTATAATTGGACGACTGCGCTTTCCCACGGGCTTCTGGCCACTATCGATTAGCAACTCCATCTCGGTTGCCCATTGTCGGGCAACATCCCAGCGGAAGAACGTTTCGCTGATTGTGGTGCCCTTGCGCCTGATAAGCGCGCGCCATCTACCGGAAGCTTGCTTCGTGATTGTCGCCATCTACGCATCTCGCATGGCAGGACCTATCGCCAATTGCAGTGTAGTACGTGCGCCTTCCTTGATCCGTTGGATTGGGGCGTCGTAGCAGAAAGACTATCGCTTTCGCAGTTTTTCGCAGGTTCGGATACCGCAGAAAAAGGGCCGAGTCATCTGAACGTAAACTGTCTCGCGATCCTCGGAAAGTGCTGATTTATAAGGATTATTTGCACATATCCATCATGGGCGCAACGGAAAATCTGTGACTTAAGTTGTTCATACGATTAGATTATTTCAGTTCGCATTGCATAAATAGCGAATTCTTCCGCCGAGTCTTCCCACAATAGTTTTTTATATCCAAGTCTGCTTTCTAAACACGGGCTATGAACGGAGAACCCGTCCTGTGGCCTGAGGGCCAGCTCAGGGCGCCACAACCAGCTTGGTCACCGAGGCGGGGCGCTTGCCGCCAGGGACATCGGCCCAATCTGCGACAGTGCCATCGGCAAAATGCTGATGCGCGACCCAGGAAATTTGTGATCCGGTTCGAGGATTACGCGCGGTAAAAGAATACTGGCGCGCAAATCCTGGCAATATCTCTCCACGCCAGGTGATGACCGTGGTTCCGGCATCGCCTTTGCGGACGCCGTAGGGATCATCGCCGTCGGCGACCGACACCAATTCGACGCTTTCCGGCACAACAAGTTCCAGGCGCACGGTCGAGACCTTGCCTTCGGTAGGAACAGTGACCTGATAGGTTTCGGTCACTCCCGGTTTGGATTCCGCGGGCTTCACCCGAACATGGGCGTTTGCCGCAGTTGTCGCGAGCAGAGCAAAACCTCCGGCCAAAACTTCCGTAACCGGAACATGCCATCCAAGCAATCTCATGCTTTCACTCCCCGTTATGTTCTAGAACCAGATCCTGAGGCCGGCGCTAAAGCGCAAATCCGATGCGTGTTCGCTGGCCAGCCGCGCAAGCCGCGCCGTGTCGCCAAACTTGGTCTCGTAGGTAACGCCGATATAGGGCGCAAATTTACGGGTTATCTCGTAACGCAGGCGCAGGCCCGTATCGAGATCGGCCAGTCCCGCACCGGTCCCGCGGCTCGGATCGTCCTTGGAATAGAAATTCAACTCGATCTGCGGCTGCAGGATCAGGGTCTGCGTCAGCAGCAGGTCGTAATTGCCTTCCAGCCTGCCGGCCCAATGACCTTGGTCGCTTGCATACCCGGTCGCCGAGACGTGAAAGAACAATGGGGCCAACCCTTCAATGCCAAAGGCTGCCCAGCCCCGGCCGGGGGCGGAGTCGAGATCGTAGCGAAGCCCGCCTTGGAGATTGAAATAGGTGCTTATCGGGCGCGCATAGAGGAGTTCCTGGTCGCCGTCCTCCACCACACCCTTGGATACCGTGCCCTCGGTCTTGAGCAGGACGCGGTTCATGTCGGTTCCAGCCCAGCCTTCGCCTTCCCAGCGGAAGCCGGCATCGCGCCCGAAACGGCCTTCGAGCTGGTCAAAGAGCAGGTGATAGAACACAGGCGCATCATCCACCGGCGCGCCAAACGGGGCGGCATCGGATGGACCGCCCATCATCATCTGCGCTTGAACAGGCGAGACAGTCATGAGCAAGGCCAAGCCAAGCGGCAGTGGTGCGAACAGCGGCCTCTTCATGCCACCACCACGGTCCGGAACATGCCCATCTCCATGTGATACATAAGATGGCAATGGAACGCCCATCGGCCAGGGGTATCGGCTGTGTAGACAAGGCCGACCTTCTCCCCTGGTTTGACGTTGATCGTGTGCTTGAGAGGTTGGCGATTGCCTTGGCCGTTCTCGACCCTAAACAGGAAACCATGCAGATGGATAGGATGCTCCATCATGGTGTCATTGATGAGGACGAAGCGGACTGTTTCCCCCAGCTTCACAGGGATAGGCGGAGCTTCCGAGAATCGCTTGCCGTCAAAACCCCATGTCCAGCGTTCCATATTGCCGGTCAGGTGGAATTCGATCGCGCGTGTTGCCTCTAGCGGATATTCTTCCGGCTCGACCGCCTTGAGCTGGGAATATCGCAGGACGCGCCGGCCATTGCCGTCGAGACCCGTGCCGGCTTCGCCCTGCCGGTCCATCGGCATCACCGCGACATTGTCGACCATGGGCTGACCCGCCAGGGTGCCAGGATCGATTCCGGAAGCGTTGGCGGTTGGGACGGTCGACGTTCCGTGGTCCATGCCCTGCATGTTCATGCCGGACTTTTCTGCGCTTTTGTCAGCGGCGCCGGCATGGTCATGATCCATCCCTGGCATATTGGACATTTGGCTGGAATTGCCCCTGCTCTGCATGTCCATTCCCGGCATGTCTCCCATGCCCATATCGGCCATGGTGCGCAGGGGCGCCGGGTCCATGGACGGGATCGCGCCGCTCATGCCGGGCCGGGTTGCCAAGGTGGCGCGGGCATAGCCGCTGCGATCCTGAGCCTGGGCAAAGATGGTGTAGGCGCGGTCGTCGCGAGGCTGAACGATCACATCATAAGTTTCCGCAACGCCGATACGGAATTCGTCGGTTTCCACCGGCTCCACATTTGTGCCGTCCGCCTGGACGATTGTGAGAGAAAGGCCGGGGATGCGCACATCGAAGGTGGTCATGGCGGCGCTGTTGATGAAGCGCAGGCGGATGCGCTGGCCAGGCTGGAACAGCGCGGTCCAGTTCGCGGCCGGCGGCCGGCCATTGACCAGGAAGGTATAAGTGGCCCCTGTGACATCCATGATGTCGGTCGGGCTCATGCGCATCTTGCCCCACATGAGGCGGTCTTGAATTGTCGCGCCCAGTCCGTTTTTTCCGGCGTCGTTGATGAAAGTGCCCAACGTGCGCCGGTGATAATTGTAATAATCGCTTTGCTGCTTGAGATTGGAGAGGACGGCCATTGGGTCTTCGTCCGTCCAATCGGAAAGGACGACGACATATTCCCGGTCATAGTGGAACGGGTCTGGTGTCTTGGGATCGAAAATCAGCGGTGCGAAAAAGCCCGTCTGCTCCTGCATGCCGCTATGGCTATGGTACCAATAGGTGCCGCTCTGCACGATGGGAAAGCGATAGGTGAAGGTCTCGCCCGGCGGAATCCCCGCGAAGGTGAGGCCCGGCACGCCATCCATCGCATTCGGCAGCTTCACCCCATGCCAATGGATGGACGAAGTTTCCTCAAGCCTGTTGGTCACGTTGATGATGACGTCATCGCCTTCGCGCAGACGCAGGATAGGCCCCGGCATGGCATTGTTGATCACCGTTGCGATGCGGCGGCGGCCGGTGATGTTGACCGGCATCTCGGCGAGTGTCAGGTCTATGCGGGTGCCGGAAAGAACGGGAATGCCGCCGATGGTCTCGCCACGCGCGGCCACCGGAGTCATGGCCGCAAGCCCGCCGGCAGCGGCCAGGCCCTGGACAAAGCGCCGGCGTGTCGGCAGGACGATAGGATATGGCATGAATCCCTCTGTAGAGTTGGCGTGGGTGCGCCAACGAAGAAAATACGCGGACAGGCCCGTCATCCCTCCGCCGGCGGCAGCAATTCTGCCAGTTTTTGCCGTGCCCGGCGAAGGCGCATCTCGATCGCCTTGGGTGTGGTCTTCAGAACGGATGCGGCTTCAGAGTGTGAGAGTCCGCTGATCGCGGTCAGCAGCAGGGGTTCCTTGTAAAAAACCGGCAATCGGGCAATTGCCTGGTCGAGCTCGTCAAGCCGCCGGTCTTGCGGGTCGGAAACCTCGCTCGAGACCTGCGGCTCGGCTTCGGCGGCAAACAGGCCGATAATCATCCGGCGTACGGACTGGCGCCGGGAAAAATCCCGGCATTTGTTCAACGCGATGGTACGAAGCCATGGCGCCAGCGGGCGCGAACTGTCAAAGCGTCCGAGCGCTGTCCAAGCCGCTACGAAGGTGTCCTGGAGAAGATCATAGGCATCGTCGCGATTGCCCAGATAGCGGCGGATGAAGCGGAACAGCGGCTGCTTGTGGCGCTGGACAATGATTTCGAAGGCCGCGCGATCGCCGGTTTCCGCGCGTTTGACGAGATCACTGTCACTTGTCTCCTGCTCCGGCGTCACGGAGCCCGGCCGGCCAAATTCTTTACGACCAGGGCATCAAAGGTCTTGGCCTGCTCCGGCGTCATAACTTGGCGCATGGCCAAGACATGACGCACGCTTTCTTCCTGCAGCGCCATCATCGCCTTGTGGAAGCGCTCGATGGCGCGCTGGGCGGCCGGTCCATAGGCGTGCTCATGGGTGATTGCTTCCGCCAGATCGCGGTTGGCGGCATGCATCTCTCCGCCATACAACCGGCGCCGTTCGGCAAAGCGCTTTTCCAGTCCGTCCAACGCGCGGTCTTGCTCTGGGGTCAGGGCCAATTCGGTGTGCAGCAGCGTGTCGAGATCAGGTGTACGGGTTTGGCGAACGCCATATTGGACCCCCAGCCAGCCGGCCAAGCCCGCTGCGAGCATGGTGACGACCAGCATGACGGCGAAGGTCCGCACCTGGCGGCTCACGGTTCCGCTCCAAACAAAAGCGTCGCCGGCGCGGACTGTCCGGCGCCGCCGAACCAATCGGTCACGGGCGGCGGGAGAGCCCGGGCGACGCTGGCTCCCCCGACGGCCGAGAGGAAGACTGCCAGGCTGAGGACCAGCCCTTGACAGGAGATGAGGCGGCGATTGGCTGTCGCAACAGCCTTCAGGTGCCGCTCGCGGTCCCAGATATCCTGTTCCAGCCGATCCAGCCGGCCTTCGTCGCGCGCTTGCAACCGCTGCAGCATGTCATCGATCATGGCGTTCCTCCGATGGCTCGTTTCTAATACGCACCCGCCGATATCTGCCCTCCCGCGGGGGGAGGGATAGTAGATGACCATGCGTAGTATCCGATATGACCGGCAAATTGCGGCCGGCATCGACCGTCACCGAAGGAGAAAGACATGAAACCGCTCGCCATTGTGACCCTTTGTGCGACCTTGGCGCTGGGGGCGTCCGCCGCTTTTGCCCAGAATCAGGGCGGCATGAACATGCCGGGCATGTCCGGCATGGGAAACATGATGGGCAGTCACATGATGCCCGCCACGGTGACCGCAATTGACGCCAAGAGCGGGTTGGTGGACGTCACGGCCGGCAGCATGGCGCTGAAGCTGCACTTCCCGCCGGCTTCACTCGCGGCTCTCAAGGAAGGCGACAAGATCACCCTGCATCTGGGCTTCAGTAGGCCCTGATGCCGGCAGAAGCAACCGCGTTCCGCTCCTGTGCGGACGGACGGCGCAGCCGCCGATGAAACCGTAACTTTGACGAGGATCCGTCCATGCCAAAACCCGTTACCGGCTCTGTCCTCTTCTTCGGACTTATCGCCACATCCGCAACTCCCGCATTTGCGCATGCTGCCCTGCTGGACGCAGATCCTGCGCCGAACAGCACCGTTGCCGCGCCCAAAAGTTTCAAGTTGACCTTCAGTGAAAAGATTGTGCCCGCCTTTTCGGGATTCAATCTCGCGATGGATGGCGGAAGCGGCATGCGTGTAACGAGCAAGGTATCGGCGGACGGCAAGACCATGACCGGAACGCCGAAGGGATCGTTGACTCCGGGCGGCTATAAGCTGTCCTGGCACGCGGCATCGGTCGAAGACGGTCATCGCACGGAAAGCGCATATTCCTTCAAGGTGAAATAGCGTTGACGGAAGCGTTCCTCGCGCTTTGCCGGTTTTTCGCCTATGCGGGCGCGGCGGTCCTGTTCGGATCACCGCTCCTGCTGCTTTATGGAAGCCCGCTATCCGCTTCAGCGACGGCGCACGATCTGAAGTGGATCAAGCCGCTCCTGTCCGTTGCGGCTCTGTCGGTGCTGGCAGCCACGATCTTTGGCTTTCTCGCTCAGACATCTCACCTTGCCGGATCACTGACCCTCGCTCTCCAGCCAGAAAGCTTGAAGGTAGCGCTGTGGGATATGGATTTCGGCAAGTCGAGCCTGGTCCGTGCCGGTTTCACCGTGCTGGCATTGGTCGCCGCCATGTTGCTGCCGGCCTGCAATAAACTCTGGTGGGGTTGCGTCGTGACTGGGGTGGTCATCTGTGCCAGCTTTGCCTGGATGGGGCACGGGGCTGCAACGGAAGGCCCGATTGGCCTCCTCCATCTGACCGGCGACATTACCCATATGCTGGCAGCGGCGGGATGGATTGGCGCGCTGGTCGTGTTTTCCGTTGTGCTGATCCGTCCCGTGCACGACCAAACCGCACAAAAGGCACTGTCCGCCTCGCTCAGATCTTTTTCGGGGGCTGGAACGATATTCGTGGCCATTATCATTGCCACGGGCCTGATCAATAGTGCTTTCCTGGTGGGGTGGGACATCGAACGGATCGTCTCCACCACTTATGGCCAGGTCCTTATCGCCAAGCTCGTGCTTTTCGCGTTGATGCTGGTATTGGCGGCACGCAATCGCTTCCGCCATGCGCCGGCTCTGGCTGGCGCGCTTGTGAGCATCGCGTCACTCCGGCAGGCCATCGCCGATTTACGGCGCAGTATCATTGTGGAGACCTGTGCCACCGGCGGTGTTCTCGCCCTGGTCGGCTGGCTGGGGACGTTGGAGCCGGTAACCACGCGATGAAAGAGGCGCTATCCTGAAACGCTTGGACTGATCCGAATGGAGCAAACAACTAACGCCGTGAACGCCCAAACACATCCATCAGTTCCGAGATTTTCTTGCGCTGATCGCTTTTGCTTCCGCTTTCAATGGCGTGTTCCACGCAATGGGTGACATGGTCGCGCAGCAATTCCTCTTCCACGCGATCGAGTGCGGCACGAATCGCAGCGATCTGTGTGATCACGTCGATACAGTAGCGGTCTTCTTCGAGCATCTTGGCCAGGCCGCGAACCTGTCCTTCGATCCGGTTGAGGCGTTTCCGGCAAGAAGTCTTGATGTCTGGGCGCATAACACATATATACCCCCATAGGGTATATTTGGGCAAGGGATGATATCATGGCCGACGCGCATGCCCATCATGGCCCTGGAACGCATGTCCACCACCAAGCCGCAATGAGCGGGATGGATCGGGGCGGCAAAGCAGTTGATCCGGTCTGCGGCATGACCGTCGATCCGGCCACGGCGCAGCACAAGGCAGAGTTTGGCGGTAGCACCTATTACTTCTGCAGCGCCGGATGTCGTGCCAAGTTTGTCGCGGAGCCCGCCAAATATTTGAAACCGCAAGCTGCCAAGTCCCAGAACTCATCTCCCTCCGGCGTGATCTACACCTGCCCCATGCATCCCCAGATCCGGCGCGATGCGCCAGGTTTTTGCCCCATTTGCGGCATGGCGCTAGAGCCGTTGGTGGCTTCGGGAGAAGGCGGCCCCAACCCCGAACTTGTCGACATGACGCGGCGGTTCTGGATCGCCCTCACCTTGTCGGTTCCTGTCCTCGCCTTGGGCATGTTCGGCGACTTGCTGGGCCTGGACCGGATAATCGCGCCGAGACTTTCAGTGTGGGTGCAATTCGCGCTGGCAACGCCCGTGGTTCTGTGGGCCGGCTGGCCATTCTTCGTGCGTGCATGGGCGTCGTTGGTGACGCGCAATCTCAACATGTTCACCCTGATTGCGCTGGGCACGGGTGTTGCCTGGGTTTACAGCGTGGTCGCGACCGCGCTGCCGGATCTCTTTCCCAGCGAGTTCCGCTCCGTCCATGGCACAGTCGCGGTCTATTACGAGGCGGCGGCCGTGATCACAGTCTTGGTGCTGTTGGGTCAGGTGCTGGAACTGAAGGCGCGAGAGAACACCTCCGGCGCGATCCGCGCCTTGCTCGATCTGGCGCCCAAGACGGCCCGGCGTCTCAATCCCGATGGGAGCGAGGAAGAGGTCGCGCTCGAACAAATCGCTGTCGGCGACCGGGTGCGCGTGCGTCCCGGCGAGAAAGTCGCTGTCGATGGCCAGGTGAGAGAAGGCCGCTCCTCGGTGGATGAATCCATGGTGACCGGCGAATCCATGCCCGTGACCAAGGAAGTTGGCGCCAAGGTCATCGGCGGCACAATCAACCGTTCGGGCACGCTTGTGATCGCAGCGGAAAAAGTAGGCCGCGACTCCGTGCTATCGCGCATTGTCCACATGGTGGCTGAGGCCCAGCGCAGCCGCGCACCCATTCAGCGCATGGCCGACCGGGTGTCGGGCTGGTTCGTGCCCGCGGTGGTGGCGGCAGCCATTCTGGCTTTCGCGGGCTGGATGATCTGGGGCCCCGAGCCACGTTTCGCCTATGCGTTGGTGGCGGCGGTATCAGTTCTGATTATTGCCTGCCCCTGCGCGCTGGGTCTGGCGACGCCGATGTCGATCATGGTGGGGGTGGGCCGGGGCGCCCAGGCCGGTGTCCTGGTCAAGAATGCCGAAGCCCTGGAGCATATGGAACGGGTGGATACGCTGGTCATCGATAAGACCGGCACCCTGACCGAAGGGAGGCCGTCGGTCACAGCGATCGTCCCGCTTGGGATCAGCGAAACCGATCTTCTGCGCCTGTCGGCAGCGGTAGAGCACCCCAGCGAGCATCCGCTGGCGGTGGCGATTGTCGCGGCGGCGGAAGCGCGGAAGATCACCATCCCGCCGGTAGAAGGTTTCGACTCGCCTTCGGGCAAGGGCGCACTGGGCACCGTCGAAGGCAGGAAGATACTGCTGGGCAATGCCGGCTTCATGCGGGAGCAGCAGGTCGATATCGCTGCCCTGTCCGACCAGGCTGACCAGCTTCGTCAGGATGGTGCGACCGCCATTTTCGTGGCGGTGGAAGGCCGGGTTGCCGGCATCTTCGCCATTGCCGATGCGGTGAAGGAAACCACACCTGCGGCGCTGGAGGCGCTGAGCCGCGACGGCGTCCGTATTGTCATGCTGACCGGCGACAACCGCACCACCGCGCAAGCCGTGGGGCGCAAGCTGGGCATCAAGGAAGTCGAAGCGGAAATCCTGCCCGAGCAGAAAAGCGCGGTCGTCGCCAAATTCAAGGCCCAGGGACGAATCGTGGCCATGGCGGGTGATGGCGTGAACGATGCGCCGGCCCTGGCGGCAGCCGATGTCGGCATCGCCATGGGATCGGGTACGGATGTGGCAATGGAAAGCGCCGGCGTGACCCTGCTCAAGGGCGACCTTACCGGGATCGTGCGGGCGCGGCTCCTTTCGCGGGCAACGATGCGCAATATCCGCCAGAATCTGTTCTTCGCCTTCATCTACAACGCGATCGGTGTGCCGGTGGCGGCCGGCGTCCTCTACCCCGCGTTCGGACTTCTGCTGTCGCCCATTATCGCCGCGGCTGCGATGGCGTTATCCTCTGTCAGCGTCATTGGCAATGCGCTCAGACTCCGCTGGGTGCGGCTGTCGTAAGACACGGATGGTCTGGCTGGCCACGACCAGACCTTCATCGGTGGGACTGATCCAATTGCCTGGCTTGGCTCCAGCCGGAGAGAGTGGGGAAGCCGGCAGCGTATCGCGACGGCGGATTTGTGGATTAAGGCCTTCATTAAATTAGATAATTTCAATTTTCGGGCCGGGAATATAGCCAAATCCCGGGCCATATTCTCCTGGATACCTCTCTACATCGGGTGGGTATCCCGCGAAGTCTGAAGCCTCCGAGATTGAACGTTCGGTTGCGATATCCGCCGATCGCGGCAGACCACCAATACTGCAAGCACAAAGCGCCCCTGGGCATCGCTAGCTTCGATAGAGCGTTCGACTAAGATGCCGGATAACCACAATCCTTGAGCCTGAGCCGCAATGGTCGCGCTGGACACGATTCTGAATGCTTTCCTGCTCGTCTATGCGGCGCTGTTTCCGATCGTCAATCCGATCGCTGACGCGCCGATATTTCTCGGGCTGACGCAGTTCTGCACCGATGCCCAGAGAAACCTTCTGGCTCGGCGCGTGGCCGTCAACAGCTTCTTCCTGCTGGTTGGCTCTCTATTTGTCGGCTCCCATGTGTTGGAGTTTTTTGGCATCAGCCTGCCGGTGGTGCGGGTCGCCGGTGGCTTGGTCGTCACGGCTTTCGGCTGGAAGCTGTTGAATGCGGAGCCGGAGTCCAAGACGGCAGATAGTGCACCGGTAAAGGCCCTGCCGGATTCGTTCTACCCTTTGACCATGCCGCTTACGGTCGGGCCGGGATCGATGTCCGTCGCGATTACGCTGGGAAGCCAGCGGCCCAAAACAGCTGGTCTCGAACAATTTGCGCTGCTGGCAGCCGGTGCCATTGCCGGTACGTTGGCCATGGCGCTGACGGTCTACCTTTCCTACCGGTTTGCCCAACGGCTCGTCAGACTTCTGGGCCGCGACGGCACACAGGTCGTGGTGCGGCTTTCCGCGTTCATTCTATTGTGCATCGGCATCCAAATTCTTTGGAGTGGTGTAAGCGAGCTGGCGGCAATGCTGCGCTAGCCCATGCGTCCCACAAAGGCCCAAAACATGCCGGCGGCGATCAGGCTTTCAGATATTTGTTGAACCAATCCAGCGTGTGTTGCCAGGCTTCCTTTGCGGCGGCCTCGTCGTAACGGGGCGTGGTATCGTTATGGAAGCCGTGATTGGCCTTGGGATAGATATGGCCCTCATGGACGACGCCGGCTTGTGTGAGCGCGGCGTCGAAGGCCGGCCAGCCGCCGGTGATGCGCGTATCCAGCTCGCCATACTGGGCATTGATCGGCGCTTTGATCTTGGCCGTGTCCTCCGCGCTCGGCTGTGCGCCATAGAATGGCACGCCCGCCGCCAGGTCTGATCCCATGCGCACCGCCAGATTGTTGACGACGCCGCCACCGAAACAAAAGCCGACGGCACCGAGCTTGCCCGTGCAATCGGGCCGGTTCTTGAGATAGACAGCCGCGGCGTAAAGGTCCTCGCCCATTTTGGCGCGGTCGACCTGTTGAAACAGCTTGGCGCCGTTCTCGTCATCACCGGAATAACCGCCCACCGAAGTGAGCCCATCGGGCGCCATCGCCATGAAGCCGGCCGTTGCCAGCCGGCGCGCCACGTCCTTGATATAGGGATTGAGGCCGCGATTTTCGTGAATGACGAGAACGGCGGGCAGCTTGCCATGCGCCGAGGCCGGCCTCACCAGATAACAATCGATATGGCCGGTCCCGTTGGGTGAGGGGACGGTGACCTTTTCCGTCTTGATGCGGTTGTCGTCCTCCGGCACCTGGATTGCCCAGGCGTAATTGGGCCGCAGCATCTCCACCAGCGCCGCGGCGGTCACCGTGGCGGTGGCGAACTTCTGTGCGCCCGCAAGGAATTCGCGCCGCCCGATGCCGCCATGCACATAGGAATCCAGCAGGTCGAGAAGCTCCTGCGGAAAATCGGATGCCTTTTTGCGTTCAGCCTGCGAATCCACGCGATCCTCCCTGACATTGTTGTTGGCTCCATGTTGCCTGAAATTTTGCGGTCCGGATATGCTTGCCATTGCCCCCGGGTGCCGGATTTGGGCCTCTCATCAGATGAGATTTGATATCCGGCCGGTTTTGAGTTTGCCGGGGCATGTCAGCACAGTAGCTGCCTGGCTCGGAACAAGGACATGGCGCAGCAACCGTCTCAACGAAAACAAAAGGTTGCGATCATCGGGTCGGGAAATATCGGAACCGACCTGATGATCAAGATCCTGCGCATGTCAGAAACGCTGGAAATGGCAGCGCTTGCCGGAATAGACCCGGACAGCGACGGCCTCAAGCGCGCCGCGGGGCTCGGCGTTGCGGTCACCCATCAAGGAATTGAGGGACTGGCGGCTTTGCCTGTCTGGCCGGAGATCGGCATTGTGTTCGATGCCACCAGCGCCGGCGCCCACAAAAAGCACAGTGAAGTCTGCACCGCGGCGGGAAAAACCATCATCGACCTGACGCCGGCGGCGATCGGGCCGTATGTGATCCCCGTCGTCAATGGCGATGCGCATCTGTCGGCGGCGAATGTGAATCTGGTGACGTGCGGCGGCCAGGCGACCATTCCCATCGTCGCCGCGGTCAGCCAGGTGGCCACCGTGCATTATGCCGAGATCGTGGCGTCGATTGCCTCCAAATCCGCGGGCCCGGGTACACGCGCCAATATCGATGAATTCACCGAGACCACGGCCCGGGGAATCGAAACTGTCGGCGGCGCAAAAAAAGGCAAGGCGATCATCGTCCTCAATCCGGCCGAGCCGCCCATGATCATGCGCGATACGATTTTCACCTTGTCTTCCGGCGCCACGGAAGAGCAGATCGAAGAGTCGGTCCTGGCCATGATCGCCAAGGTCCAGGCCTATGTTCCGGGATACCGGCTGAAGCAGAAGCTGCAGTTCGAGCGCTTCGGAGACAACAATCCCATCGCCATTCCCGGCATCGGCAGTTTTGACGGCCTCAAGACCAGCGTCTTCCTGGAAGTGGAAGGCGCGGCACATTATCTGCCCGCTTATGCCGGCAATCTCGACATCATGACCTCGGCGGCGCTCAGGACCGGAGAAAAGATCGCCCTGCGCAAGAGCCGGGAAAAGGCGGCCTGATGTTCGATCCGGACAAGGACAGGCTCTATATCCAGGACGTGACCTTGCGCGACGGCATGCATTCCGTCCGCCACAAATACAGTGTCGAACAGGTGGCGGGAATCGCGCGGGCGCTGGAAGAGGCCGGTGTCGATGCGATTGAGGTGGCACATGGCGACGGCCTCAACGGATCATCTTTCAATTATGGCTTCGGCGCCCACACCGATTGGGAGTGGATCGCGGCGGCCGGAAAAGCGGTGAAGAAGGCGCGTCTCACCACCTTGCTGCTGCCGGGTATCGGCACGGTTGAGGATCTTCATCGCGCCCATGACCTGGGCGTCACTTCGGTGCGCATCGCCACCCATTGCACCGAAGCCGACATCGCCAAACAGCATATCGGCTTTGCCCGCAAGCTGGACATGGATGTGGCCGGCTTCCTGATGATGGCGCATATGAACGAGCCGGAGCCTTTGGCAGCGCAGGCCAAGCTGATGGAGGATTATGGCGCCCATTGCGTCTATGTCACCGACAGCGGCGGCGCGCTGGACATGGACGGATTCCGCGCCAGGCTGGAAGCCTATGACCGGGTGCTGCGGCCCGAAACCGAACGCGGCGTACACGCCCATCACAACCTGTCGCTTGGGGTGGCGAACTCGCTGGCGGGGGCACAGTCGGGCGCCCGGCGTATCGATGCCTCGCTTGCGGGCATGGGGGCGGGGGCGGGTAATGCGCCGCTCGAGGTGTTTATCGCCGCCGCCAACCGCAAGGGCTGGCACCATGGTTGTGACCTGTTCCGCCTAATGGACGCCGCGGAAGACCTGGTGCGGCCGCTGCAGGACCGCCCGGTGCGGGTGGACCGCGAGACCCTGTCTCTGGGGTATGCCGGGGTCTATTCGTCCTTCCTGCGCCATGCCGAAAAGGCCAGTGAGGACCACCATGTCGATGTCCGCGAAATCCTGGTCGAACTGGGACGGCGGCGCATGGTGGGGGGCCAGGAAGACATGATCACCGATGTGGCCCTGGACCTGGTCAAGGCGAGCGCGGGACGCAAACCACCAAAGGCGACTATGTAAGCCCCATCAACCGGCGGAAACATGTCGCAGTCCTGTATACCGAACGGAACAGCGATCCCCGCTATAGTGCGAATCTGCATTGGTATCGGATTGCACTCATGATTTTTCGCTCCCGGTTTCTCGTCTTGCCTGTCGCCGTCGTAATGGCCTGTCTGGGGCAGGCTCTCGCCCAACCCGCAACCCCGCCCGTCGCCGACGTGATCGCCAATCCTTTCGCCAATGACCCCGCGGCGCCTGCGGCTGGCAAGGCTCTATTTGAAGGCACCTGCGCCGCCTGCCATGGCGCCGGCGCCGCCGGAAGCGAGCGCGCGCCGGCCCTCAACACCGGCACCTTCCGGCATGGCGGAAGCGATGCGGAGATTTTCCAGACCATCCGCAGCGGCGTGACGGGTACCTTGATGCCGGCCTTTTCGGCCCTGCCATCCGACAATGTCTGGCGTCTGGTCAGCTATATCAAAAGCCTGTCCGGCCAGACCGGCCCGTTGGGCCAGGCCACCGGCGATGCAGTGGCCGGCGAGCAGATATTCTTCAGCAAGGGTGGCTGTTCCGGCTGCCATGAGATCAATGGGCGGGGGCTGGATCTCGCGTCCGACCTCTCCGCGGAAGGTACCAAGCCGGTCGCCGCGATCAAGCTGGGCGTGTTGCACCAGCTTCCCCGCGGACGTGGTTTCGGCGGCGCACCGCATTATGCCGATGTTACCGGCAATGACGGCCGTGTCGTGCATGGATTGGTGCGCAGCGAGGATTCCTTCGCCATCCTGCTGGAAACGGCGGACGGCAAATGGACGTCCTTCCAGAAGAAGGATGTGAAGACCATCGCCAATGCCGGCGGCGCCGAGCCCCGTGATGTCGCGACGCGGCTTTCGGCCACCGAAGTCGATGACCTGGTGGCCTATCTGCAAAAACAGAAGGCGCGCGACTTCACCCAGATCGCGAAAAACACACCCGCGTCCGTTTTGCCCTACACGCAACTGGTCAATGCCAAAGCCGAGCCGCACAACTGGCCGACTTATTGGGGCGATTACGCCGGGCATCATTTCAGCGGGTTGGACCAGATCACGCCGGCCAATGTGAGCCAGCTCCAGGCGAAATGGGTTGGGCCGATGCCGCCCAGCCCCACGGGCTACAGCGAAGCGACGCCGCTGGTGGTGGATGGCGTGATGTATGTCTCCGGGTCGCCGGGCGATGTCTATGCCTTCGATGTGCGTACCGGCATGCAGAAATGGTTTTTCCACCGCAAGCAGGACATCAAGAACCCCTACCAGAACAATCCCAGCAACAAGGGCCTGGCGGTGTTGGACGGCCGGGTCTTCATCGGCACGCTGGATGACCTCCTGATCGCCATTGATGCCAACACCGGACGTGAATTGTGGGAAGTGCGCACTGCCGACACCCTGGAAGGCATTCAGATGAGCGGCGCGCCCCTGGCGGTGGACGGCAAGATCATCACCGGCATGTCGGGTGGTGAGCTTGGCACCCGCGGTTATCTGGACGCCTATGATCCGGTCACCGGCAAGCGCCTGTGGCGCACCTATACCATCCCGGCGAAGGGCGAACCCGGCAATGAAAGCTGGGCGGGCGACAGCTGGAAGACGGGCGGCGCGCCGACCTGGCTGACGGGTAGCTATGATCCGGAGCTGCATACGCTGTACTGGGGCACCGGCAATCCGGCGCCCGACTACAATGCCGAGAGCCGCAAGGGCGACAATCTCTATTCCGACAGCGTGCTGGCGATCGATCCCGACACAGGCAAGATCAAGTGGCACTATCAGTTCACGCCCAATGACGATCACGACTGGGATTCGACGGAAGACTATGTCCTGACCGACATGACCATTGCCGGCAAGCCGCGCAAGGTGATGCTGCATGCCGACCGCAACGGCGTCTATTATGTGCTGGACCGCACCAATGGCCAGATGCTGCTGGCCAAACCCTTTGTCAGGACCAACTGGTTCACCGGTTTTGACAAAAAAGGGCGCCCCATCGTCGATCCCAAGACCACAGCCACCTATTCCGGACAGGTCGTTTTTCCCGCGGTGGGCGGCACCAACTTCCAGGCTCCGTCCTATGATGCGCAAACCGGCGTGTTCTTCCTGGAATATGTCTCGTCCCAGGGCTTTGCCCAAAGCGCCCCGGTGACCTATGAAAAAGGCAAGCTCTATCTCGGCCGGGGCGCGGGGCCTGCGCCGCAGGGCCCTCCGCCGGAACAGGGCGTGATGGCGATCGAGGCCGCGACCGGTAACATCCTGTGGAAATATACGATGGCGCGCGTCGGGCTGGGGTCGGGCCTTGTCGGCACCAAGGGCGGTGTCCTGTTCGTCGCCGGCGCGGGCGGAGAATTCATCGCCCTGGACCAGAAAAGCGGCAAGCCGCTCTGGCACTTCCGCACCAATGGTCCGGTCAATGATTCCCCGATGGGCTATGCCGTGGACGGCAAGCAGTTCGTGGCGCTGGTCGCGGGCAATGTCGTCTATGCCTTCGCCCTGCCGGACTGAGCACGATTAATAGCCCAGCTTCAGCATGGTGTTGGTCTGGCCATTGACGGTGCCTTTGTCCAGCCATTCCAGCGAGGCCGCAAACAGCAGCAGGTGGTTCTTCTCCCACATGGCATTGTGGGAGGAGCAGGCCAGATCGATGAAGACCTTCTGCGGGCTGCCGATATCGGCATAGAAGTCGCGCACCCGTTCCGGATTGACCTGCTTGTCGTTGATGCCGCTCACCATCAGGGTGGGCGTGGTCATGGTCTTCACTTTCTCCTCGGTCCAGCCCCAGCCGGAGGAGGCGACGGGCGCGCGCCGCACCGCAGGAGTCCACTTGGCGCCAACCGGATCGGATTTCAGCATTTCCGACCATACCGATGCCGCCGCCGCCGGATCATATTGACCGGAGCAGGGCGCCTGGCGATCCCAGTTGGCAATGAACTCGTCATGGCTCTGGGTGGTGAACACCGCGCCCGCCACCGGCAGCACCGCCGGAGGCTCGCTTTTCGTCGTGCGATTATAGGCAGGTGCCAGCAGGATCAGTTTCGCCACCCGGTCGGGATGCTGCGCCGTCCAGCCACCGGCGCGCGGGCCGCCCTGCGACCAGCCCACCAAATTCACTTTCTCCACATGGCGCAGCTTGCGGATGAAATCAACCGCCGCGGAAATGTCGTTCCAGTCGGACTCGATGTTGGTGAGAGCGCCGGGATAGGTCTGGGTGCAGGCGGCACCGAAACTCTTTTGCTGTTCCGGCGAGAGATTGCATTTGTCGTTCATCGGCGCAGGCCGGGCCGAGCGGCCATAACCGGTCATGTCCACGGAGAAGACGTCATAGCCGGCCTTGGCCAGATACCCCATCCAACTGTAATCCTGATAGGGCACATCGAAACTGACTTCGGCCGGCGTGCCCGCGCCGTGCACGAACAAGACCACCTTGTCGCCGGCGCCCTTGCGCAGTACCTGCGGCAGGGCACGTTCCCGCACATAGAGTTGGGATTTCTTGCCGGCAATCGAGGGTACCGCGGAAACCACCGTGACCGTATGATCGCGGGTGGCTGTTTCCTGCGCCAAAGCCGGCCCGCAGAACCCGGCCACCAGCGGCAATGCCATCCAGAAACGCATCATCCCCTCCCCATTTTTTGGAAGTATTGCCCGAACCGCGCGGGGTGGGGAAGGCCGCAATACGGCCCTGCGCGTCTAGTGCGAGGCCGTCACGTCCGAAAGACCGCTTTGCGGGATGAGGCCGGCATGGATCTCTGGAAATTGGTCGGGATGGATGAACTCGTTGCGGAACCAGGGAAAATGGCGCGGGTCATAGGCCTGAATGATCCAGTCGATGGTCTTGCGCAGGCGCGCAATCCGTTTGGCTTCGGGACGATAGACCAGCCAGATGTCACGGCTTTCGATCCCGAACGCCAACGGAACCAGCGCGATGCCGAGTGCCTGGAGATAGGTGGGCAAAACGCCGATACCCATGCCTTGGACGACCGACCAGATATGGGCGCTGCTTAGATTGTTGCGCAGCGAAACCAGATTCGTAGGCGAAACACCGTGGAATATCCTCTGATATTCATTTTGCCATTGTCTTTCATTATCGGACACGACCACAAGCCGGTGGCCGGCAAGATCGGCGGGGGCAGCCGGATATCCATGGGTGTCGAGATAGGACTTGGCGGCGAAAGGCATCAAATGCAGGCGGCCCAGTTTCACGATCTTCAAATCGGGTTCTCTGGGGCGTTCCAGTTGAATGGAGATGTCGGACTGCAGACGCAGCAGGCTCAGCGGCTTTTGCTCGCATGCCAGGTTCACCGTCAGTCCGGAATTGATGCGCAGGAAATCCGCCAGGCCGGGCACGAGCCAGAAGGTCCCCATTCCTTCCGTGATGGATAGCCGGACTTCGCCTTCGATCTGGCTGGGGGACGTACGCGGTTGAAGCAGACCGAGAGAAGCGCTCTCCATCCCCAGGGCGGCGTTGTAGATTCTTGAGCCTTCCCTGGTGGGTTTCAGCCCGGTCGTATGCCGTTTGAGCAAAGTCATGCCCAGTTCGCGCTCAAACCGGTCGATGCGCCGGCGCAGCCTGTTCACGGATTGGCGCAGTTTTTGGGCAGCCGTCCGGAAGCTGCCACTGCGCACCACCTCCAGGAAGGTGTGCGCGGCCTCCCAATCGGTGATCATGCGCGGCTCGATGGCCGCCCATTGGTCACTGTAAAGCCCGCTTGTCTTCTGCGAAGAACGCATAGGCCGGTTTTCCCGAGCGAGTTGCTGGGTCAGCGAAAGATCGCCAGATCTGAAAGTGTCCCTGTCAGGGGCGCACCCTTGTATACGTCGGGAAACCGGTCGGGATGAATGAACTCGTCCCGGAACCAGGGAAACCGGCGCGGGTCGAAGGATTGGATGAGCCAGTCGATAACCTTGCGTACCCGCGCTATCCGCTTGGTTTCCGACCGGTAGACGAGCCAGATATCGTGTTTATCGGCGATGGCGATATCCAGCGGCACCAGCCTGGCGCCGATGGCCTGAACATAAGTCGGCAAGGCGCCGATGCCTATGCCCTTGGCGATCGACGAAAAATGGGCCGTGCTGGCATTATTTCGGATCGAGACCAGTCCGCCGGGCGACATTCCGCGGAAGACCTTTTCATAGGTCTCCTGCCACTTCCTTTCTTCATCGGCAAGCACGGCGAGCCGGTGCTTTGCGAAATCGCCCACGGTCTTGGGATGGCCGTGCGCCTCAAGATAGGCTTTGGATGCAAAGAACATCAGATGCAGGCGCCCGAGCTTGGTGACTTTCAGGTCTGGTTCCTTGGGGCGATCCAGTTGCACCGAGATGTCGGCTTCCAGCCGGACCAGATCGGCCGGCTTTTGCCCGCATCTCAAATTCATCGTCAACTTGGGATTGACGCGCTGGAATTCCCCCAATTGCGGAAGAAGCCACGCTGTCCCCAATCCTTCGGTGATCGAGAGGCGCACTTCCCCCTCTACCTGCTTGTCGGAAAGATCGCGCGCCTGAAGCAGGTCGAAGGAGGCGCTCTCCATCTGCAGAGCGGCATTGTAGATCTTCGCGCCTTCTTCGGTGGGCTGCACGCCGTTCACATGGCGCGTCAGCACGGGTATGCCCAACTCGCGCTCGAATTCGTCGATGCGCCGCCTGAGCGCATTGACCGATAGCCGCAATTTTTGCGCCGCTGCCCGGAAGCTGCCGCAGCGCGCCACTTCCAGGAAGATATGCACCGCTTCCCAGTCAGGGACGATCCTGGGCGCGACGATGGCCCATTGTTCTGCGGCAGATTTGGCCTTTTTTTCCGACGACCGCATGGCGTTACCGTAAGAGAATCTGCGGTCACTATCGAAGCTAGATGGCCGTAGACCTTATCCGAACCCGATTCGTTCGAGCGGGCAAGGCAGAGACACTGACAGTTTGTCAATCCCTAAAGCGGCCACTGGAAACAGTGCTTAGGGTTCCCAAAATGGCGGGAAAGTTTCGGTGTGAAATGTCTCTTCGGCTATTTGTGGTGCTGCAGCCGCGTATTGATCAACTGGAAGAAGACGGGCACGAAAAAGATCGCCAGCACGGTCGCCGTGATCATGCCGCCCACCACGCCCGTCCCGATAGCGTTCTGGCTGCCGGCGCCCGCGCCATGTGCCAGTGCCAGCGGCATAACGCCGGCGATGAAGGCGATCGAGGTCATCAGAATGGGCCGCAGCCGCAAGCGCGCAGCTTCCATGGCGGCGTCGAATGCGGACGCTCCTCTGCGCTCAGCCTCGACCGCGAACTCCACGATCAGGATGGCGTTCTTGGCCGACAAACCGATTGTCGTCAAAAGCCCGACCTGGAAATAGATGTCGTTGAACAATCCGCGCAGGCTGGTCAGCGCCAGCGCACCCACCACGCCCAATGGTATCACCATCATCACGGACAAGGGTATCGCCCAGCTTTCATACAGGGCCGCCAAACAGAGATAGATCACCAGGATGGAGAGGGCATACAGAGCCGGCGCCTGCGAGCCGCTCAATTCTTCCTGATAGGACAGGCCGGTTGCTTCCAGACCCACATCCTTGGGCAATTGCTGCGCCAGCTTGCGCATTTCGGCGGTCGCGGTGCCGGTGGAGACGCCCGGCGCGCCCTGGCCCTGCAGTTCGATGGCCGGAAGGCCGTTGTAGCGGGTGAGTGCCGCCGGACCGACGGTCCAGCGCGAAGTGGCGAAGGAGGAGAAGGGCGCCATGGAACCATTGACGCTGCGCACATACCAACGATCCAGGTCTTGCGGCGTCATGCGATAGGATGCGTCGCCCTGCATATAGACGCGCTTGACGCGGCCGCGATCGATGAAATCGTTGATGTAGCTGGAACCCCAGGCAGCGCTAAGCGTGGAGTTGATGTCGGCCAGCGACACGCCCAGGGCGCTCGCCTTGGCCTGGTCGATATCGACATGCACTTGCGGAGTATCGTCCAGGCTGTTCGGCCTGACCCCCAGCAGCAGCGGGTTCTTGGCCGCCAGGCCCAGCAACTGGTTGCGCGCCGCCATCAGGCCGTCATGGCCGACATTGCCGCGATCTTCCAGTTCCAGGTCGAAGCCGGTGGCATTGCCCAGCTCCTGCACCGAAGGCGGCACGATCGCGAAGACCTGCGCATCCCTCTGCGGAAAGAAGTGTCCCATGGCGCGCCCGGCAATAGAGACCGAGGTGTTCTTGGCGCCCTTGCGCTCGCTCCAGTCCTTCAGCTTGGTGAAGGCGATGCCGGTATTCTGGCCGGAGCCGGCGAAGGAGAAACCCGCCACGGCAAAGACGAAGTCGACATTGTCCTTCTCGGACTCGAGATAATATTTGGCCACATTCTGCGCCACCTTCAGGGTCGCAGGCTGGGTCGTGCCGGCGGGAAGGCTGATCAGGTTGAAGATGAAGCCCTGGTCCTCATCGGGCAGGAAGCCGGTGGGCAGGCGGATGAACAGGACAAACAGAACCGCCACGATGCCGGCATAGGCGACCATGGTCCTCCAGGTGTGCTTGAGGAACGAAGCGGTAAGTTTTTGATACCATTCCCGGAAGGCATCGAAATTGCGGTTGAAGGCGTCGAAGAAAATCCCGTGTTTCAAATGGCCTTCGCCTTCCACCGGCTTGAGCAGGGTGGCGCAGAGCGAGGGGGACAGGATCAAGGCCACCAGGATGGACAAGGTCATGGCCGAGACGATGGTGACGGAGAACTGACGGTAGATCACGCCTGTCGAGCCGCCGAAAAAGGCCATCGGCAGGAACACCGCCGTCAGCACCAGGCCGATGCCGATCAGGGCGCCCGTGATTTCCTGCATGCTTTTGAGGGTGGCTTCGCGCGGCGGCAGCCTTTCCTCATGCATGATGCGCTCGACATTCTCCACCACCACGATGGCATCATCGACCAGAAGGCCGATCACCAGGACCAGCGCGAACAAGGTCAGGGTGTTGATGGAATAACCGAAGGCCGCAAGGATGCCGAAGGTGCCCAGCAGCACCACAGGAACGGCGATGGCCGGGATCAGGGTGGCGCGCCAGTCCTGCAGGAAGACGTACATCACCAGCACCACCAGGGCGATGGCTTCCAGCAGGGTCACCACCACGTCATGGATGGAAAGGCGGATGAACTCGGTGTTGTCTACCGCATAGATCAGCTTCATGCCGGGCGGCAGCGAAGCTTTCAATTCCTCCGCCTTGGCCTTGACCGCGTCCACCGTCTTGAGCGCGTTGGCGCCGGGCGCCAGCATGATGGGAAGACCGGCGGCGGGATAGCCGTTGTACAGGCTGGCGATGGCATAGGTCTCGGCGCCCAGCTCCACTCGCGCCACGTCGGCGAGCCGCACGATGGCGCCCGAGGGCGCGGTCTTGAGGATGATGTTGCGGAACTGTTCCGGCGTCTGCAGCCGCGACTGAGCGGTAACGGTGGCATTGATCGCCGCGCCGTTGACGGTGGGCTGCTGGCCGATCTGGCCGGCGGAGACCTGCACGTTCTGGGTGCGCACCGCATCGGCGATGTCGGACGGCTGCAGCGCGAAATTCTTCAGCTTGAAGGGGTCCAGCCAGATGCGCATGGCATATTGCGCGCCGAACACCTGGGTGTTGCCCACGCCCGGAACGCGCGACAGGGGATCGCGCATCTTGGACGAGATGAAATCGGAAATGTCGACATTGGTATAGCGGCCGGTATCGTCATAAACGCCGATGACGACGATGAAGTTGGGGGTGTTCTTGGCGACCACCACGCCCAATTGTTGCACGGCGCTGGGCAGCAGCGGCACCGCCGCCTGCACCTTGTTCTGCACCTGCACCTGGGCGATGTCGGGATTGGTGCCGGGTGCGAAGGTGGCGGTGATCTGCACCGAGCCGTCGGCATTGGACGAAGACGAGAAGTAGAGGAGGTTGTCCAGACCTGTGAGCTGCTGCTCAATCACCTGGGTGACCGAATTCTGCAGGGATTCCGAGTCGGCGCCAGGGTAGGTGGCGGCGATCACCACCGCGGGCGGAGCGATGGTGGGATATTGCTCGATCGGGAGGCTGAAGGCGGCAATGCCGCCGGCCAGCATGACGACGACGGCGATGACCCAGGCAAAAACGGGCCGGTCGATGAAAAAGCGTGACAGACTCATTAGCGCGCCGCCGGTGCTTGTTGTGTTGCGCCGCCGGCGACTTGTCCGGCGGGTTGCGGACTGACCGGCATATCAGGCATCACCTTGGCCAGGCCTTCGGTGATCACCTTGTCTCCCGCCTTCAGGCCTTCCAGCACCTGCCAGCTATTGCCCACCGCGCGTCTGGTCTTGAGCAGTTTGAGCCGGGCGAAATTCTTTTCGTCCACCACCAGGGCCGTGGGCTCGCCTTTCTGGTTGTGGCCGACGGCGTTCTGCGGCACCAGAATGCCGTGCGGGTCGATGCCTTCGTTGATGGTGCCGCGGACATAGAGCCCCGGCAGCAGCAAATTTTCGGGATTGGGGAAAAGAGCCCGCAACCGCACCGAGCCGGTGGTGGGGTCCACCGTCACGTCGGTCATTTGCAGCCTGCCCTTGAGCGGATAGGTGCTGCCGTCATCCAGCTTGAGGGTGACTTCGGCGGTCAACGGTCCGCCGGAATTGACCGCGCCCGCCTGCACCGCGCGTTTCAGCGCCACCAGTTCGGCGCTGGACTGGTCTACATCGACATAGATGGGATCCAGGGTGGACACGGTGGCCAGCGCGGTCGCCTGTTGTGCGGTCACCAATGCACCTTCGGTGACCGAGGAGGCGCTGATGCGTCCGGTGATCGGGGCGGTGATACGGGTATAATTCAGGTTGATGCGGGCGGCATCGGTATTGGCCTTGGCCTGGAGATAGGCGGCGCGGGCGTCATCGGCATCCTGTGGGGCAATGGCGTGATCGGACAACAGCCGGGCATAGCGTTCCGCCTTGGCCTTGGTGGAGGCAAGCGTTGCCACCGCATTGTCATAGGCCGCCTTATAGGGCGCCGGATCGATCTGATAAAGCGGCTGACCCTGTTTGACGGTCGAGCCTTCCACAAACAGACGCTTCTGGATGATGCCGGAAACCTGCGGGCGGATTTCGGACACCGCGAAAGGATTGGTGCGGCCGGGCAGCTCCGCCGTCAACGCCACCGGCTGTTCGGCAAGAGTGATAAAGCCGACACTGGCCGGCGGCATCTGGTGCTGCTGCGGCTTGCTGCAGGCCACCAGAACCAGGCCAAGCGCCAGAACAGGCAAAACACGACGCGACATCAATACCCCCAAACGATTTCTGATCAGGATGACGAGCGGCGCTCCCCGCCGCAGACATCCCGGAGCAAATAAGTCCCCGAAGGCGCAGATATGGCGCCGGGCCCCTTACATATGTGCGGGTGCGAGAATTGGAAGGGCGGAATTGGACCAAAGTGCGGCCAAAGCCGATTCTACGCCATGCGCGTTGTCAATTTGACACAAGCGGGACTTGATCAGGCGCCTTTGGGCAGGATCGGCAGGACATAAAGCCTGCTCAACGTACCAACCCAAGTGTTTGCGGAATATTTTCAGGCCTAGCGCGTCTCCATAGAAGCGCAGCGTGTCTGTGAAATGTTCAAGCGCGATGCCCAAACGGGAGGCAAGCGAGGGCTCACCGGCTAGGTCGCTTGTATACAAGGCCTTGTCGAGCGCCGCCGCAATCCAGGGACGGCCGTAAGCGCCGCGCCCGATCATCACCGCGTCAGCGCCGGACTGCTCCAGGGCCGCGCGCGCTGATGCATCGTCGATGATGTCCCCGTTGACAATGACGGGAAGGCGGGTGGCTTTCTTCACCTCGGCGACCGCACGCCAGTCGGCCTTGCCGCCATAGAATTGCTGGCGGGTGCGGCCATGGACCGTGATCGCTTTCACGCCCAGCTGCTCCGCCAACTGCGCGATCTGTGGCGCATTGCGGCTGGTGTCGTCCCAGCCCAGACGCATCTTCAAGGTCACGGGCCGGCGCGTGCCGTTGACGGCGGCTTCGATCAGCCGGGCCGCGAGTTCGGGTTCACGCATCAGTGCCGAGCCCGAAAGGGCGCCGGTCACTTCCTTCGCCGGACAGCCCATGTTGAAGTCGATGATATCGGCGCCGGCTTCTTCCGCCAGCCGCGCGCCCTTGGCGATCCATTCGGGGGAACGGCCGACAAGCTGGATCACCATCAGGGGCAAGCCATCTCCGATCGCCGCACGGCGCACCACATCGGGACGGCCGCGCGCGAAGCTGTCGCACGCCACCATTTCGGTGGCGACATAGGGCGCGCCGCAGCGGCTGGCGATACGCCGGAAGGGCAGGTCGGACACGCCCGTCATGGGCGCGGTCAGCACCCGGCCGGGAATGGTGACGTCGCCGATCTTGAGCGTCTGTGCCATGGCGG
>Ga0157379_10000071_pt1 | contig 64672 bp, 91 predicted proteins | sample S25metaG_FD_121802 | JGI IMG/M metagenome (GOLD analysis project Ga0157379, IMG submission 121802) | Switchgrass rhizosphere microbial communities from Kellogg Biological Station, Michigan, USA - S2-5 metaG | ecosystem: Host-associated > Plants > Roots > Rhizosphere > Soil | place: USA... | reverse complement strand
CGTCATCCTCGGTGATGGCCTTCACCTTGCGCAGCATCTTGAATTCCTCCGTGAAGTTCTTCAGCACATCAGGAATTTTCTTGGGCACTGCGCCTTTGCCGGTGGCAGGAGCGCGCACGTAGGCATCGGCCGTCTTGTGCACCTCGCGGCCGCGAGCCATGGCAGGGCCGGCAGGCTTCTCCTTCCGCTCAATGAACTGGAACTTGAATGCGCATGGGCACTCGCAGTAAATCTGGTACCGGCTCCAGGACCATGATGATACGAGCGGCTTTCCTTTTTCTACTGTTACCTTAGGCTTGGTCGGCACTTTCTTCTCCCTCTGGTTTGCGAAGAAGCACCTCCTCGCATTGGTAAATGGCGTTAGGCTTTATCTGCCTGTCGCCGACTTTGATTCCGTACTCGCGCATGCGGCGCTGTAGCTCCTCGAAGGTGATCCTGCCGGCAATAAAGGCCTGATGGTCAGCGCTGCCTGGAAGAGAGCGCGCAGCTTCATCCAGCGCCTTGCAGCGCCGCTCGGCAGCGTCCTTTGTATAGTGCGCTTCGACCGACCAGCATGGCGCGCCGCCTCCCCAGCTCTGCAGTTGCCCGGTAATCAACCACACGATGACCTCCCTTTGGTTTCTCATTTGACCCTGTCGTCCAGCTTGTTGATTTCGTCTATGATGCAATACTTGCACCAGTTGCCGGCATTGCTGACGCCATCCTTTCCCGTCATGACCTCGACGTACATGCCGGCTTTCTTTCCCACTTGATTGGTAAGGCGGCCTAGCGCACCGCCCGGGCGGTTCTTGTCAGTGAGTTCGTTGCCGCAGGCATCGCAGAAGCAGCGTATCATCTCAGTCCTCCGTATCGACAAGCTCACCGAGGGACTTGGATCCATGCTTGCCGTCGGTGAGCATCGGCACGGCAAACTCGATTTCCTCCATGACTTTCTTCAGCGCTGCATCCGCAAGCCTCCATTGCTTCTTTGGCGCGCTGTTGACGTTTGAGTCGTGCACCGTCATCAGGAACAGGCCGCCATAGCGCTTTGATTCCGGTAGCTCGTGGTAACGCGCAATTGATTCCTTTGTGCAGTCGGCCGCGCTGCCTTGCACCAGGCGATTGATAAGCTTGTACTCGAAGGTACGCAAGCGGCCTTTGATGATGCGTGGCTTCTCGCAGAAGTACTGGCGTCCGCCCCACGTGGTGATCGGCTTGCGCTCTGCGGCGCGCAGCTTCAGCGCTTTGAGCAAGTGGCCAAGACCAGGCATGGCAGCGAGGTAGGACTTCTTCAGAGCAGTGGCCACCTCGATCGATTGCTCGGTCTTGCGTGCCAACTCTGCCAGGCCCATTCCGTAGATCAGCGAAAATCCAACGTCCTTAACCGGCCGGCGGTCGAGCACCATGCCTGTCATGCTGGAGATAAGGTCGCGGGCTGCATCATGCACGTCGATGCGCGGATTCTCTTGGTACTTCTCCAGCAGCGGCCCATCCTCATAGTGCGCCAGGATGCGGAACTCCTGCTGCGAATAGTCGCGCTCGATCAGCTCATGGTCTTTCTGGTATGGCAGGACCATGCCCTTCATCATGGGCAGCGGGCAGACATTGTTGATTGTCACCTTGCCCTTGCCTGGTATTTCGAATGAGTGCTTGCCTTGCCCTGCCCACGGAAATTCCTTCAGCAAGCGGGCAGACACCGGATTGATGCCGGTCTCATACAGCTTGGGCAGGATCAGCGTCGAGCGCGTATAGATGGGAATATTCTGGAAGTTGGGCGATGATGACAGCCGGCCGGTGCGAGCGCCTGTCGGGTCGCCGCCTGATTCCTGCCGCACTTGATTCCACTTGGTGAAGATCATTCCGCCTGACTCGCGGGCGACTAGCCGCCACGGCAGCATAAAGGTCCTGATCGATGTTGCAAGAGCGCTGCGATAGAACAGCAAGCCCATGATGCGCTGATCCGACAGGCCTGCCATCAGCGCCTTCTTGTTGGTCAGGCGGTTGCCCTTCTCGGAAATCTGCCACGACTCCATCACGCCTGCCTTGTCGAGCGCGTCGGCCAGTTGTGTCCCGCGCTTGTCAAGGTCCAGTTGCGGCGCTTTGAGGATTTTGCGCAGCTTGTCGTCTATCTCCTGGAGCAGCCGCTCATAGAACGGCGTCTCCTTCTCAAGCCTGCGCTCGTCGACGCGCAGCCCGCGGCCCTCTGCATCGAGAAGCGGGAACATCACGCGGCGCTCGCGGTCATAGGCCTCCGACATGCCGCGCGAAGTTGCATCATGATAGAGCTTGGCAAACAGGCGCGCAGTCATCTCGGCATCGCCTTGCCCAGCGTACTTGGCCACGAGCGATGCAGGCGCTTCCCAAATATACTTGCCCCATTCGCTCTTGCGCTGCTTGGCCCCTTGTATATTGGCGAAGATCCATTCCTTCAGCGCGTCGCGCTCGACGGCTTCAATGCCGAGCAGGTCTTTTGCCACCATTTTCAACTCTTGCGACCAGCGATCAGGGTCGCAGAGGAAAGACAGGAACATGCCGTCGTGGATCTTCTGCCATGAAAGACGCGGCAGGCCCAGATGCACCTCGCCGACGTCGCAGTCGAATTTTGCATTCCAGAAAAGCTTAGGCCGAGGATCCTTCCAGATCTTCAGCAATGCGCGCCTTGCGTCCTCCTTTGCGCAAGTGTTGGCTATCTTGTGGCCCCATGCAAGATAAAGAGGCTTCTTGCCTGGTTCCTTGATGGCGACGCCAACCGGCTCGGGCGGATACTTCGGCCTTTGCTCGATGGGCTTCGTCTCGAAGTCAACTGTTATTACCTCAGGCGCTTTCATGTTAGAAGCCCATCCTTGCTGCGTCGACGATATTGACCAACTTGCCGAGCGCTATGGCTGCGCTCAGCGCAGCCGCGGCGACTTGCCTGCTGGTAACAGGCTGCATGCTCTCGATCGTGCGCAGATGCGCCAATGCCGGTATCATGGCGACGCGCGGAACTGCAGTATGCCCATGCGTAGCCTCCCACCATTGCATGGCTTTCTGCAGGTCGATGGTGCCCTTGGCATCATTGCGCCTGAAATCTTCCCAGTTCATTTTCCCACCGCTTCGACTTCTTCCATCAAAGCGATAGCGCCCTCGACCGATGCCTTGGCCAGCTCCTTCAGCTTGTCGCTGCTGGGCGCGCCCGCAGTATGGTAGCCGCGCGACGTAATCAGCGCGTGCATCATGGCCACCGAAGTGGCCATCGTGAAGGCTGCCCGTTCTTCTGCCGTATTGAACATGTTCATTCCCTCATTTCCCTTTGCTTGCCGCGGCTGCTATTTCCTTCCGCTCGCGCGCAGTGCGCAGCCGATTCATCCGCGCGTGCAGCCTGAGCATGATGGCAAGGCGCGGGGAGGTTGAGCGCCTCTCTTCGTCGAGCAGCCGGGCGACGCTGCGCTCGTCCATTGCCATGATGGACTTCTGCAGGTCTACCCAGTTGCCCTTGAACCCACGCCTCACCGCCATGGCCTAGAACCTCGCTTTCTTGGCTGCTTTCTTCGCAGGCGCTTTCTTCGCCGGCCCCTTGCTGCCGCCCTTGCTCTTGCCCTCGTCGCCGTCCTTGCCATAGGGCACGGCCAGCTCTGGGTAGATGCTTTGCGAGCGGGCGAACAGCGCGCCCAGGGCGTCGTCATTTTTCACCTCGGCCTTCATGCCGAACTCGACCACGACTTGCTTGTCGTCATCGGGCCGGCAGGAGACTTCGGTAATAACCGCGAATGGCGGCGCTTCCAGCACGTTGGCTATGGTCTTGACGTGGCGGGAGAACGGCTTGATGGAGGTAGGCGGCACCTTGAGGAACACGATCGGCGAGCCGGCGATTTCCCCGGGCTTCTTGATATAGTCCTCGTGCAGCAGCGCCAGGCGGCGGCCGTTCTTGCAGGCCTTGCCCTTGCCCTTGTCCGCGGTGCCGAACTGGTTTTTCTTGCAGTCACTGCACTTCTCGGACTGCGGCTTGGCTGAATCCGGATGTGGAGCCATGCGCGCCTCGGTGGAGGCTGCATCCTCGCCCATCTTCACCTCGCCGAATGCGAAGCACACGGGCGACGTGGGATTCTTCGGATCGAAGTCGCCTTCGTAGTAGGCATTCTCGAAGCAGTAGCCCACCACGGATGCGCCGAACTTGTTGTCTTTCACCGGATTGTCGTCCAGCTTCATGACGCCGTTCCTGATTGACAGGAACTGCCCGCCTCCGGTTGACGCTTCCGCGTCTTTGTATGCGCGGGCTTGCGCCTGCATTTGCGCCTTCCAATCGACTGGAAGATTCGGCTTGTGAACAGCGGGCAAGCCGCCCCCCTTCTTCGCTGCGGCCATGTGGCCTCCTGGTGATGTAAAGGAATCCCCGTGCTCTCCGGGGTGTCACGCCTAGCGCCGGCGTTCGCTGCTCCCTCTCCCTGAGGTATTAGGTCCTACTTCTTCTTGCCCGCCTTGGCTGCTTTAGCCGGCTTGGCAGGCTTCTCGGCAACGAAGCCCTCGGGCAATTGCGAGTGCTCGCGGTTCAGCCAGTCGATTAAGCCTGCCTTGCCGGAGGCAGGCGTCACGGTATCGGTCGTCACGTCGCTCTTGCCCAGGCTATGAGCTTCGCGAATTGCTGTTGCCTCCTTGCGCGCGGCTGCGTCGCTGCTTGCATAGCGCACATGGACAACGCCGTCAACTGGAATGCTCTTGACGCGGTAGATTGCCATCTTTTCTCCCTTCAGTTGTTGGAATATCGTACAGCTCTTGAATGTCGTCGTGGGTTCCTACGCTATGCCCAAAGCAGACGACGACGCCGCCCGGGTATGCATGCGCAAGGCTGCATTCAAAACGCTTGAATCGTTCAAGCGTGGTTAGCGCGCCGCCTATCAGAATGAGATCCTTCTCATTCCCGAACAAGCGGTCAAGCTTGCTGCCTTTCCGCAGCTTGACGCGCACCAGATTATTGCTGGCATGATTGATAATCATTTTTTGTTGCGCAGCTTGGTGAGCGACAGGCTGATCTTGGTGAACTTGCCGACGCCGGGGACGACCTTGCCTGCCTTCCAGCGCTCGCGCACGGCAGTAGATGACACGCGCCGCTGCAGGAGGTCCAGCTCGCCGGACTTCTTGATATAGCCGTAGAAGGCATCCGAGTCCTCGATAGTCGGAACTTCCTGCATGGAGATAGATGCCTGCGCGATTTTGCCGCGGCCGCCTTCCAGCTTCGACTTCTCGAAGCGATTGAAAATCGCGCCCTCGATGAAGTCCTCGCGCGCTTTGACATCTGCCAGCTTTGCGCCCAGCTCAAGGCGCTCATCCCGCAGCTTGTCCAGCAGGTCAATGGCTTCGCCAAGCGACGCAGGGACTTTGATGTTGACCTTTGGTCCCTTGGCCTTTGCCGCAGGCGCGGCGGCCTTCTTCTCCGGCTGCGCCTTGCGCACAACCGCCTTCTTCTTCGCTGCAGGCATTCCTATCTCCCAGTAGTCGGCCAGCACAAATTTTTCGTAAACAATTGTGTGCCGTCCAGTTAAAGAAAGTAAACCAGTTGGGTTGGAGAATCATTACCCAATTGGGTCACTTCGCGTGATACCTCTTCAGCATGCGCGGGGCAACATGGCCGCGCGCCGCAAGCCAGTCGTGGAGCGAATGCCAGTACATGATCGTAAGGCCCTCGTCTCCCGGCAAATGGTGCATGGGCGCATAATAGAATCCCGCATGCGCAGCAGCTTCATTGAATGTCTCGCGGCTGATTCCCCTGCGCAGATTCGCCGAGACATCCTCAGGACTGGGCAAGTTGTCGCCTGGGCGCGGCCCTTCGAGCTTGTCATAGCGAGCAGGACGCTTTCTGTCTTTACTCAGGTGGTACTTTCTTTCGCGCGGCATTTAGAACTTCTCCCCTTTGCTTTTCTTTTCCGCTTTCGCTCCCTTGCCAAAGTGCTCATTCCAATGCGCTGCGCACTCCGCTCCCTTTGCCGTCAGCCAGCGCTCTATGTTGCGCACGGCATAGAGACGCATCTGCCCCTTGACCGTACTGACCGGCATTCCCTTGTAGATATGCCTGAAGCCTGCGCGCTTCATTTCGCGGCTCATGCCGTTGGCCGTCAACTTCTTCGATGCATCTGGATCGTAGAGCCTGAGCAGTTGCTCTGCATTGAAGAGGTCGCCGCTCATCTTCATGTCGCCCAGGCGCAGCACTGAATCTGGGTCCTCGGCCAGGCGCGTGCACCATGCGCCAACGTCGGACTTCGAGTCTGCGACCATAGCCAGCTTGGCAGCAGTGGCAGGCGGCGGGCCATGCGGATCGAAGCCGGTAAGGTCAAGCCTCAGCAAATAATGGAACAACGCAGCTTTCCCATTAGCCGGGCCGCGCAGCCAGTCTACATACTTGTTGTACCATGCGCGCTCCATCGGGACAGGCGGAGCCTCGTGCACGAAATAGCGGCGATCCTTATCCTCGACGAAGAATGCATCTGGATGCTGCGACGTGAAATAATAATTGATGCAGTCGGGTACGGTGTATGACGGGATATACTTTGGATTGAGGCGTAGCTCGCGGCGGGTAATCATCGTCTTCAGGCGCTCAGTATTCCTGCGGCGATGCTCTGCTCCCATCACATCATCGCCCATCGCAAATTGCTTATTCTCTGCCCACTCGTTGTAAGTTGCCTCCATGTCCTGGTCGTCTATCTCAGTGCCATTTTTTCCGTAGATTTCCACCAGCGAATAGCCGATAAGCGACTTGCCTGTTCCCTGCGCCACGCCCCATATGACGGCAGCGCTGTACATCTTTCCGCCTGGATTCTGCAGCGGCCATGCGCACCATTGCTCGAACCACTTGCGGCCCACGGCATCATCGCCGAAGATGAAGTCAAGCAGCTTCTTCCAGAAAGACACGTCGCCTTTCTTCGGCTCGCACCCCCAGCCAGGCCATTCATTAAGCGCGCCTTCCTTAGTCACGGTCGGTTGGCCAGGCGCGTAGGTCAGGCGTGCCAGCTCTGCGCGATGCTCCCATTGCAGCCATGCTGGCGCTGCAGGCTTTTTCTCAAGGCGTGCATTGCCCTTGGCATCGAAGGTTGTCTGCTCGAAGAAGCGGTTTGAGTATGCATGCTCTTTGAACGATGATGCGGTGATCTTGCGATTGCCGTCCTTATCGTCAAAGACCACGATCAAGCCTGGGTCGCGAATGTACACCACTTCAGTGTTCAGTCTCCATAGCTCCTCGGCCATGGCAAATGGCTCGGCCTCCTCTGCCAGCGCCTTGAAATCCTCAGGCCCCTCAGCCACGAGGAAATCATCAAGGCCCTGCTTCATGTTGCCTTTACCCTCCGGCAGCGTAACCAAGAACGGCCGCGCTCCTTTCGACAGCAGGGCACGCGATAGCGCGACCAGTGCCCGCATGACATCAGGATTGGTGCGGAAGTCCGAGTCGAATACCAGCCGCACCTCGCGGCCCTTCCATCCGAACTCAGCAATGTCGCGCACCAGCCCGACGCCTTTCTTCTTGCTGCGCCACGACCATACGCCTCCCAGCCCGATCGTGGCGAAGCCATCGGCGCAGCCCTTGCACGCCTTCAGCTCGCCCTCCGTGATGTAAACCGGCTCCGCCAGGTTGGCCGAGATATCTTTCCATGGAACTGCATTAGGCCAGTACACTTCCGGATCGGTGTCGCGCGGCTGCGCATAGCGCTGCGGCTTTCCTGCCAGTGCGTCAAGGCCTTCCATCTCGCCCAGGTAGCGGATGCGGTAGAAGCCCGTCGGCTTGTTGTTGATATCGAAGTAACCGATGCGCAATGACGGATAGCGCTTGAACTCATCGCCTAGCGCTGCGGTCTTTTCCGCGGACAGCAGCGTCATCCCCATCTTGCCTGCCAGCTCCGGACGCAGCCCAGAGGACAATAGCTTCGCTTTCATCAGCGCCTGAGGTGTCTCAGGCCGCTCTCCCTTGCTTGCCATTCTTATTCCTTGCTCAAACGTACTGCGCGTAAAACCAATCGTCCATTCCCAGCAGGCTTCCCCAGAACCATTGCTCGTGCTCCGGCGTGCCCTCTTCGTAAGGGTTAGGCTTGCTCTGCCCATCTACAACTGCAGCGGCATATCCGGCCCAATAAACTTCTGTTTCTTCAGTCACTGGGCGAATGCAATCACTACGCAGACGCAGGCCGTAGCCCAATGGCCCTGCGCCAGCAGGTACACGCCGAGCATGAGCCAACCATCGTAGCGGCCGATCATATCTTGCTCACTTCAACGCTGGCTAAAGCATATCCTAGATTCTGTATGCCGCCTATGTACTGCTTGACGTAAACTCCGAACAATCCTGTATGAATTTCGTCTTGCGCAGTGTGCGACGCAATTGCATATGCACCCATCACTATTTCAACCTTGACATTGATGGTGTCGCATTCCTCGGCATCCTTCAATTGCATATTCCTGCCCAGCTCTATCTTGTGAGCGCGGACAAGAAAAACGCCGGGAGATTTTAGGACAGGATAAATCCTAATTGAAGCCCCTAGAGGCTGCCTGCGGGCAATGCACCAGAAGCTTGATATTTCCCTGAGCATATCAAGGCGCGCCTGCGTCTCAGCAACACTCCTGCGATACGCGGATTCTTTGTCTTCCCGCTCGAGTATCTGCTTGCGCTGCTTGTAGCGCTCTTCTTTTGCCTTGGCCTCGAATTCGCGCGCTTCAGCTTCGCGCTCTGCTTGCCGGGCTTCGTACCGCTCTTGCTCAGCAGTAGCATAAGCACTGAAGCATCTCAGCAGATCACTCCTTGAAGGATGTCGCAGCTTGCGCAAGGCTTTGGCTTCTATTTGCCTGATGCGCTCTCGCGTGACGCCCATTCTTGCGGCTACATCCTCAAGCGTCTCGCCTGTCTCTTTATCCAAGCCTGCTCCCAAGCCGAACCTGGCGCGCAGCACTTTGGCTTCATTTGGCTCAAAATCTTCCAAAATTTTTGCCACTATATCGCGCAGTTCTTTTCGCGATGCAGCTTCTTCTGGATCAGGCAGCAGCAGCGCGGCATGCGCGTCATCCTCAATGATTTTTGCCATGCCGTACGGAATATCTGGAATGCCAGGGTCAGGAAGTCTGCGGTAGACTCCTGCCCATGCGTGTATGCGACGAAGATTTTTCCTGCGGGCTTCTTCTTGGCTGCTCATAATTGCGCTCACATTGAACTCCTCAGATTAACAATTCCGTTCTTTAATTCATGCTCATGGATCAAGCGCGCTTCTTCATCAGTGCCCGCATTGATAATGCTATGCAGCCTAGCATCTGCGCCTTCCGTCAGCAGCCTGATACCGCGCGCGTCAAGCTTTATATCTGGATCAAGCAGCACTCTAACCTCGATAAGCTCGCTTTTTGCCATGACTTTGGCAATATAAGCAAGCTGCTTCATAGCGGACTCCTGTAGTTGACGAAAGGCCCGTATGCAGCCATCAGCGGATGCATGGGCGAAATGCCGTCCGACAGCACACGCAAGCACACAGCGCGGCGGCCGATGATTTCCCTGTACATGGCTGCGCGACGGGAAACTATGCCTGCCCATCCTTCATCGCCCCAGGCAACGCACACAATCTTGATGCGCCCATCGCTTAGCCGCTTCTGCAGGGCGCGCATATTGGCCTTTGCCTGGTGCTCGACAGGATACAAGGCGCGCACCAGCTCCGTCTTGTCGGTAGAGCGCAGCGCGAAGAGGTTCACTGCCTCGAACCCGTTCATCCGCCATTCCATCGCGAAGCCGCGGCACTTGCGCACCGTCTGGTCATCCAGATTGTGGTCGGCAGTCGACGGATTGAGCATGACGAACAGCACGCGCTTCCGCTCCTGCGATCCGCCTGCCCAGTCGCGGCCAAGGACGTAGCGGTATTTTCCGCACGGCGACAGCTCTGCCCACTTCTTCTCAGCCAGCTTCTTGCTCATACCCAATCCTTGCCGTCAAAGGTTTTTATTACCGCGCTGCCAGGTTCAGGACCATAAATCATTACTCTGCTAAGCTTAGGAACAGAGATTCTATTTCCCAATGCGTCGTATGCCAGTATTGAAAAGCTTGCAAAGTCAGCAGATAAGAAAGCTTCTCTATTTGACTCTGCAATAACAACGGTATTGCTGCCGAACAACTGCTTGCTTGCAGGTAGAATGATTCTCCCGCGGCCAGGCATAAGGTTCTTTGCATGCACGATTGCAGGCGCAGCCAGCATAGCACCGAGAAAGCCGCGGCGGTTCATCGCCCTACCTTGCCATATAGCGCCATGATGCGCACCGACAGCGGATCGTCGGGCAAGAGCGGCTTGACGCCCGAAGGCATGCGCTCGTCTGCCGTGCGCGCCAGCCTGATGGACAGCTCTGCGATGATGTTCATGGCCTCAGGCAGCAGCGCGCCATAGCGGCGATCGGTCGGCCCCTTGCGCCTGCCTCTGCGATCCGACGGCCGCTCTGCAATGGGATACATCTGCCCGGCCATTGGAGGCAGCGCCAGCACCGGACCCTTGCGCCTCTGCTCTTTTCTCCGTTCGCTCATGCCGGCCTCCCGTTCAACCATTCGCGCAGCTTCGAGAACTTCCAGATGACGCGCTCGGCCATCTGCGTTTTGTCCAAATGGAAATGCCCTTGCACCGCGATCATGACGGCGCGCACGTCGGCTGCCTCGTCCTCAAGCCACTGGCGGTTGACGCGGCCGGTGACCGGCTCCTTGCCATCCATGCCCTGGTGCAGGCATCTTGACGCTGCGGCCGTCAGCTCGCCCAGTTCCTCCAGCAGCTTGGTCAGGTGCCGTATATCCGAAGGATCCTGCATGGGCTGCCATGCGGGCGCGCTCATCGCTCCACCACCGCTGTTTCTTCAGTCGTCTTGCCGCGCTTCTGCTGCATGGTAGTCGAGCTGTTTGGGCAGCGCACCACGGTCATATTAGTGCCATAGCCGTTTTTCAGATTGTAGAACTGGCAGTCCTTCAGTCCCGGAGGAACCACAGGCATGATGACCTCGGTCGCGCTGGGAGTGCATGCAGATAGCGCCGCAGCCATGGCCAGCACCGCGAAGTTGAGCGGCGAGAATATCCTGCACGAGGTGCAGATGCGATGGCCGCAGCGCGGGCACTGAAGCATGACAGTTCCCTTGAAGCACTTGCAGCAGGTCACTCTCATTTGATATCCTCGAAGCGATTGAGGAAGTCCATCTCTTCGCGCACGTACAGAGTGCCGTCGGCCGAACGATACAGGACGCCGCGCAGGAATTTTGCTCCAGGCATCGGCTTCAGACTGAGCACTGTAATGAACTCGTATTCGCCGCCCTCGGCATGCCGGTGCGTAGGAACAAATTCATCTGTATTAGAAGGGCCGCCGATCAGGATTACAGCGCTGTTGCTCGACGGGTTGCTCTGCATGAATACATGCTTGTCGCCTGCCTTGCGCAAGGCATTCTCAATGAGCCTGCACTTCCATGCGAACTCATGATTGATCCTGCGGTCCGACGGGCGCTCGGCCGGCACGCGGCCGGTTACGCCCTTGCGGATATCTTCCTTGCGGCGGTCTTCCAATGTTTTCCGCCGCTCGATGCGCACTGCCACAAAAATCCCGTTGTGCTCCTCGTGGCAATGCGCCTGCACCGTGCGCCAGCCGCCAGCTAAGCCGCAATGCGGGCAGCGCCATTCGCTCTGGTCCTCGCCGTCAACCTTGTTTATCATTTCCAGTCTCCCTGTTGTAACGCTGGTCCCACGCCATGTCGTAGCTCAACTCCCATGCCTCGCGCACGGATTCCTTCTTCTTGCGGTCGCCGCCCACTAAAAATGCTTCCCAGGCCACCTCGCGATGGGCGCGATAGCGGCTTGCATCTTGGATCAGCTTTGGAAGATCTTCGGGCTTGACGAGCGGGAACTTGCGCCCGCTCATGCTTGCGCCTTGCGCATTGATTGGAGACCGACGGCGACCAGCTCCACGACCAGATCGGCCTTGTTGGTGCTGGCGCGGTGCACGCTCGCAGGCCTTGCCTCCTGCAGGCTTTGAAGATATTTGTTGGCTGCATCCACGCCTTTCTTCTTGGAGATGCGCCGCGCTTCCATCTCCTCTTCATGCGTGATGCGCTTGGCCAGCGTGCCTATGCGACGCTGCGCTTTGCGCTCAGACAGCAGCGCGTCCAGCTTGGCAGACAGCTCTGCCGGCAGGTGCACGAGCACACCCACCCTCCCCTCACTCCCAGTCATCGTGCTTCTCCCTTTGTCCGACGGCACTACAAAACAGCGAGGGCAGATCGTAGTCCGGCGAGGAATTTGACGTAAACCAATTGGAGAAGTGGGCTGAAAAAGGCTTTCGGAACAGCGGACTGCGGCTCTTTGCCCGTTGGACTTAGGCCTTTCAGAGGTTTACTACGAATCTTACTACACTTTAGTTCTAAGCTTAAATATAGATTTTCTTCGTTATTATTATTATATATTTTCTAAACTTACCGACAATACCTCTTTCCAATTTGTAATTCGTAGAAAAACAGGCCCTTTTCATAGCGGAAACTGAGCACTACACATTTTACTACACATTATTTTCGCCTCTGAAAAACGGCCTGTTTTGTAGTCTTTTTCTCCCCATTCCCGCTATGAAAACGGCTTCTACACATTTTCCCGCCCAAAAAGTGTAGGACGCATGGCTGCGCATTGTGCTCCATTTGCCGCCGCATAATGCGCGCTGCTGCCGTAGCCGCTCGATTTTAGAGCGGGGAGGTAGAGCGGAAAGTCCCAGTAACTTTGATTGGAGGTGATATGTCTTGGAGCGTGATGCGAATCGGCCGGCCTGCAGCGGTAAGGCGTCGTCTGGCTGAGGACTTCGGCAAGAATCCCTGCACCGAGCCGGAAGAGTCCATTCGCCAGGCCGTGGCCTTGCAGATGGACAAAGCATTGGAAGGCATGGGCCAACAACTGTGCGTCAAGTGCAGCGCGAGCGGCTCGCAGTGGAAAGCGGCCGAGGGCGACGTGCGCAATACCCTCTCGGTGGAAATCACCGTGCTGGGAGAACTGGAGCTGGCGGAGACCTAAAGCCATGGTCAACAAGACCACGCCAGGCAAGCGCTTGTCCCGCGATCCGCGTTCTGCGGCGCGGGGCAAAGCGCCCAACTCTGGCATCAAGCAATCAGTTATCCTTACCCCGGCCATGGCCAAGGAGCTGGGCATCAAGCCCAAGCGCAAGGCGACAGGCCGCCCCTTCCAGAAGGGCAAGGCAAAGACCGGCGGCCGGCAGAAGGGCACTCCCAACAAATTCACCGGCACGATGAAGCAAGCCGTGATGGAAGCGTTCCAGGCCCTCGGCGGTCCTGCCTTCTTTGTCGCCCTGGGCAAGAGCAAGATCCCCGCGAATAAGCGCGCAGTGGCCCAGCTCTTCGGCAAGATGATTCCCATGCAGGTCAGCGGCGAGAACGGCGGGGCTATAGTCCTGCAGTTCGGCGAGGAGTATAAGGACGCCTGATGGGAAAGTGGACCGCAACCGCGAAGCAGCTTGAGCAGGCCAAAGGCTTCGCGAGGGTGCGGCACTTTTGCGCGGTAGGCGGCTCGCGCTCGACCAAGACCTCAGGATTCATCGCCGGCATTCTCGCCCGCGCCACGAAAGCGCCAGGCACCAAGCACGCGATATTCCGCCTGCGCGCCAATGCTGCCCGCACGTCCATTGCGCTCGGCACGCTGCCCAAGATTGCAGGCATTCTCGGCTGCCCGCTCATCGAGCACCGCCAGGACGGCTTCTACGAAATCCCCGACTGCGGCTCGCAGATATGGATCGGAGGTCTTGATGACAAGGAGCGCGTGGAGAAGATTCTCGGTAACGAGTACTCCACGATCCTCTTCAACGAGTGCAGCCAGATAGCCTATGCTTCCGTGCTCATCGCATTGACGCGCCTTGCCGAAGTCCATCCTGCCATCAAGCAGCGCGCATTCTACGACCTTAACCCAGTGGGCAAGGGCCATTGGACCAATGTCCTCTTCGGCGAGAAGAAAGATCCTCGCACGCGGCAGCCTCTGGCCAACCCGCAGAATTACGGCCGGATCTTCATGAACCCTGTCGACAATCCGCATCTGTCGCAGGAATACCTCGCAGAGCTGGCAGGAATGCCCGAGCGCCAGCGCAAGCGCTTCTACGAGGGTTTGTACGTCGATGAAGTGGACGGCGCTCTGTGGCCTTATGAGGTCATTGAGAAGTGCCGCGTGGAGAAAGAGAATGTTCCAGAGCTGAAGCGCATTGTGGTCGCAGTCGACCCGTCGGGCGCAGCCGATGCCAAGGAAGGCGAGGAAAATGATAACGACGAAATCGGGATCGTGGTTGCTGGCAAAGGCGTTGACGATCATCTCTATGTCCTCGCCGACTTGTCCCTTAATGCTGGCCCTGCGAAATGGGGCCGCGCTGCCATCAACGGATACATCACTTACGAAGCCGACAGGATCGTGGCCGAAAAGAACTTCGGCGGTGAGATGGTCCGCTATGTCATCAACTCCCAGAACAAGAATGTCCCGGTTACGCTGGTCAATGCGTCTCGCGGCAAGACCGCCCGCGCGGAGCCGGTTTCTTCGCTCTACGAGAAAGGCATCGTCCATCACGTAGGCAGGCTCGACCGCCTTGAGGATCAGATGGCAGCCTGGGCGACCAACGGCTACTCGGGCGAAGGCTCGCCTGACCGGGCCGATGCGCTTGTATGGGCGATCACGGAGCTAGGCCTCAAGATCGGCGGCGGAGCTAACATCATCGAATTCTATCGGCGCGAGAATGAGAAGAACAGGCCGCCTGAGACGCAGGACGCTGATGTGCAGCAGCGCCCGCCAGGCAAGACCGTCGAGGAAGTGATGCTGGAAGAGGCGGCTGCGCGCATAGCCTTGGCGGATAAGGCAGCCTTGCGAGACCAGTTCGCGGCTGCCAAGGCAGCGAAGAAGAAGGGCCGGTCAGGACGCAAGCAGCTAGGCGACACTCCTCCGCCTGTGCCTGCTAAGCGGCGGTCCTCGTTCTTCGATCAAGCTGAAGCGCAGGGCTACGACGTGGAGGCTACCCTCCACGACGATGCGCCCAAGCAGCCGCCTCTGTCCCGCCCCGAACCAAATCAAGAAGTCCGACATATTCGTCTAGGAGCTAAGGCATGAGCCAGGCAATCACAGGGCGGGATATCATTGATCCCAAGCTGGGCATGGAATTGGCCAAGGTCTTGGCCCGAGACCCGAATGCCAGGGGCGCAGTCGAGCTGATGGAAGTCCTCGCCAAAGTGTCGCCGACTGCGGGCGCGCGTGCATATTCATTGGCCGAGCAGGCGCGTGCCATGTCGCAGACAGGCATGACCAAGGTGCCGCTCTCGCAGCGCGTACAGGAAGGCATGCGGTTCCTCATCAGCGGCATCAGGCCGACGACGTGGTTCTCACCTCAGCAGCCTCTGCAGCCGTATGCGCAGAGCGACGACCTGGGCGCGAAGGGCCGGCGCTGGGACTTCCAGCAAGGCCAGAACATACAGTTCCTGCCCAAGAGCGAGGCAGGCGCAGGCGTGCCGTTCCAGGTGCTGCGCGCCTTGCGCGAGAACTACGACCTGCTCTCGCTTGTGATAGAGACGCGCAAGGATCAAGTGTGCGCCTACGAATGGGAGATTGTGCCGAAGGACCAGACCAAGAAGAAGGATGACTTCAAGGACCAGATCAAGAAAGCATCGGAGTTCTTCGAGCAACCGACGCCGGACCAGGACTGGCTCGAATGGTCCCGCGTGCTAATGGACGAGCACCTCGTCTGCGACGGCGTGGCACTCTATCCTCGCGCCGACCGCAAAGGCGACCTGCATTCGCTGGTGCCCATCGACGTGGCAACTGTGAAGCTCCTTATTGACGAGCGCGGCATGCGCCCTATGCCGCCTGATCCTGCGTACCAGCAGATCATCAAGGGCGTGCCTGCGGCAGACTATATGGGCATTGCCAAGGGCGACGACCTGCGGGCCGAGGGCGACCAGCTTCTCTACTGGATGCGCAACCAGCGCACCAACAAGCTCTACGGCTACTCGCCTGTGGAGCAGGTCATCACGACGGTCAACATCGCCATGCGCCGCCAGGCCTATCAGTTGGAGTATTACACCGAGGGTAATATTCCCGATGCGCTGCTCGGCGTGCCTGAGACCTGGACGCCCGAGCAGACGGCCGAGTTCCAGGACCAATTCGATTCGCGCCTGTCCGGCAATACCAAGATGCGCCGCCGGCTGCAGTTCATCCCCGAGCTGAAGTCCATCTTCAACTTGAAGGACAACGAGGTCGCGCTGACGGACGGCACCGATGAATGGTTCGCCCGCGTTATCTGCTTCTGCTTCTCTATCAGCCCGCAGGCGCTGCTCAAGCAGATGAACCGCGCGAGTGCGCAGCAGGCAAGCGAGTCGGCCAAGGAAGAAGGCCTGATGCCGCTGCTCCGCTGGATGGAGGGCAAGCTGACTTGGGTCACCAACAATGTGCTCATGTGCCCGGACGTCAAGTTCGCGTTCAAGCTGGCCGTGGAAGTGGATCCGAAGGTCAAGGCCGATACCAACGTCGCCTATGTCAAGGCCGGCATCATGTCGCCCGATGAAGCCCGGTCCGACGCAGGCCTGTCGCCGCGCGGCATGGACGAACTCCTGGTTGAGACGGCCGCGGGACCGGTGCCGCTCAAGGAGACCGTCGAGCGCGCCAGGCAGGATGCGGTCAATCCGCCCGAGCCGCCTCCGGTCATGGGCATGCAGCCAGGCGGCGGCGGCCAGGCTGCCGCGCCAGGCGCTAAGCCAGGCGATCCGGCCAAGGATGGCCAGGCCAAGCCAGGCCAGAAGCCAGGCGTCGCCAGGCTGAAGCCCGTGGCCAAGCTGGAAGGAGGCGGCGACCTGTACGTGGAAGTCGGCTCGCCGATCGTGGATATGAGCGGCATGCGTATCAATCCGCCAGCTGTCAAGATGGGCGGCTTCACCGTGAAGGCTGACCTCAGGCGGGAGGCCAATGCCGATCAGCATCCTCGCCCGATGAAGAAGATCGTGAAGGCGCGCAGGGACCAGAAGACCGGCGAGCTTATCGGTGAGGTAACCGAAGTCGAGACTGGGCTGCAAAAGAGCGTGACCATCGAGATGGACAAGGATGACTAACATGGCGCAAACCCTGACCAAGCTGGCCGAAGAGATTGCAGCGCGGGCCGTCGCCGCTGAAATGCAAGGCGCTACGCTCGAGGTACTGGACAAGAGCGGCGACGTCCTTGTGCGCTTTGGTCTGGCCGAGTCAATGGAGGTCGATGCCTCGCTCTCCAAGTACACCTTTGAGTCGCCAGGCTCCGAGCAGGTCATCAAGATGGGCGTGCCTGCCACGTTCCGCGTGCTGCGGAAGGCAAGCAAGGAAGTCCTGATGACCGGCACTGCGGGCAAGGATGCCGACTTGCCCATTCCGGCGGACAAGCTGTTCCAAGGCATGAAGGTGACCATGGGCGGAATTGAATTTCAACTGCGGTTCAAGTAAGGAGAAGTCATGAAGACTTTCAAATCTTTCTCGCATGTCAGGCTTATCCAGCCAGTCATCGAGGGCCGCATTATTGCCGGCCATCTTTCCGATGACGGCGAATCTGTGGATTACGAGGTGGAGTACGACGATCCTGCCACCGGCGAGACCAGGACCAGGCACTTCAACAGCGAGCAACTGGAACTGACCGAGGAGCAGCCTGACGACGCCGGCCGCGAGCGCCTGCGTGAGGAGCACCTCGCGCGCAGGGCCGAGCAGCATGAGCGCGACGTGGCCCAGGGCCAAGAACACGAGGAGGCGAAATGAACAAGGAATCACTGAAGGCGGTCGAAGGCACTGCGGCAATCATCGCGGCAGGCTCGGCAAGCCACGAGAAAGGCGTCGCATTCGGCGTCTACCAGGCCACGCTCTGCAGCCCGCGCAGGCGTGAGTGGTACCAGGCTGAGCTGGCATGGCTGCTGCATTCCTTGGCCATGAAGGCCGACCGCCTAGGCATCTACAACTTCCTCCGCCGCGCCGCGGATGGCAGGCTGCTCGGCATCGAGCTGAATATCCGAGAGCGCCTCACGCGCGTGCAGCGCGGCTGCCTTGGCCGCTTGTCGGTCGAGCCGTTCGACGTGGTCTGGGCGGATACCTATCCGAACCTCATCACGACCGTCGGCAAGAACGAAATGCTGGACAAGTACTTTGCCGGCTCGGCCTATACCGCGGCGCTCAACATGTTCCTCAAGGGAACGGGCAGCGCGGCCGCAGGCGATACCATGTCATCCCATGCAGGATGGTCAGAAGTGGGCGGCACCAATGCGCCGGCCTACAGCGGCAACCGCCCAGCTCCCGCGTGGTCGGCTGCGTCGGCAGGATCAAAGGCCATCAGCTCCGCCCAAAACTTCACGTTCACGTCGGGCGGCACCGTGGCAGGATCCTGCTTCGTACAGGGAGGCAGCGCTACCAAGGACAACACGACCGGCACCTTGGTCTCTGCAGGCGATTTCACCGGCGGCTCCAAGACCGTGGCCAACACCGACCAGTTGAACGTGTCCTGGTCGATCAGCGTTTGAGGTAGCCATGCCCGTTCGTCAAGACCGCGTGCAGGAAACGACCACGACCACAGGGACGGGGAGCTACACAACCTCCGGCTCTGCGGTCACTGGATACTCCACCTTTGCCTCGCAGTTAAGCGCGGGGCAGAGCATCGAGTACGCGGTCAGCGACGGCGCGGGCAACTGGGAAGTGGGCATCGGCACTTTCGACGGCAGCACAGGCATCACCCGCGACCAGATACGCGACAGCTCGAACAGCGGCAATGCCGTTAGCTGGAGCGCAGGCAGCAAGAACATTTGGTGCGACATCGGAGCGGTGTCGCTTGGTAACGTGAACCTAGGTCGGCAGTTGGCGACCATGCAAAGACAAGGGTGGACAGCATGACCGCTAACATTGACCCGATCTACTCCCGCGCGGGAGACGTTCAAGGCGTCGAAATCACCGCCGGCAATACCAAGAGCGATGGCTCAGGCACCATCGGCACGGATATCTTCCAGGCTGCTCAGGTCGACACCAACAATGGCGGCTTTGTGCAGGCCGTGGAATTCTGGCCGACCGCCACGGCCAACGCTACCGCAACCACTGCAACTGTTGGCCGCGTGTTCATCTCATCGCAGGCCAATGCGAACACTTCGACCAGTGCTGCCAATACGCATCCGGTGGGCGAGGTGTCGCTTGCTTCGCAGACCGCCGACAGTTCGACCAATCCTGTGTTCCCGGTGGTTGTGCCTATCAACAGGGCGCTTCCTCCTGGCTATACGGTCCTTGTAACCAACCACGTCATTCCAGCCACCAATACAAAATGGAAGGCCGTGGTACGAATGGGAAAGTACTGACATGCAACAGGCAATCGTTTTCCTGTCGCCGCCCGAGTACGAGGGGCGCACGGGCTACCAGAACGTTGATGATGACTCGCATGAGCTCATCAATGTAACCTTTGAGGACGGCACTGTCGTTCCAAATGCACCTGGATTTTCATACAAAGCCGCCGACTAAATGCTCGACCTGTACGACCTGCCGCGCGCTTCAGCCGTTGACCAGCAAATTTTCACTGGTCGGGCGTCTGCTGACGGCCAGTACCTACCATGGTACAAGCCGCGTGGCTGCACGTTCGTTCACTTCCTAATGATCGGCGCGGGAGCGGGCGGTGGCGCTGGATTCAGCGGTGCGGCCTCTGCTGCCGGTGGCGGGGGCGGCGGCGGAGCAGGGGCAATTGGCGTTGCACTGTACCTCGCCCAGCAAGTCGCGGACGTGCTGTATGTAAGCCCGGCGCTTGGTGGCGCTGGCGGAGCTTCGTCTGGGTCTGCTGGCTCTGTGCCCGCGCGGTCCAGCATCCAGCTTTTCCCGCAGGTAAGCCGTGCGAGCGACAACGGGGTTAACTATCTTGTTACCTCTACCCTGCCAGCTGGCGGTGGCGCTGGCACTGGCGCAGCAGGCGGTGCTGCCGGAACAGCCGGAGCAATTGCATTCGGCACCAATTCAATGTTCGAGTTGACCAGCGTCAACAACGGCGCGGCAGGCAATGGCGCTGGCACGGGCGGCTTCAACAGCAATAGCTCTGGTGGCGGCAACATAAACAACTGGCCGATTCTTGGGGGCATTGGAGGCGGCTCAATCGGCACGACTGGTGCTGGCTTTACAGGTCTTCAATGCTCCTACCCAGTGCCGGTATGGACACAGTCAGGAGAAGCCAACGTTGGCGGTGGCGGTTCATCTTCTGGTAGCCCTAATGGGCAGGACGGCGCTCGCGGGTTCTACCCAATCGGCTGCCAGGTTGCAAGGCCGCTGCTCTCGTTCAAGAGCGGAGGCGGCGGTGGCGGATCGTGGTTCAACGCCGGTGTAGGGGGACGCGGCGGAAACGGAGGATATGGCTGTGGTGGCGGTGGCGGCGGCGGCGGCATAACCGGAGGTGCAGGCGGTGACGGTGGGCCTGCGCTCATCATCATCACTGCATTCTGACCATGCTCGATCTATTTGACCTACCTAGCCGCGGTTCTTTTCTTGACCAAGCCGTGTTCACTTCTCGCGATGCAAGCGGAAGCGGCTTCTTGCCATGGTACAAGCCGCGCGGCGCTACGCTTATCCATATTATTCTGTATGGCGCTGGCGCCGGTGGTGGAGGCGGTCGCTCTGGTTCCGCGTCAGCGGCAGGCGGCGGAGGCGGTGGAGGCGCTGGGGCAAGCGGGTCAATGCTGGCGCTCGCAATGCAGGTGCCCGATGTTCTCTACGTTTCGCCTGGAGTACCTGGCAAGGGGGGCGCAGCCAATTCAGGCGGCACCGGACCTACTGCCTCGTATGTAAGCGCCGCACCAGGAACGAACCTGAACTTGGCGCTTATTGCGCAGACCGGAACTCCGACTGGCGGCAACGCTGGGACAGCTTCGGTCGGTGGCGCAGCAGGCGGCAACGGAACCGTAAACGGTAATTCGTCAACCAATGCCATGCTCGAAGGGTCGTGGCTAACGACGCAGAACACAGGGGGTGCTCCAGCGGCTGGCGGTTTCAATGCAGTTGGCGCAAGCACCTCAATCGGGCAGAACGTATGCCAAGGCGGCGCTGGCGGGGGGTCAATAGGCTCCGTGGGCGCTGGACTGGCTGGCGGTGTTGCAACGAACCTAAATCCTAACTGGCTGTGGCAGTATTCAGCGGCAGCAGGGGGCAGTGCTACAGATGGCGCGAATGGTGCGGATGGGATTGTGTGGCCGTCAGGCGGTACTGGACAGCGCCCTTGGCTAGTGTTCTCAGGAGGTAACGGGGGCGGCGGTTCGTTCTTCAACGCTGGCATAGGAGGACGCGGGGGACGCGGCGGCACTGGTTGCGGCGGCGGAGGTGGAGGCGGTGGAATAACCGGAGGCCAAGGTGGTGACGGAGGCCCTAGCCTTATCATCATCACTGCTTGGTAAGATGCTAGACCTATTCCATCTCCCCCCGGTCAACAGCGCGATTGACCAGCAGGTTTACACTAGCCGGAATAACACCCCGACTATTGCAGGCTATTTGCCGTGGTACAAGCCTCGCGGCTGCACGTTCATTCATATCCTGGCAATCGGCGCTGGAGCTGGCGGCGGAGGCGGATTCTCTGGTAGCAGTGGTGCGGCAGGAGGAGGCGGAGGCGGAGGGGCTGGTGCGTCGCTCGTAATGATATGCCCGGCATACTTGATACCAGACATGTTGTGGGTGATGCCAGGCATCCCTGGCGCAGGCGGCGCAGCAGGCAGCACTGGAGCTTTTGCAACTGCAACCTACGTCAGCATGGCACCGGACCGCATCAATGTTATGGCGAGCCTAGTGTACCAGGGATCATCAGCTGGTCCTGGCAGTGCTGGGACTGCCAGCGCTGGCGGGGCAGCCGGTAGCAGCGGCTCAATGAACAGCGGCGCAATGGCTGGCATGACGCAGAGCACGGCAGGCGCAGGGCAGAACGGGACAGCCGGAGGCTTCAATGCCAACGGCGCAACTCTAAACCTCAATAACTTTGCAAACAGTGGCGGTGGTGGAGGCGGGTCGATAGGCAACGGCGGTAATGGTTTCTCTGGCGGCGGATGCAATACGATCCCGACTATTCCGCAAAACATCATCGGGGGAACGGGTGGAACATCGGGCAGCAACAACGGAACCGAAGGCACTACGCCTCCTAATACCCCAGGCTTTGGGGTCTATCGCCCGACCATTTACGGCGCTCCGGGTGGCGGTGGTGGCGGGTCTTACTTCAGCGGTGGGGTAGGAGGCAAGGGTGGCAAGGGTGGGCTTGGTTGCGGAGGCGGTGGCGGAGGCGGCGGAATAACCGGTGGCGCTGGCGGAGACGGCGGCCCATCTCTAATCATCATAACGGCGTTCTGATATGGCACTCGGTCGCGGCCCACTATCAAGCACTCCTATCGCGGGCGAACTCGCGACTGGGAATGCTGTTGCCGTTATTGAGGCAGGCAGCGCTGCAGATACGCAGAGCGCAAGCGCGGTCTTCAATGCTGCCATGGCTGAATCGGGCAGCGCTGCAGAGACCACCAGCTCCTCAGCCATCTTCAATGCGGCAACGGCTGAGGCAGGCAGCGCGGCAGAGACGACCGCAGCGGCGCAGATCAGCAGCGCTTCCACCGCAGAGGCAGTCAGCGCAGCCGATACCACCAATACAACCAATGTCGCTGCAGGCACCACAACTGAATCGGGCAGCGCTGCGGATTCTTCTTCTGCAGTTGCCACCTTTGCTGGCACCAATGGCGAGTCAGGCAGTGCGGCGGATTCTAATTCGTCGTCTGCTGTATTCGCGAGCACTGGCAGCGAAAGCGGCAATGCATCAGATACCAATAGCGCTACCGGTTCGCAGTCCGTATCTCAAAGCGAATCTGGCACGGCATCTGATAGCAGCACTGCAGCAGGAGGCTCACAAGCCACCTCGTGCTCTGAGAATGGTGGTGCTTCCGATAGCTGCGATGCCCAGCTCATCTCGCAGAATGCCGGCCAAGGCGCGTTTATGGACGGCTTTGCCGTCGATCAGCGCAAGAGCCGCAGGCCGATCAGCATCCCAGCGCGCGGCTTCATCTGCGTGCTCGATGCCGAGGCTTCAATCTCTGCTGATATCTCGGTCGAGTACGCGCCAGTTGAGTTGCTCCTGCCGCGTATGTCCGGAAATGTATTCCTTGATGCACGGGCAGCGGCTGGCGCAATGCATATCCGCCCATTCGAGCTGGCGCTGCCGATTGCCAAGATCGCGGCATCAGGGCAAGGCACAATGAACTCAACCACAGAGGTTGTCGATCTTGACCTGCAGGACTTCATGTTCATGCTGGAGGCGGCATGATCTTCAATCTGAACCGGCCTCGGAACCTGGACGACGCTCGTACCGTTATGTCCGCATGGCGGGAACAACGCGATGCGATGTCAAAAGCACGCGCGCGGAAGGGCACCAATGTAGACGGCATGCTGAAGAAGAACGAGCGGCGCGTCGCTTCTTTGATAGCTGCCGTGCTGCGCAAGGCTGGGCGGAAAGCCGCGCGCTCGGCGAAGGAAGTCCTAAAGGCGCAGGTCAGCCAGGCGAAGATAGACAAAATCCTGGAAGACTTGGATGCAGACGGCGTCTCAGTCGAGATAATGGATGAAATCAGCTCGTCCATTCGCAAGGTTTATGCCGAAGCCAATGCCCAGGCAGTTGCCTCGGTCGGCGTCGACTCATCTGGATATTCCTTGCAGCATGCAGATGAGCTGGCAATCAAGTATGCGGAGGAGCGCGCTGCCGACCAGATCGCAGGCATCAGCGATACTACGCGCGAGGATCTTCGCTCGCTCATCACCGAATCCGTCGGCGAAGGGCAGTCTGCCGCCGACCTCGCTGACCAGATCGAAGACTCGTTTGCTTTCTCCCCGCAGCGCGCCGAGACGATTGCCCGCACCGAGCTGGCTGAGGCGCATGTGCAAGGCAACCTGCAAGGATGGCGTGATACCGGCGCTGTGTCGCAGAAGCGCTGGATCGTGGGCGGCGGCTGCTGCTCAGATTGCGACGAGATGGACGGCGCTGTTGTTGACCTCGATGAAGATTTTGAAACCGATGACGGCCCGATCGACGGGCCTCCGCTTCACCCAAATTGCCGTTGCGATATCGAGCCTCTCCTGAAAGAAGAGGCTTCCGACCAATCTGACCAAGAAGAGGAATAACCATGCAAGCCTATGACGGCATCACCTCCATCACTCCTGACGATAACAATGACCTGTCGCCTTGGGTGCAGGGAATCAGTTGCAATGTGGCCGGCAATATCACGGTGACCGATGCTCGCGGCAAGAAGAGCACCATTGGAATCATTGCCGGCTTCATCTACCCGGTACGCATCAAGCGCGTCTGGTCGACGGGCACCACTGCCACCGGCCTGCACGGATACGTTTTGCAGTAGCTTCATCAACGCAGTACAACCACAGGAGAAGAAGGAAATGTTCCAACAACTGAGGGACGGACTTGCAAGGGTCCGCGCTGCATTCTCGCACCACGATGGCACCGGCGCAATCCATGGCGATGCTGAAGCGGTCAAAGACCTGTTCGGCGGACTCGTGCTGCACATGGAAGAACTGCAGAAGCAGGTCGAGGGAGAAGCCTCTGCGATTGGCGACAAGGCAGTGGCCAAGCTGCGCGAAGCCATCTCCGGCGTCGAAAGCAAGGCCGAGGCATTCGAGAAGTCGGTCACTGACGAGCTGGCCAAAATCCGCGAGGAAGTCCAGGCGGATATGACGGCGCGCCTGGAAGCTGTTACTTCCGAATTCGAGAAGAGGGTAGCCGCACTGGAAAGCAAATTCCAGCCGGCTGAAACCAGCGAAGCGCCCGCATCGGGCGGCGGCGGCAAAGGCGGCAAGGGGTAAAGCATGGCTCGACTGCTCGCCAAGGAATTCTCATCGCCCGGCTCGGCAACGACCGGGTTGGCGGGATATTCCTTGGAGGGGCAGCGCATGCCGCGCAAGATGCGCCGCGCCAAGCTGAAGGCCATGCCTGCCGCCGTTGCCAAGGCGCTCTCGGTGGATAATGCCGCGCACTCGACGGCAGCCACCTCGCCTTACAACCTCAAGCCTTTGCCTAGCGCTGCGAGGATCCGCGCAGGCAACTATGCCAAGGGCCACATCCGCGTGGCAGGCATCGAGATTGCAATAGAGAATCCTGCAGGCTCAAAGCGCCGGCCTGAGTGGCCTGAGATGAAGTCGCACTATGGCTACATCAAGCGCACCGAAGGTGCAGACGGCGATGCGGTCGACTGCTTTGTGCATACCGGCACGCCTCGCGATTATTCCGGCCCCATCTGGGTTATCAACCAGAATGTCAGCGGGAAGTTCGACGAGCATAAGGTCATGATCGGATGGTACACCGAGGCCGCGGCTCGCAAAGGATATTTGGACAATTACACTCCTGACTGGAATGGCCTGGCGTCGATCAAGCGCTATTCAGTGCAGGAGTTCAAGCAATGGCTCAAGAGCGGCAATACTACTGTTGCCGCCAAGCTACAGCAAGGCGGAGCGCTGCTCAAAGCGGTTGATCCTTACAAGGAGCTGACTGACCGGTTCCTGCGGCTGCTGGCCGAGGAAGAGGCCAAGCTGAAGAAGGATGAAGTCGGCCATGAATTCCATGGCAACCAATGGACAGGCGGCATCGGAGGCGGAAAGCCTGCAGGTGCCAAGCCCACTTCATCCAGCGAGAAAGGCGTCAAGGGTAAGGTGCATGACCTGCTGTCGTCTGGCCACAAATTTACTTTCCAGGAACTGCATGAGGCATGCGGCAAGCCGCCTGAGAAGGCGCTGAAGAATGCGCTATCCGAGCTGAAGAATCCTAAGTGGGCTGGCCCAAAGGGCGCGCTCACCATTGTCAAGATTGGCGACAACTATCTGGTTGAGCCTGGTTTCAAAGCGCCTGCCGGCGACAAGGCAGAGCCTGCCGCAGCGGCCAAGCCGGCAGCAGCCGAGGAAGTTCCTGCCGGCACCAAGACCGAAGGCGGCATCAAGTATGCCTCCAATTTCGGCTCAAAAACCGTGCAGCCTTGGAACCAATATAAAGGCGCGCCTGCCACCAAGGCGCAGGCAGACGAAATCTACAAAGGTCAAAAAGAGCTCAATGAGTTCAACTTCAAGAACAATATCTCTCTGGCAAACGGCGATCAGCAGAAAATTGCTGATGCGCTGAAAGAATTCAAGGAAGGCCGGGCTGATGCCTTGGCGCAATGGAAAGCGAATACCACCGGTGAAGCGCAAGTGGTGCAATCGCAGAATATCTACGAAGCCGACAAGCTCCTTGGAAAGAACGTTGCCGAGGGCATGCCAATGGATAAGGCAATGATGCAGTGGAAGAACGACACTGCAGCCGAGAAGATGGGCACGCTCGGCAAGAAGCCTGAGGTAGAGGCAGCCAAGCCTGCAGCCAAAGAAGAGCCAGTGCCTACCACCAAGGGCGAGGCATTGCCGCCGCTGACCGAAGCCAACCAGATTTCAGCAAAGGATTTCAGCGGCGATGGAAAGAGCGACTTCGAGACTTTGTTCACTGCTACCGGCCAGGCTTTCAAGAAGCAATCTGATGACGCGGTTACCAACAAGAAAACCGTCGAGTCACAGCTCAAGGCACAGCTCAATGGCAATGCAGCATTTCAGAAGCTGCGCAACGGCTTAAAAGCGCAGGGCAACAAGACAAGCGCAGAGCGCGCACTTGTAGCCAAGTGGGCCGGCACGTCGAATGACCACGACAACGTGGCCATTGCCATGCAGCTTGCAGCGCGCGACGAATTCAATCTGGATAAAGACAGCGTGAACTTCAATCGTGCTTCGCAGCAGCTTAACTCGCTGGGTGAGTCTGGCATCTATGCGGCAGCAGGCAAGGAGTACGGAGTATCCGGGCCTGAGTTTCGCGCCGGGGCAATGGCTTTCCAGCGCGCCCAGTACGACGTGACTCAGAAATTCCTGGCGGATGCAGGGCTGAAAGAGGTTGCGCTGGTGCGCGGCATGAAAGAGATGTACGGCTCAGGAGTCGAAGAGGTCGGTCTTAATATGCAGCCGGCTTCTTCTTTCTCGCACAACTATGGCACTGCTCACAGCTTCTCAGGCGGCCATAGCGTTTTTGCTGTCAAGGTTCCGGCGACGCAGGTTCTTGGAAGCTATCGCACAGGCTATGGCTGCTCGAATGAATTCGAGGTAGTGCTGCTAGGCGGCAAGAACTTCCGCGCCGTCCGCATCGGCTACAAGGACGCATCTGGAATAAAGGAAATGGCCGGCAGCGTCAAGAGCTACTTCAACGGAAAGGGAGTGTCATGAGGACTATCCGCATCGATGACAAGCCCGAGAACCAGGACTGGCTCAAAAGGACATGGGACTTGCCCGCATATAAATCGACCGAGTTCTTGGAGATGTTTCCTGACCTCGATCACTTTCGCACCTTGCCTGTGTACAAATTTGCAGAGGAGCAGGGATTGATTTTAGACGACGAGTGGATGGGCGTGCCGGACAGGCGTGACGGCGCGCGACTGAAGGCTGTCACGCCGAAAACCAACGGAGGCAAATAATGACGCAAGCAGCAACCCAGAAGGTCGACCGCATTGCATTTGCGCGGCTGACCAAGATCGACGAATCCAAGCGGCTTGTGTATGGCCGCGCGGCGCAGGAAGTGAAGGACCGCTCCGGCGAAATCTTCGACTACGAGACGTCGAAGCCGCTCTTCCAAAAATGGTCCGAGTCGCAGCGCCAGGCATCGCTCGGCAAAAGCGCGGGCAACGTGCGCGCCATGCACAAGGACATTGCTGCCGGCATCTTGACGCCGGATGAAGGCATCGTCTTCAATGATGCTGAGCGCGCAATCGACATCTGCACGCATGTCACCGACGACCAGGAATGGGCCAAGGTGGAAAGCGGCACCTACACCGGCTTCTCCATTGGCGGCCGCTACGCCAAGAAGTGGACCGACGGCGAAGGCAACCCTCGCTATACCGGAGAGCCTTCGGAAATCTCGCTGGTCGACCGGCCTTGCGGCCCGACATCCAACTTCTTCGAGGTGCACAAAGCAGACGGCACAACGGAGAACCGCGAATTCACCGGCTTCGATGTCAAGCTGATGGCAGGCGGCAAGGATACCGGCATCATGGTCAAGTCCGCCAAGCTGCCGCAAGTCGGCGAGGAATTCGAGCACGAGGGCCAGGCATTCCTGCTCCACAAGATCGAGGACGACACTGCCGAGGTTGAGTTCGTCTACAACGTGCAAGGCACGCCCGAGGAGCTGGGCGCATTCGCCAAGACGCTGGCAGATCAAGGCCTCACCATCGCTCAGGCAACTGAACTGCTCGGCAAGCGCGCCGCTCCTCCTGAAAAGGAAGAAGTGATCGAGGTCTCCGATGCCGACACCTTTGCCAAGGCGGCGCAGATGGCTTTCGACGAGGAGAAGATCGGCCTGGCCGACTTCGCCAAGCTCGATGACGAGAAGCGCAAGCCCTGGTTGGAGAAGGCACGCGCCGAGCTGACCAAGGTCGATGCTACCAAGCTGGTCGAGAAGCTGGCCAAGGGCTACGGCAGCGCCACCTTTGCAGATCCCGCAAACCGCCGCTGGCCGGTCGACACGCGCGAGCAGGTGCAGGCTGCGCTGAAGTTCTGGGGCATGAAGAAGTCCCGCTCCAGCTACAGCGCCGAGGAGCAGGAGAAAATCGGCGCGGCCATCCATGCGGCGGCTGACCGGATGGGCATCAGCAAGGACGATGCCGCCAAGCTGGAAGGCATGTTCGGCAAGGCGATGGAAGAGCGGCGGGGAGCTGTATCGCTTGCGCTGGCCAAGCTTGCCAAGGCCGATGCAACTGCCGGCACGGAGGAGACCGACGCGCAAGCCGCGGCAGCATTGGAGCATACTTTCCTGCGCAAGGGTCTCGTCACCTGCGCCTCCTTCGCCTATGCCATTAATTCGCTTTGCCAGATCGCCGAGGCCTGCGAAATGGAAGCGGCCATGGAAGGCGACGGCTCCGACCTGTGCAACCGCATCTACGCCCTCATTGCCGAGCTGGGCGAAGCGCTGAAGGACATGGTCGACGAGGAAATCAAGGAGGAAGTCGACGGCGACGAGGTCTCGGTCGCGCCAGCCATGGCAATGTCGCAAGCACTGGCCGGTCTGGCTAAGCGCGCCGAGCCGCTCATGAAAGCAATGGGAACGAGCCACATGCAGAAGCTGCATGACCGCACCCTCACCAAGGGCGCTGTCTGCAACGGCTCTCCTGCCGCCGGCGGCGATATCACGGTGACGGCAGCCAATGGCGCGGCCAATCCTTCGCCCGATGTTGCCACTCTCAAGATGGTCATTCCCGGCTTGACCGACGAGGGAGCAAACATGCTCTCGAAGTTGTTCTCGCAGCAGGCCACTTTGCAGAAGGCAGCGCCGGCCGACGGCGATGAAGTCACCACGCTGCGCAAGACCGTCGGCGACTTGCAGGCACGCCTTGCCAAGGTGGAGAAGCAGCCGATGCCCGCGCGTATCCATGCGCGCGTGGTTCCGACCGGAGTGACCAAGGAGCAGGATGGCAGCCGCACCAATGCCGACCCTGCCATGGAGAAGGCAGCGCAGATCGCAGCCGGCATCGAACCCGTGATGGATAACATGGGCAAGATCGACGAAGCTGCAACTGCTGTGAAGATCATGCAGAAACTGGGTGGCCGCCGGGTAAATCCGTAGGCTGAACGTCAACCTCAACCGCATCAAAACTGAAGCAAACTCAACCAACCAAACGGAGTAACAGATGAATCTCACAGACGTCAAAGAAATCACCCTGCAGACCCTGGCCAAGAGCGAGGAAATGCGGGCAGCGCTGGGCGCAGCCAATCCCGAACTGCTGAAAGCAGGCTGGGTGCAATCCGCCACGGCAACCAGCGGCATCACCGCCTATGACCTGGAAGCGCCGGCCAAACTGCTCTTCCCCGTCATCACCCCGCTGCGCAACATGATTCCGCGCGTATCGGGCAAGGGCGGCATCCAAGCGAACTGGCGCGCCGTCACCGCGCTGAATACCCAGAACCTGGGTATCGGCGTTGAAGAAGGCAAGCGCTCGGGCGTGACTACCACGCAGACGACCGACTACATCGCCATCTACAAGGAACTGGGTCTGGAAGACTCAGTGACCTTCAAGGCTGACCGCGCCGCGGTGGGCTTCGAAGACCTGAAGGCGCTGTCGGTGTCCAATCTGCTGAAGGCCACCATGATCGAGGAAGAGCGCATCATGCTCGGCGGCAATACCTCGCTCGCGCTCGGCACCACCGCCAATGCCACCCTCACCCAAGCCAACTCCGGCGGCGCGCTGCTCGGCAATACCGCCTACGGCGTGGGCGTGGTTGCCCTGACGCTGGACGGCTTCCGCCGCGCAGCGCTGGCAGGCGGCGTCGTGCAGCAGTACACCCGCTCCAATGCGGATGGCACCACCACCGTCATCAATGGCGGCACCGCAGCGCCTTCGTCTCAGGCCAATATCACCACGGCCAACGACGGCGCCAACCTCCACATCATCAATGCCACCGTGACTGCCAAGGCCGGCGCATTCGCGTATGCCTGGTTCTGGGCTGCTGCGGCGAGCGCTCTGGTGCTGGGCGCAATCACCACCATCAACAGCGTGGTCATCACGGCCAACGCGACCGGCACTTCCACCTCGCCCGGTACCGCGAACTTCTCCGCGCTGACTGCCAATGATTTCTCGACCGATGGCCTGGTCTTCGACGGCATCCTGACCTTTGCGGCCAATGCCTCGCTCAACAGCTATCAGCAAGTGATGGCAACCGGCAACGCCGGCGTGGGCACCCCGCTCACTGCCGACGGCTATGGCGGCGTGAAGGAAATCGACACCGCGCTGAAGTACTTCTGGGACAACTTCCGGCTGTCTCCGACCCGCATCTGGGTCAACTCGCAAGAGATGAAGAACATCACCAACGCGGTGCTGAAGAATGCCAATACCGGCGCGCAGCGCTTCAACGTCGTGGTGGACAATTCGGGCATGATCGCGGGCGGCTTCAAGATCGCGAGCTACCTGAACAAGTACACCATGAACGGCGGGCAGGAAATCCCGGTCCTTATCCACCCGAACATGCCCGCAGGCACCATCCTGTTCGACACCGACGAGCTGCCCTACCCGCAGTCCAACGTCGCCAATGTCAAGCAGATGCTGCTGCGTCAGGACTACTGGCAGATCGAGTGGCCTGTGACCACCCGCAAGTACCCCTTCGGCGTGTACTTCGACGGCGTGCTGCAGAACTACTTCCCGCCGGCGTTCGGCATCATCACCAACATCGCTGACGGCCTGAACTAACAGGGCCTGACTGACGAGCCAGTACCCCGCCCGGGTTACAACGTCCGGGCGGGTTTTTACCTAGTCCATAAAATCTCAGGAGAGCATCAAATGAAACGTTTTCCGAACACGCAAGTCATGTTCCGCGACACCTTTGCGGCCGGCAATATCACTGTCCGCGGCATCAACCTGGAAGCCGAGGACGGCTACATCGAAGGCCCGGCTGACCTCGAGAAGGATATCGAGCCGCACGGCTTCATGCGCGTGGAGAAGTGGCTTGCCAGCCTGAAGCCGGAGCAGCGCATTGAAGAAGCCGCAAAGGATTCCGACCTGCTCGGTTTCCTGAGCCGCGCCGAGCAAGCTGCCGCCAAAGAGCGCGCAGCCAAGCAAGGCAGCGCCCGCCGCTAATCCGACGCATCGACAGGAGACATAGATGGACCTCACTACTCTGGCACGCGCCAAGGCAATGCTTTCCGGCGGAGTGGGGTCCATTCCTGCCGACCCAATGATACAAGGCTTGATTGCGATGGCTTCCGATGCGGCGGTGCAGTTCTGCTCCCGCACATTCCAGCGCGCGACAATGGCCAACTTGCTCTTGAACGGCTCGGGCACCTCGCGCCTGATGATGCCGTCCAATCCAATCATCGCAGTCACCGGCCCTATCCTGGTCGATGGCTACAGCTACTCACAAGCACCTACTGATTCAAACGGCTTCGGCTTCAACACTGCCGCGGCAGGCTATGGCTGGGACCGCAAATTCCTGTACATGTTCGGAGGCTGCATCTTTCGCCAGGGCTACCAGAATGTGCAGATTCCTTCGCTCACCATTGGCTACACCACGAGCGAGACAGGAACTATTCCCAATTCAAACCCTGCGACAATCATCCCGCGCCAGGGCAGCATGGTTGACCTGCAGGGCCAGCCCATGTCGACAGCAGGCTATGCCTTCGCAGACAAGGGCGTGGTGTTCACTGCGACTGGAGTCGCGCTGACTCTCGTGTCTGGCACTCCTGCGACAGGCCAGTATGCCTTCTCCGATGGGGTCTATACTTTCGCCCAAGTCGACAATGGCAAGCAAGTCAAAATGAGCTACGACTTCGTGCCCGCTTCGGTAGAGCTGGCAGTGGTCGAGACGGTTGGCGCGAAGCTGCGCAACCAGCAGAACTACGGTATTCGCTCGCGCACCATCGGGCAGGAGACAGTCACTTATTCCGATATGGCGCTGAGCAAGTCGGCTCAGAACCTCCTGCAGCCTTACCGCTGGGTGGTGCAGCCGTGAATATCCAGATCCATGTCAAGGACGATATGGTCGTTGGAATGCTCGCGGCCTATCCTACCCGCCTGCTCGAATCGATCAAGCAGGCCATGGATGTTTACACCATTCGCCTTCAGGCGCGAGTCAAGGCAAAGCTCACTGATAATGTTCTGCATGTCCGCACCGGCACCTTGCGCCGCTCTATCAACCGGCAGGTGCAGGCCATCTCCTCGACCAAAGTGCAGGGCATCGTCGGCACCAATGTCCCTTATGCAGGCGTGCATGAGTACGGCTACCATGGTACGGTCTTCGTGCCCGAGCATACCCGCCGCATCACCACTGCTGCCAAGACAGGCCTTACCTATGCAAAGGCCAAGATCGGCCCAATCGGTTCCAAGCGCACACGCTATATCCAGGGCATGGCCACGGTCAAGGGCCACAGCATGAAGATGAATATTCCAGAGCGGCCGTTCTTGCGGCCTTCTCTTGAAGAGACAATCGAAGAGGCGCGCGAGCTGTTGCGCATTGCTTTACTGGAGGCAGCAAAGTGAATCGCGAAAATATCTACGCTGCATTGTTTGCCCGCATCAGTGCGGCGACATGGCCTGCCATACCCATTTCCGGAGCAACAACCTGGGCAAGCGCATCGCGCAAGATGCAAGGCTGGGCTGAAGTCCCGCCTGGCAATATGCCTGCATTGTTCCAGACACAGGTCAGCGAGCGCGTGAAGCGCGATCCAGGCAAGCCTCCTGTCTGGACGCTGATGGTTGAACTGCGCGTCTACGTTGCGCACCTGGCCAACACCGATCAGTCAGTTATTCCAACGCAGCAATTGAACCCAATCCTTGACGCCATACAGGCGGCGATGGAGCCGACTTTTGTCGACGGAGACCCGCAGCGCTGCACGCTGGGCAAGCTGGTCTACGACTGCAAAATAGTCGGCGAGGTGAAGGACTTCGAGGGAGATCTCGGCGATCTCGGAGTTCTAGTAATACCCGTCGAGATAATCGTCCCCTTTTAAGGAGTCATTCATGCAATACTTTTTCGGTACCGGCTCTGTCTACGGTCGGCAGACGGGGGTTAACAATCCGACCCCCATTCGCTTCGGCGCAATCCAAGACGTATCGGTCGACATTTCTTTCGAGAACAAGGAGCTGTTCGGTCAGTACCAGTTCCCTCTGTACGTCGCGCGCGGCCCGGGCAAGATCAGCGGCAAGGCCAAGTTCGGCCAGCTCTTTGGCGCTGCTTTCAACAATCTGTTCTTCGGCGAGTCCTCGCTCGGCACGCAGCCTGTGCTGACGGCCATCGACGAGGTGCAGACCGTTGCCTCCAACAACGTCACCGTCACCAACAACGGCAACGGCACCTACGTGGAGGACCTGGGCGTTCTGAACATGGCAACGGGCATCAACATGAGCCGCGTGGCAGCCGCTCCTTCGGGAACCGGCAACTACTCGGTGAATGAAACGACCGGCGTCTACACGTTCAACAGCGCCATGAACGGCGTGCAGGTGGCAGTCAGCTACGACTACAATGGCGCGGCCAACAGCGGCACCCTCATCACGGGCGTCAACCAGCTCACCGGTTCGCAGCCGCAGTTCCTCATGGTGCTGGCCGGCTCTCTTGGCGGCAAGTCAATGCGGCTGAAGCTCAATGCCTGCATGAGCACCAAGCTGACATTGGCAACCAAGCTGTCGGACTTCATGCTGCCGGAGTTCGACTTCCAGGCGTTCACCGACGCGACCAACAACTGGGGCCAGTTCAGCTTCTCCGAGTAAGGCCCGCTCGGAAACAAAAATCTATAACCACAGGAGAAGAAGATCATGGAAGAAGCACAGCAAGAGCCGATCCGGGTTCCGCCTAAGGATGAAACCTGCAGCGGCACCTGGGTCAAGCTGGATGGCATGAAGGAATACCTCATCGCGCCGCTCAACTTCAGGTCGCTGAAAGCGCTGCGCGGGAAGATCAACGATATCCAGGCAGTTGGCATTCCTAATTCCGATCAGATCGATATCATGCTCGAGGTGACGCATGCCGCCATCAAGCGCAACTATCCTGCACTGCAGAAGGACCAGCTCGAAGACATGATTGACATGGGCAATTTCCAAGACGTGTTCATGGCGGTCATCATCGGCTCAGGCCTGGAGAAGAAGGTGGACAAGCCGGGGGAAGCTCAGGCGGCGAGCTGAACTGGGACGCACTCTACGGCAAGCTGATGGTGGAGTGCGGCTATACTTATGAGTACATCGACAACGAGATGGACCTCATAAAGCTTGCCGCCCTTAATGCAAGGTGGAAGACTGTCCCACCGCTTGGAGAGACAGTTTCTGTAATAGCGCAGATATTGGGCGCTGAATTGAAGCAGACTGATGCAGCACAGAACGATGCGGCTCTGTTGGCGCAAGCAAGGGCCGAGGCTGCATCGCTTAATCAAGGAGCTGTAAGGTGAGCGATCCGAACGAGGTAGGCATATCGGTAACAGCAGACACCGACGGCGCAGTACAGGCCGTCGACCTGCTCAACAAGCGCTTCGAGGAATTCTCGAAGAGCATGGCTGAGCAGAGCAAGGAGCTGACCGAGAAGCTTACCTCGGTTGGCGAGAAGTTCAATCAAGTCAAAAGCCAGATCATGGCGATGGTTGCCGGCGGCAGCTTCGCCGAAATCATCAAGGAGGCTGATGAGTTTACCGAGGCATCATTCAAGATGTCTGAGATGCTCGGCACCACCACCGAAAAAGCAACCGAGCAAGTCGCGGCGCTGAAGCTTATCGGCGTTTCAGCCGAGCAATATGAAGGACTCCTGCAGCGCATGACTCTGCAGGTGCGCAACAATGAGCAGCGCTTGAACGCACTAGGCGTCGCCACGCGAGGGGCCAACAACGAGTTCCTCGATGGGCAGCAGATCATGCAGAATGCCTTGGGCGCTCTGCAGCAATTCAAAGAAGGAACCGACCGCAACCTGGCTGCCACCGAATTGTTCGGCCGCGGATGGGGAGCTGTGCTGCCGCTGCTTCGCCTCAATAGCGAGATGATGGCGCGCGCCAAGCAGGACGTTGAAGATCTTGGCCTGGCAACCACCAAGACCGGCGTCGATGACATGCACCGCTTCCATACGGCCACTGCAGAAGTTGGGCTGGTGCTGCAAGGCATGGGAAAGGCTATCGCCGAGTACATGATGCCGCGGCTTGAAGCCATGGCGCTGTGGTTCCGCGAGGTTGGTCCTACTGCAATCAAGATTCTCGAAGGAGCTTTGAAAGGGCTGGGCGGAGTCATCGAGGTTCTTACCAAGATGTGGCAATCGCTCATAACCTACTTGCTTGCCACCATCAGCATTATCACCGCCACGATTGAGGCAGTCGGCGGAATGGCCGCGGCTATTGCCAGCCCTCACCCGGTCGATGCAGCAAAGCAGCGCTGGCGCAAATTCATGGACGAGCTTGTCCTCATCACCTCGCAGACCAAGGCGCAGGTTGACGATATCTGGGACAAGCCTTTGCGCAAAGGCGAGATACACGCCGAGGGCAGCGAGGGCAAGAAGGGCGGCAAGAGCTATACCGGCAAGGCCAAGGGAGAAGAGAGCGCGGTTCAGAAGCTCAAAGAAGAGCTTATGAACAAGCACCTCGAAGATACCAACCTGCTCGAGAACACGGCCAAGTCCGACAAATCGTTCTGGGAATCGCACCTGCACGATTTCAAGGAGAAGAGCAAGGAATGGTTCGCCGTTCGCCAGCAGATCTACACGCTTTCCAAGCAACTGGCCCAGCAAGGGCAGGCTGATGCCAAGGCCGACGAAGCACAGCAGATGGCCGAGGCCCGCACCTCAAAGGAGGAAAAGGTAAAGATCGCCGGAGAATGGGCTGAGCATCAGAAGTCTATCTACGGCGAGGACAGCACCGAATACAAGCAGGCCATCCGCGAGAAGACCCAGGCGGAGATGGCACTGCATGATTTTAAAGTTCAGCTTCAAGCATCTGAGATAGACAGCAATGCCAAGCACAATACAGCTTTGCTTGCCCAGGAGATGGAGCGGCAAAAAGGCCGCCTGGCGATGGGCCAGATCACCGAGCAGACCTTTGCACTCTATGAGCAGCAGAACGCGCGGCAGACTTACGACATTCAGCGCAAGGCTCTTGAGGACAAGCTGGCTCTTCTCGAGAAAGACAAGCTCGATACCAAAGAAGCAAAGGACGAACTACTTAAGCTCGATGACGACTATGCACTGAAGCAGATACAAAATCAGGTCAAGGTAGGCGAAGCGCTCAAAAAGAATTGGGACAATATTTTTTCGTCTATCAGCAATGCTTTTGATACTTCAATCAAGGGCATGATAATGGGCACCACCACTTTTCAGAAAGCGCTTGCAAATATCTGGCAATCGATACTGGGCGAGTTCATAAACATGCTCATCAAGATGGGCAAGCAATGGCTCGTCAACAAGCTGGCCGAGATTCAGCTTGAGCGCCTGTCAGCCGCGGCACACCTGCAGGCAGAGACAGCCAAGACCTCTTCTACCTTGGTAGGAACCGCAGCGCGCTCTGCTGCAGAGCAGGCTGCTGCCGATGAAGGACTTGCAGCCCAGGCAATGTCTGCCATCAAGACCATCATGAACAATGCGGCCACTACGTTCTCAGGCGTGTTCGCCGCGCTGTCAGGCATTCCTATCATCGGTCCTTTCTTGGCAGCCGCGGCTGCACCGGCTGCGGCGCTGCTTGTAGCAGGAGAAGCAAGCGCGGTTACCTCGGCAGCAGGCGGCTACGATATTCCTGCCGGCATCAACCCAATGGTCCAGACTCACGAGAAGGAAATGATCTTGCCGGCTCATCTTGCCGACACCATCCGCGGCATGGCAGCAGGAGGCGGAGGAGGTGGAGCGGTTCACGTGCACATGCATGGCGATGTTTACGGCATGGATGACTTTGAGTCTGCTGTCACTGCTGCCGTGCGCAAAGGCGCGCGAACTGGCAGCAAGGACCTGGCAATGTCGAGCAAACGGAGGTAAGAGGAAATGAGCAATTCAGTTTACCCTGTTCTTGCAGGCCTCGGCTGGAGCGTCATCAAGACGCCCAAGTGGAGCACTGCAAAGCAGGAGACGGCAAGCGGCCGCGAGGTGCGGCTTGGCTTCTTCAGCAGCCCGCTCTACCGCTTCCAATTCATCTATAACCTATTGCGCTCAGGCACGATAGCAGGCAACCCTTACACCGAGCTTCAACAGCTCATGGACTTCTTCAATTCAATGAAGGGAGACTTCGACGATTTTCTGCTCGATGATCCCTCAGATGATTCGGTCACCGATATGGCATTCGGTTCAGGCGACGGATCGACCACTGCATTCCAGCTAACCAGGACCATCTATACCGGCGGCTTCGTTGATCCAGTCATGAACGTGAATACGCTGACCAATGTCAAGGTCGCAGGAGTTGCCAAGACGCTGGGCGTTGACTTCACCATCAGCTCTACCGGGCTTGTGACATTCACCGCAGCGCCGGCCAATGGCGCAGCATTGACCTGGACCGGCACCTATTACTATCGCTGCCGCTTCGATATGGATGACGAGATGGACTTCGAAGAATTCTACTGGCAGCTTTGGACAGCGAAGAAAGTTCGCGTCTATGGCGGACTAGGAGTAAAGATTTGAAGCCCGCCAGCGCAGGGATGATAACGCTGCTCACGAGTACTGGAGCAGCGCAGAAGCTTCTGCAGGCTGACCTGTATACGCTAACGCTTGCCGATAGCACGGTGCTTCGCTATACCAGTGCCGACCGCGATATCACCATATCTGGCGTGACCTGGGCGCAAGGGCCGCTGTTCAAGCGCGGCTCTACCAGCTACAAGCTAGGCACCGAAGCCAGCTCCTTGCAAGTCACAATTACTCCCCGCAGCGCCGACCAGCTTGCATCGCTTGCCTGGCTGCAGGCAGCTTCCAATGGCGCGCTCGATGGAGCTACTATGCTCATCGAGCGCTTCATAACCGACAACTGGGCAGACACCTCGCGCGGGAAGATCTACCACTTCTTCGGCCTCTGCGGCGCAGTCGACATGGACCGCATGTCGGCAACTATCACGCTCAACAGCCCAGCCATCCTGCTTAACCAGCAGTACCCGAAGAATTTGTTCCAGGTCACTTGCATCAATACGCTGTATGACTCTGCCTGCACCGTCAACAAGGCAGCCAAGACAGTTGCAGGCGCAGCGCTGGCAGGCGGCAGCGCCAGCACCTTTGGAACAAACCTGGTACAAGCCGATTCTTACTTCAATCTCGGCGTCATCAAGTTCACCAGCGGACAGAACTCAGGAGCATCGCGAGCTGTCGACAGCTACTTGCTCGCAAGCGGTCAGGTCTCTGTCGCTTATCCGTTCTCTTATGCGCCGGCAGCAGGCGACACATTCAACATCTACCCAGGCTGCAATAAGCTATTCACTGGCGACTGCCTAGGCAAGTTCGCCAATCAGGCAAATTTCAAGGGGCATCCGTTTATCCCCGTTGCGGAGACAGCATTCTAATGGACGCCAAGGAGAAAGAGCTTCGCGAGCGCGTCGCGGCCATTGCCCGCGAGTGGCTGGGCACGCCGTACCATCATGCAGCCCGCGTTAAAGGACAGCAAGGCGGCGTCGATTGCGCTACTCTTCTATGCGAGGTATACCGCGAAGCGGGCATGGTGGGCAGCGTCGATATTGACTTCTATCCTCCAGACTGGCATATGCATCGCGACATAGAGCGCTATGTTACCAAACTTTCCGAGTATGCCTGCGAGGTGCCGCTTGACAATCCGCAGCCTGGCGACGTGCTGGTGGTGAAGTTTGGGCGTGCCTTCAGCCATGGCGCTATTGTCGTTGCCTGGCCGCTTTGCGTGCATGCGGTCCTGCGGCAGGATGTCCAGTATGTCGATGCCAACCGCGACGTGGTGTTCCAGCACAATAGCGGCGAGCTTCGCGAGCGCAAGCTGTTCTCTCTGTGGGGAGAGCGCAAGTGAGCTTTCTTACCGGATCGGGCAAGCAGCCGCAGGCAGAGCAGCCGCAAATAGCGCAAGGCCTGCGCATACAGACAAGCGTCCAGTCGAAGCCTATTCCAATTGTATGGGGAGCTAACCGCGTCGGCGGCAACCTGCTTTGGTACGGCGCATTCCAGGCCATCGTCTCGCAGGCGGGCGGAGGAGGCGGCAAGGGCGGCGGCGGCGGCAAAGGCTCACTAGGCGGAGGCGGAGGCAAGGGCGGGGGCGGAGGTTCGCAGACTGTCACTTACTCAGCCAGCTTCGCTATCGCTTTGTGCGAGGGGCCGATTGCCAGCGTCGGCAAGGTATGGGGCAACTCATCCGTGTTCGCCACGGCTGCCGCGGCTAGCATGAACACGTTTACCGGCACCTATCCGCAGACGCCTTGGTCTTACTGGTCATCCAACTTTCCTTCGGCTGCGCTCAATTACAATGGCCTTGCCTATGCATCTGTTGCCGCTTTCCCGCTTGGAGTCTCGCCTGCTCTGCCCCAATACAGCTGGGAAATAAATGGGTTCCTGCAGTACGGAGGCGGGATCGTCGATGCCAATCCGGCAGACGTGATCGTTGATTTCCTTACCAACTCCAAGTATGCCTGCGGCCTGTCGTCGTCCTATGTGGATGACCTGTATACGGCCAACAACAGCTACAGCAAATACTGCGTGGCCAATGGCCTTTTCTTCAGCCCGGTGCTCGATTCGCAAGAAGCTGCCAACTCCATCCTAGACAGGTGGACAGCACTGACCAACAGCACCATGGCTTGGCGCGCGCCTGGCAAGTGGACTGTGCTGCCTTACGGCACGCAAACAGCGACGGGAAACGGCGTTACCTTTACTCCCAATCTTGCGCCGGTCTATGCGCTTACCGATGATTCCTACTACGTCAAGAAGAAAGGGCAGCCGCCTGTAAAAATCAAGCGCAGCGATCCGACTGATGCATATAACAGGATGACGCTTGAGTGCGTTGATCGGAGCAATGATTACAACGTGGCCTCGGTCGAATGGAAAGACCAGGCAGCGATCGACCAGTTCGGCCTCATCAATTCTCCCAATTCAGTGCCTGGTCACGAGTACACCTCGCAGGCCATAGCAATCATTGCTGCCCAGCTCATCGGGCGCAAGCAGCTTTATGTCCGCAGGACTTTCCAGTTCAGCCTGCCGGTAACGTTCTGCTTGCTTGAACATGGCGACTATGTGTCGCTTACTGATACTCAAGCAGGACTCTCGAATGTTCTAGCGCGTATAACCCAGATCGACGATGGCGAGGACAAAGACGGCGTGCTCACCATCGATGCCGAGGAAGTTCCTATTGGACCGGCGCAGCCGGCGCAATACGGCGCGCAAGCTTCGAGCGGCAATATTCCCAACTACAATGTCGCGCCTGGCTCTATCAATACCCCGCTCATCTTCGATGCGCCTGGCGTCCTCACCACCGGCGGCTTTGAAGTCTGGGCAGGCGTAGGATCGTCAAGCCCGACATGGGGCGGGTGCGAAGTCTGGGCCAGCACCGACGGCAGCAGCTATGCTCTGCAAGGAACTATCTACGGCGCTTCGCGTTATGGCTCGCTGACTTCTTCGTTTGCCAGCGGCAGCGATCCTGACACAACGCACACTTTGGCTGTCGACCTGACACAGAGCCGCGGCTCGCTCATCGCAGGAACATCGACCGATGCAGACAACCACAATACGCTTATCATGGTTGACGGCGAGGTCATGTCTTACTCGGCTGCCACGCTGACTTCGCAATACAAGTATAACCTAGGAACATATATCCGCCGTGGCATCTTCAATACTGCGATCAGCTCGCATATCAATGGCGCGCCTATCATCCGCATCGATGACCAGATAGTCAAGTCATCCTATCCTTCCAACTGGGTAGGCAAGACCATTTATCTGAAGTTCACCAGCTTCAATATCTATGGCGGCGCGATCGAGTCGGTTGCCAGCGTGCCTGCGTACACCTATGTCATCGGCGGCCCGCTTGGCGCGCCTGACAACGTGGCAGGCTTCACCACTGCAGTCGACGTGCTCGGTCCGCTGCTGACCTGGAACAGCGTCGCTAATCCAAATGCAATGGATTACGAGATACGCGTCGGCGCGAGCTGGGCGGCAGGCACGCTTGTCGGCCGCATACAAGGAACGCAGTTCCGCATCCCGCCTCTGGCAGCAGGCAGCTATACTTATTGGATTGCAGCGCGCGACACTTCATTCAAGTACTCGCTGACGCCGGTCTCAACAACCTTTGTTGCTACTGCGCCCAACCAGCCTTCGGCAACGGCTGTAATCACTGCAGGGCAGATCAGCATTACCTGGCCAGCCGTGACCAGCATGTTCCCAGTCGACCATTACGAGATTCGTTATGGCGCAAACTTCGCAGGCGGAACGGTGCTTGGCACCAGCTCAGGCCTAAGCTTTGCAACCACTGCCAATTATCTGGGCAGCCGCACTTATTGGGTTGCAGCTATTGACGTAGCCGGCAATGCCAGCACTGCAGGATCAGCCTCGGTCAACATTACCGCGCCTGCCGCGCCAAGCGTTACCTATCAGGCCTTGGTCAATACAGTGCTGCTGTTCTGGACGCAGCCTGCATCGGCGCTGCCTATCCTGACGTACGAGGTTCGCAAGGGCGCGACTTATGGCGCATCAACTCTGATAGGAACAAAGACCGGCCTCTTCACTTCGTATACCGAGCAGTCAGCAGGCAGCTATACTTATTGGGTCACTGCTGTCGATGCAAATGGAAACTACGGTACGCCGGCAAGCGTCACCATTCAGGTTGCAGGGCCGGCAGGTTTTGTCTTCAAGAACCAGTACACTAGCATATTCAGCGGCACGCTGAGCAATTGCTTCAAGCAGGCAGATGGCACGCTCATCCTGCCGGTTAACACGACTGAGACTTTCCAGCAGCACTTTGTAAACCATGGTTGGTCTACTCCGCAGGATCAGGTAAACTCTGGCAATACGATCTATATCGAGCCTGCGCTCTCGCCCGGCTATTATGAGGAAGTAATCGATACCGGCTCCAATGTGACGAGCGGAGTGCAGATCAATGTTACTCCAACGACGCAAGTCGTCGCAGGCAGCCCGACGATCCAGGTTGATATCGCAACGTCTCTTGACAATATTACCTATACAAATAACACCAATGTTACGCAGATTTTTGCGACCAACTTCAGGTATATAAAATTCCGCGTCACTGCATCGGGCGGAACAGGCGACCTCTCAACAATCTCGAGCATCATTACCAAGATTGCCATCCAGCAGCAGAAGGATGCAGGCAACCAGGCTTGCGTGTCGACCGACGTCGGCGGCACCACTGCCACTTTCAATCTGCCTTTCTTCTCCGTCAACAGCATCACCTTGACGGTCATCAACAACACGAACAACTATACGGCTGTCACTTCATTCGATCCATCGACGGCTAATCCAACCACATTCAAGATACTTGTCTATAACAGCAGCGGCACGCGCGTGAGCGCCACGGTGGCGTGGCAGGCGAGCGGATTCTAAGGAGCAGACATGGCAGCCGACTACACGAAACCGGTACTGGGCGACACCTACACCAATTGGTCGTCCGAGATTATCGCCAACTACAAGGCACTGGTTCAGGGTCTAGATCCTGCAACCATCGACGGCGGCGGCACGCCTGCAGGCATGTTCACCAATGCCCGCCGCTGGAACAGCGCTAACAAGTACAACGAAATCTATAACGGCAGCACATGGGCAAAGGATACGACCAGCCTTGCCTATGACATTACCGGCAATGCTGCCACAGTAACCAATGGCGTTGTCACCACAGGGAGCTACGCCAATCCAGGCTGGATCACCTCGCTTGCCTGGAGCAAGATCACCGGCACGCCGACTCTTCTCTCAGGCTATGGCATAACAGATGCCGAGACCTCAGCGCATGCTGCCGCCACGTATGCTCCGCTGACCGGCACTGGCGCGAGCGGTACATGGGGCATCAGCATAAGCGGCACGGCTGCACTTGCGACCAACGTGGCAAGCGGCTCTGGCGGGCAGGTGCTCTATCAGTCGGCAGCCAATACCACTGCGAAGCTGGCCAATGGCTCCTCAGGCAATGTCCTCACATCAGGCGGCGGCACGGCTGCGCCTGGCTGGACTGCGCAGAGCGCCCTTGCCGTCGGCAGCGCGACCACTGCGACCACTGCGACCAACCTTGCAGGTGGCGGAGCAGCCAGCGACTCGCAGCTAGGCATTTACCAATCAGGCTCAGGTGCTACCAGCTTCTATGACGATTTCGATGCCATTGATATCGGCCACGACTTTCAGTTGTCCGGCGCAATGCCGTTCCAGCTCGGCGGCACGCCCGGTACTTCAGGCTCGATCAACTACCAGTCTGACGGCACCATACAGATTCAGTCGGATGGCACCAACTCGGCATGGTTAGGAACAGCGGTATCAGCCGGCAGCACCACGCTTGCCACGCCGTTCACCATGTCCAAGAATCCTATTGTCGCCTTCAAAGGCCGCACCATATCCGGCGGCACATCCTCGCGCTGGGTAGGCCTGGCTGAAGGAGTTCACTTTGCCTCAGACCCTAACGATGGAGTAGGCTTCCGCTGGGGCAACTCAGGAAACTATTTTGCTGTAGTTCGCAAGGGCAATGCCGACAAGTATTCCAATGATACAGGCATTGCTATCTCAACAACGACTGACCATGTGTTCAAGATAGTTATTTCGGCAAGCGGTCAGCAGGCTGACTTCTTTATCGACGGCAGCAATGTCGGTAGCTTCAATTCATCCACTAATATGCCGACCGCGGCAATGGGACTTTGCGCTTACACAGAGACCTCGGCCGGCGGCGGTCCTCGCCTGTACTACCTTCGCGGACGCCAGTACACGCGATGAAAGCAACTAGCACGGGCGCGCTGCCCATCACCAAGCCGTTCCGCGAAAGCAGCGGTATATCGTTCTCATGGAGGAGAGGCGATATCCTGCAGCCGCTCGACTACTGGTCAGCGGACGGATGGTTCTCCAACTCTCCGCCATGGCGCGAGTACTACCGCGGATATACGCGCCTGCCGCTGCCATTCATCAGCATCCGCATCGGACGCTGGGGCTTCTATGCAGGGGCCAAAGGATTCGGCGTCGACAAAGAAGATTACCTGCGCTGGGTCCCAGCGAGAGAAGTATTCGACGGCAGCACGGCGATCATGCTCAGCATACGCATGACGACCAACCTAGGAGAAGAGCAATGAAGTTGACTTATCACACCTCAGACCACTGCGGCTTCTGCGACAATGGCCACCGCAGCGGATCATTCGAGCAGCCTCTGGCCACTAGCTTTGAGTGCGACATGTTCTGGTACGATGACGACGGAGATAAATTTATCGGCATAGGCTACGGACGCAGGCAAATGACTGACTCCGAAAAATCGGAGGTGCAGGCTCTGATAGGAACCGTGAACTTTTGAAATTGCAGGGAGGGTTGTAAAGTGGAACTAGAAGAGAGGGTCAACCAAATGGAAGCTCGCATGCAACAGCTCGATGGAACGGTAGTTCAGTTAAATGCAAGCCACAAAAGAATGGGCGATCAACTTTCCGCTGTCTCTGGCCAATTGTCAGCAGTTACTGACAGCCTTGCCCAGAATAATTCTTTGACAGCTCAAAACAACGAGCTGATGAAGTGGTTCGCTGATTGGCTTACCAACATGCGCGGATTTATCAGGACTCTTGCATGGATGGGCAAGACAGCCACGTTCATAGGTAAATGGGTGGTGATGCCGATTGTAGGAGCAGGCGTCCTCATCTACATGCTCACGCACAATGGCCAAGTGCCTGGGTTTTGGAAAGAGCTCACCGGCTTTTTACGCGGAGACTGAGCAGGCCTCAACCATTACTATACCAGGAGAATCAAATGAACTTGAAGATCAAGCGCCGCCTCTACGAAAAGGACGGCATCATCAGCGACGTTACCACGCCGGAAGGCGGCAAGCTGCTCACTACTCTCGAGCATGCCTATCCTTCTGGCTTGCCTGAATTCGCCTGGCTGCCCAAGGTGCAGCCAGGCGTGTATCGCTGCGTACGCGGCGAGCACTCGCTGCATGACGGAAAGCTGTTCGAAACATTCGAGGTGACAGGCGTGCCCGGGCACAGCGGCATCCTCTTCCATCACGGCAACTGGAACCGCGACAGCGAAGGCTGCATCCTCACGGGCGACGCGCTGGCCAAGGCACCTGATCCGAAGGACAGCGGCAGCGTGCACGACCTCGTCACCAATACGCGCGTGGCCTTCGACCGCTTCATGGCGGCGCAAGAAGGCTGCGACTTCTTTGACCTGGAGGTGGTAGCATGAATCTGATGGACTTCGGAAAAGAGCTGGCAAGAATAGGCCTACCTTTGCTCGGCGCCGCTCTCCCGCTTCCAGGCGGAGCGGCCTTGGGCCAACTGCTGGCGTCGAAGATCACCGGCGACCCAGGCGCGAAGCCTGAGGATATCCTGGCGCAGCTATCGCAGAATGCCGATGCGCTTGCCAAGGCCAAGGAGCTGGAGATGAAGCACGAGGAAACAATCCTCCAGATCCAGGTCGATGCTGAGAAGTCGGCGCGCGATGCTGAGCAGCGACAGCTCGAGACCATCAATGCCACGATCCAGGCAGACGCGCGCGGATCAGGATGGTTCCAGCGAAATCACCATGGCATTGAGTGTCTGCTCTCGGTCATTACCGTGCTATGCGTTTACTTCGGCTTGCCGCTTGCCCATGTACCGGTGCCCGATGTTCCTGCCAATGCATGGCTGATGCTCATGGCCTTCACTGGCGTGGCAGCATGGCAGCATGGCCAGACCACAAGGCAGTTGGCGCAGAATCAAGGCGCAGCCATCCAGGCGGTATCAGGAAACTAATAAGCATCCTTGCCTCGCGGCGAGGTGCGCGCCTGGAGGGTCCTACTTCTCCTACCTTTGGGATGCGCCTTAAGGGCAGAGCCGGAAACGGCCCTGCCCTATTTTTTCGAGTCGTCTAGAACAACGGTTGTATCGCCAAGCTGTGTCCGCATCTTGATCGGCGCGCCGCCTTCAATGCACAAGCAGACAATATGATGCAGGTACATTGTTTTCATGCCGCTGTCGAGAGGCGGCGCACTGAAGAAGATCTTCTTCATCTTGCTCTCGTACTCAGTCACCGACTTTACTGCCATGGTCCAGGCAGGCGGAGTGAAGATCCAGGCAGCAGGATCCTTCTGCGTCTCATTGATGCACCTGACGCGAGCACGGCTGAGGATGCTCATGAGCAGGGTAAAGTCCATCAGCTTGGATCCAGCGCCCATCTCTTTCCCTTCGGTACCACAAAGAAGCAGCCGCGGTGCGCAGCTTCTGCCCGCGCCTTCCCTATTCTAAGCGCTTGCTCGACTTCTACCGCGCGGCTGAGCTGGCCCATGCCGCGGCCGAGCAGCATTCCTGCGCCCAGCGCCGCGGCAAGAAGCGCAGCGCCAAGCCATTTCAGCTCCCCGCGGCTCACGGCGCGCCTGCATCGTTAGCTGCGGCAGGCACCTTCTGCCGCGACTCCTCTATGGCCACGCGCACGGCTTCGCGGCTTATCTCCTTGCCTTCCATATAAGCTGCATGCGCGAGGTCGAAGATGGCCTTGTACGGAATGCCGAAGCACTGCGCAATGCCCACGCAGACAATCTCCAGCATGCATGCGCCGATGCGGACCTGGGCATGCTCGCTGACAGCAAGGCCATTGACCAGCACCAGGCGCGCGTCCTCCATCAGCTCGCGCGCCGCGACCAGGGCATCGGACAGGTCAGGCTCGAGTCCGAACTGTATGCAGGTGCCGGCAGCCGAGGTCATGGTCTCTGCCACGCCGACGGCAATTTCCATGATGTTCTGGTTGTTGATGCCCTGGCGTATCAGTCCGTCAGTTGCCATGCGGACCGAGCGTGCCCGGCCGTGGCGCTCATCCGGAGGAAAGACTGCCGGCGCTTTGTCCCGCGTAGGCAGGCCTATCTTGTCATGCTGCTCGCGGACCTTGTTGATTTCATATTGCATTGCTGTACTCCTCCCATCTGATTTTGCGGCCGGCGGTTTTCAGCCTGCTATGGTTGCGGTAGACGTACTTGATTGCGTTCGCGAAGGCATCCTTGGCCGGAGGCGCGAGGTCGCTGTAGAAAATGGCATCGATATCCGGTGCCATGGCCTTCTGCTTCTGCTCATCCAAGAACTTGGCGTCGGTGGCCATCTTCACCAGCAAGCTCTTGTAATGATCGGCATCGCCGGCAATCAGGTCAGCCAAGCCTGCGCGCCTCAGCATTGCTGCATCGTAGCGCTCGTGCACTTCCATCGGCCCTTCTAGAGCAAGGACCGGCATGCCTAGTTGCATCGAGTCCAGGTTAGAGTTAGTGCCGCCGAACGGGAATGGCGACGCGTGCACGTCGCAGGTCGACAGCTTCAGCAGGTAGAGGTCGTATCCGCAGCGCTCGTTGATAATGCTGCCCGGTAACAGCTCTGTTAGCAGGCGCTTGTACAGCATCTGCCCCATGCCGAGCAGGTTCGGGAAGAAGTGATAATGTATTGTCACTCCTTCCAGTGCTGCTTCGTTGCGCGCCTCCTGCAACAGCTTGATGAAGGGATAATTCAGCTTGGCTGCCATGGCCGGCACGGCGACGTGGAATTGCCCTTGTGCGCGTGCCACGCCGTTGTCAGCCAGCCGCCCTTCGCGCAGCTTCTTGATAGTCTCTTCATCGTGGTCGGCGCGCTTCTTGAACTTCAGCGCATTGACCGGCAATTCCAAGATCGTCTCGCGGAATGTATCCGGCCCCAGCGCCAGGCCGTGCTCGACCAGAGCATAGTCCATCTCGACGGACATTGAGGATGCAGGATGGCCAAGCGACATGAGCTGTATCGGCGCAAGCCTGACGGCCGACAGCGCTGTCCACCATTGCGCCATGCCGACGGACAGGTAGTAGATCACATCCGGCTTGATGCGCTTGATGTTCATCACGATTTCCTGCAGCACCATGGCGCGCGTCTTGGAGCCGAGCGGTATTACTTCGTCGAAGCACTTGGCCGACTCCTCATCGTATGCATCCGGGCGCGCCATGGCCACTAGCCTGAAGTCCTTGCGCAGTTGCGCGACCACTGGCTCATAGCAGCGATACATGGCATGGTGACTTGTCCACCACTCGATCGGCATCAGGATGACTGGCTTCTCGCTGCCTTGCCCGCCCAGCGGCCGCCGCGCTTCGCGCCGGATATCGCGGGCATCGCCCACGCCTGCTCCGATCAGCGATGCCCAGTTCTTCTTTAGGATGCGCGATGCGCTACGCTTTAGCTTGTGCTTATCCGGCCGCACGGCATAGGAGCAGTGCATGTTGGCATCGGCCAGCGCCGGCAGCAGGTCGCCGCGCATATGCTCCTGCTCGAATGCTTCGCCGTAGCCGATGATCTTCTGGTAACGGTCGAAGGCCCGGGCCGTCAGCGGAGGCAGGCGTGACGACATGCCTAGGAACCATGAGAATAGCAAGGTCTTGGCATTGGCGAATGCGCCCTCGAAATCGATATCGATATTCGAGTCCATTGTCCAGACCATCATCGCCTTGGCGAATGCCTGCTGTGAGCTGTAGTGCCGCTTAGCCGGGTCGCGCTCAGATGGGTTATCAGACAACAGCGCCATGATGTGGTCGCTGTTCTGGAATGCAGACAACGAGAACACGGTATCGAGCGTAGGCTGCAGAACAGCGACGCGCGAGAACTCGTCCTCGTCTATCGTCGTCCCCACGTCGACAAGCAGCGCTGTGATAGCTGCGGCAAGGCGGGTGCACAGCACGCTCGCAATCTTTGGATCTTCCATTTGCATGACCGGATGATTCATGAAGCCCGCTCCTGCGCGCAGCTTCAAGAGGATTGCTACCAGCTCGTTCATGCCGCGGACGTGCTGCCGCTGATAGACCAGCTCCTCGAATTGCTCGAGGTTCACCGAGTGCAGCGCGACTTTCTCCGGCTCTTTAGGCTTGTCAGCCACGGCTGCCGGTGCCTCTCCCTTTACTTCTTCCATTTGCTTCTCCTGGTTAGCGCTTCTTGTTCATTGGCTTTGCCGGGTTTCCCACCACGATCTCGCCGTCTTCAACGTCGCGCAAGACCATTGCGCCCATGCCGATCACAGCGCCGTTGCCGATGCTGACTCCCGGCTTGATGACAGCGCCGGTGCCTATGTAGACGCCATCGCCTATCCGCACATTGCCGTTGACTGCAGCCTTGGGCGCAAGCGTCACATAGTTTCCGACTACGCAGTCATGCGCGACGTAAGAATATATGTTGGCGTGAAAGTGCGTTCCAATGCTTGCATTGGGAGAAATCAGCGCGAAGTCGCTGAGGATGGATCCAGGCCCGGCCTGCGAATCGTCTGAGGCAACTGCCGTCGGTGATTTCACGCGGTCGGGCTGCAAGCGGCCTGGATTACCAAGCTCGATGCATGCCTTCTCGATTGTCTCCACTATCTTCTTGCGCGCGGCAGGATCGCCGACTGCCACCACGTAGCCGTCCATGCTGCGCGTCTTGTCGCCCATCACCTCGCGGATATGGCGCACCGTCAGGCCGTTGACCAGGCGGTTGGGCGGGATGGATCCTTCTTGGTCGACCAGGAATTCAGCCTGCACACGGATATTGTTGGCCGCGAGCTGGGCCATGTGCCGCAGCGTCATATCCATAACTTCGCGGCCGTAGCCGCCGCACCCGAAAATAAAAAGTCTCGGTCCTTGCTGTCTCATTTCATTTCCTTTCCAATAGCGCTTGCGAGATTGAAGCAGACTTCCTTGATATCGCCTTCCTGCAGGTACAGGTGCCAAGGCAATCCGATGACGTGCTCGGCCAGCTCGTCTGTTACAGGGAACTCACTGCAAAGAGCACGGAACAAAATATGGCCTGAGATGGGAGGCGAGTACCAGCGCCGCGTCTCGATGTTTGCCGCCTTCAGATGGCGGTAGATGCGCGATGCGCGTATTCCCTGCGGCAGCTTCACGCCCAGCACCGGATAGATGCCGCGCACCTTGCGGGCCGGAGCAACAGACACCTCGGGCGGCAGGTTCTTCTCGTAAAGATCGAAGAGGCGCAGGTAGCCTAGCTCGATCAGCTCCCATTGATCTAGCGCTGCCAGGGCCACTGCTGCATGGAATTCCGATAGCTTGGCGTTGGTTCCCCAGCCCATCGACGTGGCATGCCCTGTCGATATGTGCGCTGTGCGCGTCGGCTCTGCATATCCGAAGTTGGTCATGCGCCTCAGCTCGCGCGCTTCATCCTGCATAGCCGTCACGATGAATCCTCCCTCGATGGCAGGCAGCGGCTTTGTTGCATGCATCGAGAAGCAGAGCAGCGCCTCAGGCAGCGCCTTTTGCATTCCTATCGCCGCGGCTGCATCGACGACGAAAGGCCGGTCGTCCAGGTCCTTGCTGACAGGAATGCCCAAGGCAGCCACCGAGCCGTCGCTCCAGGTGCTGGGTGATACGTCGCGGAACCTGACTTGCAGCCCTGCGGCATGCGCAGCCAGGGCCGCGGCAGGAAACGACCAGGCGCTGAGGAGCGCCGTATGGATGCCGTAGGCGCGCTGCAACCGGTAGGACAGCTCCAGGGCAGACGTGCCTGAGGAAGTCGTCACCACATGCATTCCAGGAAAGAACTTCTCGGCCAGGCGCGCTTCCAATTCCTCGACGAGCTGGCCGAAGTTTGTATACCATCTGGCCTTGTATGCGCGCTCGATGCGCGGTACCACGAGGTCCAAGGGCGGCACCCAAGGAACCAGGACTTTAATGCTCATGCTTTCTCCCTTCTGTTGCGCTGCAATAATTGCCGACTAAAGCAGTCGGCTATCGGCCTTCCAGGCGCTCTGGCAAGGCCTCCAGGCTATACCCGCCGCGGCTGCCGGCTGGAAACGCGATGGTGGAGCTGTATCAAAGCCGCTGCCGCGCTTTTTAGGCCTCTTCTGCGCCTGCCTGGGCGGCTGGCGGCTCGGCCTGCAATTGCAGCCATTCGCGGCCGCGCCGCTGCCATAGCTCGCCTGCCTGCGGCTCAGGCCCGTACGGGCGCGCCCAGACGATCCGCCGGCAGCCGGTATTGAGCAGTTCCTTGGTGCAGCGAAAGCAAGGCTCTGCCGTGCAGTAGGCGCTGTAGATCAGGTCCGGGTCTCGGCATTGCAGGAGCGCATTGGTCTCCGCATGCACGGCCTCGCAGCGGTCGGAACCGGGCGGGGCAATTGCGCCTCCGCAGACGTACGGAAACTGGATTATTTCCTTGCCCTTGGCAATCACCGGCTTCCCGTACTTCTGCCGCAGATAAGCTGCGTAGGATTCCTCTTCAGTCCAGCCTGGAGGAAGAGCCCATTGCGTTTCGTGGTTGCAGTGCGGCTCGCCGCGCGACACGCCATTGTAGGCTGCCGAGAGGATCCGCCCTTGCTTGTCGCAGAGCACACAGCCCACCTTGGCCTTATAGCATGTGGCGCGAAGGGAAAGCGCCATAGCAATCGCCATCATGGTATCGTCGATCGAAGGCCTCATTTGCTTCTCCTGACCTGCTGGTAGTAGTCGGCTTTGTCTGCAACCGACAGCACGTAGAATGGTTGCTTCTTGTCCTGCCGCTTCCACTCCTCGTCGAGCTGGCTTTGCATGAAAGCCTCTGCGTCCCATACCATGTGCCACGTGATATGCGACTTGTCTGCATCCGATGCAAGCGTGCGGCGGATATACAGCTCGCGCACGTGCAGGCGGTCGTCGGCGGCAGGCTGCTCCGGCTTCTTGGCTTTTTTAGTCGCTGCCATCGTCTACTCCTTTACAGTAATGATCTTCGCTTCCAGGACATGCGGGCTGTCTGCCAATGCTTCTCTCGCCCTCTCCATTGCTTCCCAGCCCAGGTTCTTGGTACCAAGCGGGTAGAACGAGGCGCGAACCTCCAATTGCTCTCCGCTCTTCAGCTTCACCAGAATAGATTCCATAAGTATCTCCCTCTGAAAATATCAGGCCTATTTGCTCGGCCTGCGATGCTGCAATATAAATCTGCGTAGGCATCAGCTTTGAGCTATCCCATATCATTCTCAAAGCTTGGTCGATATCAACTATCGCCGAGTCGCCGAACATGACCGCGCGCTCTACCTCAAGCGCATGCTCTTCTGCCAGGCTTCTCAGCGGCCGCACCCGCATGATGGATTCTGCGCGCACGATTGCAGGTGCCGCGGCAGCCGCAAGCATTGCGCGCAAGAATCCACGGCGGTTCATTACAGCGTGCCTCCTTCTGACTCAGGCGGGTTGTAGCCGGCCAGCATCAGCTCGCGCGCTATCTCGTTGTCAGGCGGCTCCCAGCCATCAGGCTTCAAGATGCGGTTCTTGTAGCGGCCTGCATAGCCCATATCCGCGCTGCCTCCGTCGCGCTGCTTCTTCATGTTAGCTGCATGCACATGGGCCCAGCAAGAATTCCATGGCACGCCCATTTCAACGGCAGTTCCCATGATGACATAGGCAAGGTCGAGCAGGCTGTCGACGACCTTAACCATGTCCTGCTGGAAGAACCAGTCCTCCAGCTCCTGCAGTTCCTCGCGCTTGAAGCGCAGCCGGTAGAGGAACTGCTCCTGGTCAAGCATGCGCGGAATCAGCGATGTCGGCAGGCCCATCTTCTGGTGGAAGGCCAGCACATCGCCGAAGTTGCTGGCATAGTGCGGCATGGCTGATTGGCTGCGCGAGAGGACCTTTAGCGCGAGCGCCGGATCGCGCTCGATCCTGGTTTTCAGCTCCCAGCAGCGGTCGCATAGCTTGGTACCGCTTCTGCCCTGCTGCTCAGCGCAGAGCGTGCATAGCACTTCTTCCATGTTGCCTCCTTAGAGATTGAGCGGCGCTGCCACCGGGCCATGCGACTTGTACTCAACAAGGCGCGCTTCCGACGGCATGAAGCTGAAGAGGTCGGTGCCATCGGCCAATTGCAGCCTGCAAGGCGGCAGCGGCTCGCGGCTCAGCACCTCGCGCACGGCATCGGCATGGTTGCGGTACACATGCGCGTCGCCTGCCACGAGGATAAGCCTGCCGACTCCCCAGCCCAGCTCGCGGGCAATCAGATGCGTAAGCAGCGCATAAGATGCCACGTCGAAAGGCATGCCGAGGAACAAGTCCAGCGAGCGCAGATAGACGGCCGTAGTGAGCAGATGCGGCTGCTCGCCGAATGTTTCCTGGGCCATTGCCGTGTCATCCTCGGCATAGCACTGGAAGAACATATGGCAGGGCGGCAGGCACATATCAGCCAGCTCGCCCGGGTTCCATGCACTGACGATATGGCGGCGGCCATAAGGATCACGCCTCAGCCCGGCCACCAGATTGGCAAGCTGGTCTGTCTCGTCCATGATGATGGTGTTGCTTGATGCAAGATGATGCGCACTGCGCCAGCGCCGCCACTGCACTCCGTAGATACGGCCCAGGTCTCCTTCGAAGCGCGGGCGGAACATGCTGCCGGTGGTTTGCTTGGCATTGCCATCCCAAATCTTGCAGCCCATCTGATTGAAGTCAGTCAGGCTATTGTACCCGCGGATGAAGCAGGCCAGCTCTGCAGCCATCTGGCTGAAGGCTAGAGTCTTTGTCGTAACAGCAGGGAATCCTTTTGCAAGGTCCCACTCAGTGCGCACTCCGAATAGAGACCACGTTCCAACTCCTGTGCGGTCAGGCCGTGCTGATCCGTTCTTCATTGCCTGCTCAAGCAGGGCATGCCATTGATTCATTGCTTTTCTCCCTAGAGTATTTCGCCGTTTGGTTTTGTCTTGATAGGCGGAAGAACGCGCTGAAAGACTGCATCCAAATTCCGATATGCATCGTTGATGCGCTGCCTATCATCGCTAGACATGCATATCAGAGAATTAAGAGGATGCAGCTTCTCGATTATCTCCCGTAGAATATTAGCCGCCTCAAGACGCGCTGATTGATGCGAGCTAATCATCCCTTATCCTTTCTTCGAGCGATCAAGCCAGTCGATGGCGAAGCTGGAATAATTGATAAGATCGAGCAGCGTGTCGCGCTCTCCCTCGAAGTTTGCTTCACGCGGATTGCGGGCAAACGACAACAAGCGCGTGCACTTGATGTGCAGCATCTGCGCATAGGACGACAAGCCGAGCGGAAAGTACTCGTCCCTTGAATGGCCGTCGTTATAATCGCCGCCCTTCTTGATTGCCAGCAGGCCGGCCTCGGCCAGCGGGCCTAGATTGCTGCCGCGGCTCTTCAGCTCGGCCAGTATATCCTCGATGCGCGCCTGCTTCAGGATATCGATCTGGTGATTGCGTTCTTCCATGTCCTCGTGCATACGCTTGATTCCGTCGCTCATGCTGCTCTCCTAGTTCTGATTATGGAAATGAAAACGGCGCAGCGCCCGAAAGCGCCGCGCCTTGCGCCCAGCTCGCTGAGCCTAGTCCTTCAGCTTGCCTTCCTCGCGCAGCTTGTTGCGGTACCATGCAATCGAAGCGGGCGAGGTCTTGGCGTCTGGATACTTCTCCTTGACGGCGGCGAGTATCTGCTCGGTGGTCTTGTTCTTCAGCAGCAAGTCGGAGCAGAAGGCACCGATGCCCTTGCCCTTGCCGCCGCCTGCGCTGCCGCGGCCTTTGCCATTGGATGCCGGCTTCTCGGACTTGGCAGCAGGCTTTGTCTTGGCTGCCTTGGTTGCAGCCTTGGCGGCCTTCTTCACTTCATCGGCGCTGCGCGCCACGCCGGACTTCTTCTTGGCTGCGCGTGCTTTCTCGAAGCTCTGCCGCGCGTCTTCCATTGCTTTCTCGGTCTTAGGATCGTGGTCGGCCGGATGGCTGGCCTTCTCACCGCTGCTCTTGCGCTTGCTCTTCTTGGGTGCTGCTTGCGGATCTGCTTGCTCGGCTGACTCCGACTGCTCTTGCTCTTCAGTACGCATGGTTACTCCCTGATTAAGCGGCTCCTTTGCCGCGGTTGACGAATCCCACTTCATGCCGGAGAGGAACGATTTCCCCTTGGGCCTGTACTTGGGTAGGCTTGGGCCTACCTCGTTGAGACGCCGAGCAATGTCGATGCGCTGCTCAAGCGTCAGCATTTTTGGATCTGCGCCTGGCGGCAAACCAAGCAGCGTCAAGCTTGTCCCCTCCACAGGAATTTCAACCAGGCCAAATGCCTGCCCTTCACGCACAGGGATCGGCTTAGGACCCTCGTGCGTATTGATGCGCGCCTTGCTGTCGGCAGCAGCTTGCGCTGCTGCCAGCGCGGCATCTTGCTGAGGAGTAATCTCCGCAACTGCTTCTGCCCCTTGCTCAGGGCCGGTCGAGTAAACCGTCTTCAGCTTCTGCGCTGCGCGCTTCAGAGGCTTGCGGCTCTTTGCTGCAGGTTTTCCCTTACTCATTGCATTGCTCCTTTATTAACGGCTTTTGGGTTCGAGCCGCGTAAGCCCCGGCTCATCGTACTGCGCTCCTACTTCTATCAGCCCGCTCACCGAGCGGACCTTGCCATGCTGCCCGACAGCTCGCGCGAAGTCGAGCACGGACATTTCGCTTTGCACGGCAAACCTGCGCACCATGCCCTGCGAGTACACTACTCTGACTAGGACCATGGTATTCACTTCGACATTCTCCCAGGTAAACGGAACAGACCCAAGTAGATCCCTTCCGAACACAGCCCGACAGCGGCATTGCCGCGGTCAATTACGCGCACGCCATGCGGCAGCGGCGACGGGCACAGCGGAAGCTCGCTGTTGTAGCCCATCGACGTCGAGCGCAGCTTGCGCACTTTTTCAGACAGCTTTCCAGGGAATGCACCGCCGAGCGACTCGTATGACGGCCGCCCCGGCTTTTTCTTCGGCATTCCCGCCTCCCTGTTGCGTGCCATTGCCTATCCCATCATTCCAGGAAACTCGAGCGAGTCGCATTCGCTTGCATGCTCGTCCAGCTTCTCGGCCAGCTCCTCGGCATCGCTTTTGTTCTCGTGCTTCGCGCCGTCGCCTTCCACCCATGCGCGCAGCGCTTCGGCCGCAGCCTGCAGCATGTTCTGGGCATTAGAGCAGCGCACTGCGCGCGACGGCCCGCGGCGCTTGTCCTTATTGACTGACTCGGAGTAATCGACTTTCAGGTCGCCTATTCCGTCTGGTACCTCAGGCTCATCGTCCACAAAATTGTCGAGCGAGTCTGCCGTATCGCCCATGGTTTGAATGCGGCCCGTATTCTCGGCAGGCGTGCCGCTCGCGTTGTCCACCACCTCGCGTACTTCGTCGCGCAAGCTTTGAAGCTCGCCGTAGGCATCGCCTATTGCAGCTTCAATCGTAGTTGTTCTGCTTTCCATCTTGTAGGCCATTACTTTCTCCCTGATCTGAATACGTTTGTTCCTGGAATCTTGATAAGAGTGTCTCCATGAATAAGCGTCCACCCATCAAGCATTGCTTGGGTCTCTGCGCTGCTCCGCATTTTTTCTGCTTCAGCAGCCTGCATTGCAAAAGCGCCAGCAGATATCTTGTGCGCTATGCTGGGCATCCGCGCGCGATAAGACAGCCCGGTTCCAGGCAAGCTTGCATGCACCTCCTGCTTGTTGTCCGTCAGCCCGACAGTCAGCCCTATCCAGCGTGGCCCTATACTGAGGCTCGCGCGCGTCTTGGAGATGTTCAGGCGCAGCCATGAGAGCAGCTTGAATGTTTTGCGATAGCGCCAGCTCATCGCGTCTGCTCCTCTATATGGCGGACGCGCTGCGCACAGCTTACCTTGTCGCCGCACTCCATGCCTTCGTCAAGCGGCATGCCGCAATGCTTGCACTCTGGCGTTTTCCAGAACTGCCTTGCTTCTTCTTGCGGAGCGCTGCCCTTCTTCTGCTTAGGCGCAGGCGGCGCGAGCTGGGCAAAGAGAGGATCCTCTTCATCCAGCGCCACGCGGCGGGCAATAAGCGCATTCAGGTGAGCATCTGCCAGCACGCCTGAAGCGCTAAGGCCCAGCAAAAATTCCCATGCAGCTTTGTTCAACTGCACGTGATTCATCTCCTTGACTTTCATGCTGCACCTCCCATTTGTTCCCAACAATCCGGCCCTATGCCGCGCTCAATGGACTCGGGCACAGTAAGAGCGCGACCGCAGCGCCCGCACTTGCCTTCATGCCAGAACCTCGCCTGCTGCATCAAGCGCCATGGCTGCGGGCTGCCCAAGCCTCTGAGCATCCACTGCGCAGCTTTGGCGCCGGGCGCAGTCATCGCGACGCGGCTCCTAGGAGATGGCCTGATATCCCATTTGCCGTCCCATGGCCAGCATGAGCCGATGAAAGAATAGGCATTGGAATTGTCGTCGCCCGTTAGCAGAGCCACGAATAGCGGCATGCGCTCCTCGCCCTTTTTCCCATGCGGAGTGCTGAGGCGCAGCGTGAACCTTTTGTCGGTCACCGTCGACTGCACCGTCAGCACTGCGCGGCCGGCAAGCGCGAACCTCTTAAGGTCCTCTGCATTGCGCAAGCGGCCGCGCATGGAAGCATGGGCGGCGACGGCCTCAGCGGTCTCGTCGCCTGCCATTTTACTTGGCCTCCTTTCCGCTGAACTGGATAGCGCCTTCGCGCCGCACGTATTGCGAGTGCAGCTTGCCCGAGCGAATATCGTACACTTCGAAGGCAGTTCCAGGCTTGGCCCAGCGCAGTTCATCCATCACGCCCTTGACTGCATTGCGCACCTCGAGATAGCAGCGCCACCGCACGTTGCGCTTTTTGTTTGCATCCCAGATGCGGAATGGCCGCAGAGATTCGCCTTGCTTGCGCGTGTCCCAGCGGCGGCCGTACTTAATGACTTCTCCCTGAGCGGCGGCCATTTACAGCTCCACCGTCTTGAAGTCGTCCAGCACTTGCGAGCGGCGGCGCTTGAGCATGCGCTTCACCTCTATATCGCTCAGCGCGCCTTTTGAGTGGACGATTATCATGTAATCATCGCCGCCCTCGGCAGGATGAATCCAGGCCGTCGTCTTGTGCGTGAAGCCTTGCGCCTTCATGCTGCGGTCGCGAAGCGCTTGCGCGCTATGGGGCAGCACATTATGAAGAGAGCGCACCAAGCGGATGAAGTCCAGCGCGTCGCCTTCTTTCTTGAAGAGGTGCGTCCCAGGAATAGCACGCGCCTTTGCGAGCTTCTCAGCGCCCGGCTCGCTGCCCTGCGGGTACACCACCATAAAACCGCCTTTCGTCTTGGTGATGCATAGCTGCAATTCAAGCGTATCCAAAGCCTGATCCTGCAGTGAAGCCAAGTCGTCTGCTTTCTTGTTTCTCATTTGCTGCTCCTATCTTTATTATGGGTGTTGGCACGCTAGAGCGCACCGAGCTGGGTCCCGCCCAGCTCGCTGAACACTAGATCTTGCTTGCTGCCTGCTTAATGCCTTGCAGCGCTTCAGATATGCGCGACTCCAAAATCACGTGCACTTTCCATGCGCCTTCGGCCTCAGCGCTTTGACCAGCCGCTTTGAAGCCGCGCGACATATCTTCAGCAAGGATAGATGCTTCGCGCAGCGCGCCCACGCGATCAGCTCCCAGCGCCACGATATCAGCGCCGCCTACGCTGATATGGGCCAATAGCTCGTCCAGCTCGCGGGGAGTCAATGCAGGGCCGTGCGTGTGAGCGATGCGCATTTCCTCGCGCGCTGCCACGGGCAAGTTGCCGGCTTTGAGCATGCGCCGCCAAAGCGTCAGCGCTGCCGCGACCGACGAGCGCTGCCTTAGAGTCATTGATTTCATGTGGCGATTTTCTCAATGCGGCCCTTGACAACTCCATATGCATGCAATTGCTCGGTGCCATTATGGAAAATGAATGCGGCTATGACTGGGCGGTAGAACGTCTGCCCTTTGGTCAAGCCGCGGCGGACATGCTCCTGCACGATTTCAAGCGCCGGACCCAAGTCGAGTCCGCGCGTCTCGCATGAAGTTGTAGTGGGGCTGCCGCGCGCATCGATGGTTGTTATGCTCAGCACTTGATAGGTGCCGTGCCATGCAGCAGAAGTAGGCGATGCTTTTTGCTCGCAGACATACAAGTCCCTTTTGCCGCTGCGTTCAGCATCTATCATGGCGGCAAGCGCTTTTTCTTTGGTATTGAATGGGCCGGCTATTATTTGCGCTTTGCTCTTCTTGCCTTTGATGCGCTCGACTGTGTATTCAAGCATGATTGCCTCCCAGCTTGCTCAGCTCGGCGATCAGCTCGGCTTCGGTCTCGACTGAAAAGACAGCAGGCCCTTCCGCGATGCCGCCATCATCTTTGTGCAGCGTGAAGCGCGGCGCGTCGAATTCGCGCTCAGACTTGACGGCATGATCCGCGAAAAGGATCATATTGCGGTCGATGTTTGAAAAGCTGGGGCAAGTATCGTTGTGCCATGAAGCATCGGAAAATCCGGCTTGCTCGATGGCTGCAAGCGCTTCGCTGCTCAGCTTGGGAAACGAAGGAAACTCTGTCTCGTAAGACATGGCATGCTCCCGAAAAATATTATGTTATGGATTTTGCTGCGTCAGATGTAGCTCGGGCCGCACTAAGGCGGCCCGAGGTTTGGTGCTGCTTTTGCGGCTTGGTTTAGGCGGTCGCGTGCACCGAGTCGGGCACCTTCACGCCGTTGCGGCCGAGGAAAGAGCGGTACCAGTAAACGGACTTGTCCGTGGTCTTGGCCTTCTTCGCGATTTCGTCGATGGGCGTCTTGCCTTCCATGATAAGGCCGACTTGCAGCGCGCCCTTGCCGACGTCGGCCTTGGGATTCTTCTTCACCTCGGCCAGAGCGGCCTTGCCTTGGGTCACCAGCGTCTTGGCGCGCTCGACGTCGTTGCCGCCCGCCGCTTTCTTCGCGCTCTTCTTGCTCGCGGCTTTCACGTTCTTCTTGCTCGACTTCTTGGTTGCGACAGTCATTTGTATCTCCTGATAGTTGGTTTGGGTAGCGTCCCTTATTTATTGCAGCGTGCTTTTCTGTTGCTCAGCACGTGAGATAGATAATACTGAGAACCGCGGCGCTTGTACACATATTTATTTAACCAATTTGAATTGCTCCAATTGGATTAGAAATCAAGCACTTACGCTCTGCGCCAGCTATAGCGGCCGCCATATGGCTTAGGCTTTGGTGCATAGCCGCGCTGTACAGCATAGGCTTTGAGCGCGTCTAGCATCGCTTCTTCGCCTTTGTGCTTGCTCTGCAGGGCTGCTATTTTTGCCTCGTCCACTGTGCCTCTCGCTGATAGATGGCCGATGATGATCGATCCTCCAACGCCGCTGCGATAGACGCGGCGAAAGAATTGATCGTAGTGCTCCCAATTATATGTGATGGAGTGGTATAGCACAGCCCGGCCGCGCTCCTGCATATTCAATCCATGCGGAGTGGCCACGCTCATGAGCAGCACGCGCAAGTCGCCTGCATTCCATGCTGACTCTATGCGCTTCGCTTCTTTGACGCTGACGCCTTTACCGAGGTAAGGCGTATCTTTTCCGAAGCGCTTGATTAGCCGCTCTGCATCATGGTGGTAATCCACTGCGATCAGCGTCGGGTCGCCATTGCGCTCGTCGACGAATTCCTCTGCTGCGTCCGTCTTGGCGTCATGCATCAGCTTCCATGCCGTGCGGCTCTCGTTTGAGTACAGTCCGCCGTTGGCCACTTGCGCACACTTGGTAATAGCAACGCCGACGTTGGCAGCCACGATGACGCGCTCGCCTATATCCGCGATCAGATGCTCTTCCAAGTCATCGTAGATCTTGCGTGCTACCTTAGGCAGTTCCACCTCAATGATGTTTGGCGGCTCTTTCTGGCCGATGGCACCGATTAGCGGCGGCAGTTCCAAATAATCCTTGTCCTCAAAGCGCAGCACCAGCTCGGAAATACGCTCGTAGATGCGCACCTTAGCGCCAGGCTTCGGCACCCAAGTATATCCTCCATATCCTGTCGGATCGAAGAACTCGAGCCTGTACTTGGTGATGTACTCGCCCAACGCTGCTCCGCGGTCGAGTATGAATATCTGGCCGAACAGGTCGAGCAAGCCGTTGGGCGCAGGCGATCCTGTCAGGATATAGCGCCGCTTGAACATGTTGAGCATGCCCTTCAGATTCTTGAAGCGCTCGGTATTAGACTTCTTGAATGCGGTCGACTCGTCCACCACCAGCCCGAAGAACTTGGGCATGTTGCCTTGCCGCCATTGCTCAAGCAGCCAAGGCAGTCCTTCCGGGTTGATGCAGTAGACGTCAGCCTTGCGGCGGAGCGCTGCATTTTTATCCGGCCCGTGCAGCACCTCAACGCTCAGGTCCTGGAAGTCCTGCCACTTCTGAATTTCCTTCGGCCATACTAGATGGCATACGCGGACGGGAGCGATGATAAGCCAAGGCGCACCGCGTATCTCGTCGCGCAGCAGCTTGATGGCTGCCAGCGTGACGGAGGTCTTGCGCAAGCCTGGAGACCAGAACAGACCGCCTGCTCCGCGGGTGAGCAGGAACTTGACGCCCTTCCGCATGTAAGGCGTCGGCATCCACTTCTGCCCCTTGAGCTGGGGCCGATGCGTGTTGCGCGTGCTAGGCTTGCGGCTAGAAAGAGGAGTGCGCCTTGAGGATCTTTTCAAATTCATCTCTGGTCCTTACTGTGTAGACTTCTTCTCCGCGTGCTTTGAGGTCAGCATGCATTTCCTCTTGGCTTGGCGTCAAGTCCTGCCCTATGCGCTTGAACTCAGCCCAAAACCTGCGGCCTGAGCGCTTGCCATGCGGCGGTAGGAACAAGCGGTCGGGCCAGTCGCGGAAGCCCAGACCGTTCATCTTGCGCGAGCGCCAGCCTTTTTCTTTTGCAGAGTCAACGCTTCCGCCCTCGCACGTTGCCTCCTTTTTTGGCTGCTTTCTTCTTGGCTTTGGCGGCTTTGCCTCCTTGAGGTTTGCTGCGGCCAGGCTTTGCTTTGTCACCATCAGTCACCTCCACAAAATGCTTCGAGAGCACGCCCTCGCTGATTGCTACCACGAGCCATGCGCCCATCGGAGGAATCTTTCCGACGCGCTCGCATGTCCATACGCGGCCCAGGCCATAGCCCGGCTGCGAGAAGTCAATCAGCTTCACCTCGCAGCCGGGCATCTCCTTGCGGTCCAGCGCGCGGCCGAATGGCCAGCTACGACAGCGCAGCACAGCTCCCGCGCGCAGCTTCTTCAGATCGATGGCCAAGGCACATCTCTCCATGCGCGCATTTCAGAATCGCTGATCTTGCTGCCGCCTTGATCCTCCCAGAAGCCGCCGCCCCAGCCTGACCAGTGCACGATGCGCACATCCTGCCTTGCAACGTAGCCGGAGAAGCGCGGGAAAAAACCGAGGATGGCAGTGCCGTCTCGCGGCGGCTGCCTGTCCTCTTGCCTTACATAGAACTCCTGCGCGGCCATGGCTTAGCGGCTAGTTGCCAATGCGTCGTTGCGCTCGCCATGGCTCCTTGCAGCAGGCGCTTGCTCTTGCGAGGAGTCTTTCAGCGCCTGGTTGGTCAGCACCGTGGCCTGCGGCTCATCGACGACAAAGCAGTCTGCCGGCTTGCCGTCCTTCACGTCTTCGGGCTGCACTGACAGGCGCACGCAACCGTAAATCCATTCGGTGCGCGCGACGACGATGCCCTTGGCACCGCTTATCTTGTCCTGAACCCTGTCTCCTGGTCTTGCCATTTCGTTCTCCTGTTGTGTGTCGGCCAATCCGGCACTCCCCATCAGCCTATCCGATGGGGGCTGCCGCCTAGCAACTAACCCGTGCATTTCACGCGAAGGGTCTTTACCTTTCTCTTTTGGCGGCTTGATCTTCTCCTGAGCCGGTCTTAGGCCAGCTCCAATCCCTTTGCCTTGACAATGGCGATGGCGTACTTCGCCTGGAAGATTGCATCATCGAGCGCATTGTGGTGGGTACCGACGCGCTTCGGCTGCTTGACATCCTTATAGAGATTCTTCAGCGTGCGGAAGCAGCGGCCATTGAAAGGCTTCCACGGCAGCGGCAAGCCCTCGGCTTCATATGCATAGCCGAGAATGGGCAGGTCGAAGTCAGCGCCATTGCCATGCACGCGCGACGCAGGCGGCAGCCATGAAGAGAATGCGCATAGCGCGTCATGCAGCGGCACTGAGGATTTTTTCTTCTTGGCTTCTTCCAGCACCTTGCGGGCCTCGGCGCTTTGCGAATTCCACCAGCCCATCGTTTCCAGATTGGGCACCAGCCCGGCGCGGTCGCAGCTTGGCAGGTAGATGACACTGTAGAATGTGTCGCCTGTGCCGCTGCTATTGAACATGACCGCGCCGATGCTGAGGATCCCGCAGCCTGCCGAGCGGCCGGTGGTTTCCAGATCGATCATGCAGTCGTTGAAAGGCTTTTTCGGCATTTACTTCTCCCTTGAGTTGCACTACTGATTAATCGCTGCTTCCGCTTGAACCTGAGTCGCTGCTGCTGCTGCTCGACCCGCTGTCGTAGGATGACGACAAGGAACTGCTTGAGCTGTCACCCCAGCTACCAGATGCGCCAGCGCCGCCGAAGTTTCCGCCGCCGCCTTGGAAGTCATCGCTCTTGCTGGTCTCGAACAAAGTTCCAAGCGACAAAGACGAGCCGGCGAAAATGGCATCGTCTTCAACGCTGCGCCTCGGCGGAGTTGCTGAAGCCATATGCGATGCAGGCATCACGTACTCGCTTGTGCGATGCATCTGCCTGGGCGGAGGAGACAAAGGCTTTTTTGGCTTCGGCTTCTTCTTGAATGGCCACCACATAGCTGCGTCTCCTATCTAGTATTTGCAAGGGCCACCGTTTGCTTTCCGGTAATGGCAGCGGTGGCAATGCTGGCCCGGATTGGGAACGAAGCGCTTGTCCGTGAACATAGGATAGACGCGCTTGTTCCATTTTTCGACTTGCTTCTCGTTGCCGTCGCGGCCGAACACCAGCGGCTTCTCTGGCAGGATGACGCCTTGGTCTAGATACCAAAGCTGCACCTCGACTTCGTCCACGTCAGGCTCTGCGCGGAATGCAGCCGTAGCGGACAGGTCGAGCTGTTCCTTGTTCTCCTCGTACACGCGGCCGGTTTTGTGGTCGATGATAACCAGGCGCTTGGTTGCCTTGCCAATCATCTTGATATACTTGGCATCGATGATGACGCGCAGCCAGCAATTGGTCCAGTCGAAATAATCGACAGGGTTCCAAGAGCGGTTCAAGCCGATGCACACGTCATCCTCGGTGATGGCCTTCACCTTGCGCAGCATCTTGAATTCCTCCGTGAAGTTCTTCAGCACATCAGGAATTTTCTTGGGCACTGCGCCTTTGCCGGTGGCAGGAGCGCGCACGTAGG
>Ga0157379_10000070_pt1 | contig 64764 bp, 50 predicted proteins | sample S25metaG_FD_121802 | JGI IMG/M metagenome (GOLD analysis project Ga0157379, IMG submission 121802) | Switchgrass rhizosphere microbial communities from Kellogg Biological Station, Michigan, USA - S2-5 metaG | ecosystem: Host-associated > Plants > Roots > Rhizosphere > Soil | place: USA... | reverse complement strand
CGTCGAGCTGCCGCAAAGATATAGAAGAAGATCGTATTCAGAAAAACCAGGGGGAGGGCGGGCGCCAATATGCGAAGAATGTGCGCGGCCGGCGAAAAGTCCGGACCAAAGAAAACACGGATAAGACCCGGGGCGGCAATCCACACAAGAAGCGAACCCACCGCCGCAAACATCAGAACATTCTTCACGAGGCTTCGGATGTAGTCGCTGCCCAATCCGGAGCGTTCAGCCAATACGCGGGAAAGCCTCGGGAACAGCACAGACATGAGCAGTGAAGCGACAAGGAACATGGCGACCACGAACCACGCGGCCGCGTTGAACTGTCCCAGAATTCTGCTGGAAACGTAACGACTCAACACAAGAATGTCGACACGCAGGTTCAGCGCGAGAAGAATCGCAGTCAGGCCGAACGGAAAACTTGCGCCGGCAATACTCCGGAGAGCTTTCCAATCCCATCTCCTGAAATGAGGTGCTGCCAGCAGTCTGCCAAGGATAATCCAGCCTACCAGAGTTTCCGCGAACTGGCCGGCAACAAGACCCGCGACCATGAGATGCAAGGGAGTTCGCAGGATCAGGGACATCGCAACCCATAGAACAATCACCGCCGAGTTGACCGATTGCTGAAGCGCCACGTAGTGCATCCGCTCGAGGGCTTTGAATATCGCCATAGCGGCATGCGAGAAGCTTTGCAACAAGACGCGGATAACGAGGATATAGAACACAACACGCCGCTCGCGATTTGCAATGCCCCACACCCCGAAAACCAGGGCAAATGCGGCGACAGCACAGGTCAATCCAGCTTTCAGCCAGTGGATGTCCCAAAAGACTTCGGTCAGACGTTTTGGCGAGGATGAAAGCTCCCGCATGGCGAACAGGTGAAGGCCGAAATCCGGGACAAGCAGGAGAACGCTCGCAAGCGCGAGCGCGTAGCCGTAGTTGCCAAGAGCATCCAGCCCGTAGAACCTTGCGACGACCAGCGCCATGAGCGCCGTCGCCAGGCGTGCGATTGCTTCACCGCCAAACACCGCGGTGCTGTTAATCAGAAGACGACGCGGAAAAGACGGGGAGCTCATTTTCATCGACGCCGATGGGCAGCCACGGCCTCAACATCGATTTGCTCAACCGGGAACGGCTCAGGCGATTGCAAATCACGATAGCTCTGTATTACAAGGACACAACCGCAGAACAGCAAGGCTCCCAACAAAAAGCCCATCACGGTGTTGATAAGAATCCTGGGCCGAACAGGGCGTTCCGGAACCAGGGCCGGAGCGATTTGTTTTATATCCTGAGACTTTGAACTGACCGTGACCGATGCAGCCTGATAGTCGCGACTGGCGGTCTTCGTCGTTTCCACCGCCAGCAGGTACGCCTGCCCTGCAGCCTCGATGCTGCCTCGCATTGCGGTGATGCGGCTGATCAATTCGGAGATTTCCTTGTTTACCTGGTTCAAGCGAGCCGTCGCGGCCTCAATTCCGGCGGCTTCGGCTGCGCCATTGACGCTGGCAGTCACAAATGTCTGGCGCATCTCCTCCCGAACCTTGTTGACGGATTCCTCAGCTATGACCAGGGGCGTGCCATCGGGAAAACTATTGGCCGCAGCGCGCTCTACGTAACGATCGGAGGTTACGCTTCTCTTCAGAGAAATCAGTTCGGGTTCTTCAGCCAGCGCCTTTTCCAGTGACTGCGTTCGTCCCTGATTCTGAACCAGTTCCAGACGCAGCTGTTGAAGCTGCGTCGATAGTCGATCTTTCTCGGCCAGGAGGATGCTGAGTTCCTTTTCCCGATCCTCAATCCGCGCTTCCGCCAAAATCTTCACCCGTTGTTCGGCAGTCTCAGCCTGAGCCTCCTGCGCGCGATCCAACTGCGTCCTCAAAAACTCCTGCGTGGCGACGGTATCTGTTGTATTCAATCTCTGGTTGTACTGGACAGCGCCCTGCGCCACCGCGTTCGCCAGATCGGCGGCGAGGCGCGCATCTGGAAATTCAATATTGAGCTCCAGCAGGCGAGTGGACTTCGGCGTTCTGACATCGAGGTAATTCCTGCGACGGAAAAGGTCCAGGGTGAGGTTGTAGGGAGGCTGATCGAGCTTCAGTTTCTTTAAGGACTCGTCAATCAATGCATCGTTATCGACAAACGGAATAAACGTCGGCAGCATCGCCATCTGCTGCAGGTTTGTATCTCGCGCACTGTCGCCAAGCCTGGATTCCGAAATAAGAAGATATGTCGTGGCCCGATACACGTTCGGCATGAACAGGCTGACAATCAATGCGGCAGCGGCACATGCACAACCTCCGGCAAGGATCCAGAGCCAGTTACGGTACAGTGACCGCCCGCGCTGCAGTAATTTCCTGTTCGTGTCTCGATGCATCGTCATGATCTTCCCTGTCTTTCACGTTGAAGGCTTCCAGCGCCGGGAATAAACATGCGAGCCAGTGTCAGGAGAAGGATCTTGATGTCGAACGACACCGCCCAGTTCCGGATATAGAAGAGATCGTGAGCGACTCGTTCTGGAATAGCCGTGTCTCCCCTCCAGCCATTAACCTGCGCCCAGCCCGTAATGCCGCTTTTGACGTAGTGCCGCGCCATGTATTCGGGAACTTCCTTCCGAAATCGCTCGAGGAAAAAGGGGCGCTCCGGCCTTGGCCCGACAATGCTCATTTCACCTTTCAGCACATTCAAGACCTGGGGAAGTTCATCGAGATTCGTGCGACGCAACCAGCGGCCAAGCGGGGTGATGTGGTGATCGTTATGCACCGTCCAGTGCGAGTCCGGATCGAGGGAAGGTGTCTGCCGCATTGTGCGGAACTTGATTATCCGAAATCTCTTGCCGTTCATTCCTACTCGGTCCTGCGTAAAAAAGGCCGGACCGGGCGATGTAATCTTGATCAGAAGCGACACGAGAAGCAGCAACGGTGAGAGAAGCGTCAAGACAAGAATCGAGATGCAGAGATCGAAAGTACGCTTGAAAAGCATGTATCCGATGAATTCGGTCGGATACAAACGCGCGTTGACCAGCGGAATCCCGTCGAAATCGTAGATTTGTGTCTCCGTCCGGATGAGTGGAGACAGATCCGGGACGATCCGCACATTAATCCCCTGAGCTTCGCACTCCGCCACCAGGCGACCGCACATTTCATTGGCGTCGGCGGGCAGCGCGAGGATGGCATCATCGACAGCAGTGGACCGCAGAAACTCCGTTACACCGTCCAGCATGCCGCGCGCATCACCGGTCTGGACGTAGTCAAATCGCCGGACAATGCGGTAACCGTAGTAAGAGCGCCTCCCAATCTTCTCCTCAAGCCTGAGGCCGATTTCCGGCGCGGCGATCAAGACGAGCCGCTTCACGTTGTATCCTCGACGACGGAACTCGCGCAGGCACACACGGAGCAGAGACCTGGCCACAGTCAGTGCTGCAAAGTTTGTGAGGATAAAGACAGTGGTGGAAAACCCAGCCAGCGTAAGGGGAAGAACGGCAGAGCCCGTATGAATGAAAAGCCAGCTCGCGGCGGACACTTTCAGAGTGATGGCCACGTCCGCCAGCAGAGAGTCCAGGCGGCGAGATCGATACATTCCGAAATACAAGGAAAGCGAGAGCCAGAGAAGGAGAATAAACAGTGGAAGCGCCGCGTGCTCGACAATCGTGCCAGCCTGCGCAGGACGGACCGCAAAGTAACAGACAGCCGTCACCGCCAGGTCGAAGCAGGCGAGGCAGGCATTTGTCAAATACACGCGTACATTGAACATAAAACCCCGGTCACACGTTTCCGGAAGCTGCCAGCCGCAGGCGTCGCAGCACCGTCCATCGAGGATATTCGATCAAGTATCGAAGACCCGCAGAGCCGTGGAACTTCAAACGACGGACGGCATGGGCTTTCTCCATCCACATTCTGCCGACAGCCGAAAACCCTCTCTGGAACACCACTGCGGGAGGCCGGTGCGGACGATGCAATGGGAATAGCCGACGCCTTCGAATCAACGCCCATTCCGACGAATCGTCGATAAATTCCCGGTGAAGAAACAAGGTGCACTTGTCGCTGTTGAAGTTCGAGACCGCCGATTGCCTTCCATATCTTTCAATCCAAAGTTGCAATGCAGGGGTCAGCGGGGTTCTCAACCTATCCCGCAGGCTGTCGGGAGTAGGGCCGCCAAAGAGCTGTTCGGCCAGAGTAAACACCAGATATGTCGCTTCGCGTGCCCATCGCACGCTTTCAATTCGGCCTGTAAAGCCACGCCAAAAGGCGAAGTCCGACGATCGCTGGTTTAAAAACCAGGCAATCTCAAGGAAGACGGACAGCCGGCACCAGTTCCGAAGAATGTGTTTGAAGGCGTGGAGGATTTGAAACAGCAAACAGTCCTCGTCACAGAGCGCCACAAATGGGATGCCTTCCCAGTGACGGACCTGAGCGCGCTCGAAAAAGTCATCAGGAAGACTGACATGGATTCGTTCTTCTCCATCCTCCCAAAGCCCTTGGTGGAGATCGACGGATCTGCCGAGGCGTGTTGAGTACAACGCCTGGGACTTTTGAGGGAAGCGGATCTCCGGTTCTACTTTCCGATAGATGAACGGAGCGTCCGCATTGCCATCCGTCCTGGCGCGGAATCCCGCGTTCTCCAGCGCGCTTCGGGCCGCGCCAATCGATTCGGGCGCAATAAGAAAGTCATGATCGTACTGCGTGCGAAGCGCCGCGTCCGGACAGTAGTCGGGCAACAGCGAGATTCCCTTCAGCACGGCGTACTTCACGTTCGCCTGCTCAAAGAAACCGGTTAATGTTTTGAACTCCTGTAGGATGGCTTCCGTGCGAATCTGATTGTCCGCGTGGCGCCTTTCTAATTCGTCGATCGTAGGCTTCGGAAGACCGTGAAGGCAGTTCGCATTTTTCATGCGGTGCAGAAAGTAGATTGCAAGGCCGCTCATATCGAGCCACGCCAAAACACGCTCCCATTCGGGCGGACCAACCGATTGCCACACAACAGGCACGTCTTCACGATTTGCCAGGTGCAATTCGTCCATCACCAGCCGATGCAGTGTCCGGCTCACGTGCGCTGCTCCATCAACTGGTGCGCTTCCAGCACACTGCGGAAGAATCGGGCAGCGATAGAGGGATCATCATCGTAGAGCAGCCTGTAGGCTGGAACCTTCCCGATTAGCGCCAGGATTGCGGTGCGATCTTCCTCGGAGCCTGCGTCCGTAAAGACTTGTTTCGGAATTTCCCAATGCGGCAGCGGGATAAGTCTGGGCGGCGACGGTGCATGCCTCTCGAGAAAAATGCACGCAGCTGGAGTCACTCGTCCCCGGTTCGCTCCGGACAATGCCGATTTGTCCACGCACAAAAGTGTTCGATCGAGGTAGCGGAACGAGCGTGACAAGCCCGGTAGTTCCGGCAAAAACCGAACGGTCTCCGGACGGAATGCCGCGGGCCAGAATTCTCCCCACGCATACACAGCACCGTGATCAAGCTCGAGAAACGTGGCCTGATCGGCGTGAAATTCTAGCCCCAGCTTCCTTCCCCAGTAGCTTGCAGTTGTCTTACCGCTGTTAGGCGGCCCGAAGAGAAGAAGGCCGTTCCCGCCTCTGGAAACGCAGGCTGCTGAAATCGGGGTGAGACCGAGTGCCGGCGCTGTCAGGTGCAGAAGGCTTGCGAGAAAGACCGTCGAGAAACCGATTTCGTCTTCACACAGGCTTTCAGGCAGGATGCCCACAGCTTCGCGTGAATCGAGATCGGCAGCGACGAAACTGAATTGCCCGAGATTGATGTAACGCAGCGAACCTTTGCAGAACGCAGTCAACGAAGGCCATGAGGAGGGCTCCAGACGAGACTCGCAGGCGATTCTCCAGACGAATTGAGGAGAACTTTTCGGCGTTATCTCGGGTATGTTGAAGTTTTTCACAATACGCTTCAACACGACAGGACTGTCCGTTTCGATACGCAGGTGCCTACCCATCACATAAACATCGGAGCGAAAGCTTGTGACGCGAAAACGCCGAAGGGGGTCGCTGGACAAAAAGGGCTGCCTGGGAGCCTGCGCATCTCGAGGCCGTTGAGCTCGGGCGTCAGAGCCACCGCGCTTCATGAACAACTGCCGGAGCCCTGCAGCGACGGCATGAGGATCGCCGCCGTATCGCAGGCGACAACAGAATTTTCGAGAGAGCATTCTGATGGTGAGATGCTGCCTTTGTGAAGCCTCAGGCATCTCCTGGTGCAAGTCCTGCTCCAGGAGGGCGGCCGCTTCCTCCGGAGGCATTTCTTCCAACTGGAAAATGGGATCGGGCTGGCGTTCAAGAAAGACAATCCAGGAGGGTTCGCACGATTCCACGCGCGTCACGCCGAGAACCTCGGCAGGGTCAAAGCGGACAGCGGGCTCTCCTTTCCACACGGTGTCGCCCGCGAACGTCTCGCAGTTTGCATCCTGCAATCCTGGGAAATGCGCGAGAGCCTCTGTGCGCTGCTTCATCTCCCGCGACAACCCGAAAGCGATCAGGTTGCCGTTGTTGTTGCGGACGAGCGTGCGATCGTCAGAAAGAAAATCCATCCCCGCCTGGGCAAGTGCGAGAGACAACGTGGACTTTCCTGCGCCGCCCCGCCCGGCAAGAAGCAATCCCTTCCCCTTCCAGCTGACACAGGCGCTGTGGAGGGACGTCAGACCGACAGATGGCCCAACAATGCCGAGCAGAGACGGGAACAATGCGGACTTCCAATACCGGGAATTTTGCGCCAGCCCTTGCGTAAAGCGGCCTGCGCCGCAGCGGTTTCGTAGGTCAATCAGCAGGGAGCTGCGATCGTCGTAGCCGCTGAAGACCAGATGGCCAAGGCCACGAAAGTAGGGCTTCGTTTCGAGGTAGGGAGAAGGCTCGCTCTCAACCCACAGCTTCAATCGGACTTCCTCCCGATCATGGCCGTTATCCGAGAGCTCCAGGTTTTCTCGCGCTATCGCGAGTATGGATTCGGAATTGGTTTCGATCCTGAGGCGTACGCCGGCAGCAAGATAGCAGCCGCAAAGTGGGGTCTCGACATCCTTCTTCAGGAAATCACCCATGCCGATCCACTCCTGACCGTTTCAGTTTGACTGAAAAGTCGGGGTGACGTTCCCGCGCCAGAGCTTGTTGGCATATGCGGAGTCACCCCGCGAAAGCTGAGACACCAAGTTCAGCGCGGAAGCTAACACACGAAAATTCAGCGAGTGTCAGCGTGGTATGGGAGATTTGTAAAAATTTGCGAACAAGGGGCGGTAGGGCCTTTGTGCAGAAATTGAGATTGGACGAGTCCGGGGAGAATTAGGGGACGGACTACTCAACCCCCAAACTCCTGCGAGAATCATTGATGGTCCGCGCAATTCTTATCAGAAGTTTGGGGTTGAGTAGTCCGTTCCCCAATTCTCAAGTCCAGTTTAAGATCTTGTAATTTCGGTTTTGAGATCCCCGGACTCGTCCAATTTCAGATTCTCCGCTATGGCCCATAGCACGGTAGATCGTGTGCTGCGCGAATTCATCGAGCTTCTGCACAGCTTCGCCGTGGACTTCATGCATCGAATGGCTGCTACGCACTCAAATACGGTCTTCACCGCGGCGTAACCGGCAACCTCAACTTGAACGTAGTGCCTTCCTCCCCCGTCGATTCCACAGCGACTTTGCCGCCATGGTCGAGGACAATCTTCTGGACAACAGCAAGCCCGAGTCCTGTGCCATCCGCTTTTCCGAAAGTCACAAAGGGTTGGAAAACATCGTCACGAATCTTCTCGGGAATCCCTGAACCATTGTCAGACACCGAAATCTCGACATGATGCCTGTCCTCGAGGGCCACGACGCGTACTCTGCCGGAATCGGGCGCAACGGCTTCGCAGGCATTTCGCAAAAGGTTGGCAAAAACACGGCTGAGCTTTCCGAAGTCAAACCAGCCCTGTATCGGCCCTTCGTGCAAAAGCGTCAAGTGTATGCCGCTGAACTCGGGCTTTAACTTGATGGCACGAATGGTGTCTTGCAGAGTCTCGACGCAGTCACCGTAGGAAAGTTGAAGGGCTTCCTGAGCCTTCGAGAACTCGAGCAGCGAAGCAATCAGCTCGGCCATGTTATTCACGGACGACCGAATTTGCAGATACATTTCGGATCGCTGCGCGTCATCGAGATCGCCTTCGGAAAGAAGCTCCGCGTACGCGAGTACTGTTGTCAGCCGGTGCCGCAGATCATGAGAGATCATGCTTGCCATCCTGCCGATCGTCGCCAACCGTTCGGCTTGCAAGAGGTGTTGCTGACTCTCTTTGAGGGTCTTCCGCATCGTGTCGAAGGCGACGGTAAGTTCTCCGATTTCGTCCTGGCGCTGAACATTGAGCGGGTAGGAGAAGTCGCCCTTTTCCAGCGCGCGGACTCCGGTTGCAAGGCGCGAAAGAGGACGCGTGAATGTATCGGAGATCACGAACATCAGGAATGATCCCGCGATCAACGCAATGAGACCAACGGCCAGTAGAAGGCGGTTTACGTCCTGCAAAAAGAGAATCGCCGCGTCATAGGACTTTAATACCGTCAATGTAACCTGCTGACTGTCCGCAGGTGTCAGGACGATGGACGCAGCGACGAACCGTTCACCTCCAAGCACGATTTCTTTAGGCCGGGGTGATGAGCCTCCGGACACCGATCCGTCGAGGGCCGGAAGATCCTGCTGGCGGCGAGCCCCCAGAGAACTGGCGACAACGGTGTTTCCATAACGGAAGACAACATCCGTTGACGTAATTTTCATCACGGTAGCCGCAAAGCGTTCATCCATGGCATAGCCCGTGACGAGCACACCGAGCGGAACGTTATCTTCGGGCGCTCCCCTGTAAATCGGTTGCAGGAACACCTCGTAGAGTCGCCCTCCTTCAAACCACCAATCGCGCGAGCGTTGTTTCTTCAAAGTCTGATCGAGTGAGGCGCGTGCAACGTCTCGATCGAAAGCCCCCGTTGAAGAATGGAGAGCCATGACCTCACCCTCGGCGTCTGCCAGTAGAAAGATGTCACTTCCTGTCATTTGCCAGGTGTTGGCTGAAGCATCCTGGATAGTCTTCCCATGTTTGGTCGTCATCAAAGCGCGGATAAGAGGAAGGTCTGCAGACATCCAGGCGGATTGCTGGCGCGGCTTCTGCCACTGCCGTGTCGATTGCTGAAACGCTTCAAGAGCGTTGGGAATCTGCTCGTAAATCTCGAGCCGTGCGTGCCTTCGAAAATAATTCTGAACGATCAGGAGACTTGCTCCGGTGAGGAGCGCCGTAGTGAAAATCAGGGATAGAACGAGTTTTGTTCGGAGCCGGGTTCTGCCCATCGCGATCGCGCTTTATGGAACGAACTTGTAGCCCGCTCCATGAACCGTCTTGAAGTGCCTAGGATTTACGGGGTCGACTTCGATTTTTTGCCGAAGCTTTACGAGATGATTATCCACTGTGCGTGTCGATGGATAGCAATTGAATCCCCAGACCTGGTTCAGCAGTTCCTCGCGCGAAATCACCCGTTCGACGTTGTGAACGAAGTAGCGAAGGATCTTGAATTCCTGAGGTGTCAGCGCAATCTCATGCCGATCCCGCGTCAGAATCATTCTGGAGAAGTCCACCGCGATGTTTCCAAACGCGTATTGTTCGACGTCCTTCAGTCCCTGCAGGCGGCGGCGAACAGAATGAACTCGAGCAAGTAATTCGCGCGGGCTGAAAGGCTTCGTGACATAGTCATCCGCACCCAGTTCGAGCAGCAACACCTTGTCGACTTCATCGGCCAAAGCGCTGAGCACAATTACAGGCACACCAGGAGCTTCCTGCCGGATCGTCCGGCAAACTTCTCGGCCATGGATCTTGGGAAGCATCAGGTCCAGGACGACAAGCGCTGGAAGATCACTTCGGAATGCTTCAAGTCCGGCAGCGCCGTCGGCCGCGAAATCCAGATGGAATCCATCGGATTCGAAGACGTGCCGCAAAGGCTGATACAGAGCACGATCATCCTCAATGACTAGCATTCGTTCCATAGAAAGTTACCTCGACATCGCAGTTCGCCGGCACCCCGAGAAACAGCACTCGGGCAGAGCTCTTTGGATAGGGGCTCAGGCTAACACAACCTTTACAAACTCGCTACACTTGGCTGACTGTGGCCCGACACGGGTTGTGGTACTCACTACGAAATTCGACCGGAGGGGACTAATGCAACTTAGAATGCCGTCTGCCCGCTGTTCCGCTCTTATCGCTATGCCGATTGTTTTTGTCATTGCTTTCACTCTCAATGCAACTGAGCTGCATGCGACGGAATCGACGACTCCTTCTTCTACTGAACCGGCGCCTCCACTAGCGGCGGCTCTTGGTGTGCGTTTCGTTGACGGGTCTTCTTCATCTCTGATTCTCGAGCGCGATGGTAAGGAGTACGTGGTCGATCTGGCGACTCAAACCATCCGCGAAAACAATTCCACATTGCAGGTAGCGTCGGCTGAATCCCAACAGGCTGCCACCGCCCCTTCCGCGGCGGGAACCAATTCAGGGGCATCGATCTTCCGGCAGAATTGCGCAACTTGTCACGGCGCCGATGGAAAAGGGACCACCGCGCAAAACACACCCGATCTGACAAACTTCCGCGCGCGTTCCGGCATTCCCAGCCAAACGATCATTGATGTCGTCACAAACGGGAAGCCTGGAACGGCAATGCAGGGATTTTCAGGCAGACTCAGTGCTGCGGAAATCCGAGATGTTGCGGCCTTCGTCCAATCTCTGGCAACAACGCCCTCGCAGTCCTCCAAGGTATATGAACCGGCGGACGATCTCGTGTTCAGCCTTCCCACCGGTCGCCGCCTGGCGAAAGGCGGACTTTATGTCAACTTCACTCACCGTTTTGCATACAACCCCGCTTTCAGCGGAAATGGACTCGGGAACATCCTCTTCGGCCTTGACGGTTTCTCCGTTTCGTCATTCGGCTTCAGGTATGGCATCACCGATAAACTTTCCGTAAATGTCTTTCGTTCTCCAAGCATCATCAATCGCCCGATCGAATTCATGGGCGCCTATAACTTTTTGGATGAGCATGACGGGCATCCCATCAATGCCGCGCTCCGGGTCTCGATAGACGGGCAGGACAACTTCAGGCGGAATTTCACAACAAACCTCGAGGCGATTGTTTCGCGCAGTATTACAAGCCGCGCACAGCTGTACGTTGTGCCAACCTATTCCTTTAACAATCGGCAGCTTGTCACGAAGCCCGGAGCGCTTCCGAATCGTCCTCCCGAACAACCGGGCTTCGACAGCTTCTCTATTGGCGCGGGGCTATCGTGGAATTTCCGGCCGACCGTCGCTCTGGTCACAGAAGTCATTCCAACACTCATGAACGGAGATGATCTGGGTATTCATAGGCCGGCGTACTCATTCGGCGTACAAAAGCAAGTGCGCGGCCATGCCTTTACTCTCGGTTTCACACAGGGCCCCGGCACAATCGTTTCTCAACGCGCAGGAACGAGGGCAACGTTCATCAACGATCCTTCCGCAGACAAGCCAAGCGGCCTGTTCTTTGGCTTCAACCTCATGCGCCGATTGCGTTGAGGCAAGCAGTTGACGGGGATAAGCCGAGATCGTTGGCCGCTGATCGTTGGCCTGTGGTTCGTTCCCGCATCAATTGCGGTATCAGAGTTCTTTCTGTCGATCGCTGCGCTCGTGCAGATCGTCAGACTCCTGCGTGGTCAGGCGAGTATCAACCTCCCGAAATGCGTATGGTTCTGGCTGGCGTGGGCTTTGCTGGAGGTATTCGTTTGGAGGTTATCGCCGGATCCCGCTCCGGGATGGAGTGAGATTCGGCATTTACTGCTGCTCGGCGCCGTTTTTGTGGCGCTGTCTGCCTTCGATCATCCGCAACAACTGCTGATGGCGTGGAAAGGAATCTTTGTCAGCGCCACGGTGAGCTCCGCAGTCCTTATCGGGGAGTTCATTTATCGGCTTCGACTCTACAAGGTAGAAATCGCCGCGGGCGGCGACTCCAACCTTTATCTCCGCTCCGGAGGATTGCTGCACCACTGGATGGTCTATGGAACCGTGGAAATTCTTGTGGTGGCAGGCGTCATTGCATCATGGCTAACGTACGGAAATCAGCGGCGACGCCTGATGCCTATAATCGCTATCAATGCCGTTGCCATTGTTTTGAGCCTGACGCGGATGACATGGCTGGCGTGCCTTCTGCTGCTGGGGATCGTGCTGGCGTGGAACCGTTCAAAGTGGATTTTGGCGCTGCCGTTTCTACCGCTCGCCCTCTACCTGGTCGCTCCATCGGCGGTTCGATGGCGTGCAGCCAACTTCCTCGATCCAGGTTACTACTCCAACGCCGAACGAATCCAAATGCTCGATGTGGGGTGGAGGATGCTTCGAGATCATCCGCTGACCGGTGTGGGCCCGGGACGGGTTGAAGAACTCTATCGGTCGTATCTGAAGCCCGACGATCCCGTTCCGGCGTATTACGGGCACCTTCACAACAACGTGATTCAGATAGCGGCGCAGTTCGGGCTTCCGGTCAGCCTTGCGGCGCTGCTGTTCGTTCTATGCACTTTCCGTGACCTGCTCAGGGCCAGGAACAATGCAACCAATCCTGACCGACAATTCCTGGCGAATACTGCAGTTCTCGCGTTCATCGGTTACTTATTCGCCGGCCTCTTTGAATATACGTATGGTCATTCGCTTGGGCTCATCATGATAGCGTTCGCCGTCGTTCCTGCACTCCTCCTGCCGGGTCGCCCAGCCTTGCGCTGATTCTCATCGGTCCCGAGTGTTAACAAATTTTTTGCACCAGCGGTATTGGATCCTGACATGCGCCTGGGGAGCGGTTGATATCCTCCGCCCGTGAAACGATCCCGGAAGGTCGTCTTGTTCTTTCCTGCCTTCGCGAGCAGTGAAGCCACCGCGCCGCTGGGGCTGCTGGCTATAGCCACGCCGTTGCTGCGTGCGGGATACGAAGTGGAGCTGATCGATTCAACGATTACTCCGGACTACAAGCGGCGGGTCCTTGAAGAAGTAAATGACGCACTGTGCCTGGGAATTTCCCTCGTTACGGGGCCGATGATTCGCGAAACCGTCGAGATCGCTTGTGCAGTCAAGGCATGGCAGCCCGATTTTCCTGTCATTCTGGGAGGATGGCATCCATCGCTGTTGCCTCAACAAACTCTGGAAGCCGGCTTCGTTGACATTGTCATTCGCGGCCAGGGCGAGAGTTCCATGCTGGAAGTTGTGCAGCACCTCGAAGCGCGAGAGTCACTCGGCGGTGTCGCGGGTGTTGGTTTCAAGCATGATGGCGGCCTCGTGATGAATCCCGAAAGGCCACTCCGGCCTCTCGTCGATATGCCGCCCAAGGCCTATCACCTTGCGGATTTCGACGCATATGAACGGCTGTGCGGGCGGCGTTGGGCGATGTATACGTCGAGCCTTGCGTGTCCGTTCAATTGTTCGTATTGCACGAATGCGGGAGTTTACGGAAGGCAATGGAATGGTCTGCCTCCGGAGCAGGTCGTTGAGGAGACCTTTGATCTTTCGAGCCGTTATGGCCTGGAGATGCTTTGGATCGTCGACGACAACTTCCTTGTGGACATCGAGCGGGCGCTGAAAATTGCCGAAGGACTCGTGCGCGTGGGATCGTCCTTTCGCTGGAGCATCCAGGCGACCACCAACCTGACAGCGCGCCTCAGCGTTGACGAACTGCGGTTGTTCCGGCGGGCCGGGCTTCATCAAATCTGCCAGGGCGTCGACTCTGCGTCACCGAAGATCCTGCAACTGATGAACAAAACGTTTCAGGACTTCGATTCCATTTACCAGTCGGCTCAGCGGTGTGTGGAAGCGGGTATTCGCCCGTCATTCAACATCATCTTTGCATACCCGGGTGAGGACAATCAGGATCGGAAGCAGACCGTCGCGTTCATCCTGGATGTCTGCCGGCGATTTCCGGGAGCGGAATTCTGGACGAACATCTTCACACCGTATCCCGGATCGCCCATCATGCACCACGCACAGGAGAACGGGATCGAAATGCCAAAAACGCTGGAAGGCTGGGCCGATTATTTCCCGCGCTATACGGTGCTTCCCTGGCTTAAAGGGCGCTCGCACCGCCGTGTGCAGGTGATGCGCGACTATCTGAGAATGGCTTTCGACCGCGTGCCTATCGCAAAACTGGATTCGAGCTCCATGATCCAGCTTGTACAAAAGAGCCTCAGCTATCCTGCCCGCTGGCGGCTTGAACACGATGTCTATGGTTTGCCTCTGGAAGTCTGGGTCAATCGAAAGCTCAAGCGCTTCGTGTCAGTCGCAAAGCCGAAGGTTGATGCGAAGCAGCTTGAGCCGGCAGCAGCGAACTGAGTCATGAAGAACAAAATCGTTCTCGTCTATCCGTCTTACGACGGTCCGGCACTCGGTCCACCGCTGAGTCTGCTAAGCCTGGCTTCACCTCTTATGGAAGCAGGGTTTCAGGTGCGGATTATCGACGGCGCGATTGATCCCGTCGAGGGAATCCTGGAAAGAGAAATTGCAGACGCGTTGTGCGTGGGTTTCTCGTTCCTCACCGGTCCGATGATTCGTGGTGCTGTCGAGCTATCTCGCTTCGTGCGCCGATTGCGCCCCGACGTTGCAATCATTTTTGGAGGCTGGCATTCGAGCCTGCTCCCGGAGGAGACGCTGTGCAGCGGTCTGGCGGATGTGGTTGTCCGCGGCCAGGGGGAAAGAACGCTGCTCGAATTGGCGCGTCACCTTCGCGAAGGAAGTTCTCCGGCCGCGACTCCGGGAACTTCCTTCAGGGCAGGCGGCGAAGCGATCCACAATCCAGAACGGCCCGCTGAGAGCATCAACAACTTTCCGACCCCCGCATTCTCGCTGGCGGATTTCGACGCATACGAAAAGCGGACAGGCGAGCGAAAGCTTCCCTTTGCTTCGAGCCTGGGCTGTCCTTACGCCTGCCACTATTGCACCGATCAGGTTTTCTACGAGCGCAGGTTTAACGCTTACCCCGCAGGCCGCGTCGTCTCGGAAGTTACGGACCTCGTCGCCCGTCATCGACTTCATAGCGTCGCTTTTCTCGATTCCAACTTTCCGGTCAACGTCCGGCGCGCTGTGGATATCGCACGTGGCTTTATCGATGCGAAGGTTCCTTTCGAATGGACCTTTCAGGCGTCCACCGATCTGCTGTGCCGTATGACGGACGACGAAGTCTGCCTGCTCGGTCAATCGGGAGTCACACATATGGGATTCGGAACGGAGTCGGCGTCCGAACGTGTTCTCGAGTGGATGAACAAGAAGCATCAACGGATCGACGAGATGTTTGAGACCGCACGAAAGTCGGAAAAGGCCGGTATCCGCGTGACGTTCAACCTCATCCTCGGGTATCCGGGCGAGACGGAAGCGGATCGCGTCGAAACTTTTCGTGTCATGAGTGAAATTTTTCGGAAACATTCGAACGTTAGCTTCTCTCCGAACATCTTCACGCCGTATCCCGGAATCCCGATTTGGCCTCAATTGCGAGCGATGGGTGTGAGGGAACCCCAGAGCCTGGAAGAGTGGGCGGATGTGGGACTGGGCAGCAATCATCTGCCGTGGCTGCAGGGCGAAGAACTCCGAAGGTTGAAGCAAATGCTGGAGGAGTTTCTTGAGAACAATCGTAGCCAGCGGATGCCGAGGAAACCGTTGGTAACGCGACGGTCGTTGTTGACGGGGCAGGCGCTCCGAAGCGAGGCGTGATGAAGAACGTTCAAGCGCGAGTCCGAGAAGGAGATCCATTGTGATTGACGTTCTCCTCACTCACTCCTACCACCTCTTCCACGATCGCAAGCAGGTTCGAAAGATGCAGCCGTATCCCCCGCTGGGCACGCTCTATGCTGCAGCACTCCTCCGAGATCGAGGCTTCTCCGTCGCGCTCTTCGATAGCATGCTGGATGCTCCGGAAAAAGCTTTCTCGGACGCGGTGGCCCGAACACAACCTCGCATCGTTGCGATCTACGAGGACAACTTCAACTTTCTATCCAAAATGTGTCTGAGCCGAATGCAAGAGGTCGCGTTTGGGATGATCGACGTCGCTCGCGCAGGCGGCGCGAAAGTGGTGGTGAACGGATCCGATGCTTCTGACCGTTGCTCCGAGTATCTCAACCGGGGAGCAGACTATATTCTTCTCGGCGAAGCCGAGTGGACACTGCTGGAACTTATCGGCGCGCTCACGGGCAGATCTGCTCGCGACATTGACGCAATCGATGGATTGGCCTATCTCGATCTTTCCCAAAAATCGATCATTCGAACTCCTGCTCGCGCCTTGATGCCCACGCTGGACGCGCTTCCGTTTCCGGCACGAGATCTCGCACGCATTTCGCAATACAGGAATGCCTGGAAACGGGCGCACGGATTCTTCTCACTCAACCTTGTAGCGAGTCGAGGATGCCCTTACAAGTGCAACTGGTGCGCGAAACCCATCTATGGCAACTCCTTCAATGTCCGGTCGGCGGCGAGCGTTGCTGCGGAAATGCTCGAACTGCGCGACAGGTTCGGAGCTGACTATCTTTGGTTCGCCGACGATCTCTTCGGCATTCAAAAACAATGGGTCCATGACCTCGCCGGCCATGTCGAACACCTGAATGCCGCGGTGCCCTTCAAGATGCAGTCGCGGGTGGACTTGATGCAGAGAGAAACCGTTAACGCGCTTCGGCGCGCCGGCTGCGCAGAGATCTGGATGGGCGTCGAATCCGGATCGCAAAAGATTCTGGATGCAATGGAGAAGGGCACTCGCGTAAGCCAGATTGAAAGCTCCACGGAAATTCTGAAGTCCAATGGCATTCGCGCCTGCTTCTTCGTCCAGTTCGGTTATCCGGGAGAAACCTGGGCAGACATCGAAAAGACCATTCAACTCGTTCGCCGGACGCGTCCGGACGATGTCGGAGTTTCCGTCTCGTACCCGCTTCCCGGCACAGGTTTCTACGAGCGGGTCTACGAGCAAATGGGAGCAAAGACAAACTGGGAGGACAGCGAGGACCTTTCGATGATGTTCAAGGGCGCGTACCAGAGTGAGTTCTATCGCGCCCTTCACGACGCCATTCATGCGGAAGTGGAGTCCTGGAGTTCCCCCTGGAGATTCGGCATCGCACCACCTTCGAGGAACTCGGCTCCCGTCCAGCAATTGTGGGAACGCGTGCACGGACTCGAAGGCTCTTGCAGGATTACCGATCCGACGGAGATTGCCCAATGGACCTGCTCCTGACTCACGGCTATTTCCTCTTCGAAGACCCAAAGGAGCTTCAGATCATGAAGCCCTATGCTCCACTCGGAATTCTCTACCTCACGTCTTACCTCCGGTCCCGGAACTTCGCCGTCGAGGTGTTCGACTCCACCTTCCACTCACGCCAGGAATTGATGCGCATTCTCGAAACGGAGAAACCTGCGGTCCTTGGCGTTTACGCGAACCTGATGACGCGAGGCAATGTGCTGCAGATTCTCAAAGCTGCGAAGCAGGCTGGCTGGAAAACTGTCGCCGGCGGTCCAGAACCCGGAGCCTATGCCGAGCAATACCTGGAATCTGGAGCCGACGTTGTCGTCACCGGCGAGGGTGAACTCACTTTGGAGGAGCTGTTACCCATCCTCAATGGCGGCCGGCCGGAACTTCTCGCGAACGTCCGCGGCATTGCATTTCGATCGAAGGAGGGTGTAGTCCATCGCACTCCTCCGCGTCCGCAAATTACGGATATCGACAGGCAGCCCTGGCCGTGCCGTGACGCTGTGTCAATCGATCGCTACCTGGAAACCTGGCGACATCATCATCAGACAGGGTCGGTATCGATCATCACGGCCAGAGGCTGTCCTTATGATTGCCGCTGGTGCAGCCATGCGGTGTTTGGAAAGACACATCGTCGCCGGCGCCCAACTCTTGTCGTGGACGAACTTGAAGCCATTCTTAATCGATATAACCCGGACATGCTGTGGATTGCCGATGATGTGTTCACCATCCATCACGGCTGGCTCGCAGAGTTCGCGGGCGAAATGAGCCGGCGGGGAATCCGAATTCCCTTTGAATGCATATCCCGAGCGGACCGGTTGAACGCGCGCGTCGCCGATCTTCTGGCGGATCTTGGTTGCTTCCGCATGTGGATCGGGTCGGAAAGCGGCTCGCAGCGTGTGCTGGATGCCATGGAGCGAGGGGTTACCGTTGAGGAAGTGCACGCGGCAGTTGAGGTGTGCAAATCACGTGGAATTCAGACAGGGATGTTTCTGATGTGGGGCTATGAAGGAGAGGAGCTTTCGGACATTGAAGCCACGGTCAGCCACGTTCGGCGGACGCAGCCGGATGTATTTTTCACAACCGTGGCGTATCCGATTGGCGGAACGCCGTACTTCGAAGATGTTGCAGACCGCAGAACAGATCCCATTCCATGGGAGCAAAGCACGGATCGAAATGCTCGTATTCGGGGACGGCATTCCCGACGGTTCTATGGAAACGCCGATCAGTTGCTGAGAGCAGAAGTTGAACTCGAGAGATTGTCTCGTTCTCAGTCGCCCGTTGAACCTTCGCAATTCGAAGAACTCTCCCGGCGGATCGAGAGTGCACGAGAGGGCTTGCGAACAACTTTCGCGGAAACCGAGGCTTGACCGGGTATGGCCGGAACTCTGCAAGAATCGATGGCACGGCCCTCCGCCTTTGACGCGATTGCGGAGGGATATGATGAGGCCTTTACCGAATCGCCCATCGGCCGCGCTCAGCGAAGCGTGGTATGGAGCGAAATGGATCGAGTCTTTCACCCCGGGCAGCGCATCCTGGAGATTAACTGCGGAACCGGGATTGACGCGATTCACCTGGCTCGCCGGGGAGTCCATGTTGAAGCTTGTGATTCCGCGTCGCTGATGATCGCGTCGGCACAGCGACGCGCGGGCATAAAACATCTTCCAGTCCAGTTTCGATGCCTGTCCATCGAAAGAATTGATGAACTGGGACCGACGCCTCCCTACGATGGCGTTCTTTCGAACTTCTCCGGTCTGAACTGTGTTGCGGATCTGAAGCCTGTTATCAGAACTCTTTCAAGGTTGGTGAGGCCGGGCGGCCGCGTCGTTCTGTGCGTTTTCGGAACTTTCTGCCTCTGGGAGATTCTTTGGTACCTCTCGGCGCGAGACCTCCGCAAGGCGTTTCGCCGCTTTGAGCGGCGCGGGATAGAGTCTGTGCTGGCACCGTCCGCAACCGTCACCGTTCACTATCGAAGCGTGCACGTTCTGAAGAAACTCTTCGAACCACAGTTCCGAATGGAACGTCGGCAAGGAGCGGGAATCCTCGTGCCACCTACTTACGCGGCAAGCGTCGTCTCGAGATTTCCGCGTCTTTTCCGAATTGCCGTGCAAGCCGATCGTTTTATCTGCCGTTTCCCCCTCATCCGGTCGCTCTCAGACCACTCGGTTCTCACTTTTGAGCGCGTGGAGGAAGGCGACTGATGATTCTGCTCTACCATCCCAGATCGACTCGGCCCCGCAATCGACGATTTCCCCTCTCCATTCTCGCGTTGGCCGCGGTGCTTGAAGGACGTGAACCGTATGAAATCGTCGATGGCAACGTTGATCCAAACGCGACCGAGACGCTGCTGAAGCTCTGTGGCAGGAACCCAGAACTGTTGGCCGTCTCAGTAATGCCGGGACCGCAGATGGTCGCGGCGATGGAAACCTGCAGGCAGGTTCGCGCCAAATTTCCGGCAATCCCAGTCGTCTGGGGCGGCTACTTTCCATCAATTTACACAGAGGCCACTCTCAACACCGACTATGTGGACTTCGCCGTTCGCGGCCAGGGAGAAGAGACCCTGCTGGAGTTGATCGAAGGGCTTCGAGGCAAGTGCCCTCTTGATAGCATCCGAGGGCTTTCGTTTAAAGACCGCTCCGGTGTTCCACGTCACAACCCCGAGCGGGCGATGAAAAGTCCGAACGAGTTTCCGTGGTATCCCTACCACCGGATTCCGACAGAAAAATACATTCGGCCCTCGTTCTTCGGCAAGCGCACGGCGGTGCATCAGGCGAGCATTGGCTGTCCGTATCGCTGCAGCTTCTGTGGCGTGATCTCCGCGTACGGTAGTCTCGAGAAAATGGAATCGCCGGCACGGACCGCCGCGGTTCTGCGTCAGCTTGTCCGGAACCACGGCATTGACTCCGTGCAGTTCTACGACAACAACTTTTTTCTTCACGAAGATCACGCGCGCGACCAGATGGAACGCCTTATGCCGCTAGGACTGAAATGGTGGTGCGAAGCGCGCATCGATCTCATGCTTCGGTACTCTGATTCCACCTTCGACGCTATTCGCCGCGCCGGCTGCAAAATGATTTTCTTTGGTGCGGAATCCGGCTCGGATTGGGTGCTGCAGGAGATGAAGAAGCAATTAAAGACAGAGCAGACCCTGGAGCTCGCTCGGCGCATTCGCCAGTTCGACATCATTCCGGAATTCTCCTTCGTCATCGGGAATCCCAGGGATCCTGAACGCGATACTGCCGAATGTTTTCAGTTCGTTCGGACTCTGAAACGCCTCAATCCAGCATCGGAGATCATCCTTTATCCCTATATCCCTGTGCCTCAACGAGAGCGAATGTATGGAGATGTGGAGGATCAAATGGAATTTCCGTCTAGTCCTGAAGAATGGGCTTCAGCAGGCTGGCAGAATTTTGCCATTCGCAAGAGCGCAGGGACTCCGTGGTTCACCCAGTCCACCCAACGCCGGATCGACAACTTCAGAGTTGTTGTGAGTTCACGCTGGCCCACAGTACAGGATCTTCACCTTACGGCGTGGGGACGCCGAGGCCTGCAAGCCATGAGTTCGTGGCGCTATCAACTGGGCTTTTACGCGTTTCCTGTGGAGCTGAAAATGATGCAGCGACTGACTCAACTTCGAAAACCGGAGGCGGAAAGTCTTTGAGCAAGATTCTTCAGCTCCCCTCCATCGATGCGCATGCGCTGTGGGCGGCAACCTATGATCGCGCGCTAAATCCGATCCTGTCGCTCGAAGAACGTTACGTGGAGCCGCTACTGCCCCTGATGACAGGAATGGACATGCTGGATTTGGCATGCGGAACCGGCAGGTGGCGCGCGCGGCTGGCGCGATGCGGAGCAGCCAGCGCGGTGGGATTGGATGTGTCGGCGGAGATGCTGCAACAGGCAAGGAAGAAGCCGGGTGTGGGTTCGCTTGTGCAGTCTGATGCAATGAAAATGCCTCTGCGCTCCGCGTCGATGGACTTCGCGATCTGCTCGTTCGGATTGAGCTACATGCCAGATATCGAAGGCTTCGCCACAGAGCTTTCGAGAGTCATGAGGAATCGAGGGGACGTCGTGATCACCGATTTCCATCCCTCGGCGCATGCGCGAGGCTGGAAGCGGAGTTTTCGGCACAACGACGCGGTGATCGAAGTGGCGAGCTTTCCTCGTCCCGTTGAGCACATTCAAGAAACGTTTGCGGAGGCTGGATTTGAGTTGATGCTCTACCTCGAGCCTGCGTTTGGGGAAGAAGAACGGCCGATTTTTGAAAAGTGCGGAAGGGCTGCGGTGTTTGAGCAGATGCGCGGGCAGCCTGCAATCGTTGTGTTCGTGTTCAAGAGCGCCGGGAAATCCCTCACCCGGCCCTTCGGGAGATCTGGGGACAGCCTCCGAATTCGAACTGAGAAATCTACGCAGAGTGAAGATCCTGTCGTTCGAATTCGGAGGCTGTCCCCAGATCTCCCGAAGGGCCGGGTGAGGGATCCTGTCGCCAAGAGCCGGTTATATCTCGTCGGCGGCCACATCGCGCTCGACGCGCACACCACCATCGCGGCCAATATCGAAATCTCCGCAGGCAGGATCCGCCGTGTGGTCCATGAATCTCCACCGGAGAACGCCACCACCCTCGACCTCCGCGACTATCTCCTTCTCCCTGGCCTGATCAATTCGCACGACCACCTGGAATTCAATCTCTTCCCCAGACTCGGCCGCGGTCCCTATCCCAGCTGCGCGGATTGGGCACATGATATCTATCATCCGAAAAGCTCACCGGTTCGAGAGCACCTGTCAGTTCCGAAAGCGGTGCGGCTGTGGTGGGGTGGCCTCAAGAATTTGCTGTCCGGAGTGACAACCGTCTGCCATCACAATCCCTGGGACGAAGTGTTCGAGCGAGAGTTTCCTGTGCAAGTCGTCCGCCGTTATGGCTGGGCACACTCGATCGCTTTCGGAAACGACGTCGCAGGCGCGTTCGCCTCGACTCGCCCGGGCGATCCCTTCGTAATTCACGCAGGTGAAGGAACAGATCAGCGGTCCCGGGATGAGGTCTTCGAGCTTGATCGCATGGGCGTCCTCGACGGGCGAACGATTCTTGTTCATGGCGTCGGATTCTCGGAGGCAGGACATTTGTTGATCGCCCAGAGAGGGGGATCTCTTATCTGGTGCCCAACATCGAACCGGTTCGTACTCGGAACGACGTTGAAAATTGGCTCTGTAGGCGACATCGACAGAGTGGCGCTGGGCAGCGACTCTGCACTCACGGCGGCAGGCGGTTTGCTCGAAGAAATCCGCGCGGCGAACGAAGAGGGAGCTTCTCCCCACGCGATCTATCGGATGGTCACGGAAGGAGCCGCGTCAATCCTGCGGCTAAAGGAAGGTGAAGGGACTCTCCAACAGGGGGCGATCGCCAATATCATCGCCATTCCACGGACGGGAAAGACGCCAGCCGATGCCATCACTCAACTGAATGCCTCACGAGTTCATATGGTCATGGTTTCGGGGAGGCTGCATCTGGCTTCCGATGAATTCATAGATCGCTGTCCGGCTTCTGAGGTCGATGGGCTGGAATGCATCGAACTCAATGGCGTTCGCCGCCGCGTTCGCGCGCCGGTTGGATTGCTGATCAATGAAACGGCCGCACATCTGGGCGAAGACATACGCCTGGCAGGGATGCGAGTGTCGGCATGACCACGCCGTTGGGGAACCGCATACAACAGCTACCCGTTCTTGTGCTCCTTCCCCACAACCGCTGTAACTGCCGTTGCGTGATGTGCGACATCTGGAAAATCCGCGAAGTTCGTGAGATCACGAAAGAGGATCTGGAACCGCACGTTTCAAGCCTGCGTGCGTTGAAAGTGCGATGGGTTGTCTACTCGGGTGGCGAACCTCTGATGCACTCTGATCTGTCGGCCTTGTCTCGACTGCTGCGCGCTGAAGGAATACGTCTCACTTTGCTGACGGCCGGCCTGTCACTTGAGCGACAGGCAGCAACCGCTGCCGATATTGTTGATGACATCATCGTATCTATTGATGGGCCGCCCGATACACACGATCGAATTCGCGGTGTGACGGGCGCATACCGCCAGCTGGAGCGCGGACTTTCTGCAGTTCGCGGTCTCCGTAGTGAACTGCCAATCCATGGGCGATGCACCGTTCAGAGGGAGAACTGTCGCGAGCTTCGTAACACTCTTCACACGGCGCGCTCCCTTGCACTGAACTCCATATCGTTTTTAGCAGCGGACGTGACGTCATCAGCGTTCAATCGTTCTGTGGCCTGGTCTGTCGAACGTCAGGACACAATCACCTTGAATGGCGCCGATGCCGATGCCCTCGAACGCGAGATCGAAGCGCTGATTTGCGAACACCGGCACGATATTGAATCCGGATTCCTTGTCGAAGGCCCCGACAAGCTCCGCCGTATCGCACGTCACTTTCGGGCTCGCGTCGATCACCTACTTCCGGTCTCACCGCGGTGCAATGCCCCATGGGTCTCTGCGGTGATAGAAGCAGACGGGACGGTCAGGCCCTGCTTCTTTCACGCTGCCCTGGGCAACATTCATGACCAGTCCCTATTCGAGATTGTGAATGGCGATCAAGCGCTGCGATTTCGACAGGAACTCGATGTTGGCACCAATCCGACCTGCAGAAATTGTGTCTGCTCCCTGTTTCTCCCGAGGACAGAAGTTGCGTGATCACCATGGTGACGAGAACTCCGAATTTCTTTATCGCCGGCGCTGCAAAGTCGGGAACGACGTCCCTGGCTCGGTACCTGGAGGAACATCCTCAGGTTTATATGTCGCCGATCAAAGAGCCCAGCTATTTTGCCCGTGACATGATTGCCAGTCTGGAGCCCGCAAACTGGACCAAAATTCAGCGAGGCCTCGAGAGGTATCTCAACGGACCCATGCGCGAACGGAGAGGCGGCTGTGTTCTGGACTGGGAGTCCTACTTAAAGCTCTTCGGCAACGTAAAAACGGAGATTGCGATTGGCGAAGCGAGCACCGTGTACCTGATTTCGCCAAAAGCGCCGCTCGACATTCGCGCCGCCATACCCGACGCACGAATCATCATCATGTTGCGAAGCCATATTGAACGCGCATTCTCAACCTACTTGATGTTTTGCCGCAATGGACGGCTTCGCGCGAGTTTTTCGGACGTCATTCGCAGCAGAGGCGCCGACGGTTTGGCCGAATGGAAAGGCATGATCCTCGACACGCGCAAGATCGCTCCGGGAGTCGAACGATTTCTCACAACTTTCCCGAGCGATCATGTCCGCTGGTATTTTCACGAAGAGTTCTCCGCTCGTCCGTTGAGCGTGATCCGGAGCGTCTATGAGTTCCTCGGAGTCGACCCGGACTTCGAACCGGATATCACGCGACGATACAACGAGGAGATTTTGCCCAGGGCTCCTCTGCTGCATCGAATTAGTCAGATGACAGGTCTATCGGAAGTTGCGCACAAGCTGGCGCCTGGCAACACACGCCCATTTCTTCGTCGAGCTCTGTTTCACACCGGCCCGAATCCACGAATTTCCGCCGAAGATCGTGCCCTTCTTGTAGAGCACTTTCGTGAAGACATCGAGAAGTTATCAGGTCTGGTGAAAAGAGATTTGTCACAGTGGCTGCAACCCGACTGATGCAACGCCCCCGACGTTCCAACCTGTAAATCGTACGTGATTGTGGCATAAACTCTGGCGCCAACGGACGAGTTCGCAATTCGACGTTCTTCCCTTTTCATTTAACGGAAGAAACGGCACGTCTCACAGGAGTCTTTTTTATGAGCATGAAGAGAGAACGGTCTTCCTGCGCGGTCACGAGGCTGAAGACTATGCCCGTGATTATTCTTGGGTTAATGTTCGTCCCATCCCTTGCGGCGCAGTCGATTGAAGAGAGACTCGACAGTCTTAGCCGGCAAGTCACTCAGCTCAATCAGGTAATTCTCGAGCTTCGTTCGGAAGTTGTTCAGTCCCGAAAGGAAACTGAAGAACTACGCCTGCAATTGAGCGGAGCCAACGGGCAAGGCACGTCGGGAAGTGCAGCTCCTTTAGTTGCGGAACAGGCCGCGCCAGCGCCTGGCGTAGCCCTCGCATCACAGGAGCCCGCGGCGGCCAACACAACGACTGTAGAGCGACTTGTCGAGATCGAAGAAGCTCAGCGCCTGTTCGCTGACCGACTGGACGAGCAATACCAGACAAAGCTTGAGAGCTCTTCGCGTTATCGCGTCAAACTCACAGGTCTTGTGATGCTGAATGCTTTTTCCAACCGTGGCCGCGTTGACAACCAGGAAGTGCCGTATCTGGCCCTCCGCCCCACTCCGACCGACACCGGGCGGGTATTTGGCATAACCGCACTGCAATCGCAGGTAGGACTCGAAACTTACGGACCCGTACTGGCGGGAGCAAAAACCAGCGCAGGCCTTCAATTCGATTTCTTTGGAACGCCCGGAAATCCTCAGCTCGCGGCCTCCTACGGAGCGGTTCGCCTGAGAACTGCCGCAATGCGCATGGACTGGCAGCGGACCAGTATTGTCGTGGGGCAAGATGCACCGTTCATTTCCCCGTTGTCGCCGACATCGGTCGCGACATTGGCGTACCCCGCCTTCGCCTACTCGGGGAATCTATGGACCTGGGTGCCGCAGGCAAGGGTTGAGCATCGGTTCAGTGTCTCCGAACAGAGCACGATTTCGTTGCAGGGTGGTTTTTTCGACCCCGTGCCACGCGGTCCGGCACAGCCGGCGTACGGGACACGCCTTGCCTGGTCGCACGGCGACTCCGAACGCCCGCTTACTCTGGGAATCGGCGCATATTACAGTCGCCAGGATCGCGGCGCCGGGCGAACTGAAGATGGGTGGGCTGGAACAGCGGACTGGCTTCTCCCTCTGGGAAGCCGGTTCACACTCTCGGGAGAGTTTTATCGAGGCGAAGCGATAGGAAGCCTCGGCGCAGCGCAAGGACGGAGCGTCGTGTTTAGCGGGCCGGAGCTCGATCCCACCTCCGCGATGATTGGACTGGACACGATCGGAGGATGGGCACAACTGGGCTTCAAAGCAACATCCACAGTGGAACTTCACGCGGCATACGGCGAGGATCAACCCTTCGCCGAGGATTTGCTCCACTTCAATCCGCCTGCGGCGGGAACATCGTTGATCTCGAGAAACAGAACTCAGATGTACAACGTGATGTTTCGTCCGAGAACAAACCTGATCTTCTCGCTGGAATACCGGCGTTTCAGGACGTGGAGAATCGACAATTCGACAAATGGAAGCCACGTGAATCTGGGCGTCGGAGTCTTGTTCTAACGGCACGACGCATATGGATGCTACGTGTCACTAGCTGACCGCAACCGCCAAATGTTAAGTTCAGGAGTGCAGTGAGAGATCCTGTCCAATGGTTTCTGGCTTCATGCCTCTCTGTGCTAGCGTTCGCCTGTTTGGCGACCGCGGGTTTTCGTGAAACCTCCACAGTTACCGGGACCGTCAGTCTTCTTCGCGCCAACGGCTCGCCGCGTACAGACAACGATACCGGCATTGTGATCTGGCTATCGCCGGTTTCAAATCAGGCGGCCGCAGCAACTACAAATCGAAGTGATTCTGTACGGCCGAAGATCATTCAGAAGAACAAACGGTTCGAAACACGACTGCTGGCGGTCCCGGTCGGTGCAGTCGTCGACTTTCCGAATCACGATCCGTTTTTTCACAACGTCTTCTCGTTGTTCGACGGCAAAAAGTTCGACCTGGGCCTGTATGAAGCGGGAGCCACAAGAAGCGTGACATTCAACAAAGCTGGAGTGTGCTACATCTTTTGCAATATCCATTCGCAGATGAGTGCCGTCGTGGTTGTCGTTGACACGCCGTACTTCGTGAAGATGAATACCGCCGGAGAATTCCGCATTCCCGATTTACCCGCGGGAAGGTATCAGCTAAATGTCTGGGCAGAACGGTGTTCGCCCGAAACGCTCAAAGCGGCATCTCGTCAGGTTACAGCGGAAGGGGCTCGGACCGCGCTAGGCGCAATACAACTGCGGGAATCGCAGGATCTGATCACTGCTCATCAGAATAAACTTGGGAAGGATTACGAGACGCCGGTTTTCTCCAGCCCGATCTATGCCCAACCTTGATTGCTGCACCGTCGGCTACACCGGCGTGGGACGACTCGGCGCCGCCATGCCCGACAGCCGGTAACACTCCCGGATCTCGCCTAGATTTATCCAGACCTTGACCTTGCAGGCAAAACGCTTTCGGGGCTGAAAGGTCACGACCCAACGGAGAGTCCATACCGCAAGCCTTCGAAATAAAACCAGGGGTACGCCGGCGACGGACCATCCTGATCCCTCGGGAATTCCGCGGACGTGAATGTCTGCCCGGGCTTTGTCATACCACCAGTCGAGGAAATACTTCTTTTGAACCCGGTGTGGAGGAACGGTGTGGTAGACGACGGCCGACGGCTCGTACCGCAACCGTTCGCCAAGAGCAAGCAGACGTTGACCGAACTCGCTGTCTTCGCTCTTTTGAGGATTCTTGCTGCCCGCCTGCGGCCCTAAATCCGTGCGAAATCCGCCGTATTTCTCGAAGACGCGTCGGTCATAGGCCATGTTGGCTCCATACGGTGGTTGATCCATCGGTCCGACGGCGATAGCCGGATCGAAAACGGCGAGCGGAGCAAGAGCATGACGGTCGTCGGAGGGAATCCAGTCCGGCGGAGAAAATGTCTGCTCGGGAAGGATGCGTCCCCCCACGCCTGCGTAGGTTCCATCGACAGCCCGCGTCACATTCTGAAGCCATGTAGGTTCAACCACAACGTCATCATCGGTGAATGCCAGCACATCACACCTCGACTCTCGAATCCCTGCATTCAGCGCATTCGATTTTCCAGCGAGCGGCTCAAAGAGGTAGCGAAAACGCGTAGGGTATTGCTTGCAGAAGCTCTTGATGACATCGGCAGTCCGATCCGTCGAGTTGTTGTCCACAACGAGGACATCCCAATCTACTCCTGCAGGGACCACAGAGCGCGCAAGACTTTCCAGCGCATTCGCCAGCAGTTCGCATCGGTTGAACGTGCACAAAATGACCGTGATTTTCATCGCGCCAGCTATGGGACCTGTCTCAATTGCGCATTTCGGCTGGTTGTTCTTGGGGCCGATATTCTCGCAGGGCGCCTACGCGTCCGCATCAATCAATTCTACACACTCCGGTAAGACTGCCGCGGAACATTCATCAATGCCACTAAGGACTTCCCTTCGGCGCCGAGGGTTCGCTCTTATTGCCGGACTTGTCTACCGCGACAACCCGATAGGTGAGTCCGGACCGGTAGGTTGTATCAGGCATACCATTGATGGAGATCGAAATCGGTTCCGGCCTGTCACTGCGATAAACGAGGTACTCCTTGAGATCTCGTTCCGTATTGGCATCCCAGTTTACGAACACTCCGGGACCGGCGGGCAACACCGTCAATCCCGTCGGTACGGCCGGCGGCGTCTTGTCTATCGCCGTGACGGAGATGCTCGCACCGGCGCCGGAAACAACAGGATTTCCCGAGCGCGCTGCCGTTATCGTGTAGTCATATTTCTTACCGGGTTCGTAATCCTCATCCTCGTAACGATTTGTTGTGACGGTAATCACGGCCGGCCTGTCGGATCGCTTGATGAGAAAGACTTCGGCAAGTTCCGGTTTTCGTTCCGGAGGCATCCACTGCAGCAGGATGCGATCGAGATCCACCGTGGGCTCCAGTGGGCGTGGGACTCCAGGAACTTCTTTTGGTCGGAACCTGACGGCGTCGGAGAGGGGCGAAAGTCTGCCGCGCCCGGTTTCGGCCTGAACGGTAAAGGACAATTCCGCATCGAGATCGTTGGTCACATCGATGGGGTACGACTGAGGTTGTCCGGCCGGCTGTGCCTTTTCTCTGGCGATCTGAACCCCGTTGCGGAGGATCCTCACGTAGGCCAGGTCTGTAATGCCGTTGCTGTCCACGTAGCGCGCGGGGTTCGTCCAGGACAGTGTTACAACGTTGCCGCTCTGACCCGCACTAAGGCCAGTCGCGGCGAGAGGCGAACGGTTGACGGGAGGCTTCGGGTCACCCACCTTGCCACAGGCCGCAGCGACAACGGCAAGCAATACCGTGGCAGGTATGGCAGCCTTCACAGGATGTATCGGCTGAGGTCCTGATCCTTGACGATCTCGGCGAGCATTTTCTGAACGTACGCCGCATCAATGCGGATCGTTTTCTTCTTCAGGTCCGGGGCTTCGAAGGAAATCTCATCCAGAAGCTTCTCCAGGATTGTGTGGAGGCGCCGCGCCCCGATGTTCTCCGTTGTTTCATTCACCAGCGCAGCGAAGCGGGCAACTTCTTCCACGGCATCGGCCTGGAAGGTCAGTTTGACGCCTTCAGTTTCCAGCAACGCGGTGTACTGCTTGATCAGCGCGTTCTGAGGCTCCGTGAGAATACGGATAAAGTCCTGCACCGTCAGGGAGTCCAATTCGACGCGGATCGGAAAGCGGCCCTGAAGTTCGGGAATCAGGTCTGCGGGCTTACTGACGTGAAATGCGCCCGCGGCGATGAACAAAATATGATCGGTACGCACCATACCGTAGCGTGTGTTGACAGTCGTGCCTTCGACGATCGGGAGGATGTCGCGTTGGACGCCCTCGCGGCTGACATCCGGTCCATGCCCGGACTCACGTCCCGCAATTTTGTCTACTTCATCCAGAAAGATAATGCCGTTGTCTTCGACGCGCTCGACTGCAATACGCGTCACCTGATCCATATCCACAAGTTTCTGCTCCTCTTCCTGGAGCAGATACTCTGTAGCTTCGACAATCTTCATCTTGCGCTTGCTGGACCGCTGCCCTAGAAATCCAGGCAGGATATCCTTCAAGTTGATATCCATTTCCTCGACGCCCTGGTTGGAAATGATTTCGAAGGCCGGGAAATTTCGCTCCTTTACCTCGATTTCGACGATGCGTTCATCGAGCTTGTGCTCGCGAAGTTGCGTGCGCAGCTTCTCGCGCGTCCTTACGGCATGGTCGTTAGCCGCCCGCGCCACTTCATCGCCCGAATCGCGAGAACCCTGTGGCGGTAGAAGCAGATCGAGAATTCGTTCTTCGACATTGGCCTCTGCCTTTTCTTCGACTTCGGCAAGGCGTTCGTTGCGGACCATATCGATAGCGATCTCGACAAGATCGCGGATCATGGATTCCACATCGCGGCCCACATAACCTACTTCGGTAAATTTCGAAGCTTCGACTTTCAGAAATGGCGAGTTCGCCAGCTTGGCCAATCGACGAGCCAGCTCAGTTTTTCCGACGCCCGTCGGACCGATCATGATGATGTTTTTCGGCATCACCTCCTCGGCCATTTCGGGCGTCAACTTCTGACGTCGAATCCGATTGCGCAAAGCGATGGCGACGGCGCGCTTGGCAGCGGCCTGGCCAATGACATACTTGTCGAGTTCCCGAACGATCTCGCGCGGAGTCATTTCGTCCAGGTGAACGGATTCGATAGGTTCAGGCAACATAGGAAAGGCTCGATTCTCGCATTTTCACAATTCTTCGACGGAGATGCTGTCGTTGGTGTAAATGCAGATCTTCGCGGCGATCTGCATGGCTTCCTCAGCGATATCGCGAGCACTGAGGTTGGTGTACTTCAAGAGTGCTCGGGCGGCCGCCAGAGCATAAGCGCCGCCAGATCCGATTGCAATCAGCCCGTCGTCGGGTTCGATCAGATCTCCGTTTCCGGCGATAAGAAATGAATTCTTGTCATCGGCCACAACCATGACGGCCTCGAGATGACGTAGAGAGCGATCGGTGCGCCAGTCTTTTGCCAACTCCACGGCAGCCCGGCTGAGATTGCCATGAAATTGCTCCAGCTTGGATTCAAATCGGGAGAACAAGGCAAAACTGTCCGCTGACGATCCGGCAAATCCGGAAAGAATCTTGTTGTTGTAGAGCCGCCGGATTTTCTTTGCTCCATGTTTGATTACGGTGTCGCCGAGAGTAACCTGCCCATCGCCGGCAAGGGCAACCTTGTCGTCCTTGCGGACACAAATAATCGTCGTCGAATGCATGTGATCCATGAGATTTCTATTTTGCTTTGGATGGCGGCGCGAACAGGCTGTCTGGAAAGCCTGGGTTGTACGCGACGGTCTCGACACGCGTTTCCTGCAGCTTGACTCCATCCCGGTACCGCACCACCAGTAACGGAGTCATCACGCCATCGAACTCGTGCCAATTCGCGTAAAGCCATTCATCCGTGAACTGCTCATCCGTCAGTCTTGTCTGAACTTTGAGCGGATAGCGAGTCTCCCGGTCGATATACACGCGCATCAGATTTTTCTGAGCATCGCGAATCTCGAGAATATCGGCCCGTTTCGTGTCGACCGTGGTACTTCCGGCGTTTACGAGAGTCGCCTTCGGCGCATTGACGACGAAACGCATCACATAATTGAAGGAGGTCCTGAAACCCTTAAGAAACTCGTCGATTTCTGCCTCAGATTGCTTCGCCACATCCAGATCCTTGCCTTTTGCGGGTTGAGTCAGTCTCCAACCCTCGAAGCCATGGTTGATGTCAACGCGAACGGGCTTTGTCTTGTCTTTTCCGAATTCAATCCGATCCATATCCGGGATTTTCCAGTAATTCGCATAGAGATCGGATTGAGAAATCTCTCCTTTGTTGAATACGAAAAACCGGCCGGTGGTTTGGATCTCCTTCACGTCGAGGAACTGCTGCCCACCCAGCGCTTTGATCATGGAGTCCAGAAGCTGGCGTGCCGCCGGAGTCGTTTGTCCATAACCGTTCGCACCGAGGATCAGGAAAACAGTAACGATGAGTGCCTGTCGGATTAGAAGGGATCGTGACATGGCTAAGATCCTTTTCATTATACCGGAACGCGATGGGATTTCGACTTCCCCGCTTCCTCGATAAAGGCGCCGAACAGCGCTCTCGCGAAGGCATCTTCCTTGAAAACGCGCTCCGGATGCCATTGCACGCCCACGACAAATCTCCCACTAACGTCCTCAACCGCTTCGATAACACCGTCGCCAGCGGCCGCCACACTCCGAAGACGAGCTCCGACCAGTCCTACGGACTGGTGATGAAAGCTGTTTACTTCAACAACTTCCGAGCCCGCGAGACGCGCAAGCACGCTGTCCGGATTGAGGCGAACTGCGTGGCGAGCCTGTTCCTGCGGGTCTCCATGATCGTCGTGAAATAACGGGGAGGGGACAACTGACGGGATGTCCTGAATCAAAGTGCCGCCACGGTACACGTTAAGGCTTTGAGCGCCAAAACAGATCCCGAGAACCGGTAAATGAAACTCGTCGGCATGGCGCAGCAGTGCAAAGTCGAGCGCATCGCGATCGGGAATCATCTTGCCCAACCGCGCATGAGGAACTTCACCGTAACGCGCCGGGTCGATATCGCTCGTACTACCCGGAAGGAGGATACCGTCAAGCCGCGTCGTGTACTCGGCGAGTACATCCGGAGAACAGAACGTGGGAATCATCACGGGCAGGCCGCCGGAGGCCAGCACGGGCTCCAGGTAGAGACGGATCTTGCCCGTCGTGTGTTCATCTTGAAAGCGAGTGGGTATTCCGATCCAGGGTTTTGCCATTTTCAAATACAGTTGTGATTTCCTCACGAACGAGCGTCATCAGTTCGCGGACCGCATGCCCGGTCGAGGGAATCGGCCTTCCCAACGTGACTGTCACGGACCCGCCTCTGACATGATACGTGCGAGGCAACAGCACGGCTCTCGAGCCTTGTATTGTCACAGACACGACGTCCGTACGATAGTGTTCAGCCAGGACGAATCCGCCCCCTTTAAACGGCCGAATACTGCCATCCAGGCTGGTCGCACCCTCAGGGAAGAACACCAGCGAGGTTCCTTTCCGCAGCTTTTCGCTAGCGCCACGAAAGAATTTGACGGCCGTGCGGGGATTATGTCGATCCACAGGCACATGGCCCGAGCGGCGGAGATGCCATCCCAGAAAAGGGATGCGAAACAATTCTTTCTTTGCGGCAAACCGAAAAGAAATCGGAAGAGCAACAAGCACGATCGGTATGTCGATATGACTCTGATGGTTGACGAAGAAGACGTAGGTCGCGTTGCTCTGCAAGTCCGAGTCACCGCAGACCTTCAAGCGCACCCTGCAGATCGCCAGAATCATCCGAGCCCAGAGCCGCGCGCAAGCATGCTGAATTCTTCCGGAGGAATCAAACAGTGAGCTGGCAAGCGAAAGCGATCCCATCACGACTGTGGTGATGAAAACCAGGGGTGCCGTGAAAAGCAGCGAGCGCGCGTAACTCAGCCGTTCAAGAAACCCCGCCATGCCCTTCCGACTCTAGCACGGAGCGAACGTCGCCAATCAGGTAGAGAGAGCCACAGACAATGACAGTCTCATCAGGACTTGCATGCAATCGCGCCAACTCGATGGCCTCTTTCGGTGACGCGGCAACGTAAGAGTCTGGCCACAAAGCCTGCAGTTCCGCAGGATCTTTCGCACGGCCGCCCTCCACCTTCGTGAAGATCATCGTTCGAACAACGGGACGCAGGCGCGCCAACATCGCTTCATAGTTCTTGTCGGCCATGCATCCGAAGATCATCGGCACACCGCCGGGATAGAACTCCGCCAGCGTGTCGCAAAGAGCCCGCATCGCCATGTCGTTATGCGCGCCGTCCAGAAGGAACGAGGGCTCTCCGGGAATCCGCTCCAGACGTCCAGGCCACACTGCCGTATTGACACCGCGTTCGATCTCTTCACGCTTGAGCTTCAGGCATTCCGCCGCCCGAATCGCAACAATGACGTTGTCGAGTTGATGACGGCCCGGAAGCGCTGGACGAAGGTTTCGGTATTGCCGTATCGGCGTTGTCACATCCAATTCGAAGTAGCCCGCGCCGAGGGGACGCGCAACACGGACAAGATTCTGGGTCATATACATGCGGCTACCCGCATGCTCGCGAACGACGTCGTAGTCCACATCGGGGCCGATAACCACGGGCTCCGTCGACTTGATGATCCCGGCCTTCTCCGCAGCAATTTGCTCCAGGGTCTGTCCGAGGAATTGCTGATGATCGAGACCGATACTCGTAATCACTGAGACGTCCTGCTTTACGACGTTCGTGGCGTCAAGTCGCCCGCCCATACCCACTTCAAGAATAGCCAGCTTCACGCGTCCACGAAAATAGGTGAAAGCCATGGCGGTCGTCATCTCGAAGTACGTCGGAAAATAGAGAAAATTGGAGACATCCTTTGCCGCGGCCGCAACCTCGGCGTACACGGCCGCCAGATCGACATCGGAAATCTCCTGTCTTCCGATCCGGAATCGCTCGTTGAGACGTTGAAGATGAGGCGAGATGTAGAGCCCCGCCGCCGGCATCATTGCAGAAAGCATGGCTGCCACCGAACCCTTGCCGTTGGTGCCTGCGATTAGTACGGAACGGAAAGTCTGATGCGGATTGCCGAGGCGCTCGAGCAGGATCTGAACATTACGAAGATCGTACTTGATGGAACGGTACTCATTCGTCAGGGAAAAAAGATGCGCAATTTCAGCGGGCGTCATCCGGGCCTGTTAGGAGGCAACTCCTTCGGGGCTATCAGTCTCGACCGCAACTTTGTAGTCACAATTCTCTTCGTTGCAGTAGCGGATCGTTCCTTCGCGCTTGGTTGTTTTCTCGATCAGGTAGGGCGCGCCGCACGAGGGGCACTGTTCCGGAACAGGCTTGTTCCAGAGAACGAAATCACATTCGGGATACTTCGAGCAGCCGTAAAAGACCTTGCCGCGCTTGGATCGCCGCTCGATCAGTTCGCCACCGCACCCTGATTTCGGGCAAGGCACACCGATCGTCTTCGGCTTGATGTATTTGCACTTCGGATAATTGCTGCACGCCGTGAAAAGCCCAAAGCGGCCATCTCTCACAACCAGCTTGGCTTCCTTGCACTGAGGGCAGACTTCGTCAAGCAGGACGTCCGGCTTCTTGGGTGCACCACCGCCGGATGCGATTTTACGGGTCGTCTTGCATTCGGGATATCCGGTGCACGCGAGGAACTGACCAAAACGGCCGCGCTTCAGTGCCATCGGCCGTCCACAGTTTTCGCACGGCTCGGGTTCAGCATCGGCAGACGGTTGCTTCGAGTCGGCTGCCTCTTCCTTCGCGATTTCCTTAGTGTTTTTGCACTCCGGATAAGCGGAGCAGGCGAGGAAGCTGCCGAACTGTCCCCACTTCTGCACCATCGGGCTGCCGCACTTCTCGCAAACCTGATCGGTGGGAATCTCCTGTGCCTTGAGATTCTCCATGTTCTTGGAAGCCTTCTTGAGGTCCTTCTGGAACTTTTTGTAGAACTCGTCGAGGGCTTCCACCCAGGTCAGTTTTCCTTCTTCGACTTCGTCGAGTTCTTCCTCCATGCGCGCGGTGTACTGGACATCAAAGATATCTTCGAAGTGGCGCACGAGCAGGTCTGTCACAACAGTACCGAGTTCTGTTGGACGGAATTTGCCCTGATCCTTCTGCACGTATTCGCGTTCCTGGATGGTCGTCAAAATTGTCGAGTACGTCGAAGGACGGCCGATGCCTTTCTCTTCGAGCGCCTTGACGAGAGAGGCTTCGGTAAACCGCGGCGGGGGCTCCGTAAAATGCTGCTTCGGTGTAATGCCCAGAGATCGCAGCATCTCGCCCTGCGTCAGCCCGGGAAGCGTGATGTCTTCCTCATCCTCTGGTGTCGCGACGTCCTCGTCTTTCGTTTCTTCATAGACTTTGAGGAAACCGTCGAACTTGAGCACGCGCCCCGAAGCGCGGAACAGATAATCTTTCGCGGTGATTTCAACGCTGGTTTGATCGTAGACGGCAGGGTTCATCTGCGAGGCGACAAAGCGCGTCCAGATCAGCCAGTAGAGCTTGTACTCATCGTCAGATAGGAATGGCTTCAAATCATCCGGCGTCCGGCCCACGAAAGTGGGACGGATGGCTTCATGGGCGTCCTGCGCATCTTTCTTGCTCTTGTAGACCACGGGCTTTTCGGGAAGATAGGGCCCCGTATAGACGTCGGAGACGTACGATCGAACCATCTCCATCGCGTCATCCGAGATACGCGTGGAGTCGGTACGCATGTAGGTGATCAGACCGATGCGGCCTTCTTCACCGAGTTCGATGCCCTCATAGAGCCGCTGAGCGAGCATCATGGTTTTCTTGACCGTGAAGCGGAGCTTTCGCGCGGCTTCCTGCTGCAGTTTGCTCGTGGTGAACGGAGGGACCGGGTAACGCTTCTTCTCTTTGGTGACGACAGATTCGACGTTGAACGCCGCACCCTCGAGGTTTTGAAGAATGCGATCGGCTTCTTCCTGGTTTTTGACCTCGGCGGTCTTGCCTTTTATCTTTGCGAGCTTTGCGTCGAATGGCGGAGGCTGATGTCCTTCAAGGCGCGCTGTGATCGACCAATACTCTTCGGGTTTGAAGGCGAGAACCTCGCGTTCACGCTCGACGATCAGCCGCAGCGCAACGGTCTGCACGCGACCCGCGGAAATACCGCGGCGGACTTTATCCCAAAGCAACGGGCTGATTTGATAACCGACTAACCGGTCCAGAATTCGCCGCGCCTGCTGCGCATCAACAACCTTCTGATTGATGCGCCCGGGATTTTCAACGGCGTACTTGATTGCCTTCGGCGTGATCTCGTTGAAGAGGACACGATAGATTTCGGATTTATTGTCTTCGAGAATCTCCTTCAGGTGCTGGCAAATGGCTTCACCTTCGCGGTCCGGATCAGCGGCAAGCAGGATTCTGCTTGCTGTTTTTGCGGCGGTCTTCAGTTCCTTGATGACCTTTTCCTTACCCTTGATCTGTTCGTAAATGGGCTGGAAGTCATTATCCGGATCCACACCAAGCTTGCTCTTCGGCAAGTCTTTCACGTGGCCGAGCGATGCCTTCACGACATAGTCCTTGCCCAGGTATTTGTTGATCGTCGTCGCTTTGGCGGGCGACTCTACGATGACCAGTGACTTCTTCGACGCCATGTTCTTGGTTGCCATCTTCTTCGTTGCCATTCCCGGTAACTAATAAGGCGGACGCACATAAAATGCAACCGTCAGATTTTTCAGAGACGCCGAACGTATTTGTTTCCAGGGAGTTGGCGTATCAAATTCAATGTTTCCAAACTCAGCAGTGCGCTGTAAACGTCCGGTGCAGGGAGTGAAACCCGTGAAAGAAGAGCATCGATAGCGACCGCATCGTGTAGAGAAAGCGTGTCCCAAACCGCTTTCTGTGCGCCTTCCAGCGCGGGTTGCGGCGCCGCTTCCATCTGCGCGATCAGCGGCAGCAGCACGCGTTCACGAATGGGATGCGGCAACTCTTCGACGATGTCCTGCCAGCCCGCAACCAGCTTCGCTCCCTGCCGAATCAATACGTGCGGCCCGAAGCTGTTCGCCGATGTGATATTGCCTGGAACCGCGAACACCTCACGGTTCCCTTCGAGAGCGAGGCGTGCCGTGATCAGAGAGCCCGAATACTCTGCCGCTTCAACGACAACAACACCGAGCGCCATGCCGGCGATAATGCGGTTTCGAATCGGAAAGTTCTCCGGCGACGGGGGTGTCCCGAGCGGGAATTCCGATACAACCGCGCCTTTTTCTTCCGTGTTTTCCGCGAGTTTTCGATTCTCGCGCGGATAAACAAAGTCCAGCCCGCTGCCAAAAACGGCGTAAGTTACCCCGCCCCGGAGCGCACCGCGATGGGCCGCCGCATCAATACCGCGGGCGAGGCCGGAGGTCACGGCCATACCCCGTGCGGCAAGGTCCTCAGCGAAGCGCTCGGCGCAGTTGATCCCGTAGCCGGTCGGGCGGCGGGTGCCGACGATGGCCACCTGCGGGAGGGCAGAATCCCACTGTTTTCCCCTTATATAAAGGATGGCGGGTGGGTCGAATATCTCTCTCAAAAGACTGGGGTAATCGGCATCGAGGATGTCCAGGATGCGGATCCCAAGACTTTGCGCCTTTTCCCATTCCTGCGAGGCTCGATCGGCGGACCGGGACGATAAGACATCTTCCGCAATTTCGGGCGGAACCCCATTCGCTTCCAGTTCGTCATGCCGGCAGTCCAAGATCGCGTTGGGTGTCCGAAAGCGGCACAGGAGGGCGTGGATCGTGCGATTCCCCATTCCACGAACCAGCGAGAGACGCAAGATCGATTGTGTTCGAAGAACGTCGTGCATGCGTGCGGACTTTGCACGCGGAGTGCCGGACTGTAGAATATGCCGATGCTAATCCGATCGACGTTGTTCGCGCTTTTTGCGGCTGTCATTTTTACGAGCGCCGCCATCGCGCAGCACGAGGAAGACGCCTTTGTGGGGCAAAAGGCGCCGGAACTCAAGAAGCTGCCGGTGTGGCTGAACACCCAGCCTTTGACACTGGAGTCCTTGCGAGGCAAGGTCGTATTGCTCCAGTTCTGGGCCTTCGACTGCCCCTATTGCGCCGAGGCAACTCCCCACGTCATCGATTGGTACAGCAAGTACGCGAAAGATGGTCTTGTCGTCATTGGCGTTCATACACCACGTGTGGAGTATGAAAAAGACGAAGTGAAGATTCGTGAAGCGGTCCGGAAGAAAGGGATCAAATATCCTGTCGCTGTCGATAGCAAATACGATATCTGGGCCGACTATCTCTGCAACGTCTGGCCTTCACATTTCGTCATTGATCAACAGGGCGTGATTCAGCTGAGCCATTCGGGAGTCGGACGCTACGAAGACACGGAAAAAGTGATTCAGAAACTCTTGAGCAAGAAATGAGCTTGAAACGACTTTCCATCGCACTGCTGGCGATTCTGCTCCTCGCGACGACAGTTGGCGCCCAGGGCATCCAGATCAACGTCGGCGGTAAGGGCCGAAAGGATGAGGAGAAGACCAAGAACGTTCACGGCGCCGTGTTGGATCAGACCGGTAAACCGATTGCCGGAGCGCGCGTTATTGTCGTCAATTCCAAAGACAAAACCTCGAGGACTGTCACGACCGACGAGGGTGGGAACTACGCGTTCAGGGGACTGGCCCCGGACGTGAATCACGAAATACGCGCCGATTACAAAGGCGCTGTATCGGACCTGAAAACCATCTCGTCGATGCTGGACCGCGAAGACAACCTCGTGAATTTCCAACTGCCTATCGCTGTCGCCGCCGCAACAGTCGCGAATGCGGATCCGGGTCCGGAACTACAGGCATTCGATCTGGTCAAGCTGAAGGCATCGTACGAGCTACCGCAGGGTGTTCCGGCGCCGATTCCTGCTGTTCTTTTTCTGCATGGCTATGGCGAGAACAGAGCTGTCTGGAATGACCTTCGTAAACAATTCCTGGAACGAGGCTGGGCCGTCATGTCGCTGGACTTGCGCGGACACGGAGATAGCGTGACCAAGAATCAGCGGGCGATACAGGCAAGCCCTGCCTGGCGTAGCAGCCCTCGGGAATTTCCGCTCGATATCGGTCCGGCGCTCGACTGGTTGAAGAGGCAGCCTCGCCTGAATTCGAGCAAGATCGTGATTGTCGGCTATGACGTTGGCGCCAATCTGGCCCTGGTTTCGAGCGGCAAGTTTAAAGAAGTCCGCACCGTGGTCGCCGTTAATCCAAATCCCAAAGAGAGTCTTGAAATGGCAGGGAGTGCTCAAGACTTTCGTCCGCAGTCGGCACTCGTAATAACGGAAACCGCCGCGGCTGGCGACCAACTCAAAGACTATGTGAAGGCGCCCTTCCGTGCTTTGCTTTATCCGGTAACGGGGGGCACCGCACAAGTGTTTCGAGAAAAGGCGATATCCGACGCGATCTTTCAGTGGCTGAAAGAGACGTACTAGGAATCGAATCGCGACTGGAGAGCATATCCTGAGGATCCCTCACCCGGCGCTCCGCGCCACCCTCTCCCGGTGGGAGAGGGACTGGCTTGCGCGCCGGATGAGGGATCCTCGTTCCAGCGACAATTCCCCCTACGCCCACTTCTTCATGAGTTGGCCGCACGCTGCTGAAATGTCATTCCCACGGTTTCTGCGCACGAAAGCGGAGACATTGTGCTGTACGAGAACGTTTTGAAAGCGCTCGACTGCGTCATCTGACGGTCGCTTGTAATCGAGTTCTTCGGCTTCGTTGAACGGAATGAGATTCACCTTCGCTGGAATCCCATGAAGCAATCGGACGAGGGCTCGCGCATCGTCTGGAGAATCTGTGACCCCCTTCAGCAGTACGTACTCAAATGTCACGCGCTGGCGGTGTTTCAGAGGGAAGCGCTTCACCACATCCAGCAACTGCTCGATCGGGTACTTCCGATTGATCGGCATCAGCACGTCTCGCTTTTCGTTCGTGGCGCCGGTCAGGGAAATTGCGAGATTGGGAATGGTGGGTTCTTCTGCGAGACGCTCGAGAGCGGGAAGCATACCGGCAGTCGACAGCGTGATGCGCCCCATGGACATGTTCAGTCCGTCTGGGTCATGCAGAATGCGGATCGCCTTCATCACGTTATCGTAGTTGTGCAGCGGTTCGCCCATACCCATCAGCACGATGTTGAAGCTGTCACGTTCTTCCCAGGAAAGGTTGTCCCGCTGGGCAGCCACAACCTGGGCGACGATCTCTCCTGCCGACAGATGGCGTTTCAGACCCAGCTTTCCTGTCAGGCAGAACGTGCACGCAAGCGCGCACCCAACCTGAGAAGAGATGCAGATGGTGTTGCGATGTGCTTCCGGAATGAAGACCGTCTCGGCAAACTCGCCGTCCTCGAGGGGGACGAGATAGCGTCGCGTTCCATCGGCCGAATCGAATCGACGATGGATCTCCGGGGGAGCGATTTTCCAGGCTTCAGCGAGTTCAGCGCGCGCCGCCTTCGGCAGGTCCGTCATTTCTTCAAAGGTTTGGATCCAGCGATGATAGACGGACTTGAAGATCTGGGTCGCCCGGTAAGGCGGGGCCACGCGAGCGGCAAGTTCGTTCCGCTCGAGGTCAAAGAGAGGCTTCATTGCGAAGCGCTGGCGGGCGCCTCCTGCTTCTTGATGAATTCTTCGATCGCGCTCATGTATGTCGAGTTCGACCAGGTCTTCTCTCCGATGTAGTGCTTAAGAACGATCCCATTTCCGTCGATGATATACGTCTCCGGAAATTTATAAACGTTGTAGCGGTTGGCGATCCGCTTGCCGGGGTCGAGGTACATAGGCATGCTGGTCAGTTTGTGCGTCTCGTAGAACTTCTTCACATCGTCGAAATTCGTGTCCACGCTGACCGGAACCATCTTGAATTTGCGATCCTTGAAGACGCGGTTCACGAGTTCCATATCCGGCATCTCATGAATGCAGGGCGCACAGGTGGTATACCAGAAGTTCAGGAACACGACATTGCCGCGATAGTCGCTTAGCTTCAGTTCCTTGCCCATTTCATCCTTGATCGCAAACTCCGGCGCCTGATCGCCAACATTGATTTCAGCGGAAACAGGCTTTCGCAAGACAAAGAACAACGCCGCCGCTGTGACAATAGCGAAAAACAGGATCGGTTTCAAACGTGACATGCCCTCTATTGTAACGCGGTATGGCGGCGGGAAGTCGGCGATTTCCGCGAAAACTGTTCGCGAAATCAGCAGAAAAGCCCATTGCCAAGATTGTGATTTCAGCGGTTTAGGTTGGCTTCTCCGATGCAGAGCCATCGGCGGGAAGATGACCCGAATTCGTGTCGCGGAGTATTATCGTGATCATGTCGACCGAGACTATTACAAAGAAGCTCTTCACCGTCGATGAGTACCACCGCCTGTGGGATGCCGGCATCCTCCCCGAAGAGAAACGCTTCGAGTTGATCCGTGGGGAGATCTACGAAATGCCACCTGCCAAACCTCCACACAGCGGGCGCGTGATACGTCTAACTCACCTTTTCACCAGCCGCCTCGGAGAATCTGTCTGTGTCAGCATCCAGAACCCGTCCAGCATTGACGACTACTCCGAGCCTATGCCGGACGTGTCATTGCTAAAACCGCGCCCGGATTTTTATGCGGGCAGTCATCCGCTGCCGACCGATGTGCTTCTGTTGGTCGAGATCTCCCACACAACGCTTCGCTTCGACACGAAGATCAAAGCAGCGTTGTACGGGGAGGCTGGAATCGCGGAATACTGGGTTCTTAATATCCCGGCTAACGTCGTGGAAGTTAGAACCGAACCGGTGAATGGCCGCTACACGAAACTACAGACATTTAAGCAGGGGGAATCCATATCCCCACGAGCGTTCCCGGGCATCACATTTCAAGTGGAAGAAATTCTGGGCTAAGCCTTTCGACAAAGGTGTTCAACGCAAGTAAACCTGATAAACCAATGGCGCGCCGCTCTCCCAGGGTTTGTAGGTGCGAGCGAATTGAACGCGGGTTGCCATATCGGGATGATTGTTGACATACAGTTGCCGAAAGAGCGTCTCTTCCGGCAACCATAGGCGGCCGCATGGCTCGCTGGCGATTTTCACGCGTGCCTCATTGTGGTGTGTAAGTTCCAAACTGAAGCGATCCGCCTCCAACTCAATATGCTGCGACACCAGATTGAATACCGGTATGGCGGCGAGCAGAAACAACTGCAGACCAAACGCCAGCAGCACCAGCACCGCTGGTTGCTGCAAAGACAAAATGCCGATGCGGCCCGACGCCGTTGCAATAGCCAGATGCGCAAAACCCTGAGCGAATGCGGTGCCGGCGAAGGCGAATAACAAAACCAAACCGGAAGCCTTCCACGTGTTGTCGAGAAAGAAGTGTTTCAGTTCATGAGCATAGGCTGCTTCGATCATCTCCGAGTCCCACTGCTCGAAGATTTGATCGGATAACACGATCGCGCGATTGGGGCCGACACCGATCGCACTGTTCGCGTTCCGGCACCGGTCAGCGTTCGTCGTCTTCCAGATCAGCACCGGAACGGCGCGTAAACCGACTTTTCCGTTGATGGCGTCAAACCTCGTTTGCCATATCGAGTCCCGAAGTGGCGCATAACGACCGCTCGCCAGCGAGGACGTAACGGGCACCGTTGCGAGGTAAGCAACACTCACCGCGCTTAGCAGGATGCCGGCCCATAGCCAGGCATATCGTCGACTGCGGCGCAGCAATGTCATCGCAATCAGTCCCACGACTGCGCCAACTACCAACAGCTGAAGCAGGCCGCCAACCTGGGCAGGCAACCAGGTTCGCAAAGACGGCGCCGGCACGCGAGTGTACGGGGCGAAGGCATATGCCTGGACGTAATCCACCGGCATTTGGACGACGCCGTAGAGAATCGCATAGCCAGCGCCGAGCACAGCAGGTGCCATCCACCGGGGGCGGCCGGCTTTGCCTTCTGCCCAGCGCTGCGCCTTCCCGCTGAACAACAGCCAGAGCGGCAGGACAAGGGTCAATAGAGTACGCAACGACCAGATCCAGAATTGGACACGGGCGAAACCCAGCGCATCAGCGGAGGGCTGTGGGATCGGAGCCTGGATTTGAAAGCTGGCCACGACTGCCAACAATAGTTTCATCGTCACGTTCTAACGCTGCGTTCGTCAGGGACAGGGACCGCCAATCCCCTCAGCTGTCCAGTATGTTCCCGATAATGCCTGGTCATGGCTGTGATGTTATCGGTGCTCGGCAGTGGAAGCAGAGGAAATGCCACCTTTATCAAAACAGAATCGACACGCATTCTCATCGATGCGGGGCTTAGCCGCAAAGATCTCTCGAAACGCCTGGAGAGTATCGGGGAGGATCCCGACGGCATCGATGCTGTGCTGGTCACTCACGAACACAACGATCATGGCGCGGGATTGCGGACCATGCTTAAGGAACTGCGGATCCGCGCGTATCTCACGCAGGGAACTTTGAGAGGCCTGCAGCCGGAAACCTTCGAGATGGACGGTTCGGAAATTATTCCGATCCGCGCTGGTGTGCCATTCACGGTGGGCGATGCAGAGATCATGCCGTTCGCGGTTCCCCACGACGCCAATGAACCGACGGCGTTCAGCATTTCCTGCCAGGGGTTTCGGATAACCCAGCTCACAGATGTCGGGCATATGCCGGATGGTGTGGCGGCGCATCTTATGGGAGCCGACTGCCTGATCCTGGAATCCAATCACGACCTCGAGATGCTGCGCGTAGGGCCTTATCCCTGGGTTCTTAAGCAGCGTCTGATGGGCCGCTATGGGCATCTTTCGAACACCGCGGTCGCGAAATTCATTCGAGAGCAATATGACGGTCGCGCTTCACACATGGTGCTCGCACACCTGAGCGAGAGGAACAATCATCCGGAGATTGCGCGACAAGAAGCATTGCGCGCGCTGCGTCACCGTGGACTGAGGGCGACCGTCACAACAACGCTCCAGCAGGAGCCCATCACTCCAATCCGTCTCTGCTAAACTCTCTGCATGATACCGCGCTACACACGTCCGGCGATGGGCCGGATCTGGGAAGACCAGAACAAGTATCAGCGATGGCTCGATGTAGAGTTGGCTGTAACGGAAACCCTTGCAGCAAAGGGCATCGTTCCCAAAGATGCGGCCGCCGAAATCAAGGCCAAAGCGAATTTTTCGGTCGATCGAATTAATGAAATCGAACTTGAAACCAAGCACGACGTAATCGCGTTCACGACGTCCGTCGCGGAGTTCGTGGGACCCGCGGCACGATATTTCCACTTCGGATTGACATCGTCGGACGTGCTGGATACGGCGATGGCTCTGCAGGTCGTCGATGCCTCAAAACTGATTGCCGCCGGGTTGACGCGACTGCTGGATGTACTAAAAAAGCGCGCCTATGAATTCAAAACCACGGTTGCTGTTGGACGCACGCACGGCATTCATGCAGAGCCCACGACATTCGGATTGAAGCTTGCCCTCTGGTATGACGAAATGCGCCGGCAGGAAGCACGTTTCCGTGAAGCCTCGGAAACGATGCGCGTTGGCAAGCTCTCGGGTGCAGTCGGAACGTTTGCTCATCTATCTCCCGAGATCGAAGAGGAGTCTCTGGCGAAGCTCGGGCTGAATGCTGCAAACGTCGCAACTCAGGTGATCCAGCGCGACCGATATGCGCACTACATCTCCACACTGGCTCTCATCGGAGCAACCCTGGAAAAGATAGCGCTGGAGGTCCGGCATCTGCAAAGGACAGAGGTTCGGGAGGCGGAGGAGTATTTTTCGCCCGGACAGAAGGGTTCCTCGGCGATGCCGCACAAACGAAACCCCATCACATCGGAGCAGATCTGCGGGCTGGCAAGGCTGCTGCGCAGCAATGCCATTGCTGCGATGGAGAATGTCGCGCTCTGGCATGAACGAGACATTTCGCATTCCTCGGTCGAGCGCGTGATCTTTCCAGACTCGACGATTCTCACGGATTATCTGCTCGACAAGACGGCGTCGCTGGTGGAACGGCTCGTGGTGTATCCGCAACGGATGGCCGAAAACCTTGAGCTGACGCATGGTTTGATCTATTCCGGAGAGTTGCTGCTCGAGCTCGTGGCGAGGGGAGTAACGCGAGAGGAAGCCTACCGCTGGGTCCAACGCAACGCGATGCGCGTGTGGGACGAAGGCGGCACCTTCAAGGACAAGGTTCTTGGAGATGCAGAGATCGTGAAGGCGTGCGGGAAGAAGGACATCGAAAAGGTCTTCGATTCGACGAGGCTGCTGAAGAATGTGGACCGGATTTTTGAGAGGGTGTTCGGGTAGCACCGGCACACATCCCTCATCCGGCGCCCCGGGGCATTCCCTCTCCCACCGGGAGAGGGTGGCGCGAAGCGCCGGGTGAGGGATCCGCATAGTTAGAGGTAACCCGTCTTATGCTCTTCAAACGAAAAGCCAACCCCATTGACATCGGCGTAGGGCTGCTCGTCATCATCCTCGCGATTGTTCTATTTCGCGACAGCCCGCACGTGTATTCGATCCAGCAGCCTTCGCTGAATCTCTCTGTCCGCTACCTTCCCTTCTACGCGCTCGCTTCCGTATCCCGCATGATCGCAGCGATGATCCTCTCGCTGATCATCGGCCTGCTTGCGGGATACATGGCCGCGGTCAGCCGCCCGTGGAACATGGTGATTCTTCCGACAGCGGACATTCTTCAATCGGTTCCGGTCCTGGGCTTCTTTCCCGCTGCTGTCTTTCTGTTCATTCGAATCTTCGGCACAACTTATCCCGCGATTGGCGTCGAAATCGCCGCAATTTTCCTGATCATCACCAGTGCCCTGTGGAACTTGATTTTCGCGGTGTATGAGTCCGTCACCACAATTCCTCAGGACCTGATGCTCGCATCGCAACAGTTCGGACTGAAGGGATACAGTCATTGGACTCGCGTGGTGCTGCCGGGTGTCATGCACAAGCTGGCATACAACAGCATGATCTCGTGGGCAAACGGATGGTATTTCCTGATTGCCAGCGAGATCATCGTGATGGGCCACGTCAATTACCGGCTTCCTGGCCTGGGAAGCTATCTCGAGCAGACGATGAAATCTGGAGACTACAGCCACGCCATCTTCGGCGTGCTCGCGCTGACTGCGGTCATCGTGTTCTTCCATCTCATCGTGTGGAGTCCCCTCAACGCATGGTCGGTACGATTTCTCTACGACACGGCGGATACGCCGGCGCCGCCCGTCGCGAAAGGCAGCCGGTTGCGTTTCCACATCGCACGATCTCGGGTACTGCATGTTTTGTGGGACAGCGTGCTCAGGCCTTTGATCCGTTCAATGGTCTTCTTCCTGAGTCTGATACTCGAAAGGCAACGCACGAAGAAGGGCAATGTGCTGCTGGTAGTGCTCGTCAGTATCGGTGGTGCGCTGATAGCTCGGGGCATGTGGAGTTCAGCAAGTCATCTACTGACTCCATCACCGGAGATGCACGCAGTTCCATTGGCGCTCCTGTTCAGTTTTTTGCGTCTCCTGGCTGCGTATGCGCTGGCCCTGGTATGGGCGCTGCCGCTCGCGGTGTGGGTCGGACGCAATGAGCACATTTCGCGAAGCGTGTTGCCTGTCCTCGAGGTGATCGCCAGTATTCCCGCCACAGCATTCTTTCCGTTGATCGTGCTGACAATTATCCGACTCGGCGGGGACATGAACCTTGCATCGATCCTGCTCGTGACGACAGGGATGCAATGGTACCTGCTGTTCAATCTGATTGCCGGAATTCGCGCCATCCCGGAAGATCTTCTTCAGATTTCCAATTCGCTTGGTCTCAACGGAATTACACGGTGGCGTCGACTGATCCTGCCGGCGATTTTCCCCAGCCTTGTTACGGGAAGCTTGACCGCCATCGGCGGAGGATGGAACGCGCTGGTTCTCAGCGAGTATGTTTTCGCTGAAGGCAATCTCTATTCGGTGAACGGGATAGGCGCGATATTGGCCCGGGCAACATACGACACCGGAAATCTGCAGCAGATCGTTGTGTCGATCTCTGCAATGGTGCTTTTTATCCTCATCGTAAACAGACTCATCTGGCAGCCGGCCTACAACATGGCCCAGCGGCGATTCGCGCTGAATTACTAAAAGCTCGAGCCCACTACAGGAAACCCGCGCCAACAAATCAGGATTTGCTCGATACGAGAAGCGCGTCGAGTCGTTTAAGGTTTAGCGCACGACTCGGTTTTAACCACCACCTGTAGTGTCCCGAAAGGCTCCGTCCGCCTTTTGCCTCACTCAGGACGCTGCTCTTCCATTTTCAAACTGCAGGTTTAAGGCTTTAGGCTAAAGGAGATAATGATGAAACGCACTCTGCTATCGTGCATGGTTCTCGGGCTTCTGTTGCTGCCGTCTGTTGGACAATCTCAGGTCCCATCGATTCCGGGGATCAATGCCGATTTCATGGGCTCGTTGTCAAAGGCACTTGGAGGTGCGGACCCTACGCAAACCGCCGGAGCCGCAGGATCCATCTTTGGACTGGCCAAGTCGCGACTGAACGCTGGTGATTTCGACAAGGTCGCCAAAGCAGTGCCCGGAATGGACGGCCTGCTGAAAGCCGCGCCCGCCGTTACCGGCACGGTCCCTAAGACCGGGCTTGATAGCCTGGCCAGTTCGTTCACGAAGCTCGGATTGAAACCAGACCTGGTGTCGAAAGCTATTCCCATCGTGACCCAATTCGTTACCAAGAGCGGCGGGGCAGACATAGGGAAACTGCTGGCAGGCGTTTTGAAATAGCTGGGAGAGTTCTCGTTCCGACAGATCCCTCATCCGGCCCTTCGGGCCACCTTCTCCTGGGGGGAGAAGGGACAACCCGCAGGACTTTCCCCTCTCCCCCCGGGAGAGGGTGCCCCGAAGGGGCGGGTGAGGGATCCGTCGGGACGAAAAACTGTCTCGTCCCCAATTTTTTTCACCGGGATCCGCCCGTTTGAGGCAGCCTTCGGATCGTAAACTCCCCCGCAAGACCCTTTCCCCATGCGTTGTCCTGATTGAAGAAAAACATCTGGTCCGTTACCCCTACGTGGCCCGTAAGCGGGAACCGTCGTGCGGAATCTACTCGATTGTTGTTTGAACATTCATCATGATACGTCACGTGCGGACGCAAACCTATGCATCACACGTAGTTGCCGCACGAGCACGAGGAGGGTGGAGGGCTACATGGTTGGACTGATTCTCAAGATGCGCTGGCTGGCTGTTGTGATCGCGTTTTTCTCTGCACTCCACTCTGTGGCATTTATCGCGATTGGAGTTATGCGCGGCTTAGAAGGTTACTATCTCATCCTCCAGGGCCCGCCGTGGGACGGCGAACGATCGCCTGGCGTTCAACTCGCCAGGTCCGTGGACGCATTCCTTCTCGCGATGGTTTTCTTCGTCTTTTCGATTGGAGTCTTGGCGCTCTTTCTTGCCCAGCAAAGCGGTTCCTCTCTTGATTCCGTACCGGAGTGGATGCGCGTCAGAAATCTTTCTGAACTCAAGTTCCTGATCTGGGAAGCTATCCTTGCGGCCCTTGTCGTGGCGAGTGTCGAAGGCTTTGTCGCGTCAGGACATAGCGTAACGTGGGAGGCCCTCATCCTTCCGCTCGGAATCCTCATTCTTGCGCTCGGGCTGTTCCTCGCGCGCCGAGCGCAGGCGCACTAGCGCATTGCATGCACCGAATGCCCGTCGGCGTCTCGGAAACTTCAAAGAAAAACTTTCGCGACTAGGCAATTACTCACATCAACAATTGACACTCGGATTTTCACTGATGTAGATTTCGCCCAGCGACTGTGACCAAAATTTCAATCGAGAAATGGAGGGAGGCTCCCGCTCCTCTGTTTCTGTGGGGGGGTATACCAATGCGGAAGACGATAGGGGCGGTGTTGCTGTGCTTGCTTATGGGGGCACTGGCGTTCTCGCAAGGCGGCAACTCGCAATTGGGTGGCGTAGCCACCGATTCAACCGGAGCGCTGCTCCCGGGTGTCACCATCACGGTGACGAATGTCGACACCAGCGTTGCCAATACGGCAATCACCAACGAATCCGGCGCGTACAACTTTCCAGCGCTGCAGCCCGGAGCGAACTACAGCGTCAGCGCCTCGCTTCCGGGCTTTCAACGAAAGACCATAACACGCTTGAACATCGGTGTGGCTGTGAGTGTCCGCCAGGACTTCCAACTTGAAGTCGCCTCCCAGGTAACTACAGTTGACGTCAGCATTGAAGCAAACGAACTGCTCACGACCAACAGCCAGTCTGTGGGTGAAGTACTGAATACCGAACGGGTTCAGGATCTTCCCATTGTCGGAAATGATGTTCTGAGTCTGATCGGTTTGATGCCTGGTGTAAGAGGTGCTGTGGAGAACGCCAATTTTGCAGGCGTCAGCGAAGAACGCATCAACACCGTGCGCGACGGACTGAGCGTGAGTGATGGCCGATTTGCAAGCGGCGTGTTCTCGACGACGTTCATCAATCCCGATCTCGTCGGCGAAATTCGTATCGTTCTGACACCGGTTGACGCAGAAATGGGACGCGGCAACGGCCAGGTGATCATCAACACAAGGTCTGGAACCAACAGGTTCAGCGGCGCCGCCCAGTGGGATATCCGAAATACGGCGCTTAACCCCAACACCTGGGCCAACAATCATGACGTGGATGCGGTCACAGGCGGGTGGAATCCGACAGAGCCGAACTGGTCCAACACGCACCACTACACGGTCAGTGCCGGCGGACCGATTATCAAGAATAAAACATTCTTTTACGCATTGTGGGATCAGCAGCTTCAGTATCAGCGAAACGTTGTGACGGCCAGTGTCATGACGGATGCCGCCCGCAATGGAATCTTTCGATTCTACCCGGGCTGGGTCAACGGAAACGCAGGGCAGAACACCACCATTAGTTCGACAACAACTCCTACTGGAGTTGGTGCCGGTCGAACCGCCGTTGTCGATTTCCAGGGGAACCCTCTGAGACCAACGACAAATCCCAACGGCACGCCCTACACAGGCCAACTCACATGCATCAGTGTCTTTGGGACGATTAAAGCAGATGGGACACCTTTTACTCCTGCGGACTGCCCCGGCGGCACAATCCTCAACGGCACCTGGGATTCAAGAAGACCTGTGATGGATACAACCGGCTACATCGCGAAAGTGCTTGGGAAGATGCCGCAAGCGAACTACTTCGGCACAGGTGATGGTCTCAACACCGCGGGATACCGCTTTACACGCACCCGCCGCGGGAATCAAGGAGCCAACGTCACGATCGGAACAGACAGCGAAACCGACCGAAAGCAGATCAACCTGAAGATCGATCAGAACTTCAATGCGAACCACAAGCTGGCAGCGAACTGGTCGTATGAACGCAACGATACCTATAGCGACGTGCCAAACTGGCCCGACGGTATTCCGTATTTCACCCAGCGATACCCGCAGGTGTTTACCGCCAACCTGACGTCGACTCTTTCACCGACACTGCTCAATGAAGGCCGCTTCGGCATTCGATACAGCAACGCGAATATTGCCGCGCCGCACGAACAGGATTTCTATCCGGATAAGGATGGAGTCCAGCAAGCGTTGCAGTGGACGATTCCACTTGCGGGATATAACGTGACGCTGAATCCCGGCGCCGGTAACTATAATTTCGGCGGTTCGGCAAACGGAATCTTCAATACAAACCCCGGACAATACAACGGAAACATCAGCTCTCTGTACGACTATGCCGACACCGTCAGCTGGACGCAGGGAAGACACGCGTACAAATTCGGCGCTGAATACCGGCACACGGTTTCAAACGGTTACAACAACATCGGCGCCGGCGGCGGCGTTCGAATTCCGTTCGCCCGCGTCATTGGCGGTACCGATACAAACAACCAGTCGGAACTGGCAACCGCTGGAAGCAATGCGAATGGGACAAACGGCGGCACCCTGCTGCCTGCCAGTGTCCTGGCGACCAGCGGAGCGAATTCGAACCGAACAGACGTCACCAACATGCTGTACTTCCTCGCAGGTTCGATCAGCGGCGTGCAGTCGCTCTACTGGATCGACGACGCCAACGATGTTGCTAACGGCACCTGGGAATCGGTGGTCACGAAGCAGCGAAAGTTTCGGGACACCGTCGAAAACGAACTTTCGTTTTTCGCCAAGGATGACTGGAAAATTACAAGGAACCTGACTCTGAACCTTGGCGTTCGGTGGGACTGGTACGGATCTCCCTACATTGGCTCCGGATTCACGTCCACAACCGTCGGCCAGGGATACGGACTCTTCGGGATCAATCAGAACTCAGGCGACATCTTCAGCAACTGGCTGCGTCCGGGAAATACATTCCTGTCTGGCTACGGGCCTAATGCCACGAATCCTCTCGCATGCACGCAGAATGTATCGAATGGCCCGAACCTGCCTGCTTCTAATTGCGATCCCAACAAACTAACGGCGATTGAGTTCGTGGGTCCCAACACCCCGAACCCGAATAAGCTGGCGTATCCGAATGACTGGAACAATATCGGCCCAGCGGTGGGTTTCTCGTACAACACCAACTTCTTCAAAGGGAAGGTCACCACGATCCGCGGAGGTTACCAGTTGACCTACGGCGGAAGCGGACGTGTTGTGGGTGGCGGCGGAACAACGGCGTCCGAAACAGTCATTGCTTCTTCACCGGGCTCGCTCCTCAACGCAACCACGGTGAACGCGGACTTCAACAACAAGTATCTCAATCTCACAAATGTTCCAGAATTGGTTCCCGTGAAACCGATTATTGCTCCCGGTGGAACAATTCCCATCTATGGACAGGCGAATTTCTCCTCAATCGATCCGAAGTTCATAACTCCGTACACCCAGAACTTCAACCTGTCGGTTACCACAGCGGTGAGCAATCGCGTTACGGTGGATCTGCGCTATATCGGGACACGAAGCGTGAAGCAGCAGAGCAGCGTCAATTTGAACCAAAACAATGTCTATTTCAACGACGAGCTTTTCAACGCTCTGGAAATGACGCGAGCAGGGCTCAATGCGCCGTTGTTTGATCAGATGCTTGCCGGACTGAACTTGAATCCGGGTACCACAGGCTATGGCGCAATCGGTACCTGCGTGACGGCAGCGGCCGGGGCTCCGGGTGCCGGACAGGAAGGCTGCAGTTCAACACAGGTTATGCAGCACGGATCCGCCCATCTTCGAAGAAACGGAACATTCCGGGTTAACCTCGCCAACGGAAACTATCTTGGCGTCGCCAACTCGCTGATGGGGGCGGAACCCAATGGCACAACCGGCCTTCAGACGCTTCCGGCAGGTCTCGCCGTTACGAATCGCAGGCTACTGCGCAATGGATGTGATCGTCTGGCCGCCGGACTTACCAACATATCCACACGGTGTTTCCAGGAAGACTACATGGTGATGAACCCTCAACTGGGAACCCCGACGTTCATCACGAACGGAAACAGCTCCAACTATCATTCCCTCCAGACGCAGGTAACATTGCGCCCCACCTTCGGCATCAACATGCAGGGAACCTACACCTGGTCAAAAAATCTCGGCATCGAGGGTACCGCGACGGATCCCACCAATCGCAGAGCAGACTACGCGCTGACCAACAACGATCGCCGTCACGACTTCCGTCTGAATGGAACCGTCGAACTACCGATAGGACCGAACAAGCTGTTCTTCGGGAATACCTCCGGATGGGTTGGCCGCCTGATCGAGCGATGGCAGACGAGCATGATCTTTAACTGGACTTCGGGTGCGCCTTCGGACATCAACGCCACGCCGATGTTGTACAGGACAACCGCAGCCGGCCAGCCTCCCGCGGGCACGCCGGATATCGTGGGCCCCTTCCCATTCAAGAGCGGTCATGTGGAGTGGAACGGATTAAATAACGCGGCGGGGAACCTCCATGGAGGGACTTATTTCGGAGACCCCAATGCCTACATCAGCATCGATGACCCACAGTGTACAGCCTTCCCGAATCAGCCCGATTCTCAAGGCTACAATCTGTTCTATGGGACCGATGCAAACTGCACAATCAACGCCCTCGCCGTCCGCAACTCGGACGGAACCCCTGGGCAAACCATCTTCCAGACACCGAAGCCTGGAAAGCGAGGTACTCTCGGACAGAACACGATTGAACAACGCGGAGTTTGGACGCTTGATGCGAATCTCAGCAAGACGTTTCGCATTACAGAATCCAAGGCGCTTCAGGTCAGAATCGACACGACCAACGTGTTGAATCATCCTCAGCCTGCTGGAGTCAGTTTCGATAGCACCGGCGGGAACTTCGGGTTGATTACTGGCGACGCTGCAAAGACGGGTACGCGTAGTTTCCAGGGTTCGCTTCGGTTCACGTTCTAACGCCCCCCGCTTTAGTGACAGCCCCTTGCCGGCTTCCCCCCGCGGCAAGGGGCTTTTTTTCGCGCAAAACAAAAAAAGAGGCCAGTCAGCCTCCTCCTTGGTACTAGCGACTGTAACCAGGGGGTTTACCGGTATGATCCGGGAGGCTGAACTGGCCGCTGACCGCGGGAATTGGGGCCCGCGGAAAGTCGATCTTTATTACGCTTTTGGCGCCCTTAAAGTTTCTCCCATATCTGCAGCGTCACATAAATGCTGCGTTACAGCATAGACGGCGAGTTCCACCGTACTATTAACACCGATTTTTCGGCGTAAGCGCGCTTTGCGTTTCTCGACTGTCCTTACCGGTATGTCGAGAGCTTTCGACATTTCCTTGTCGGTTTTTCCCAGAACCGTCAGTTGCAGCATGGCGACATCGGCTCCTGTCAAGGACAGAGGACAGGTCTGCTTCCTGAAAGACGCGTGCTGATTTCGAAGAATCTCCAACGGTGTCGGAGAAACAAAGTGTCGTCCCGAAATCACGGTTTTCAGAGCGGGCACAATCCAATCTTCCAGCCCGTCCCCGCGATACAAATACCCCAGCGCATCACTCCAAAATGCCGGCACGAGGTAGTCTGCGCAGTCATGTGCTGTCGTCAGAAGCACTCGTGTCTTGAGATTGCGTCGACGGATTTCCTCGAGAACTTCCTTGCCACTCAGCAGGGGCATCAGGACATCAAGCACCACAATGTCCGGCGTATGCTTGACGAGCAGAGCGAGGGCCTGTTTTCCATCATTCGCTTCAGCAACAACGCGAAGACTCGATATAGCTTCAGCGAATCGCCGAATGGAATCTCTGACCGCTGTATCCGCTACGGCGATAATTCCTGTAGTCTCAGCTAAATTCATCTACATCTAAAATTTCTGGGGAACGTCAGGCGCTTGAAGTGCCTTGGAACATGACGCCGTCGGCACGACGATTACCTGCAATCTCCGGGGCCCGGTTCACTGACCCCGAAATCTCCACGCTGCCAACAGTCATTGAGGTCGACCTGAACGCCCAACATGCACAGAACAACATCAACTTACTTACGAGAACTTCCTCAAAGTCTTAAAGACGTTAAACAACGCTAAAAGGTTCCGATACCGCGCTAAAAAAGTGACATCCATGGAATTTTTTGCCAAGGGCGGAATTCCGCCACGCCTATCGCAGCGCATTGGCGCTCACGACATGTGACCGCTCGAACCGGATATCCTGCGCCCTTGCCGCCATCAAAGCTGCTTCGTTCTCCCTTCCGGTTTTTCGAAATACTTCCGTCAGCTTTTCGAGCGTTGCCAGGACCTGAAATGACTGCGAACCAAATGTCTTCTCATATACTTGGAGCGCGCCGTTCAAAAGGTCCTCAGCCTCCTTATACTCGCCCAACGCGTTCAGCGTTGATGCAAGATTCGCCGCAGATGACGCGACCGCCGGATGTTGCTTTCCGAACGCATCGAGTCGAATCAGATAGCTCCTGCGAAAAGCTTCCTTGGCTTCTCCATATTTGCCTCGAGCGGAATGCATCGTTCCAACGTTATCCAGAACGCCGGCCAGATTGAGGCTGGAGGACCCGCTCAAGATTGACAACGCTCTGTTGAAAAGCGTAGTCGCAGCGTCCCACTTCTTTTGCGCAACATAGACACCACCTAGGTTACTGAGGAGTGGCACAATCTCGGGGCTTCTAGGATCACGCTCCCTTTCCCACTCATCGATCGCTTGCCGAAATTCCTTCTCGGCGCGCTTGTTGTTCCCCGTCGCGTAATGCAAAACACCCAGGTTATTGAGCACACGTGCCCTGTAGGGATCTCTTGGATTGAGTTCATTCAGAATACTGAGCGACTCTGTGAGGTAGGATTCCGCCTCTACAAACTGTTCATTCTGGCTGGAAAGAGCGCCCAGATTGTTCAGGACCACAGGAAGATAGCCTTTTGAAGCAGCGTTTCGCAATACCTCAAGCGCCCGCAAGCAAGTAGTTTTCGCTTCCGCATGTCGTCCTGTGGCGAGAAGAACCCCGCCAAGATCGCCTAGAGCCTCTCCCATCTTAGCGGCGTCTCCCAGTCGCTCTGATTCCTCCACGGCGAGGCGGTTATAGCGCTCCGCGTCGTGGAAGTTATCGCTGTGAAATGCTTCTCTCCCCTTCTCGATCAGAGTTGATAGATCATCTGCAAATAGAGGAACTCTCTGGCAAAAAGCTCCCATCAAGAGAACACCGACGCTCGTTCGCACTCGCATGAGCCCTCCACGCATTCCGAGTTCGCACCGGCTATCCGTGAAATTCCGCTTCGGAAAGATGCTATATAGACAGCACATTTAGGCGTTTGGGGTCAGGCGGATAACCACCCATGCCGGCGGGGATTTCGCACTCGGACAAATAATCAGTAAAAGCCCTTAGGGCGAAATCGGGAATAGACCCGAGGGCAACAGCTCCGCACTCTCAGGCGATGCGACATGCAGAAGATCTAGGATTCGAATCTCCGGTCATCTATCGTGGACGCCATGAACGGAATCACAACCCGAGTGTTTATCGCTTTGCTCTTGGCGTTGACTGTCGCAGTCGGTGGGCGACAGGTTAGAAACGTCCGGACAGGGTTGTTGTTTGACGACGTGTATCTACGTCATCTTGCCGGCGTCTCTCACCCTGAGCAGCCTGCGCGATTGACAGCAATCCGCGACGGCCTCGAGCGGGCCGGTTTGATGAAAGGCATGATTCGCATAATGCCGCGGCGAGTGACTGACGCGGAACTCATGCTTGTTCACACACGCATCTACATCGATCTGGTTCAAAGAGAGCTTTCCAATCTCGCGGGAACCGCAGAACTCAGCACCGGAGACACGGTTATCTCTCCAGACTCACTCGAGACAGCGAAACTTGCCAGCGGTGGTGTACTGAATGCCGTGGATGCCGTCATGACGAAGCAAGTGAGGAACGCCTTCTGCGCCGTCCGTCCTCCCGGGCATCACGCGACTCCATCGCGCGGCATGGGTTTCTGCATTTATAACCACGTTGCGATCGCCGCAAAATATGCGCAGAAAAAGTATGGTGTGAAACGCGTGCTGATCGTCGATTGGGATTATCACCACGGCAACGGAACACAGGACGTCTTTTACGAAGATGAGTCCGTAATGATCTTTGACACGCATCATTATGGTGCGTACCCGGGTACTGGGAGCGCGGGTGAAACCGGCGCGGGAAAAGCAAAAGGAACGAAGTTTAATGTGCCGATGCCTCCCGGCGCAGGAGACGCGCAGTTTCTCGAGGTCTTCAAGACCCGACTTGTGCCTGAGGCCCGCAAATTCAAACCGGAATTGATTTTGATCAGCGCCGGCTTTGATGGGATGCGCAACGATGTTCTTGGCCAGTTCGATATTACGCCGGAAGGTTTCGCCGCGATGACGCGTGTGGTCGTCGATCTCGCGAATGAGCTCTGTGGGGGCCGCATTGTCTCCGTGCTCGAAGGTGGCTATCGCCTCGACGGTCTGTCCCAAAGCGTCGTTGCACATGTGAGAATCCTGCAGGGGAATTAGGAGGATAATTAGGGGACGGACTACTAAACCTCCAAACTTCTTGCGAAATTATTGAGGTCTGCGTAATTTTTGTTTGGAGTTTGGGGGTTGAGTAGTCCGTCCCCTAATTCAAATGACATCCACGATCAAACATGCCCGACTGTCGCGGCGAGCGCTGATGAAAGGCGCGGTCGGCGGAGCGTTAGCAATTGCAGGGCGGCAAATCCTCGTCGGGGGCCCACAAACACCCACCACTCCCGAGCGAATTACAAGCGGCGATTGCGTTCTGCTTAATGGAAAGTTTGTAGATGGCCGCGGCGTTGTGGGCTCGACGTTAACCGTGAAGAACGGGCGCATCTTTAGTGTCGGCCAGGCGGTGCCGCTCGGCCCGGGTGCGCAGACGATTGACCTAGGAGGGCGTACCGTCGTCCCCGGCCTTTTCGATGCTCACGCCCATTACACGCGCGCCGGAATAAATCCCGGACACGAAGCGCGGCGCATCGAACGAGCGTTTTCGATCGCTGAACTCCAGGAAGCAATTGCGCTCGTTGCAGCTGCAGTTCCCGCTGGGGAGTTCATCACCTGCATTGGCGGTTGGAATCACACACAATTTGCGGAGGGGCGTAGGCCAACTAAAGCCGAACTGGATACTGTTGCTCCGAAGCATCCCATCTACATCTCCGGCACAGGCGGTGGTACTGGCGCGATCACGAACACGGCTGGCCAGACATTCTTCTCATCTAAAGGAGTCAATGTCGACGATGCGAGTGGCGTCGTCGCCTCGACTGCAACAGCAGTTGCCGCACTTCAGGCCGGACAAACGCCGGCAGACAAACTTCGGGGAACAGCCGAGTTGAACGCTCACGCCAACAGTCTCGGCCTGACCGGAGTTATCAATGCGAGCAATCTCGAGGATCAGGAATACCCGCTTCAACTCTGGCGGCAGGACAGGCTGACACTCCGGATGCGTCCACTGTTCCCCGCAGATTCGCCGCAGGAAGCCGAGGCGCGCATCCTTAATAATTTCAGCCAGGGCGGCCGCGCAGTTGGCGACGATCTGTTTCGTGTGGCGGGATTCGGCGAAAGAATCGGCGGCAACAATACGACATCGCCGCAGTTCGAACCGACAGCGCGCGTAATTGCCAAACATCGCTGGATGCTGCAGCAGCATTCGATCACGCTCGCCGAAAACGACTTTCACCTGAATGCGCTTAAGTCCATCGCTCGCGAGTATCCGATCGACGGGCTGCGCTGGGCTTTGATTCACCTGCAAAGCATCGATGCAGCGCGACTGATGACGTTGAAAGACCTTGGCGCTGGCGCAAGCGCTCAAACCTGGACCTACTTGTCGGCGGGCGGCGGGCCGCCATTTCGCCGCATTGTCGATTCCGGGATACACGCCGGCGTCGGGACCGATTCCACGAATGTGTCCGCTCTCGATCCCTGGTTGTCGTTGTTCTACATGACTACGGGCCGCAACCTTGCGGGGATGCTGACCAATGATACGCAGCAGATTTCTCGCCTCGAAGCGCTTCGGCTTTACACAGAAGGCTCCGCGTGGTTTTCTTTCGATGACCACCAGATCGGATCGTTTGTCGAAGGGAAGTATGCAGATCTGGCTGTTCTCAGCGAAGACTATCTCACGGTGCCGGAGCAGAGGATACGAAAGATCGAGTCCGTACTTACGCTACTGACCGGCAGAATAGTGCACGCTTCAGGGCCGTTCTCCCGCCTGGCCGCCCGATAGACCGCTGCGTTGCAGAACAAAACTCCGGTACGAAGTTGTCCCCGTACTGAATCCTTCAAACAACGCGGAGCCTTTTACCGCCGCAAAATCGAGAAACGACGCGCGAAGCGGCTTTGGTACAAGACGATCAATGAGGGCGAGCTTGCGCTCATTGTCGCGCTCCAGCGCCATAACAACGTTCGCCGTAATGTCCGTCTCTCGCAGCAAAATCAGGCCGCAATCCTGAAGGCTCTTTCGCCAGGCTTGAACATTCTCTCGATTCCTGAAGTCCGCGTATAGGAAGTGCCCACCGGGCCGGAGCACCCGGTTGACTTCCGCGAGAAATCTGTCGAACGAGGGATAACAATGAGAGGATTCCACGTTGATCACCGCGTCGACAGCACCATCCTGGAAAGGAAGGCTCTCTGCATCCCCGACTCGAAACTCCAAACCATCCATCGGATGTCGTCTCCGACTCAATTCGATAGCGTGTTCCGAGAGATCTAACCCAATCATGCGCGCGGGTTTCAAATAGCGCTTGATAAAGGATGCCCCTCCGCCACGGCCGCTTCCAACTTCGAGCACCGTCAATCCGCAAAGATCGATTGCGCCGGCAACGTGGTGGTAAAGCTGAATCCAGTTGCGGTCCGCCTCATCGGCGCCCCCCAAAGCCAGCGCGTTTGATTCGGATGCTGCATAGCCGTAGTTCATGAACGTCAGGTCCGGAGCCCGATGGGAGCGCGCAAGGTAGTTGTACCAGGTGCGCCACAGGAACTTCTTGAGCCCGGGAACACTGCACAGGACGATGAAAATTCGTCCGAGCATCTAGATCCGAAGCATCCTCGCTAATGTTCCTCCGAGGACCGCTTCCTTTTCCGCATCCTTTAAGAATTTAGCTTCGAGAATCAGATCGACGGTGACAGGCCAGTTATACGGCATGTCAGTCCCGTAGACGATTTGACCCGCACCGACTTCAGCCACCAGATGCCTTAGACCTTCGTCGCTGAAGATCATCGAATCGACAAGGATCTGGTCTTTGAAATATTCACGCGGGCGTTTCTTGTTGGAGCAATTGGCGCCGGGGCGAACGTCACATGCGACATCGGTTCGGCCGAGATAAGAAGGCAGGTATCCTCCCGCGTGAGCCCCGCAAATCTTCAATCGCGGAAAGCGATCCAGAGTTCCTTCAAAAATCAATCGAGACAGAAAGACAGTAGTTTCGAGTGGATTCCCGATGATGTTTGCAAGATCGCCTCGCCCGCCCAGAGCTCCCGAAGTGACGACATTCTCCGCCCCTCCCGCCGGGTGGATAAAAATGAACGCTCCCAGTTCTTGCGCTTTGGCCCAGAAGGGATCGTACTTTGGCGACGACGGAATCTCTCCTGCAACATGACCGGCGATGCCCACGCCGCGCATGCCCATGGATTTCATCGCTTCGTCCAGCTGCTCTGCCGCAAGGTCCGGATGCTGCAACGCCACAGAAGCCAGCCCAACAAACCGATCGGGATTCGCGGCGCACCACTTGGCCAGCCCTTCATTCTGGGTTCGGATCAGGCGCCGGGCGAGGTCGCGATCCGTCCCATACCACCAGCCACCCTGGTGGCTCAATGCCTGGACATCGATACCCTGTTGATCCATGGCCTGCAGCCGGGAAGGACCGAGAACCAAAGGCCCGTTCAGGTTATTTGTGATGTTGCCGGCGAGATTCGTATTCCGAACCAGATCCGCCTCTTCCGGAATGATGAAGTGACCATGAGCATCAATCACCTTGATTCGCCGATTTGCGATCGACACCTGCCGGCGAGTTGAGGAACCGCGCTGGATGCCGTGGGCAGTGTGGCCGGCTGCGAAAACTGCTGCCGCAGCGCCGGCTGCGGCTGTAAGGAATTTTCTTCGGGTCTGCATGATGCCTCCCTTCACCGAGCTTGAGAGGGGAGATTGCCCTCCCGCGCGTTTCTGATGCCGTTTGGATAAGCCTTGTAACCCGGAAGCGAGTGATCCCTCAAGTGAAACAAATGGTTTTCTTCGTTCGGAAATGCGGCTACAAGAACTAAAGTTTTGTGGCGGGGCTGGGCATCGTCCCACACGAAATGGTACAGTGACACGCACTTCTGAGCCTGCTGGAACCCTGTGCCAGAAAGTTACACATCCTGTTCTGACTTCTTTGGATCGAGCAACGCAGCGGAAAGGTGAGCTATGCGGGAAGTCGCCTCAACAAGGACTGACGGGCGAGTCAAAAGGCTCCCACCTCTTTTCTTCACGGGCAGCCTGATGATCATGGCAGGCCTCGGTCTATATTTTTTCGGCATCATCTTCTCGATTTTCCGTTTGATTTTACAGTTGCAAGAACCGTTCCGGGCGTGGAACATGGCCCTGATCTGGTACAGCGGTTTTCCGACAACCATTGGCGTGTGCCTTGCCGGCCTTGATCTTGCCCTTCTATTCCCAGCCAAGCGTAGAGAGTCGCGGCGTAAGATTCTGGCGCCTGTAACAGACAAGCATGTTGTGGTCGCGCTGACTGCCTACAATGACGAAAAAAGCATTGGCCCTTCGGTGGCTGACTTCGTCAATCACCCGCTCGTGAAGCGGGTTATCGTTGTCGACAATAACAGCCGCGACCGGACGTTCGATAACGCTCAGGAGGCGGGAGCGCGCGTCGTTGTGGAAAAAGACCCGGGATACGGAAGGTGCGTGTACCGGTGTTTTAAGGAAGCGCTGAACGAAGACGGCGACCTGATCATTCTGTGCGAAGGCGACATGACGTTCCGCGCCGCAGATATCGATAAGCTCGTGGCCTACATTGAGCACGCCGATGTCGTGAATGGAACACGCATTGTGGAACAACTGCGCGATTACGCCACACAGCTGTCAACATTCATGTACTACGGCAACTTCTTCGTGGGAAAGTTGCTCGAGCTGAAACACCTGGGACGCGGGACATTCACCGATGTAGGGACAACCTACAAACTCATCCGCAGAGATAGTCTGATGCGACTGATGCCTCGGCTGAATCCCGCAGTCAACATGGAGTTCAACGCCCATTTTATGGACACGGCTCTTGCCAATGGCGAAAGACTTATCGAGTGCCCGATCACATTTCATCCGAGGGTCGGCGTGAGCAAGGGGGGGAATGTAAGCAATGTTCGCGCGCTGAAAGTCGGGCTGCGCATGATCATGGGCTTATTATTCGGCTGGCCCGGTGCATGACCGAGAATAGACGAATACGGATTGCGAATCCGCTCAGACCTTATTGACCATCCAGCCTGAAAAACTCACCAGGAAATCTTTGAAGCCCGGCAGGTGTTGGGGAGGAAATCCATATTTCAGGTCTGCGCTTTCAAGAATTCGTCCGAAGCAGGCAAGCCACACTTCACGGGCCCGCTGATCGATTTCGAACGGTAGGTGGCGCGCGCGCATTCGCGGCGAGCCATACTGCTCAACATATATCGGCGGCCCTCCAAGCAGACCGATAAAGAATGCTGCTGACTTTCTTGAAGCCGCTTCCAGATCCTTCGGGAAAAGATGACGCACCTCGGATTGTCCGAGCTCTTTATAGAAGTCAGACATCATCCTGTAGATATTCTCTTCTCCCATGAGGCCATAAATCTCCCGGCTTGGACCAGGTCCCTGTGGCGGCCCTCCCGGCGGGGTGTAAATAATTCGTCCCATACAACACATTGTAACGAATTCCGTTCGAGGTCCAGGCTTCGGGTCGTCGTAGCCTATTTGTCGACAACGTCGAGGATCGTCGGAGTTTCTTACAGCGAAGAATCTCGATTGAGACTGACACTATCATTCCGGATTGGAGATTAGGGGACGGACTACTCAACCCCCAAACTCCTGCGCAAAATTATCGATGTCCGGACAATTTCTGTCAGGAGTTTGGGGGTTGAGTAGTCCGTCCCCTAATCTCCCCTCTGCATTGTGGATCGATCGAATTAAGGCTATTCTTCCGGGAGCCCTCAGGAGGAAGAATCTGATGAATTTGCCACGTCACGGATTGCTTGGGATTGTGTTGCTCTGCTTGACCGCGGGATCCTCTTCGCTGGCATTACAGACTCGCGCACGCAACGTCACCGATGGCGTCTACACGGATCAGCAGGCAACACGAGGGCAAGGGCTTTACAGGGCGCGATGTGCGAGCTGCCATGGCGATGCGCTCACCGGAAGGAGCGGACCACCATTGGCGGGCACCGACTTCGTGGCGACATGGAATAAGGATCCATTGCTGGATCTGGCGAACAAGATCCGACGGACCATGCCGAAGAACGAACCTCCCAAACTGACGGACCAGGAGGCCGCGGATGTTCTGGCCTATATTCTTCAGGTCGGCAAGTTTCCGAGCGGACCTGCTGAACTTGCGATGGATGAACCCGCGCTGAAGCAGGTTCGATTTCCCACGCCGGACTTACAACCTGCCAAAGTGGCCGACCCCGCAGGTCCGTCTCTGGGTCCGTCGGGAACGGTGGCCCAGGTGATGCGCGGGATTCTGTTTCCAAGTTCTAACATCATCTTCACAACACAGAGCATTGATCCGGGCGCCAAGAAACCCGAATCGTCGACGGCCGGAGGAGGCTTCGACTGGCTCACCTGGGGTGGATCGGTCTATCCGGGTTGGGATGTTGTCGACTACGCTGCCGTTTCAGTGGCAGAGTCCGCGAAGCTGATGTTGACGCCAGGGCGGCGCTGCGAGAACGGCAAGCTCGTTCCGGTAGTGGATCCGGACTGGATAAAGTTCTCGCTGGAACTTGAGGCGGCAGGCAAGGCGGCGTATAAGGCAGCACAAACGCGGAATCAGGATACGATTAGCGATTCCACCAATCAGCTCAATGACTCCTGCATGAACTGCCACCGCGTGTATCGCGGGCGGACGCATTGCGTAAAATCGTAATTGCGTCGAGGCTCGCGGCGCTTCCAACAGCCTGCATCTGAGGAACCATGGTCGGCACAAAGATCCGGCACTTCTCCATCGACGAGAAACTTCCACGAAGCGGAATGGGGGAAGTCTACCGGGCGCATGACGAGCAACTTCATCGCGATGTAGCCATCAAATTCCTCCCGGAGAGTCTTGTCGGACAGCCATCCGCCGTCTCGCGCTTCATCAGGGAAGCGCAGGCAGCCTCAGCTCTCAATCATCCCAACATCGTCACTATCCTGGATGCCGGAACAACCAACGGTCGCCGCTTCATCATTATGGAACTCGTCCGCGGAAAGACGCTGCGAGGGCTGATCGGCGAGCCAGTGACAGCGGAGGTGTTGTTGCCGCTGATGACCCAGATTGCGAAGGCACTCGCCGCCGCGCATGCCATCGGTATCATCCACCGCGATATCAAACCCGAAAACATCATGATTCGCGATGACGGATATGTGAAAGTCCTCGACTTCGGCCTCGCCTGTTGGGAAAGCGACAGAGGAAACGACACGACAACGGTGGAAACGCGCACCCTTTCGGGTTCCCTGCTGGGGACCCTGCGTTACATGTCACCCGAGCAAGCTACAGGCGAGCGGCCCCTGGCGAGCACGGACATCTTTTCGCTCGGCATTGTGATCTACGAGCTTGTCACCGGCCGACATCCGTTTGAAGCTGGGAGCGAACTGGAGGCGCTCCAGGCAATCTGCGCAAAACAGATTCTTTCTCCCCGTCACTG